>WNFX01002590.1_pt1 | contig 18258 bp, 17 predicted proteins | sample 5400111 | NCBI WGS metagenome assembly WNFX01 (sample SAMN13153363, study PRJNA577476) | soil metagenome | isolation source: 40 cm soil or saprolite under grassland replicate 1 | place: USA:California | collected 2016-06-15 | reverse complement strand
AGGACGGTGACGACGCCTTCGGGCGGTTGTTGGGCCATTTTTGTGATACGTAGTCGGGTGTTTGACGAGATTATGCATCGCCGGGGTGCGGGGGGCTAGGTGGGGTTGGGAAGAGGTGAGAAGTAAGCAGCAGGAGGTAAGAGGTCAGATGTCAGAGGTTACAGGAGTGTCACGTCGAGGCGGCGGAGGTATTCGGGATCGGCGATGAGGTCGATTCTGACGATCTTGTGGCGGACGATGGTGAAGGTGAAGGCGGCACGCGGCTTGCCGCCCGGCGCCCAGACGAGTCCGGGGGCGCCGTCGATGAGGGCGGGCTGCGCGGCTCCCGCACGTCCAGAGAGACTCTCCGCTACGGCAGGTGCGCCGCGGAGCTCAGGGGCAAGCTTGGGGGCGCCGACGGCTTGCCTCGCCGCGGCCATTCTCACCGCCGCGCTGTCGGCTCGGAGGACGACATCCGGGTCGAGGACGGCGAGAAGCGCACCAAGGTTGCCGCTGCGCGAGGCGGCGAGGAAGGCGCCGACGATCTCGCGTCGGCGAGTGTGATCGGCGTCGTGAACGGCATCGGCCCCTTGCACGCGACGGCGTGCGCGGCTCGCGAGCTGGCGGGCGGCTGTCGGGGAGCGCCCAACGATCGGAGCGATCTCATCGAAGGGCAAATCGAACATATCGTGCAGCACGAACGCGACCCGCTCGGCGGGCGTGAGGGTTTCGAGCACGACGAGCAGGGCGAGGCCGACTGAGTCGGCGAGCACAGCTTCGTGCTCGGGATTGATCACCGCCTCGCCGCTGGCAATTGGCTCGGGAAGCCCGGTGTCGAGGGGCTCCTCGCGACGTGACTTGCGTGAGCGGAGCATGTCGAGGCAGACGCGGGCGACGACGGTCGTGAGCCAGGCGCGCAGGTTATCGATGTCGCTTGTGTCGGAGCGGCTGAGCCTGAGCCAGGCTTCCTGAACTGCGTCGTCGGCCTCGCTTGCCGAGCCGAGCATACGGTGAGCCACCGACTGAAGGTGGCTCCGGTTCATCTCGAACTCTTGGGCGAGTGGTTCGTGTCGTGGCATCGGTCACATTCTCTTGTTACGTTCCGTCATTGTAGTGACGAATCAAACCCAAGCGAATGTGACAAGGGAGGTCAAGATGGCACATATCGCAGGAATCTCCGCAGAGAATGCCGGGCAGGACGCAATGCTCGTGTTCGACTATACCCGTCAGGGATTGGCGGGGATCACGGGACGCGAGCCGGAGCGGATGCTCGAGCCGCTCGAGATGTACGCACACGCGCCCGAACTGTTGAAAGCGATCGCCGGCTTAGAGCAGGCGACTGCGCAGCTGACAAGGCTCGATGAGCGCCTGAACGTGCTCGCGCAGTTGAAGGCGGCGACGTTGACGAGCTGCGAGTACTGCATCGATCTTGGCTCGCAAATCGCGCGGCGGTCGGGCTTGAGCGACGAGCAACTCCTGGCACTTCCGGCTTACCGGACGAGCCCGCTCTTTAGCGATGTCGAGAAGCTTGTACTCGACTACGCTGTCGCGATGAGCCGCACACCCGTGGATGTGCCGGACGGGCTCGTCGCCAAACTACGGGAGCACCTGGACGCGGGCCAACTGGTAGAGCTGACTCACGTCATCGCGCTGGAGAACATGCGCGGCCGCTTCAACCTGGCGCTGGGGATCGGCGCAGCGGGGTTCAGTGAGGGGATGGTCTGCGCGGTGCCGGAGAGAGCCCAAGCGCGAGCAGAAGCAATGGGGAGCCGATACCGCAAGGCCGTACGATTGAAGAGCAAGACAGTTCAGATCGCCATTGAAGGAGGAGTTTCGTGAACAACGGCATGAGAACGGTAATCTATCCGGTCGGCGACATCGCCAAGGCCAAGGCGCTATTCGGTAAGCTACTGGGGGCCGAGCCGTATGTCGATCAAGCTTACTACGTGGGCTTTCGCGTCGGAGACCAGGAGGTCGGCCTGGACCCGAACGGGCACAAGCAAGGAATGACTGGGTACTGGCACGTGGACGACATTAGGGGATCGCTGCAAGCGCTCCTGGAGGCCGGCGCCCAACTGCAGGAGGACGTCAGGGATGTCGGCGGGGGTAGGCTGATCGCTACGGTGAAAGACGCAGATGGGAACCTGATCGGCCTGCTTCAGCCTTGATGAGGGGGCGAGCCGGTCGCGGTTTGGCGGACGAAAGATCCCTCGCCCTCCTGGCCCCTCACGTGGATCCCGCACCGTTCGGCTCGGGATGACAGACGGAGATTCTTAAGGTCGGACTCGGCAAAGAAAAAGCTCCCGGCAGCGGCCTATTTTCCACACCCAGTCGCCCGGGCAGTATCGTGGGCGCTGAGGCGTTTCACTTCCGTGTTCGGGATGGGAACGGGTGGTGCCACCTCGCTCTAGCCACCAGGGAGCGTTTTTCAGTTGTTAGTTGTGAGTTGCCGGTTGTGAGTTGGGGCGGACTTGCGTCCGCCCCTTGTTTTGCGTTGGTAGCGGGGGTGGGACTCGAACCCACGACCTCCGGGTTATGAGCCCGGCGAGCTGCCGCTGCTCCACCCCGCGGCGGGATAGCGAACAGAGAGAGTATACCTGAATGATCTGCGTTGTGGGGGTGATGGAATGGTGGTCAAGCCCTCGGTCATTAGTACGGCTCAGCTGAATCCGTTACCGGACTTACACATGCCGCCTATCAAGCGGGTCGTCTTCCCGCGACCTTACTCCTTGCGGATGGGAGACCTCATCTTGAGGAGGGTTTCGCGCTTAGATGCTTTCAGCGCTTATCCCGTCCGGACATAGCTACCGGGCTTTTTGCTCCTGGCGGAACAACCCGCACACCAGAGGTCCGTCCACCCCAGTCCTCTCGTACTAGGGGCAGCTCCTCGCAAGTCTCCTGCGCCCACTGCGGATAGAGACCGAACTGTCTCACGACGTTCTGAACCCAGCTCGCGTGCCGCTTTAATGGGCGAACAGCCCAACCCTTGGGACCTACTCCAGCCCCAGGATGCGACGAGCCGACATCGAGGTGCCAAACCTCCCCGTCGCTGTGAACGCTTGGGAGAGATCAGCCTGTTATCCCCGGGGTAGCTTTTATCCGTTAATCCACGGCCCTTCCACACGGAACCGTAGGGTCACTTTGCCCGACTTTCGTCCCTGTTCGGCTTGTAGGCCTCACAGTCAAGCCCCCTTATACCAATGCGCTCGACGGCTGATTTCCATCCAGCCTGAGGGGACCTTTGGGCGCCTCCGTTACCTTTTGGGAGGCGACCGCCCCAGTCAAACTGCCCACCAGGCGCTGTCTCCTGCCTATGCAGGGTTAGGAGGAAGACTTGGGAAGAGTGGTATTTCAAGGTTGGCTCCCTCCGATCCGGAGACCGGAGTTCGCAGCCTCCCACCTATCCTACGCATCCCAGGCCCGCCTTCAACGCCAAGCTACAGTAAAGCTCCACGGGGTCTTTTTGTCCTGCAGCGGGTAACCAGCATCTTCACTGGTCCTGCAATTTCGCCGAGCCCCCCGTTGAGACAGTGCCCAACTCGTGACACCTTTCGTGCGGGTCGGAACTTACCCGACAAGGAATTTCGCTACCTTAGGACCGTTATAGTTACGGCCGCCGTTCACCGGGGCTTCGGTTCGGGCCTCATCAGCCCTCCCCTTAACCTTCCGGCACCGGGCAGGTGTCAGCCCCTATACCTCAGCTTTCGCTTTGGCAGAGACCTGTGTTTTTGTTAAACAGTCGTTTGGGCCGCTTCGCTGCGACCCCCGTTCGCTTCCAGAGCGAGTCTGGTTACGAACAGGGGCACCTCTTCTCCCGAAGTTACGAGGCCAAATTGCCGAGTTCCTTAACGGGGGGTCACTCGACCACCTGAGGGCGCTAACCCCAGCCTACCTGTGTCGGATTGCGGTACGGGCGCCTGGGTGACTGGACGGCGAGGCTTTTCTGGCCAGCGTGGGCTCAGCCGAGTCGCTTTGACCGAAGTCTCTGCTGCCCCTCAATCCCTTAGCTTAACCCGGGCAGGGATTTGCCTCTGCCCGGACGCCTACAGACCAAGGACGGACCATGTCCAATGGGCCCGCTCAGCCTACCCTCCTGGGTCCCCCCTCCGTCTCGTAACGTCACACAGGCGGGGACGGAATAATAACCGTCTGTCCATCGGCATCGGCTTTACGCCTTAGCCTTAGGCCCGCCTAACCCTACGCGGAAAATCCTTCCGTAGGAAACCTTAGGCATTCGGTGGGCGAGATTCTCACTCGCCTTTTGCTACTCATGCCGGCATTCTCACTTCCGTCCACTCCACCGCGTCTCACGGCGCGGCTTCACGGCAGGACGGAACGCTCCCCTACCTCCTCCCGCTTGCGCGGAAGGACCAAGGCTTCGGTGGTACGCTTGAGCCCCGTTACATTTTCGGCGCGGGACGGCATCGACCAGTGAGCTGTTACGCACTCTTTAAAGGGTGGCTGCTTCTAAGCCAACCTCCTGGCTGTCTGGGCTGTCCCACATCCTTTCCCACTTAGCGCACACTTGGGGACCTTAGCCGGTGGTCTGGGTTGTTTCCCTTTCGTCCGTGAAGTTTATCCCCCACGGGCTCACTCCCAGGTTTATCTTCTGGCATTCGTGGTTTGATTGGGTTTGGTAAGCGTTTTGCCCCCTAGCCCATTCAGTGCCCTACCTCCAGAAGACGGATCCTGAGGCTGCACCTCAATGCATTTCGGGGAGAACCAGCTATCTCCGAGTTCGATTGGCATTTCACCTCTACCCACAGCTCATCCAGTGTCTTTGCACCGACAAATGGTTCGGGCCTCCACCTCGATATTATCGAGGCTTCACCCTGGCCATGGGTAGCTCACCCGGTTTCGGGTCGAATCCCAGCGACAGTTAGGGCGCCCTGTTCGGACTCGCTTTCGCTATGGCTCCGCAAGCTTCCTTGCTTAACCGTGCCACTAAGATTCACTCGCCGGCTCATTCTTCAATAGGCACGCCGTCATCCACGATGCAAGATCGGGACTCCGACGGTTTGTAGGCACGCGGTTTCAGGAACTTTTAACTCCCCTTCCGGGGTGCTTTTTCACCTTTCCCTCACGGTACTGTTGCACTATCGGTCACTGGGGGTGTTTAGCCTTGGAAAGTGGTCTTCCCGGGTTCCCACGGGATTCCACGTGTCCCGTGGTACTCAAGGACACAGGCAAGGAAGGCCCGTGCTCTTTAGCTTACGAGGCTGTCACTCTCTGTGGCGGCCCTTTCCAGGGTCCTTCAGCTAGAGCAGGGCTTGGTAACTTCCCGGCCGCGACACGGTTTGGCCGGCCTGTGTCTTACAACCCCCGCAGGGCATTAGCCCGTGCGCCGATACCTTCCCTACGGGTTTGGGCTGTTCCCCGTTCGCTCGCCGCTACTAAGGGAATAGTCTCTTTTCCTCGGGGTACTTAGATGTTTCAGTTCCCCCGGTTCCCTCCCCAACAGAGTCGGGGTGATCCGATTATTCATCGGAACGGGTTACCCCATTCGGAGATCCCCGGCTAAGCTTGCTAGACAGCTAACCGAGGCTTATCGCAGTCGAGCCACGTCCTTCATCGGCCCCCAGTGCCTAGGCATCCACCGCGCGCCCTTAGTAGCTTTAACCACCATTCCATTACCGCCACAACGCGTGGTTGGGATCCCTCAGGTACTCTCTTATTCGCTTGTTAAGGTGCGTGACGTTTCGCGATTCTGATGCTCACAAAAAATCGGCCTGATGCAGGCCGATTGGCTTTGGGGCATCAGTGAAAGCTGGTCAGCTTGTGTCGCGATTCGTCATTGGCAGAGTAATTTATACGGCTTTTCAGGCTGGCTGTCAAGATATTTCAGTCGCGCCCGCCCCCACCGTTTGTGGACAAGGACCGGCGGGGCCAATATCGCCCGGTCCCAGATCGCCACGCGCGGAGTCTTGGTGGAGGTGATGCCTCCGAATACGAACCGCGGTCCCGCCGTAGCCGGCGGCTGGGTTCGGCTCGGTGGCCGGAGCCCGATCGAGGCGAACTGCCGGGACGAGGTCGCCGCGTCGCTTGCGGTTTTATGGGATCGCACCGGTCAACAGGTGTTCACCGTACGTGAGGTCTACGCCGAGATGCTGGCGGCCGGCACCCGCTACGCCGAGTCGACCGTGTTCAAGACGATGCAGCGCATGAAGGCACCAGCGGGTGCTGCGCCGTGGATCGTCCTTGAGCAGACAGGCGCTGGCTTCCGGGCATCCACCCAGACATAGCGTCCCACCTACCCGGCGTTACACGTACCCGGCGTTACACGGACACAATCTTCGAGCCGTCTCTGATGTAGCCCAATTCTTCGCTTTCTGAAATGCGCTCCGGTCGCACCCCAGATTGCGACGGATCCAGTAGCTACTGGTCCCGCAAAGAGGGCGAGGACAGTGACAGAAGCCCGCGGCCAGTCCCCAACCGAAGCTGTGCCCAGCCAATCCAACACCGATCTCTACGCCGAAGACCACCGCGAACGCCCCGGGGAATATCGACTACAATAGAAGCCGTCGTCTCCGGGCAGGAGGCGACTCATGTTAGAAATCGTGCATGGCGAAGTCATCGACGCGGCTCGTGCTGATCTGTGGGCTTCCAGCCTCGGGCAAGTCGGCACTCGCTCGTCAGCTCGCACCCAAAATCCCCGCCATCAGGTTGGATAAGGACGGGTGGGCGACTCAACTGGGCGCCGATTTGTGGGATGAAGAATTTCGAGTGCGTCTCGAACATCGGCTGTGGGTTCTTTCCCAGGATCTCCTCGCCCAGGGCCAGAGCGTGATTTTGGAGTGGGGCCACTGGGCGCGAGTTGAACGGGATGAGAAGCGACTCGGGGCGCGAGCTTTGGGGGTGGGAGTCGAACTGCATTACCTCGATGCGCCCTTGGAGGAGTTAATCGAGCGAGCTGAACGTCGCAATGCGTCGGGCGAATGGACAGCCTCGCCTATGACACGGGCTCACTTTGAAAGGTGGGCAACGATTTTTCAACCTCCCGACGAGGAGGAGATCCTGTTGTTCGACAAGCCCGTCGCCGAAGGTTGATCTCGTCGAACTTGTCTCGCCCGCTATCAGCAGCGTCACCGAAGTGCCGCGTGGGGGCAGTCAGGAAGACAGTGGTTCGTACGGACAGCGGTTCGAACGACGACATCGAGGACTTCGGTCAAGCGTCTTTCCAGTCGTTTGTCGAGCCCGTATAGAGCCGTCCATTCGTGCGACTTCGAAGCACGTAGGCACCCCAGTCGTCCGACATCCCCTTAATTATCTGGTGGAGCCGGGGGGACTCGAACCCCCGACTTGTCGCCGCGGCGACCGCTCTCCCGGCTGAGCTACTTCGTTGGCTCAAGCTTGAGGCGGGCTTTTAGGAAATCTCGCCCGGCTCCAGTCTTGAGGTACCGCTCGCGCCGGCGAGCGTCGAGGCGGCTCTCACATGGTTCGCTGTAAATCAGATCGAAAGGGCCAGCTCTGGCGGTGTAGCCCGTCTGGCCTCGATCATGTTCGGTCAAGCGTCTTTCCAGGTCGTTTGTCGAGCCCGTATAGAGCCGTCCATTCGTGCGACTTCGAAGCACGTAGGCACACCAGTCGTCCGACATCCGCTTAGTTATCTGGTGGAGCCGGGGGGACTCGAACCCCCGACCCCCTCCTTGCAAAGGAGGTGCTCTCCCAGCTGAGCTACGGCCCCACTTTCGAGTTGACGAGTCGTCAGTGGTCAGTTGGTGGGCGATGGTGGACTCGAACCACCGACCTCGGTCTTATCAGGACCGCGCTCTAACCAGCTGAGCTAATCGCCCACTGGGGGAGATTTTATCACGCGGCTCGGATCGCGCGAGCTGCGAACTTCCGGGGCGCGTGGCGTCGATATCTGGGGTAACTGCCTAGAGCGCCAGATCCTTCATGCCTCAGGATGACGGTCGAGAACGGCGGGCGGACTGCTCGCCTTGACAGCTGGATAGCGGATGGAAGTGCTTGGCTGAAGGTAGTTCCAGATGATTCCCCGAGAGAATCGGGGGTCGACCTGGGTGTGATTTGCGACGAGGCCTCGTAAGGCCCGTGCGTGGTCACTCCCTAGAAAGGAGGTGATCCAGCCGCACGTTCCCGTACGGCTACCTTGTTACGACTTCGTCCCAGTTACCAGCCTCACCCTAGGCGCCTGCCCCGCTGACGCGTTGGCTCAGCGGCTTCAGGTGCTGCCGGCTTCCATGACGTGACGGGCGGTGTGTACAAGGCCCGGGAACGTATTCACCGCAGTGTGCTGACCTGCGGTTACTAGCGACTCCGCCTTCATGCAGGCGAGTTGCAGCCTGCAATCTGAACTGAGGCCGGCTTTGGGGGATTGGCTCCGGCTTGCGCCTTAGCAGCCCACTGTACCGGCCATTGTAGCGTGTGTGTAGCCCAGGACGTAAGGGCCATGCTGACTTGACGTCATCCCCACCTTCCTCTGGGTTTAACCCAGCGGTCCCGTCAGAGAGATTTAACTGACGGCGAGGGTTGCGCTCGTTGCGGGACTTAACCCAACACCTCACGGCACGAGCTGACGACAGCCATGCAGCACCTGTGCTGGCTCCCCGAAGGGTCCTTCACCTTTCAGATCCGTACCACCAGCATGTCAAGCCCTGGTAAGGTTCTTCGCGTTGCATCGAATTAAACCACACGCTCCGCCGCTTGTGCGGGCCCCCGTCAATTCCTTTGAGTTTTAGCCTTGCGGCCGTACTCCCCAGGCGGGATGCTTAAAGCGTTAGCTACGGCACAGAGGGGGTCGACACCCCCCACACCTAGCATCCACAGTTTAGGGCGTGGACTACCCGGGTATCTAATCCGGTTTGCTCCCCACGCTTTCGCTCCTCAGCGTCAGGATAGGCCCAGAAGGCCGCCTTCGCCACTGGTGTTCCTCCCGATATCTACGCATTTCACCGCTACACCGGGAATTCCGCCTTCCTCTGCCCACCTCTAGCTCGCCAGTATCCGATGGCCGCTCCCGGTTGAGCCGGGAGATTTCACACCGGACTTAACGAACCGCCTACAAGCCCTTTACGCCCAGTAAATCCGGACAACGCTAGCCACCTACGTATTACCGCGGCTGCTGGCACGTAGTTAGCCGTGGCTTATTCGCCGGGTACCGTCAGAACTTCTTCCCCGGCAAAAGGAGTTTACAACCCGAAGGCCTTCATCCTCCACGCGGCGTCGCTGGGTCAGGCTTTCGCCCATTGCCCAAGATTCCTCGCTGCTGCCTCCCGTAGGAGTAGGGGCCGTGTCTCAGTCCCCTTCTGGCTGGTCGTCCTCTCAGACCAGCTACCCGTCACAGGCTTGGTGGGCCGTTACCTCACCAACAACCTGATAGGACGCAGGCCCCTCCGGTGGCGCCTTGCGGCTTTGCTCCGGGAGGGTCTCACTCCCGGAACCTATGCGGTATTAGCTCGCCTTTCGGCGAGTTATCCCCCACCACTGGACAGGTTACCTACGCGTTACTCAGCCGTCCGCCACTGACCCGAAGGTCCGTGCGACTTGCATGCGTAAGGCGCGCCGCCAGCGTTCGTCCTGAGCCAGGATCAAACCCTCATCAAAAGACTTCAGGTTCAACCTAGCCTATTCAAGAGCCTCGCACTTCCATCCGCTATTCAGCTGTTAAGGTGCGATCCCACAAGACACAAAAACCCGCGAGTCCACCCGCTTCCGCGAGCAAGCCTCGCGATGTCGTTCTTTGTTTGGGAACCTACCAACGAGCAAGTCTAAACGCCGGGAACACGCGTGTCAATCGACAGTGGTCGACTGCCTGGAGCCCTCGTGGCCCCGCGACCGGCGTCTCTGCGTTGGCTTTTAAAGAACGTTTGCTTCGCGGATATTGTCGCATACCCCTGGAGGGGAGTCAACGGAAGCGGGCGGTTGAAGGTCGGTGCTTAATAGTCAGGTGTCAGGTGTCGCTGTGATGTTCCGCCGGGTAGCGACGATGTGGAGTGCCTGTTGTGATTCCGCTGCGAGGGCGAAGCGTTCGTCGATGCAGTGACCGATGACCCAAGCGATCTGGTCGCCTGCGCACAATAGCGGAACGCCGCCGCGCTCCCGGGCGGGGACTTTGGCGTCTACGAGGATATCCTGCAGCTTCTTGTCGCCGCCGAGGCCGAGGGGTCGGAGACGGTCGCCGGGGTGGCGGGAGCGGATGGTGAGATCGGGGCCGGTGCTGGCGACATCGAGATAGGCTTCCTCGGGACTCGCTTCGCGGAAGCTGCGCGGGATGGGGAGAATCTCTGAGGAGATTACCCAACCGCCCGCACGAGTCCTTCCGGGGACGGAAAGCTTCGTCTCCGGGATTTGCCGGGCGGTGGGCACGGGACCGCTATGGATTATCAGCGAGCGATGGTTAGTTGTAGCCGTCAGACCTGCGGGAAGGGAGTAGCTGCCCGGCGGCTGTTGCAGAGCGTCGTGGAGTGTTTCGACATGAAGCGTTTCCACGTCGACGGCGGCGCCCCGGGCTTGTTCAAGGGCGAGGCGAATAAGTCTACGGGCCATCGCCGGGTGCGCAGCGAGAAGGTCCCGGCGACTAATAGATACCGCACTGGAGGTAATTGATGCGATATCAGAGAAGTATGACCTCGCCAGCTCATCGAGGTAGCCGGACTCGCTCCCGGCGGTGGCCGCGAGGCGGGCAATCGACTCTTCGATTCGGGGGTTGAAGCGGCGCAGAACGGGCATTAGTTCACCCCGCACGCGATTGCGGGCTGCGATCGGAAGATCATTGGTCGGGTCGGCGCGCGGCTCGATACCGAGCTCGCGACAGTAACGCTCGGTGTCCCGGCGATAGACTCGCAGGAGCGGGCGGGCCAGGTCAGGGCCGGCGCCGAAGGGCCAGGGAGCCCTCGCTCGCATACCGGCGAGGCCCTCGAGCCCGGTGCCGCGGATAAGATGAAGGAGCACAGTTTCGGCCTGGTCGTCCATGGTGTGGCCGACGGAAACGCAGGACGCGCCGCTGGAGAGAGCCTGCTCCCCGAGAAAGGCATAGCGGAGGCGGCGCGCGGTGTCCTCAAGCGAGTGGTGATTGCGGCGGGCGCTTGCCCGCACATCGGCTGCGCCGGTGACGAGGGGGACACCGAATGCGCGAGCGACTTCTTTCACGAAGCGGGCATCGTCCCCGGCTTCTCGGCGGGTGCGCAGCATATGGTCGAAGTGGGCGACGGTGAGGTCGATCTGAAGCTTCGGGCGAAGCCGGGAGAGGATAGAGAGAAGGGCGGTCGAGTCGGGTCCACCGGAGACGCCAACGAGGACATGCTCGCCGGGTGTGAAGATCCGGCTCTTGCGGATCTGGTCCAGTACGCGGCGCTCTAGGGCGGCCGTGAAGCGGGTAGAGCCGGGAGCGATGGACTGGGACTTTGCTTGGAGCGACATGGTTCACGTCGATTGTAGCGTGAGGCGTCTGCGCGGCTGGCGAACCGCCAGGCTTTCTGTTTGGCAGGTGCTAGATCCCTCGCCTCCACCCCGCTGCAGCCCGCCCCGCTCCGCTCGCTCGGGATGACATGAGCGCGGTGAGTGCGCGGCACGGGAAGATGCGAATTCGATTTGCGGGCCACTGAGGGCGAGGCATTTCTCGAGGGTAGTGGTGTTCGACGGCGATGGGTGCCTCGCTCCTACACGTTGGCAGACTAGTGCTGTCGCGGTGCGCAACCCCAGACAGCTTCTCCGCGCGTATGCCCCTCATCGGATCCCTTCGCGGAGAGGCGCTAATCCGCGTTCGGGTGTGGTCGTCGCTAAGGATGACGGGCGGGTGGGCGGGATGACGCGCTGAGGGTCAGCGGATGAGAATGTCCCACCAGAGTTCGGGGTGGGGGTCATCGGGCGGCGGGGTCGGCGCGGGTTGCGAGGAGATCGCTACGAAGCCGGTCTCTCCTTCGCGGACGAGCCCGAGCTGCTCGCGGGCAGCGGCCTCGACGTATTCGTCTGAGTTGAGATAGTCCTTGAGCGCTTGGAGACGGTCGTACCGGGCCTGAAGCTCTTGGACTTCGCCACGCAAACGGCCTTCTCGCTGATGGAGCTGGTAGGAGCGGACGCCGCCAAGGGCAGCGGTTACCAGGAAGTAGATGATGACAACCGCGGTAATTAGGACTATCAGCTTGGTTGTCGAGAACGTTGATAAGTGCTTAGACACCTTAGCCCTTAATTGCCCGAGATAATACCATTCGCGACTTGCTCAGACAACAGTGTAGAACGTGGGCAGCCGGATTAGGTTAGCCGATTCGCGCCAGATGGCAGGTATCGTTGAAGCGGAGCAATCGCCGGCGATCGCCGTTGATCTCCAGACTTGTGATCCCGGCCACGGCATGCCGAAGGCGCCTGAACTCAGAGAGGTTGATCGCGAGGATGTCAGCGAGGAGGGAGAGGATAACGAAGTTGTGAGTGACAACGCAGATTGCGTCGTCGGGGTGGCGCTCAGCGAGCGAACGGACTGCAGCGGCCGCGCGCTCCTGCACATCGACGAGCCGTTCGCCGCCCGGCATAGCGTGCCCCGGTCCTTCTTGGGTCACCCAAGCCTCGAGGATGCCGGGATAGCGCTCTCGCACTTCGCTAAAGGTGAGGCCGTCGAGTTCACCGATATCCATTTCGATGAGCAGTGGTTCGATCTGGACTGCGAGGCCGTGCGCGGAGGCAATCGGCTGCGCCGTATCAATCGTGCGCGAGAGGGGGCTTGAGTAGACGGCGACGATCGGCTCGGAGCTGAGCGCAACCGCCAGGCGTTCCGCCTGCAAACGGCCGGTCTCATTCAGGGAAACGTCGGATCGACCGAGCGCCAGTCCCTGGCGATTGGAGTCGGTCTCGCCGTGGCGCACCAGGAAGATGAGCGTTGTCAGTAATCCTCGGGCTGGGACGCGCGCCGGTAGGCTGAGAGGACGGGCGGAACTTCCTCGAGCGAGAGATGGGTGCGCCGAATTTCAGCTGACGTCAGGCCCAGGGCGGCGGCGACCTGGTCCGCGCGAGCGGTGTGCTCAGGCTCCGCCCGCAGGCGCATGACGACGACGGTGCAGCCATTTGCCCGGCTCGTCAAGCGGAGATCGAGTATGAGGGGACGAAGGTCGTATTCGCGGACCTTCTTCTCGCGGCGGTACTCAGAGGGCAGCGTCGTGGCGTCAAGCATCGAGGATATCGCGCGACGAAGCGCCGCCGGGTCAACGCCGTCGACGCGCGCTTCATACTCGGCCCAGCGGACCTGCGACTGAAGAGACGGTGAGTTAGGACCGACCTCCTCAACCGATAACAGCCCGATGCCGGGGGGTAGGTGCGGGGCCAGCCGCGCCAGCGCCTGTTCGGAGGGGCCCTCAGCTGCGAGCAATACATCGATGAGTTCACAGCCAGAGGTTATGCCGCGAGGGAGGGGTGCGGCGATGGCAATCCGAGCGGACGGCCGGCGGCCCTCGGGAGGGGCCAGCGCAAGGCCGGCGAGCGCGCAGGCTTCTTGCCAGGCCTCAACCAGTTCCCGCTGACCGAGATGGCTGGCTTCAGCGTCGAGGCTGTAGCGGAAGCGAAGCCGCTGGCTGTTCATCGGACAAAGAAACGGGAAATGGGAAGGGAGATAGCAGAAAGAGGAAGTGGGGGGAGACTCGAAGCGACGTTCGCAATGCCTAGATGCGGGTTACAGTTACCTCCTCGACCTTGTGGCCGAGGACGCGAGTCACCGATATGCCCAGCCCGTTGTGTGTGAATTGCTCTCCTTCCCGGGGAATGTGGCCGAGACGGCTGAGGACGAAGCCGGCGACAGTTTCGTAATCGCCCTCAGGCAAGTTCAGACCTAGTTGCTCATTGGCGTCATGGATGGTCATCCCGGCGTCGATCTGAAAGGTATGCTCGTCGACGGTGACGAACTCATCTTCGTGGCGGCGAAGCTCATCGCTTACGTAACCGACAAGCTCCTCGAGCAACATTTCGAGAGTCACGATGCCTGCCGTGCCGCCGTACTCGTCCACCACGATTGCCATCTGGTGACCGGCGCGCTGCATCTCGAAGAAGAGCGTGCCGACCAGCTTCGTCTCGGGCGTGAACATCGCAGGTCGCATGGCGAGGTCAATGGGGGAGTCCTCTGTGAGCTGTCCCTCAGCGACGCCGCGGAGCACGTCTTTTATGCCGACGATGCCGACGACGTTGTCCTGAGAATTCTCGAACACGGGAAAGCGGGAATGGGGAGTTTCAGCGAACGTTCTGTAGAAGTCACGAATCGCCGTGCCTCGCTCGAGCCAGACGACCTCGGTACGGGGGATCATCACTTCGTTCACGCGCCTGTCACCGAACTGGAAGACGCTGGCGAGGAGTTTCGCCTCTTCACTCTCGAGAACGCCGGCCTCGGCGCTCTGAGAGACGAGCAGGTTGATCTCTTCGGCGGTGTGAACGCTGTGGGCGATGCCCTCAGCGGGCCGCAGGCCGAATGGGCGGAGAGTGATGTTCGCCAGTGCGTTCAGCAGCCAAATGGCCGGCCAGAACGAATAGCGAAAGACCTGCGTCGGTGCCGCGGTGAGCAAGGCAATGCGTTCGGGCTGGCGCAGTGCGAGGACCTTGGGCGCCTGCTCGCCGAGCACGATGTGCATGGCCGTAATTAAAGCGAAAGCGACTGGCACGGCCACCGTGTGGGCGGCCGGCGCGCTTCCACCCTTCGGGAGAAAACTGAATGCGGGCTCGATGAGGTCTGCGAGAAGGGGCTCTCCGACGAAGCCGAGGCCAATGCTGGCCATGGTGATGCCGAGCTGAGCAGCGGCGAGGAAGTTGCCGAGGTCGTTGAGGGAGCGGCGAACGACAGCCGCCACGGGGTTGCCCTGGGCAGCAAGGTTCTCGATTCGTGCGCGGCGAGTCGTGACGATTGCGAATTCGGCCGCGACAAAGAGACCGTTGGCCGCAACTAGCGCCAAAACGAGGACGAGGCGCCCTGATATTGAAAAAACGTCGTCCATCTAAGATGGGGCCGGTGCGTGACCGACCCCCGCGTAGGATTATAGCATTGGGTGGGTAGGTGTTAGGTCCTAGGGGTTAGCTATAAGCTGCTCGGCAGCCGTGTGAGGGTCCAGCTCGCGCTCGACGATGGCGTCAACGAGTGTGTCGAGGCGGCCGTTGGATTCGGCGGCGGACAGGAGGCCCGATAAGAGCTCGGCCTGGGCGGCGGCGAGGAGCTGGCGGCGAGCGCGCTGGCGGCGTATCTTTTCGAGTCGGCCGGAAGATTGGAGGTAGGCGCGGTGGTTGTCGATCGCCTCTAGGAGCTTCGTGACTCCCTCACCCTTGTGAGAGACGGTCTTGATGATCGGGACTTCCCATCCCTCGTAGCGGGCGAGGTCCATGAAGATGTGAAGCTGTTTGAAGACTGCCTCGGCCGCAGGCAAGTCGGCCTTGTTAACCACCAGAATGTCGGCTATCTCGAGGATTCCGGCCTTGATGGCCTGCATGTCGTCGCCGGCGCCGGGGATATTGATGACGACCGTCGTGTGGGCGGTCTCGGCGATCTCGACCTCGTCCTGGCCGGCGCCGACGGTCTCGACGAGGACGACGTCCTTGCCGCACGCGTCGAGCACGGTGACTACGTCGTTCGTCGCGGCGGCGAGCCCACCCAGCGCACCGCGCGTGGCCATGCTGCGAATAAAGACCTCGGGGTCCGAGGTCAGATCCTGCATGCGGATGCGGTCGCCCAAGATGGCGCCGTGAGAGAACGGACTCGTAGGGTCGATTACCACAATACCAATGCTCCGTCCCTGGTTGCGGTACTCGCGGGCCAGAGCGCCGAGGAGAGTGCTCTTGCCGGAGCCGGTGGGCCCCGTGACGCCGACGATATGTGCACGGCCGCTGTAAGGAAAGAGCGAGCGGAGGGCTTCCCGCGCCTCCGGGTACCCGTTCTCAACCCAAGTGAGGATGCGGGTAAGGGCGCGACGATCGCCTTCGAGGACGCGCTGGGCGATGTCTCCGCTCATTCCGTCGATACCTCAGGATGAGCGGGGCGGTGCAGACGAACGGACGAACGGGACAGGCGGAGCGCCGGCAAGCCCTCTAACCCGCAAAACCGTAAACCAAGCACCAGGGTCGAGCTAAAGCGGTAAGGCATATGGGACGAACGGGTAGGAGCGAGGGTCACGCGCTGGATGCGGCGCCGCGCTTGGGGGCATTGTTGCGCACCCAGTCGATTATGTCGTGTGTAGAGGAGCCGGGGCCGAAGATGCCTTTGAAGCCGAGCTTCTCTAGCTCGGGGATGTCGTCGTGGGGGATGATGCCGCCACCGAAGAGGACGACGTCGTCCATGCCGCGCTTCTTCAGCTCCTCCACTACGCGCGGGAAGAGCTCCAGGTGAGCACCGGAGAGGATGGAGAGCCCTATGACGTCGGCGTCCTCCTGAAGCGCGGTCTCGGCGATCATCTCAGGGGTCTGGCGGATGCCGGTGTAGACGACCTCGAAGCCGGCGTCGCGGAGGGCGCGGGCGACGACTTTGGCGCCGCGGTCGTGGCCGTCGAGTCCGGGCTTTGCGATGATGATCTTAATCTTGCGTACCCGAGTCATGGTGGGGAGAAGTATACAGTTATCAGTTATCGGTTGTCAGTTGTCGATACGGCGCCTGAAAGCGCCGAACTACATTCGATTGCTGTTCGTCAGTCAGGGGCGTTCGATTAGCTGGATGGAGACGCCGTGGGTGTACTCATGGTTGATGCGGGCGAGGCGAGCGCCGGGCCAGATGCTGGCCTCGGGGTCTGAGACCTTGACGTTGTTGCCGCGGAGGTAGGAGACGGCACCGTCGAGGTCTTCGACTTCAACGCTGATGGAGAACAGCCCTTCGCCGCGTTGCCGGAACTGTTCGTAGAAGCGGCCTTCTTTATCGACGGGCTGGACGAGCTCCAGGAATGCGTCGCCGATGGGCAGGCGAGCAACCTTGAAGCCGGCGCCGAGGGGATGGTTCAGCGAGGTGTCCGGCTTGAGGCCAAAGTTGCGCTCCCAAAGGCGTGTGGCCTCGTCGAGGTCCTCGGTGGCGATGATGACGTGGTCGAGTTTCTTCACTTTCAAGGCGCCGGCACCTCCATCTAAGGGCTGAAAGGGAGAATCATACTTGCAAAGAAACGAATTAAGCCCGGCTGTTGAACGGCGGCTTATGAAGGCGGTGCGGTAGCCGCGCAGGCCGCCGGTCCGGTTCGAGTCCATTACTCCGCTGGCGATTGGATCGGCGACTTGCGAGCCGCGATTGCGCAGGGCGCGGACCGAGTAATCGAGGTCGGGCGGCTCGAAGGCGACGAGGAAGAGGCCTTCGCCGCGACTGTCGAGGGCTCGCTGGAAGAAGGCACCGTCGGCTGGCGGGGAGGGCTCGAGCAGCTCAAGACTAGCGTTGCCGAGCCAGAGCGCCGAGCTGCGCCAGCCTTCCTTGGACTCGACTTGCCAACTGATTGGCAAGCCCAGCCGTTCCGTGTAGGTCGCGAAGGCGGCGTCAAGATCGGCAACGAGCGCAACGATATGGTCGATTCGCTTGAGAGGTGGGGGCGCGCCGTTCATTCCATAAACCGCCGGATCAGCACGCCTGCGGCGGCGAGGAAGACGAGGCCCACAAGCATCGAGGCCCAGCCGTTCTCGACGATAGGGACGTCCGCGACGGCGTTCTCCAGGCCTACCAGGAAGAGCGCCAATCCCAGGCTGCCGACGATTCCGGTCGCGACCTGGCTGCCGCGGAGAGTACGCAGGGGTCGGCTGCCCTCGATGGCGCGGACGAGTCTCTGGGCCGTGTCCTCTGTAAGGTCCTTGACGCCGTAGAGGGCTTCCGGACCAGGGCGATTGGGCCGCTCGGGTGCTTGGTCCGAGAGAGGCACCTCGCCTGTCATCGGTGCGCCGTCGATGCGGTCTGAAGACCCCAACCTACATTTCCCATGTGCTCAATCGATGGGCGTGGCGAGCTCAACAAGGACACCTTTGCTGGCTTTCGGGTGGAGGAAGCAGATCATACCGGCGAGGCCTCGTCGGGGCGTTTGATCGACGAGCTCGATGCCTTTTCGCTTGAGTGCCTCGAGTTCCGAGTCTACGTCGGGTGTTTGGAAGCAGATGTGGTGGAGGCCCTCGCCCTTGCGCTCCAGGAAACGGCCGACGGCGGAGTCGGGGCGAGTCGGTTCGAGCAGCTCGATCTCGCTCTGGCCGATGGTGAGGAGCGCCGCTCTCACGCCCTGGTCTTCGATGGTGTCCTGAGCATGGACGTGGAGGCCGAGGGTATCGCGGTAGAAGTTAAGAGCATCGTCGAGGGAGTGGACGGCGATGCCGATGTGGTGGATCTTCTCGATCATGAGGTTGTTCCTCGGGCCA
>WNFX01002586.1_pt1 | contig 18264 bp, 17 predicted proteins | sample 5400111 | NCBI WGS metagenome assembly WNFX01 (sample SAMN13153363, study PRJNA577476) | soil metagenome | isolation source: 40 cm soil or saprolite under grassland replicate 1 | place: USA:California | collected 2016-06-15 | reverse complement strand
GCCGACCTCCTCGCAGGTCATGCCGGCCAGCTCGCGGAGCCGTCGCAGCTCCAGGCCGAGCCTGCGGCGGCGCACGGTCGGGCTTGGCTTGGTGGTCATGGTGCCCCCTCTCCTCGTGCCGTGACGGAGCCGCATGATACGAGATTGGCAGATGCAAAACAGAACTTGCAATGCTCGCCGAGAAGCTGCATCATACGGACTCACATCGTACAGACGACTTATACATCATTCGCGGCGCAAGAGGGGGGCGACCGACATGCTGCTCCAGCAGCACCAGCGTCGCGAATGTCGCCATCTTCCCCCAGGTGGCGACGGCGGGAAGCCACGAGGAGCAACGTGGAACAGCCCTTCCCGCATGGGGCGGCCCCTCGGCGGCCGGTCGAGCTCAGCTCCTGTGCCGCCGAGGAACCCCATCGCTCCCCCACCGCGCTGGAGGCGGCGATGACCGCCCCGCCCTCCGGCTCGGTCTACGACGAGGTCCAGTGGCACCTGTCCGAGATCGCCAAGGCCGTCAACCGCGAACCCGCGCCGCTCAACCCCGACCTGCTGCGGATCATCCTGCGCGGCCTGGCCGAGCTGTGCCGCCTCGCCTACGAACGCGGCCACGAGGCCCCAGTGGTCCCACCCTCCCTGTTCCGGGACTCACCAGCCGTGTCCGAGGCTCTCCACACCTGGGAAGCCCACCTGCGCGCCGCCCTGACCGCCCGCCGCCGCCCCACGCCAGGCGACACGACCACGTCCTCGGCGTGCGCCGCGAACTCCTCCGGGCGGACCTCGGCCGCTTGCTCGTAGCGACGGGTCGCCCCCAGGTCAGGCGCTGAGCAGGTAGGTCAAGGCGGCGCGGAGGGTCCCGGCCGTGGTGCCGCCGTCGAAGCGCTCGGCGATACGGCCCTGGGTGTCGACTAGCACCGTGACCGGCTGGTACGGCACGCCCCAACGAGCCCACGTCCGCCCAGAGGCGTCGTTGCTCAGCGGGTAGGAGATACCGAAGCGGCGCTGATAGGCGCGGTCAGCGGCGACGGTGTCGTGGTAGGAGACTCCGACGAAGCCGACCCGGCCGGAGAACTCCCTGGCCACCTGCGACAGGTCGGGCTGCTCGGCCTGGCAGACCGGGCACCACGACTCAAAGAAGTTCACCACCACTGGCCGCCCGCGATAGCCGTCCAAGGTGACTGGACGGCCATCCAAGGCGGCCACTCGCAGCGCAGGAGCAGGCCGGCGCCGGGCCACGGGCAGGATGCCGGGCGGCGGGCGATCGCCCGGACCTGTTCGGCTGGCGGCCAGGCCGGCGGCCGTGGGGGCCGTGGTGGCGGGGGTCGCGGTGGCCGCACGCCCGGCACGCTCCTGCGGTGCGGCGCAGGCGCCACCAGCGAGGACGAGGACGGCGATGAGCACCAGCAAGCGCGCCAACCGGCTGCGCATGGCTCAGGTGCGGCTGGCCCGGCGCCGTCCCGCTACCCGCATGGCGACCCCCGCCGCCAGCAGGACGAGCCCAAGCCCGAGCAGCTCCGGTCCGTGTACGCCGGTAAAGGCCAGCGTCTCGCCCATCTCGCCCGCGCCCATGTCGACCATCTTGCCGTTCTTGCACGGTGCGGCGATGCGGTTATGGGCCGCCACCACCAGCACCTGGCCGTCCGGCGTCCACACGCTCGACTCGACCGACGGGTGCCTGGACAGGTCGACCGGGATCGTCTTCACGAAGGCGCCCTGCGCGTCGGTGCGGACCGCCACCGGCGACACCACCTGCAGGCCGGTCCGCACATCCGTCAGGGTGACCCGAACCGTGGTGTCGGCGGGCAGCCCCTTGGCGGTGGCCACCACCCTGGTGCAGACGCTGCAGGTGAGCACCAGCGACTCGGCCGCCTGGGCCGCCGGCACCAGCGCGAGCAGCGCCAGCCCGACCACGGCGGGCAAGAGGCGGAGCGTGGAGCGGAGCATGGACGGGATGCGCATCAGGGCGATGCCTCCTTGCGGCAAGCCTGGCTGGCGAGCGTGTAGGCCTTGAGGGCCAGGCTCAGGCGGCGGTCACGGATGTTCCTGGTGAACAGGTCGATCACCTCGTCGCCCCGCTGGGCGGTCTGCAAGCAGGCCGGCGGGGCCACGACCTTGGTCTGCGGCTTGGGGGCCGGCTGGGTGACCTGGGTGACGATCGAGGATGTCGCCGGCCGGGTGGTCCCAGCCGACGGGCGGTGCAGCAGGTAGCCAAGGCCGCCGCCGGCCAGCAGGCAGAACCCCAGCACCACGGCGAGGACCCAGGCTGGTCGTCCCTTGACCGGCCTGGGTATGGGTATGGGTAGCGCCGGCTGACCGTCGCTGTTGTCATCGTGTGGGGCGGGCTCGAACAGTGAGCCCACCCTGACGCCGACATCCCGGAACGAGCGGCGGATCTCCTCCAGCTCGCGCTGCTGTCGATCCTTACGGTTACCGGCGTCGGCGGCCACAACGATTCCCCCCGGCATCAGGCCCGGCCCACCCAAGTCAGCACTGCCACACGAAGGCCCGAAGCAGGACGCAAGTCATGCATAACCGGCAGGAGAAAGCAAATCGTGCCGTAGACGCCAAGCTAGTAGCTACGTGGCGGAGTGGCCGACAACGCCCCCAGGCAGGGCGCTCCTTCCGGTCGGCGAGCTTGCTGGCAGGACGTCATAGCCGCTTCTCGAGTTCGAGTTCGTCCCGCAGGGGGATGCCGTGGTCGCCCACCGTGGGGATCTCGGGCTTGAGGCGGGCTCGGCTGTCGTCGACCGCGCTGCGGCGCAGGGCCGCCAGGCGGAAGCCGCGCCGCTGGTAGAAACGCAGCGCGTCGACGTTGTCGTTGGTGGTGATCAGCCACAGGCGAGCGCAGCCCTCCTGGGCTGCCAGCCGCTCCACCGCCTCGATCAAGGCGCTGCCGGTCCCCTGCCACTGGCGGGCGGCGTGCAGGGTGAGGATCTCGCAGCGCTCGCCCTCACGGTCCAGCACGTAGGTGAGCACACCGAGCAGCCGGCCGCCGCCCGGGTCCTCGGCGAGCAGCGCCGGATGGTCGAGGGCGTCGACCAGGACACCGAGGCGGGCCACCCGGAGGCTGTTTCGCTCGGCGAGGAAGGCCTGGACAGCCCGCCGGTCGGCCGCCTTGCGGGGGCGGACGATCATCCCGCCAGCCCTTGCCTCGGCGGCCGGGTCGTCAGGAGGGACCGGCTGCATGTGCCCGGCGGGCGGCCTCGGCGGCACCTTCGGTCCAGGGTTCGCCGTGGCCGGGCAGGAGCAGCTCGGCCGGGATGTCGTTGAGGATGTCGAGCGAGCGGAGGGCCTGCTGGGTGTCGCGGTTGAGGCCGGACGGCATGATCTGCGGGCCGACCCGGCCGGTCAGCGGGTTCCTGGTCACCAGCGTGTCGCCGGTCAGCAGCACCCGCTGTGCCTCCAGGAACAGCGCGCAGCTTCCGGCGGTGTGTCCCGGAGCGTGCACCGCTCGCGGCCGTCCCGGCACCGCCAGCGTCTCGCCATCCGCGAAGGTGGACACCTCACGGATGGGAACGATCCTGCCAGCCCCCCGGCGCAGGAGCGAGAACAGCGTCCGGTAGAACTCCACCCGCAGCAGGTACGAGGTGGCCTTGCCGTCGTTCTTCGGGGCCGGAGCGCCTTTGGCGACGTCGGCGTCGGCCTGGTGGATCCACACCGGCGCGCTGGCGCTGGTGCGGGCACGCTCGGCGAACCCGGTGTGATCGCTGTGAGAGTGGGTGATCAGCACGGCGTCCAGATCCTCCAGCCTGCGGCCGAGCCCTGCCACGGTGCGCACCAGCAGGTCCCAGTCGCCGGGCGCCCCGGCGTCGACCAGGACGAGCTTCCCACCCTCCTCGATCAGGTAGAAGTTGCACACGCCCTTGCTCAACTGGTGAATGCCTTCCCTGACCTGCACGCGACCACCTCCCCGAGCGACCGTACATGCCCCGAGTGGCGGCCGGCCACTTACAGTCCCAGGCGGGCCGCCAGCCGTCGCTTGCCTTGAATGCCTGCAAATCAGGTGGATACGCCAGACGACTATGATTTGCCCAGAGCAGCATGAAGCGGTTATCTTGCTCTCCGGTGAGAGCGCTCCCACCCCCCAGCTCCCATGAGTACTGGAATCCCCCCCGCACCAGTACCAGCACGAGTAGAGGTCCTGCCATGCCCCCACGCCCCCGCAGCGTCCGCAGCATCGCGCTGACCGTCGCGCTCCTCGCCGGCCTCTTGACGGTCGCCGGCGTCGTCACGCAGGTGGTCACGACCCAGACGGCGTCAGCCGACACGACGCTCTGTGACCAGTTCGCCAGCATGCCGATCCAGAACGGGCGCTACATCGTCCAGAACAACCGCTGGGGCTCCAGCGCCACCCAGTGCATCGACGTCACCGGCGCTGGGTTCTCGGTCACCCAGCAGGACGGCACCAAAGCGACCAACGGGGCGCCGAACTCCTACCCGTCGATCTACTACGGCTGCCACTACGGCAACTGCAGCAGCGGGACCACCCTGCCCCTGCAGGCCAGCACCAGCGCCTTCGCGGCGATCACCACCAGCGTGACCATGACCTACCCGAGCGCCGGGACCTGGGACGCCGCCTACGACATCTGGTTCGACCCCACCCCGCGCACCAACGGCCAGAACACCGGCGCCGAGATCATGGTGTGGCTGAACCACCAGGGCGGCATCCAGCCGGTCGGCTCCCAGGTCGCCACGGTCACCCTCGCGGGCGGCACCTGGGCGGTGTGGGAGGGCAACGTCGGCTGGAACGTCGTCTCCTACGTGCGCACCAGCGCCACCAGTTCCGCCCGGTTCCCGGTCGCCACCTTCTTCAACGACGCCGTGCACCGCGGCTTCGCCCAGACCTCCTGGTTCCTCACCAGCATCCAGGCCGGTTTCGAGCCCTGGCAAGGCGGCGTCGGCCTGGCAGTGAACGCCTTCACCGTCACCACCGCCAGCAGCCCAGCCGCACCGATTACCACCAGCGCCACCTCCGCGACCGGCAACTCCCCGGCCTCCCCCACGTCCCCGGCCACCACCGCTTCGACCTCGATCCCGACCTTCACCCATCACAGCAGTCCGAACTGCAATAAGTGAGCGTTCCCATTGTCGCTCGCTCACGAATTGTCGGCGGGCAAAAGGATGAAACCCTCACCCCACAGCGGTCTGACAGTGCGGAAATGCCGCTGATCCAAGGTAAGCAAGCGTGTTGTGCGCGCCCTGGCCGCGAGAACCACGATCGACGCGTCGGCCAAGCCAATGTTTTGATCGCTGTAGCGCTCGATCACCTCGGTGGCTGCGGCAAGCTCCTCGCTGTTGAACGCGGCGAGTTGGTATGCCCCCCTGGCAACCTGCCTCAACAACGCTGTCTCGACCTTCACACCAAGCCTGGTGAGCAACAGGTAGTCCAGTTCAGCGAGGACGAATGGAGAGAGCAGGAAGGGTCCCGGGTCAGCTTCCAACGCCTCGCGCGCGGCGTGGTGATGTCGTTGGTCGGCATCGAGCGCGGCCAGAAGGCCGCTGGTGTCCAGAACGATCACTCGCCGAAGCCTGCCAGAGCCTCGTCCACACGCTCAGCCAGCGTCGGATCGCCGCTGCGGAACAGCGGCAAGATGGGGCGCGGCTGAGCTTCTTCTGCGAGCAGACGCTCGATGGCTTGACGGATCAACTCCGCTTCGGGCTGCCCTCGGCGGTGGGCGGCCTGCGCCAAGCGGTGCTTGAGGCTTTCAGGAAGGTAGACGGTCGTCTTCTGCATACTTGTATGGTAGCACGTATGGCGACCCCACTTCCCCCGGCGACCCGCGCAGCTTCCTAGGCAGGCAAACGGGAGAAGTGAACGCCTTCACGGTCACCACCGACGGCAGCGCCACTGCTAGCGGTCCGGCCACGCCGGGCATCACCAGCGCCAACTCCGCGACCGCCAACTCCCCGGCCACCCCACAACCGCGGCCACCACAGCGTCGGCCTCGGCCTCAACCCCGACCTTCGCCCACCACAGCAGTCCGAACTGCACGAAATGAACGCCCCGGGTAGTGCCACGACGCGCCGGTCGGCATTTGGGCCCCGCTGGCCTGGGGTCATCCAAGGTCAACTCAGCAGCGGATGGCGCCAGCGCAGCCCCGGGAACCGGCTGAAATCCCGGTCGGTCGTGATCCACTCGCTGCCCGACTCGATCGCCAGGGCCGCAAGATAGGCATCAGGTACAAGGTTGCCCTTGGCTCCGGCGGACCGGCACAGGGCTGCGAAGATCTCCCAGTGCCGCGGGCCCGGCGCGATCGGGACACAATTCGGCTGACTACGCGCCCGTTCCGCGAAGGCCATGGCGAGATCAAGCGGGGTGGGGACATTGAAGACCCGAGGATTCGTCACCACCCGAACAAAGCCGCTGAGCACCAGGTCCGACATGCCGTAGGCTTCGTCACCGGCGAGCACGCCCCGCAGCCAGTCAAGATAGTCGTTGTGTTCCGGCAACTCCGCGCGGTGGGCGTACACCAAGACGTTGACGTCAATCAGGCGCATCCGCTTGATCCATCAACTCGAGTAGCGCGGCTGAGTCGTCCAGGTCAACCCCTGGCTGGAGGCCGCCGCCCCGGAAGGTGGGCAGTTCGACGATGCGTTGCGCGGTACGACCCTGCCGGTTGAGCGTCTCGCGCAAGGCGTCTTCGATGACTTCGGTGAGGGTGCGACCGGTTCGCACCGCCAACTGCTTCGCAGCCCGCAAGAGCTCGTCGTCTACCCTGATCGTGGTCCGCATGCATCAAAGCATGCATGCATGTCATCAATATGTCAACCCTCTGCTCACAGGACGACAGGTGTTCGTCAGGACGATCACTTGCCCAAGCCTGCCAACTCCCTTTCATGTACTCCTGGGCGGACAGTTTCACACTAGGCAGGCAAAGGGGGGAGTGGTGTAATAGCGTCCCATTGCAATCGATTGCGGGCGGGCTTCGTCGCCGGAGCAACCCGAGTCGGGCGAGGGAGGCTGAGATGGGCAGGAACGAGAAGTTCATCGATCCGGCGAACTGGGCCAGCCTCAAGCCGTTCGGAGTGGGTGAAGGGCGGCCGAACAACTACCAGGAGCTGTGGCGGGCCTTTTGGGAGAACCGCGATCAGGCGCGCTATGCCTGGCGGATCCTGACCCAGGGGACCTGCGACGGGTGCTCGCTGGGGACCAAGGGGATGCGGGACTGGACCATGGACGAGGTCCACCTGTGCAACATCCGGCTGCGGCTGCTGCGGCTCAATACCATGCCGGCGCTGGATGCGGCGGTGCTCGGCGACGTCGCGCCCCTGACCCAGAAGCGGGGGTCCGAGCTGCGGGAGCTTGGCCGGCTGCCCTACCCGATGGTGCGGCGCGCCGGGGAGGCGGGGTTCTCGCGGACCAACTGGGAGCAGGCGCTGGAGCTGATCGCCGCCCGCGTCCGCGCCAGCAGCCCGGAGCGGCTCGGGGTGTACCTGACCAGCCGCGGCACGCCCAACGAGACCTACTTCGCGGCGCAGAAGGCGGTCAGGGCGATGGGCACCAACGCGATCGACAACGCCGCCCGGATCTGCCACTCGCCGAGCACCTTCGGGCTCAAGGGCGCCCTCGGCGTGGCCGCCACCACCTGCTCCTACAGCGACTGGATCGGCAGCGACCTAGTGGTGTTCATCGGCTCCAACGTGGCCAACAACCAGCCGGTGGCGATGAAGTACCTCTACCACGCCAAGAAGGCCGGGACCAAGGTCGCCCTGGTCAACAGTTACCGCGAGCCGGGCATGGAGCGCTACTGGGTGCCCTCCAACGTGGAGAGCGCGGTCTTCGGCACCAAGATCTCCGACCGCACCTTCCTGATCAACGTGGGCGGCGACATCGGCTTCCTCAACGGCGCGCTCAAGCACATGGTCGAGCACGACCTGGTCGACAGCGACTTCATCGCCAACCACACCGAGGGATTCGAGGCGCTGGCCGCCAGCCTCCGCGCGCAGCCGTGGGAGGAGCTGGAGGCGGTCGCCGGGGTCTCCCGCCAGGAGATGGCCGCCTTCGGCGACATGGTGGGCCGGGCCAAGACGGCGGTGTTCGTGTGGAGCATGGGCATCACCCAGCACCAGTGCGGCGAGGACAACGTCCGCGCGATCATCAACCTCGGCCTCTCCAGGGGCTTCGTCGGGCGCGACAAGTGCGGCCTGATGCCGGTCCGCGGTCACTCCGGCGTACAGGGCGGCGCCGAGATGGGCGCCTACTCGACCGTGCTGCCGGGCGGGCTGCCGCTCACTGAGGAGAACGCCGCCCGCTTCAGCGAGCTGTGGGGCTTCAAAGTCCAAGCCGGCAAGGGCCTGACCGCCCCGGAGATGCTGGACGCCGCCGCTGACGGGCGCCTCGACGTGCTGCTCAGCTCTGGCGGCAACTTCCTGGAGGTGCTGCCAGACCCGGACTGGTGCCGGGCGGCGATGGAGCGGATCCCGCTGCGGGTCCACCTCGACATCGTGCTGTCCAGCCAGATGCTGGTCGACCCCGCCGAGGTGGTGGTGCTGCTACCCGCCCAGACCCGCTACGAGCTGGCGGGCGGGGTCACCGAGACCTCCACCGAGCGGCGCGTCATCTTCAGCCCCGAGATCGATGGGCCGCGCATCGCCGAGGCGCGCGCCGAGTGGGAGGTGTTCATGGAGCTGGCCCGGAGGGTCCACCCGGACCTGGCCGATCAGCTCCACTACGACGGCACCGCCGCGATCCGCGCCGACATCGCCCGCGCCATCCCGGTCTACGACGGCATCCAGCACCTGTCGAAGTTCGGCGACCAGTTCCAGTACGGCGGCCCGCACCTGTGCGCCGGCTGGAAGTTCCCAACCCCCGACGGCAAGGCGCACTTCTCGGTGGTGACACCGCCGCCTCAGGAGGCCCTGCCCGAGGGCAGCTTCCGGGTCGCGACGCGGCGCGGCAAGCAGTTCAACAGCATGGTGCACGAGCGCACCGACGCGCTCACCGGCGCGGTCCGCGACGCCGTGCTGATCAGCCAGCCCGACGCCGACCGGCTCGGCCTCGCCAGCGGCGACCGGGTCGTGCTCACCAGCGCGGCGGGCTCCTTCCAGGGCCACGCCTTCGTCGCCCCGGTCATGCCCGGCAGCCTGCAGGTGCACTGGCCGGAAGGTGAGGTGCTGATCGACCGCACCCGCCGCTCACCGGAGGCCGGCATCCCCGACTTCAACGCAATCTGCACCATCGAGAAGCTCCAGCAAGCCCCGATTCCCCAGCCCGCCACTGCCTGAGCCTGACTGCGGAAGCGAACGCATCGGTTGCCGGTCAGGTTGGCCTGACCGGCAGAAGCGAGGGAGGACCCCGTGGCAATCACATCCACCAGTCCCACCAGAATCCGCTGGCCGCTGGCCGGCGCCGCCGTCCTGGTCCAGCTCGCGGTCGGCGCGGTCTACGCCTGGAGCGTGTTCACCACCCCGTTCCGCACCCAGATGGGGTGGACGAAGACGCAGGCGGCGCTGCCGTTCATCTTCACCATCGGCATCCTGTTCGTCGGCACCTTCGTCGGCGGCCGCCTGCAGGACCGCATCGGACCCCGCCCCGTCGTCCTCACCGGCGGGGTGATCTACGCGATCGGGATCATGCTGGCCTCACTGGTCAACACCCATGACCAGCTCTGGCTGCTGGTGCTCAGCTACGGGGTGATCGCCGGCTTCGGGCTTGGCATGGTTTACATCGTGCCCATCGCGATGCTGGTCAAATGGTTCCCCGACAAGCGCGGGCTGATCACCGGCATCGCGGTCGGCGGTTTCGGCGGCGGCGCCCTGATCACCGCGCCGGTCGCCCACCGGCTCATCGACCCCAAGGACGTCGCCCAGGTGTTCCTGCCCCTCGGGATCGCCTACCTGGTGGCGATCCTCATCGGCGGGTCGTTCTTCCGCAACCCGCCGCAGGGCTACAGCGTGCCCGGGTTCGTGCCCGCCCAGGCGAAGGTCGCCGGCACCGCCGACACTTACACCCTCGCCGAGGCCATACGGACCCCGGAGTGGTACCGGCTGACCGCGATCCTGACCCTGAACGTCACCGCCGGCATCGCGCTGATCTCGCAGGCGTCGCCGGCCATCGTGCAGATCACCGGCGTCAGCAAGGCCAGCGCCGACGGCCTGGTCGGCATCCTGGCCTTCTTCAACGGCGCCGGGCGGATCTTCTGGGGCTGGTCCAGCGACACGCTCGGCCGCATGCGCACCTTCATGGTGATCTTCGCCCTGCAGGTGGTGTGCTTCGCGCTGCTGCCGTCCGCCTCACCGATCGCCCTGTTCGCGATCCTGGCGGCCGTCGTCTACCTCTGCTACGGCGGCGGCTTCGGCACCATGCCGGCGACGGCGGCCGACTTCTTCGGCGCCAAGAACGCGGGGGCGATCTACGGGTCCATCATCGTGGGCTGGAGCCTCGGCGGCGTCATCGGCCCCCTCGCCATCGCCGCCATCTCCGACCGCACCGGCAACTACAACCTTCCCTTCTACCTGATCGCCGTGCTGGCGCTGGTGTCCATGCTGATCCCGGCGACCACCCGCAAGCCCAGCGAGCGGGTGGTGGTCACCGAACAGGTCGCTGGGGCGTAACGCCCAGGCGTAACGACGGGCGGGTGGTGGCTGGCTGCGGGCTCAGCCACCACCCGTTTCGGTGTCGCCCTCCCCTTCGCCTTCGCCTGCTAGGCGTTCGATTACGCGTAGCAGGACGCTGTGGTCGTCGCCGCCGAAGCCGTTCCAGCAGGCGGCGCCGAAGAGCTGGTCGACCAGGGCGGTCAGCGGCAGGGCGACGCCCTCGGCGCGGGCGGCGGCCAGGGCGAAGCCGAGGTCCTTGAACTGGAAGGCGGCCGCCCCGCCCGGCCGGAAGTCGTGGTGGAGCAGCTTGTCCCCCTTCACCTCCAGGACTCGGCTGCCCGCCAGCCCGCCCGCCAGCACCCCGAGCACTCTGGCCGGGTCCAGGCCGCCCTTGCGCGCCAGCACCACGGCCTCGGAGAGGGCGGTGATGGTGGCGCCCACCACGATCTGGTTGCACGCCTTGGCGAGCTGCCCGGCGCCGAGCGGACCCAGGTGGTCGACGGTGGTGCCCATCGCCTCCAGGAACGGCCGCACCCGGGCGACGTCGCTGTCGGTGCCGCCGGCCATGATGCTGAGCGTGCCCTGCTCGGCGCCGACGTCGCCGCCGCTCACCGGGGCGTCCACCACCGCCACGCCGGTCCCGGCCGCCTCCAGGCGCGCCCCCAGCGCTCGGACCCCCACGGGGGAGACCGTCCCTAGCACCACCAGCACGCTGCCGGGACCCATCCCAGCCAGCAGCCCGTCCAGGCCCGCCAGCACCTCCTCCACCTGCGGCAGGTCAGGCAGCATGGTCAGCACCACCGGCACCGCCGCCCCCACCTCCGCCGGCGTCCGTGCCACCGCCACCGCCGCCACGGCGGCCAGTTCCCCGGCCCGCGCGGCGCTGCGGTTCCACACCACCACTTGGTACCCGGCCCTGGCGAGGTTCCGCGCCATCGGCCGCCCCATCGTCCCGAGCCCAATGAACCCGACGGGCTCCCCCTGCCGCTCCCGCTCCTGCATGCGGCCGATCCTACAAGGGTTGACGGGCTGCCCGAAGAGCGGACAATCAAGCGCTACGGCGTGAATATTCCAACCTGCGCGATTGAGGGGGAGGCGTGGGCCGCCCAGGGGTGGAGCAGATGAGCGGACTCATCGGGCGCAGCAACGAACTGCAGGTGTTTCGGGACGTCCTTAGCGGCGTCCTGCCGCACCGCATCCTGGCCGTGAGCGGTCTCGCCGGCGTCGGGAAGTCGACCCTCTTGGGAGCCTTCCAGTCAATCTGTGTTGAGGGCGGAGTCCCGCACGGGCTGATCAACGCCCGGTCAACGGCTGAGCGGGCTGTCCGCTATCCCTCGGTGGTGGAGACCCTGGCCGCTCTGGAGCGAGGCCTATCGAGCACTGGCTGCCGCACCACGAATCTACACAAGCGTCTCAACCAGTACTTTCAGATCCACGGCCGGGTCGTGGAGAAGGTCGGCGGGCCGGAACGGCTGGCGAGCGTGGGCGTGCAGGCAGGAAGAGCGATATTCCGGGCAGTATCCGCGCTCCATCCGATCCTCCAGCCTATTGACGAGCTGTTGCCGGACGAACTCCCGGACCACGTCGCCAAGGCGATCCGCGGGTACCTCAACGCACGCGACTTCGAGCTGTTCAGCAGGCCGGCCGAGGGGCTCACCAAGGCACTGCTCGATGACCTGAGTGCACATCTGGCGCGTCGCCGGGCTTCGCGGGTCGTCCTGTTCTTCGATGAGTACGAACGCATCCTGGACACGATCGACTCCTGGTTGCGGCGGCTTTCCGACGGCGGCTACGGGCCATTCGACCGCCGGGTGCTCCTGGTGCTCGCCGGACGCCTGTCGCTCGGCCAGGACTGGATCGCCCGAGGGCATAGGCACGGTCCGGACGAACTCAGGGAGTTGCTGCTATCGCCCTTCACCGTCCAGGAGGTGGCGCTCTACCTCGAAGACCGCCTGGGTATCGCCTCGGAGCGGGCTGCTCTCGTCGCCCGCCAGTTCGGCGAGATGTGGCGGTTGCCGCTGGTCACGCGCCTACTGGCCGTGCGCCCAGAGCGCCTGAAGGACCAGCTGGAGGCCGGCGAATGGGCGACGTTCCAGGGAACCCTCGCCAAGGAGCTGGTAAACCGCCTCTTCGACGAAGCCACCCCGGCGCAACGTGAGGCGGCCCTGGCGGTGAGCGTGGCGCAGTCGTTCAACCTGCAGGTTATCGAGGTGGTCCTTGCCGACCGCGACCTGGCCAATGCCAGGGAGCACTTCGACTGGCTCGAAGGGCAGCACTTCGTCAACCCGAACGCACCCCCCTACAGCTTCTTCGACCTCATCCGTGAGGCATTCCTTACCAGGCTGCGGACAATCGACGCCAGCCGACTCCGACAACTGCACCTGCGCCTCCGGGACCATTACACGGCGCTGGCCGTGCCAGGCGAGGGCGGAGCGGCGGGCGCGGGCCTGCCCGAGGCCCCGCTGGAGGCCACCTATCACCACGTCTCCGGCACTACAGCGGACCCGCTGATGACCGCCCTGAAGGATCTCCTCCACTGGCTCCCGAGTCCTATCAGCTGACCGTCCAGTGGAGCAGGATGCTCCAGCAGGTCACCACTGAGCGCCCGCTGTCTGGCCAGCAACGGGACGACCTAGAACGGCTTGCCAAGTTGCTGGACACATCGCGGAGCTTGAGCAATGCCATCGAACCAGACCGCGAACAGCAGCCAGCCGACCCCGCGATGGACGTGTTCTTCACAACCCTGTACAGGATCGAGCCCCCGAAGATCTCCGCGGCCGACGCGAGGCTGTGGCTTCGGTACTTCGAATGCAGACGCCAGATGACCAGCGGCGGCGACCATGCGGTCGAACAGGCAAAGACCGAACTGCTCGACCTCTGGCCGCGCGGGCAGGCGGTGGCCCTCCAGCCTGGTGCGAGCAAGCTCCTGGTGTTCTGTGTCGCGACCGACCTGGGAGAGGCCTGCACCCGCCTAGGCCTTATCGCCGAGGCAGTCGCGTGGAACAAACAGGCGCTGAAGGCCGCCCGCCAGGACAAGGCTCCCCTGCGGGAGGCCCTCGCCCGCTACCAGCTCAGCACCAACCAGAAGCGGCAGAGCCACTACCAAGAGGCGCTCGCAAACGCCGACAGGGCCATTCGCCTGCTCCGCAGGCATGCCCCGTCGAGCCATTACCACCTCGGACGTTTCCTGCTTGACAAGGCGAACACGCTGACCTACCTGAACCGGCGGCAGGACGCTACGGAGGTGTTCGAGGAAAGCCGCAGGTACCTGAAGGACGTCAGCCCACTGAGCTATGCGGAGGCATCCCACCGACTGGGATGGCTGCTGCGGGTGCGCGGCCAGCTGGACGAGGCGCTCGCCAGGCATCAGGAAGCAATCGATAGCTTCGAGACGATCGAGGCTGAACTGCTGCAGCGCGGCACCATCGAGACCTCGGCACTGCCATTCCTGAAGGCCAAGGCGCTGCACAGCATGGGCAACGTGCTGTCAGAGCTTGACCGGCATGGCAAGGCGCTGGCCTCCTACTGGAAAGCGATCGAGATCTTCCACCGATTCGACAACCACCGGCATGAGGCGATCGCCCGCAAGGACCGCGCCTGGAGCTGCTTCAAGCGACACGGCCTCGACGTGGCCAGAGGGGACCTGGAAACCGCGCTGCGGTGGCTCGCAGAGCCCGGCCAGCCAGAGGACAAATCCACCACCCACCTCATCGAGGGATGGCTCACGCTCTCGCGCATGCACCTGGTCTGCGGCCAGCGCGAAGCGGCGAAGACCGCGTACGAGCAGGCGTGCTCGGAACTCCCCCCCGCTGGCGTCGACGACCCCTACCTCACCGAGCGGGTCCGCCTGCACGGTACGCTGCTCGCGGTCCTCGCAGGAGACAACCGCGACGTCGAGGAGCGGCTTGGGCAGGCTGAAGCCTACGCCAATGCCGAGGAGCCGCCGCTGTGGTCGCTGCTCACGCAGGCAACCATGATCAGAGCACTCCGCGCGGACCGCGCGAACGATGCGGATGGGGCGCATGCTAGGCTCACCGCCGCCCGGACGGAGGCCGCACGCTGGAACCGGGTCCTTCCGATGGAGGTCAGCGAGTTCTGGGACGCCCTCCACGACGCGGGGAAGGCAGGGCAGACGCGAGTGGACGAGCAGTCGCCGCAACCGGCCGAAGAGATGATCGACGTCTTCGACCCTGAAGGAAACTGGCTCGGGCGGGAGACCAACCGCAAGGCGCATGCCGACGGGCTGTGGCACCGGTCGTTCCACTGCTGGATCGCCTACCGGCGCGACGACGGCGTGAAGGTCGTCGTCCTGCAGCGGCGTGGCCCCTACAAGCGCGACTACCCGAACTACCTCGACATCAGCGCCGCCGGCCACTACCAGGCGGGCGAGGACGTCGAAGGCGGCATCCGCGAGCTGGAGGAAGAGCTTGGCGTCAGCGTCGACGCCAAGCAGTTGCGGCTGGTTGCCCGCCGGACCATCAACGAGCAACTGGACAACGGCACCGTCAACCGGGAGTTCCAGGACATCTACTTCCTGCTGGAGACGGTCCGCCCGCGTGCCTGCAAGCCCTCCTACCCCGAGGTGGGCGGCGTCTTCCAGGCACCGATCCAGGGCCTGCGGGAGCTGCTCGACGGTGAGGCCCAGACCGTCGACTGCAAGGGGAGGGCGTTCGCCATCGACACCGAGAAACTGGAGCCAGCCACCCTCACCGCGACCGTCGACCACTTCATCCCGGCATCAAGAACCTACCTCAAGGTGATCCTGCGGGAGCTTGACCGCCATGTCGACCTCGCCGACGGGCACGGGGAGGCGCCCACGACCGATGCCGTGGTGCTCGACGACGGTTCGCAGTGGCAGCCGCTCTGGAGCACCGGCGGCGCGGCGCCGTAGCGGAGCAGCGACGCAGCGGAGGGAGAGAGGCAGGCCGGTGGCGGCGAACCGGGGAGCGGTGGTCGTCGGCGACGTCTTCGTCGACTACATCGGCGACCTGACCGCCGCGGCGGCGGCGGCGGGACCGCCGTTGCCGACCGACCCGGCCGCCGATCTCCACGCGTTCGGTCCGGTCACCACCGAGGTTGGCGGCGCAGGGGTGCAGTTCGCCGTCGCGGCGCGGGCGGCGGGGTTCGAGCCTGTCACGCTCATCGGCAAAATCGGCGGCGACGCCGGCGGCCGCCCCGACGAGGCGGGCGTGCAGGCGCGGGAGTACCTGCGGGCACACGGCGTCGAGCCGCTCCTCAGTGTCCAGGCCGGAGGGGCGACCGGGCGCGCAGCCATCCTGTATGTCCCGCCGAACCGGCGGATCATGGTCTCCGATCCACTTGCCAACACCACCCTCGTGCCCACCGACATCGGTGCGGCGGCCAGGGCGGCGGCGGGCACGGCCGCGTTCGCGCACATCTCGGGATTCCTGCTGCTGCAGCCCGGCCGGCGGCAGGCGGCCATATGTGTCCTGGAGGCAGCCCAGTCCGGAGGGGCCACCACCGCCCTGGACCTGGTCCCCCACGAGATCTACCGGTACCTGAGCTACCGCGACCTCGTCCAGTGCCTCGCCGGCACCGTCGACTGGCTGGTCGTGGAGCTGCCCACGGCACGGCGGCTGCTCGGCGCCGACGGCGCTGCGGCGACCGCTGAGGCGACCGCTGAGGCGGTGCTGGAGGCGCTCGCGCGTGACTTCCCGTCAGTGGCGCTCTACCCCGATCCCGGCTGTGCCCTGGTGTCCAGCCGGGGTGAGATGGCTGAGCTGCGCTTCGAGTACACACCCGGATCGCGCAGCCGGGGCCAGTCCGCCCGGGCGCAGGCGAGCCTGTTCGCCAAACACGTCTAAAGGTGACCTCATGGACCAGCTGCAGCCTGACCTTGCCGTGGACTTCTGCGGGTTGCGCCTGCGGCATCCACTGGTGCTGGCATCGGGCGGGCTTGGCGAGTCAGCCGACTCCCTCGCCCCGTTCCAGCGGACCGCCGCAGCGGTGGTGACGCGGACGATCCGGCTGCAGGTCGATGCCGACCGGCGTGTGTTCCCAAGCCCGCACCTGGCGCTTGGGCCACGCAAGGCCTGGCTGCTCAACTGCGAGTGGGGCAACCTCCGCCCCTGGGAGTACTGGCTGCGCGAGGGCCTGCCGCAGCTGCGGGAGCGGCAGGAGCGGGGGGAAGGCGGCGCGGTGATCGTGAGCCTCTCCGGCCGCGACATCGGCGGCTGCGCCGCGCTGGCCAGGCAGCTGGCGGGCGCCGGGGCGCAACTGCTGGAGATCAACGTCTCCTGCAGCCACGCCGGGCACCTGTACGGCCGCATCAGCGAGGACCGCGAGCACGTCGCCAGGCTGGTGGCCAGCCTCAAGGCCGCGACCTCGATCCCGGTGATGGTGAAGCTCGGCGCCAGCCCGGTGGTGGCCGAGATCGCCAGCGTCGCGGTGGCGGCTGGGGCGGACGCGCTCTCGACCACCAACAGCATCGGCCCCGGCCTCGACCTCGACCTCGGCAGCGGCCGTCCCCGGCTCGGCATCGCTGGCGGCATGGGCGGCCTGACCGGCCGGGCGATCTTCCCACTCGCCCTCCAAGCGGTCCACGAGATCGTGGAGGCGACCGGCGTCCCGGTGATGGGGATCGGCGGGGTGTCCTCCTACCGGGAAGTGGCCAAGATGCTGCTGGTCGGCGCAACCTGCGTGCAGCTCTACACCGAGGCGTTCTTCCAGGGTCCGGCGCTATTCGAGCGGATCGTCGCCGACCTGCGGGACTGGCTGGCCGAGCAGGGGCACACCTCGGTCGCGGGGCTGCGCGGTGCCAGCCGGGCGTGGCTGCAGCAGCCCTCCAACCTGGCAGCGCTGGTCCCAGAGGTGCTGCCGGACCGCTGCCGGCCGTGCGGCTGCTGCCAGCGCGTCTGCACGGTGGACGCGATCACCGTCGGTGCGGTCGCCCAGCTCGATGCCAGCGTGTGCATTGGCTGCGGTGCCTGCGTCGACGCCTGCCCTCCAGGGCTGTCGGCGATCGCCCTGCCGGACCAGCCGGCAGGTGCTGGCTGACCTGCGCCAGTTGACGGTGATCGTTCTGAATGTCTAGGTTGGCGCCCTACATCCGAGGCTGCACCGGCAACGGCCGGCAGGCGAGGAAGAGAGGGGGGCACATGCGACGGCCAGGGTCGTGGGCGGTGCTGGGGGCGTATGTGGGGCTGGTGGCGGCCAGCCACGTGCTGTGGATCTCGTTTGCGTCGGTGACCGCGCGGGCGGCGCAGAGCTTCCACACCACCGACGTGCGGATCGCGCTGCTGGTGTCGGTGGGGCCGCTGTGTTCTGCCGCGCTGTCGATTCCGGGTGGGGTGGTCGCCGACCGCTACGGCTACCGCACGCCGCTGCTGTGGGCGGGGCTGGCCACCGTGGTGTTCGCCTTCCTGCGGCCGCTGGCGGGGGGCTTCCCGGAGCTGCTGCTGCTCACCGTCGGGGTGCTGCTGCCGCAGCCGTTCCTCATCAACGCGGTCGCCGACCTGGTGAACCGGCATTTCCCCGAGGAAGAGACGGCCACCGCGACCGGGCTCGGCACCATGGCGATCTTCCTGGGGATCACCCTCGGGCTGATCGTCACGCCGGGGCTGGTCTCGGCGTTCGGGGTGCGCGGGTCGCAGGTGGTCTATGCCGCCGCGGCCACGGCGGCGCTGCTGGTCTTCTGGCGGCTGGCGCCGCGGCCGGTGCCGGATCGGCTGGTCGCGCCGGGGGAGCTGAGCATGCGCCAGGCCCTGGCGCGGG
>WNFX01002899.1_pt1 | contig 18272 bp, 18 predicted proteins | sample 5400111 | NCBI WGS metagenome assembly WNFX01 (sample SAMN13153363, study PRJNA577476) | soil metagenome | isolation source: 40 cm soil or saprolite under grassland replicate 1 | place: USA:California | collected 2016-06-15 | reverse complement strand
ACTCAATGTCAGGCTGGGGTGGTGGTGGCGTCCGGTGAGCGACGCAGACTCGGGTTGGCGGCGGCTGACTCTATTCCTGAACGTCGCCCGAGGGCTGACTTGCCAGTGCTGTGTCGCCGCCGCCTTCCCGAGACCGCCGAGCGTGACCTGATAGGAGCTTGGCTGCTGCCTCGATTGAGGCGTGTCCGCTCGCCGGTCGCCCCCGACGTTGGAGGAGGCGATCTGAATGATCGTGATTGGAGTGGACGTACACAAGCGGTCGCTGACGGCGGTCGCCGTCGATGAGGTCGGCCGACCGCTCGCTGAGCACACTGCGGTTGATGGGCCGGGGTTGCTCGAGTGGGTGGTTTCGCTTCCGGGCGAGCGGCTGTGGGCGCTCGAGGATTGCCGGCAGCTGACCCGGCCGCTCGAGCGGGAGCTGCTGGCTGCGGATGAGCGGTTGGTGCGGGTGCCGCCGAAGCTGACCGCCCCAGAGCGGCGCGCAGGCCGAACGCGGGGGAAGTCGGACCCGATCGACGCGCTCGCCGTCGCCAGGGCGGCGCTGCGGGAGCCGCGGCTCGATCACCCGCGGCCGCAGGAGACGCAGCTGCGCGAGTTAAAGCTGCTGGTTGACCACCGCGACGACCTCGTCGACGAGCGCAGACGCGCACAGCAGCGGCTGCGCTGGCACCTGCACGAGCTCGACCCGACACTCGCGATACCTGCGGGTGCGCTCGACCGGGCGGTCTGGCTCGACCGGCTCACACGGCGCCTCGCTCGGGGCGAGCAGACGGTGCTCGTGCAGATCGCGCGCGAGCTCGTCGGTCGCTGCCGCGGCCTCACCCGCACGATCCTGGCGCTCGACCGCGACCTCCAGCAACGGACGAGCGAGACCGCGCCGGGGCTGCTCGCGCTACCTGGTTGCGGCGCGATCGGCGCTGCCAAGCTGCTCGCAGAGATCGGCCCGATCGAACGCTTCGACACCGACGCCCAACTCGCCCGCCACGCCGGCGTCGCCCCGCTCGAAGCCAGCTCCGGCAAGCATCGCCGTCACCGGCTCGACCGCGGCGGCAACCGCCAACTCAACTGCGCCTTCCACCGAATCGCGCGCGCGCGCCTACCTCGAACGCAAACAGAGCGAGGGAAAGAGTCGCCGCGAAGCGCTCCGCTGCCTCAAACGACAACTCGCCCGCACCGTCTACACCACCCTCAAAAACGAGCCGCTCTTGACATAGGAGCAACACTGGTGTGAATCGCGATGAACGCCTGAGGTACTCGCTACCACCAGCTCCCCCGGGATCAGTCTGCGCCTAACTCGGGCCCATCCGAGCCACCTGTTCCCGTCGACGTCTCAGATGTTTTAGGGTCGGCTGGGCGCGACCGAATCGCCGTCGATTCGCCGCGTCAGCTGGCTCCGATAATCGGCTCTACATACACATGGGAGGTTTGTCGATGTCCTGGAACCTGAAGGGCAGCTACGTCGAAACGTGCTCGTGCGATCTGATTTGCCCGTGTAACGCTTCCTTCGACCACGGCGCGACCTACGACTTCTGTCGCGTGGTGCTCGTCTTCAGCATTCGCGAGGGTGAGATTGAAGGCACCGACATCGGCGGTCTCAAGGTCGCAGCAATTGCAGACACGCCGAAGGTGATGACGGACGGCAATTGGCGCCTCGGGATGTTCATCGACGAACGGGCGACGGATGACCAGGCAGACAAGCTCACGCAGGTCTTTGGCGGCCAACTTGGCGGGCCGATGGCGGCGCTGGCGCCGCTGGTCGGGGAGATGCTTGGCGTCGAGCGAGCCGCGATCGAGGTGCAGGACGACGACGTGCGCCACAGCGTTCGGGTCGGCGACGCGATCGACTTCGAGATCAAGGACATTGTGCCCTTTGGGATCGAGACCGGTGAACCGGTTCGCTTTGCCGGCATGTTCCACCCGGTGGCGTCTGACCTGACGATCGCCGAAGCGACCCGCTCAAAGATCAACGCCTTCGGGATCGAGTACGAAGGCAAGACAGGTCTCTCGACCTCTGAGTTCTCTTGGGCGGCTTGAAAAGGTGATCGCGCCGGCGCAGGAGCGTGCTCCGGGCACGGGCCTCGCGCCGGTGTTTGCGGCGGCCCGCGCGCGGCTAGGCCTGATCGCGCTGCTCTTCGCCGTCGCCGGTAGCGGCTGGTGGTGGACGGTAGCCCAGACGCGCGGGATGGACGATGGTCCCTGGACAGGGCTCGGAACGCTGGGTTGGTTCCTGGGCGCCTGGGTCGTGATGATGGCGGCGATGATGTTCCCGTCGGTCGGCCCGACGGTCGCGCTGTACTCGCGTATGGGCGGCGAGCGCGCGCCGTTTTCCGCGCTGGTGTTCGCGGCGGGCTATCTCGTCACGTGGACCGGCGCCGGTGTGCTCGCCTTTTCGATTGCGTTCGGCGGGCATCGACTTCCGGGCGATGTTCTCGCCTGGGATCGCGCAGGCCACTGGGTGGCAGGTGGAACGCTCGTCCTCGCAGCGGTCTATGAGCTGACGCCGCTGAAGAACGTCTGCCTGGGGAAGTGCCGGAGCCCTCTGGGCCTTTTGCTCCGCCATTGGAGCGAGGGCCGGTCGGGTGCCGTGCGGATGGGCATGAGAAACGGCGCTTGGTGTGTCGGGTGCTGCTGGGCACTGATGGCGTCGCTCTTCGCGCTCGGGGTCATGAGCATCACCTGGATGGCCGTCGTCGCGGGCCTGATCGCGGCCGAGAAGGTCGTCCCGTGGCGCCGCGTCGCAATCTACGGGACGGCAGCAATTCTTCTCGCGCTCGGTGTGCTCCTGTTCACGGCGCCCAACACGATTCCGGGTCTCACGATCCCCGGTGGTAATCGCATGCCCCAAAAAATGAACCAATGAGTGCGTAACAAAGCCCGCTGGGGACCATTCCCCAACACTGGCCCACGCGATCTAGCCCTTTCGCGATGGCCGGGTGAGGTGCTTGCACAAGCGGCATTCGCGCCCGTCGTCGTCAAGCTGCTCGTAGCCGGCCGAGGCGTAGAGGCGTCGAGCGGGCGCGTTACCGACGAATACGGTCAGGAGCAGTTCATCGACGCCGGTGCCTGCTAGCAGCCCCTCCAGCGCGGCCAGCATCGCGCGGCCGTACCCGCGCCGGCGAAAGCTCGCGGCAACGGTGATCTGTTCCAGGAAGACGCTTCGTGGGGACGCACCGGCGACCGGAGTGACCCAGAGCCAGCCCACACAGCTCCCGGCGGAATCCATCGCCGACCAGAGCCGATGGCCCTGCTCGGCTCCCTGGCGAACTCACGGTTGAGCATAGGCGTCAGCTCCGTACGTGCCCGCTCCAGGGCTCCGTCACGCGGCCAACCCGCGTCCCGCACTTGCTGGTCGGCGTAGTCGGCAATCTCCTCCTCGACGAACGCATCGCGCTCGTGTTCGGTAAGTGGGATCAGGGTGACGTCTGGCACGGCGAATCCATAACACTCATCCTTCCGGTCTCCCGCGTGTCAAGGGCCATTCCTGAGCCCTGGCGCAAGCCGCACCCCCTCGGAGATCGGTTCGGTCGCGCTAGCTTGTATCCGGCATTCCCCGGTCATGACTCTCGCCCGTCTCGGCATAGATGAAAAGGAGTTCTTCCATGCAGAAGAGGTTGGTCACGCGCTACGCGATGCAGTCGGCCGAGGCGGCCGATGAGAACCAGCGACGAGTGGAAGGAGTCTTTGCCGAACTGGCCACGACCACGCCTGACAACGTGAGCTACATCGTCCTTCGGCTCGCCGATGATTCCTTTGTGCACCTGTCATTCCACAACCACAGCGATGACGAGGTGAACCCGATCGCCTCGACGGCTGCCTTTGCGCATTTTCAGCAGGACCACGCTGATCGTCGAGAGGGTGGCGTCGACCAGCAAACCGCGAGGCTGGTCGGTGCCTACATCACGACGATCGACTGAACACGGAGACTAGTGCGCTAGAGCAGCTTCATTGCCGGCTCGTGGCTTTGCGGCGACTCGTCATGCTGCGCGATGCATTTGGGCAGCGAGACCGAGAAGGTTGTGCCTTCGCCTTCGGTGCTGTCGAAACCGATCGAGCCGCCGTGTCTTTCGATGATTGTTTTTGCGATCGTTAGTCCCAGGCCTGTGCCGGGGACGTTGTTGGCGCTAGCGGTTGTGCTGCGGAAGAAGCGTTCGAACAGGCGCTGCTGTTCTGAGGCTGGGATCCCGTACCCCGTGTCTGTCACGTGCAATGTGTGGGTGTTCTTGTGGTTCTCGATCAGCAGATGGACCTTTCCACCCTCCGGGGTGAACTTGATCGCATTGGAGATCAGGTTGTCGAGTGCCTGGCCGATGCGGTTGGCGTCGGCACTCACAAGCGCCGGCTGACGGTGTTCGAGCATGAGGGTCAGCTTCTTTGCTTCTGCAGCGGGTCGCGCGGCCTCGATCGCTTCGCGGGCGAGCTCGACAAGATCGGCGTCGCCGAGGTCGAGTGAAAAGCTGCCCGCGTCAAGCTGCGCGAGGAAGAGCAAGTCTTCGACCATGTGCTTCAGGCGAGTCGCGTTGCGGCTGACGACCTCGATGTAACCGGCATCCTCTGCACTGAGCTGATCGGGGCCTGTGCCGAGCAGTTCGAGGTAACCCATGATCGAGGTGAGCGGCGTGCGCAGTTCGTGCGAGACCGTGGCGATGAGCGCGTCGCGAAGACGATCGAGTTGGCGCTGCTCGGTCACGTCGCGCAGCGTCCAGACTCGGCCGAGGTACTCCTCGTTGCCGTCGATCACCGGAGCCGTGAATCCCTGAAGGTCGCGTCCGTCGCCGGCAAGCTCGAACTCATCGAAGCTCGGCGTGAAAGGATCGGCAGCAAGTTCCCGCATCCGTTGTGCGTAGCGCTCCGGTTCGGTCGTCCGGTCGGCGATCGCGAGCAGGCGCTCGTGGATGGGTCCCTCATTCGCAATCCCGAGTCCGCCGACAAGCCGGCGCAGTGGCCGGTTCGCAATCAGGATCTCGCCCTCCTGGTCGGTCAGACACATGCCGTCGACGGTTGCGTCGATCAGCCCTCGCAACAGCATCGCGTTTCGTTCGAGTTACTCTTCGGCCCGCTTCAGCTCGGTGATGTCGACGATGAAACCCTGACGATGGGAACGCTCACCGTTGTCGACCAAGGTCGACGAGTCGCGAACCCAGGTGGTCCAGCCGTCCGGGCCCATCAGCCGGTACTCACACGAGAAGGGCGCTCGAGCGGCAACTGCCGCCGCATAGGCAGCGAGCACGTGCTCGCGATCGTCATCGTGCAGGATCCGCCGCCAGAGATTGTCTTGGGCAAGCCACGCCGTCCGCGGATGGCCGATCATCGACTCGATCTGCGGCCCGACATAGGTCAGCCCCTGCTCTTCCGACTCGATATAGACGGCGAGCGGAAGCCCCTCGACAAGCCGCCGGTTCTTGACCTCGCTCGCCCGCAGCCGCGTCCCCAGCACGCCAACCCCCGCGCCGATCAGAACGAACGACGCCAGGCGACCGACGACAAACGCAACCGTCAGCGTCGAGCCCTGCTCCGAAGCGGGAAGCAGGAAGAGCGCGAAGGCGAGCACCGCAGCAACAGAGCCGGCCGTGACCCCGAACTCGAACGCGAGCAACGCAACCCAGGGCAAGAACATCGCCGACCCCACCGCCTGCGAGTCCTTCGAGAGAAGGGCCACCGCCAAGGTCGCGGCCAACCCGACACCCGAAACAGCCACAACCGCGCGTCGGTCCGCGAAGAACCGATCCGTAAACCGCCGCACGCGCCTGATCAGCATCCCAGCAGTTATCGGCCCGTAGCGCGCCGACCTAGAGGCCTACATCGCCCGAAACATGGGCGGTGCCTTGCCCCGGTTGGAATTCGCCTACGGGTGGTACTGCTGGTCGAGCGAGACAGCCGGGTTTGGGTACTTATTGCCGACGCGAATCCAGAAGGCCGAGCTATTCGAGGCGTCGAAGAGCGAGCGGTGCCGCGGGTTCTTGCCCCTGATGATCTGCGCTAACTCCGAAACCGAGATCGTCGTTGGACGGAGCCCTTTGTTCAGGACGGTGACGTGCGCGTCCGGAAACACCACGAAGGTCAGTAGCCGGTGACCCGCCTCGACCGTGTAGCTGTCATTCGGAACCGCTTGACCTGGCTGAAGCACTTTGTCCTGGACGGCCGCGCGCTCCGCCGTCACCCCGAACAGAAGCCAAGCGGGATCGAACCCGAGCTCGAAGCGGCTTCCTTTGCGTATTAGTGACTTGATGTGGCCGTAGAACACCATCTCTCGTGGCGCTCCGAGACCAGTCGTCGTCGCGCCGGCAACAGTCACGGTTTTCGTGACAGTTCGCGTACCGCCGCAGCCAACCGCGATCACCGCAACCCACATGGCGAGCAGCCCGCCGAAGGCGATCACGCGGTGCTGCATGGGCCGATTCTACGCGCCCGTTCGCAGCCCGCCAGGTAAGCCTTCTGCGCTCGGCACCTCGACACCTCATAGACTCGAGGCGTGAGTCCGGTCCTCCGCATCGTGCTGCGCATCCTTGGGATCGGCGCGCTCGTCGCCGGCGGGCTTGCCGTTGCGGTCGCGGCACTCGCCGCAGCGATTCTGATCGGTCCACTGATTTTCTGGGTCGCCTGGAACGTGCTCAACTTTGCATCCGCAGTGGGCCTTCCGGAGCTGGGCTTCTGGGGCATCGTTCTCGCGACGCTGTTCCTCGTCGTCGGCTGGTTCGGCAAGGTGGTGATCGCGGCCATCGTCTTTCTCGTCGATCCCTCCTGGTTCCACGGTGCTGCTCAAGTTCGCTGGCCGGAGCCCACGTTCCGAAACTTCGTCGCCGTCGTCCTGCTCGCGCTGCTGGCGTCGCGACCGCAGGCGCATGCGCACGAACGCACTCGCCGGAGGAAACACTGAGCTTTTCGCCGATCGCCTAGGCTCGGCCGGTCCGGCTACGACCCGTCGGCCTCAGGGAGCTTCTGCGCGATCTCCCAGATATGGCCGTCGGGATCGGTGAAGCTGGCAGTGCGCATTCCCCATTCCCGGTTCGTCGGGCCGTTGAGCAGTTCCACGCCGCGCGTCGCGAGCTCCGCGCACACCGCATCGGCGTCATCCACCCAGATGGTGAGCTGGAAGCGCGATCCGGCCTCGCGACTCGCGACCGCTCCGGGATCGATCAGCTCGCGTGCAGCTGGAATCCTGAGCAGGTTGACGATCGTGTTGTCGAACTTGAATCCCGCAGAGTCCTCGTCTTCGTAGATCGCCGACAGGTCGAAGACGTCCTCGTAGAACGACTGCGACCGTCGGGGGTTTTCGACGAACAGGGTGATGGCACCAACGCTTTTCAGCGACGCGCTCACTTCCGCACCTCTTTCCTTGGCGTGACCGGCAGTTCTGGTTGAATCGAGATAAGACCGTCCGGAGCGGGCGAAAATCATCGCTCCCAGCGAGCGATCGTCAGCGGGGCATTCTGAGCAGTTGGGCGCTCTGCTCTCAGTTCGGTGATTTCGCCCGTCTGTGGCGCTGCTCAGGCGAGCTCGTCGAGGCCTTGCGCGACCCATGCCTCGAGCTCGTCGGAACCGGAGAAAGGTGCACCGTCCGCTTCGGCACGCGCCAGCACTTCGTCGGCTGCGGCGGCCGCTCTGAGACCGGCATAGAGGTAGACGAGGGCGGATGAGCGAGGGCCCGTGCGACACGTCACGAGGGTCGGCCGAGGCAGCCGGCCGAGCGCCGCGATCTGCTGTCGAGCCAGATCCATATCGAGCACCCGGGGCGGATCGGACACGATGTTGGCCGACTCGGCGACCGCCGCCTGGACACTGGCGTACGACATCCCTCCCTCGACCGTCGCGAACTCCTCGCCGCAAAGGAACAACCACGACGCGGCATTCGCAGCGCGGGCGAAGGCCTCGGGATCGGCAATCAGTCCCCGGTTGAACTCGAGATCTGTGGGACTCTCGAAGTCAGCCATCACCACAAAACCTACCCACTCCTCGGCCTCGCGTCATTAGGCGACGGCTATGTCGCGTACTCGTCGAACTGCGGCAGGTCGTCGGTGATCTCGAACCACGATGCCTTGGAGCCGACGAAGATGTGCTTTGTCGGACGGATGGCGGGAGCATCGACCAACGACCCCATGGCGACGTGCACGAATGCGCCGTCCCGCACCACGGAGAAGAGGAACGATCCGCATGCCCCGCAGCGCGTGTCGTTGAGGTCTTCCTCTCCGAAAACGGCGATGTCGTCCAGACCCTCCGTGATCGTGAGCTTCTCCCGGTCGATGCCGGCGAACGCCTTGAATGCGGATCCGGTCGCCGCTCGGCATTCCGAGCAGTGACAGTTTGCGGCGTACAGGAACGCATCGGAAACTTCGTAGCGAACTGCCCCGCACCGACACTTTCCTGCGAGCGCGCGGCTGCTCGCCTTCGCGTCGGATGACGTCATCTGTTCCTCCTTCTCCAGCCGGCTCTCTCACCGGCCTGGCTCCTCGTCGTGAGACCTTCCATTGGAGACTCTCTCGTTGCCCAGAACTCATCGCGTGTCGGGAGGCAGAATGACGACGTGCTGGGGGAATTTTTCGCCGCTCGCTCGGAGACATCGACGACGTGCTTGTCGAGGAAGGTCCGCGTGGCCGCTTGCCGGCGGTCGCCGCGAAAGGGCTGACGTCGGTTAGCCTCGCCAAGCTCGCCGAGATCACCGGAGTGGGCACGTACGACGCCCTCGTGGAACGCATCGCTCAAGGCCGGCTGGCGGAGAGTGGAGAAGCCGGTCTTCTCCGTATTCCGATCGCGGTCCGGGACGCGCTTGCGGAGACAGATGAGCTTGACTCGTTCGCCGCGCGCTGGGCGGCCACCCAGGAACTCTCGCTCGACGGCTGGCGCACACAGGATTCACTCGAGGTTCTGCGCGAACTGCGTCAACTTGCCCGCGAAGCGGCGGCCGACGGTCGGGAACTCTGGTACTGGTGGTCGCTGTGACGGGTCTACGGGAGGGGTAGCTCCCCTCCACCGTCGGCGCAGTCGGCGAGGTAGAGGGCTGTGCCGAGGTCGCCCGTCCAGAGCGTGTAGCGGCCGCGCCTGTAGTTCGACCGGCTGTGCTCCACCTGACCTGCAGCGTGCATCGCGAACGTGTGCGCTCGAGTGAGCCACCGTTCGTCTCCCGTGCGCTCGAGTAGCGCCAAGAATGCGTATCCGTTCCCAGCTGTGCCGTGGCAGAGGTTCCCGCCCTTTCGCAGCGGCCCGGCCCGCCACGTCAACTCGCCGCCCGCGACGGCAAGTTCCTCGTCGAGGATGTCGGCGAGCGTCGCGACGATCCCCGGTGCGCCATGGCACCACTGCGTGCGGATCTGCCGGTCGCGGTTTGCATCGACCAGTCCCTTTCCCGCGAGCGGCGGCCAGTTGACGAGCCCATCCTCCTCGACGGCAAAGCGCTGGAGGGTCTCCGAGACGGCGGCGACCTCGCCGAGCGCAAGCACACATCCTGCGAAACCGTGTGCCGGACCGAAATGGCGGCTGCTTCGCCCGGACAGTCGCTGCGTCCACAGGCCTTCCGCGTCACGTCGGCTGTGCAACCACTCGATGCTCGCCGTCACGTCGAGCCCGAGTTCGCGACCGGCGAGAATCGTGCCGGGACTGCCCCACATCAATTCGCACCGTTCGTCTCGCTCGTTCGCGGCGATCAGGTCCGACAATCTCTCGAGATTGGCCTGCGAAGGTGCGAGCCTCTGTAACACCAGCCGGATTCCCGTCTCGCCCATCCAGAGGCTGCGCTCGGCGTCCTTGTCAGGAAAATCTGGTGGGGCGTCGAGGGAACTCTCCAAATACGGGACATAGTCCCGTCGTAACTCGACGAAGCCCCGCCGCGCGAGCCGGTAGAGCGCATCCACGACCCCCGCACCTCCGTCGTACACCGTCCGCAACTGCGTCGACGTGTCCTCGCCCTCGACGAAGTCCTGTGGATGCATCGGCCAACCATCGTCGAATGCACTCTCCACGTCGGCAACGATGGAGGCGATCGCCGTCCGCACCCTTTCAGCGCTCCACGGTTCGCCCGCAAGCGCCTCGTGCGCTTCTGGCGAAAACAGCATCGGGCGAGTCTATTGACGCCGGTCCGGGGATATTCTCGCGACCCGTTGCGATGATGAGCGCATGCGAGTACTCCCGCGTACGCAACGAGTACGGCTTGCGCTCACCGCCAGAGCACTCTCGCTGATCCTCTTTGCCACCGCGGTCGCGAGAAGACACCACCCCGTCGAAGCCGTCTCGGCCCTCGCTCTCGGGCTCGCGCTCCTGCCCATCGCATGGCGACGAAAGGCGCCCGTGGTGCCCGGCGCCGTCTACACGTCTTCGGCAGATCAGCTTCTTCCGACCGGACGCCATCGGCCGGGGCAACTCTCAATCACGACGACCATGCTCACGTGGATGCCGAGCAGATACTCAACAGAGCATGGCCGGCAAGCCGTCAGCATTGATGCTCGCCGCTGCAGGGCGATAACGCTGGAACGCGGCGCCGGCCTCTTCGATGTGCTTCTCACGGTCACACCTGTCGAAGGTGAGGAGATCCGACTTCTGACCCACTCCACCAGCCACCTCAAGGCCGCGATCGGTGACTTCGACGCGCGCCGGTCCGCAGTCTGAAGATGCGGCGATGACGGCATTTGAGGTACGGCGAGCGCGGCCGGAGGACGCGCGGGCGCTGGCGGAGCTGTTCGCGACGGTCGCCGAGGAGCGCGACGCGATCGCGACGGAGCCGCCGGTCGACGTCGACGCGCGGACGAGGCAGTTCGCGGCCTCGATCGACGGCACGATCGTCGCCGTCGTCGCCGGTGACCTCATCGGGTCGCTGCACGTTGATGCAGCCCGCTCCGGAGTCGGCGAGCTCGGGATGGCGGTCGCGCTGCCGTGGCGCGGCCGTGGCGTCGGGTCGGCGCTGCTGACCGCCGCGATCGAGAAGGCGCGCAGCGAGGGGCTGCACAAGCTTTCGCTGGAGGTCTTCCCCCACAACGCCGCTGCGATCGCTCTCTACGGCAAATTCGGCTTCGTCGAGGAGGGCCGACGCGTGAGGCACTACCGCCGCTCGAGCAGTGAGCTCTGGGACTCGATCGTGATGGGCCTGTCCTTGCGCAGCTAGCCGGGGAGCCAGCCGTCGCGGTAGCGCGTCGGCTCGGGCTCCGCAAACCGCGCGTATGCCTCGCCCGCATCTTTCGTCTCTTGCTCGACACCCCGCGCCGTGTCGAAGCGGAGCCTCGTCGACCGTGTAGGCGCCCCAATCATCCCTCGCGGAACGCGAACGCACCGACACCTGGCGCGTTGCCTCAGCTGAAAAAGCCCCAGACGGTGCCTTTCAGGCTGAGGCTGCCGTCGGAGAATGTCTGGGTGAAGTTGATTGAGCACTTCACCGGCGTTTTCGGGTTCGTCATTGCGTTCGTGTCGAGGAAGCTCTGCGTCACCCCGCCGAACGAGAACGTGAACGTCAAATCGAACACGGTCGGGTGGATGATCGCGTTGCTACCGACGACGTGCGCCGGTGCGAATGGGGCGGTGTTTTGGTTCTGCGCCCCGGCGCCCTGACCATTCGCACTATTGGCGACGAACGTGTAGGCCGTTCCGTTGCAGGTCACCGGAAACGTGAAGCTGTTTTTCGAGCCGGTCGGGTCAGCGAGTGCAGCGGGTGCTGCCAAAGCGACGGCCGCAAGCACGCTCGCGACCACGAAGATCGTACGAAGACTCACTCTCTCCTCCTCTCATCGAGGCCTGCCGCAAATTTTCCAGTACCGGCATCAGCAGAAACACAAACCCACGCCCTGATCGACCGTTACCGGCCCGTCGGTTTGGGACTCACTCGGCCAGGCTGCCCCTCAGCCGCAGTTTCTGGGTTTTACGCGGGGGTCGAAGTGCGTAGCTGTCGCGTTTTGGCGGAAAGGCGACAACGGGGAACTGCTGCACCACGCGCCGCTACGCGCCGACGGTGATGCGATACGCGGCGACCGGGTGACCGTTCAGCTCTCGGGCGTAAGGGAGCACGAAGCGGCCGTTTCGAAGCTCGCCGCGCGCCGCCCCAACCGTCTTCCCGTCGGGAGCAATCGCCGTCGCCTGGAGCGTTCGGCCGGGCCTCCATGAGGATGGCGGGTCGACGGCGACGTTGGTATCGGCACCGAGAGGCTGCCGCACGGTCACGTTCGAGTCGTCGCGCTCGATGATCAGGTAATGCGTCCCGGTTGATAACGCAAGGCCGCCGAACGTCTTCTCGAACGCCCCTGCCACAAGACGATCGTCCGCGGTGCGAGCCAGGAAGCCGTCGGGCGCGATCCCGTAGCCGCCGGTCGCGTAGCCGCTGGCCGAATCCCAGTTCGCAACGACGACGAGGTCGCCGAACGTACTCTCGGTCACGTTCCGCTCAAGTCTGCGGTAGCTCGTCAGGCGTACTCCTGCGTAGTGCGGGCCGAGGGTGCGCTGAAGGCGTCCCACGAGGTCAAGCCACGGGCTGTCGATCGAGTCGAGCGCTTCGTCCCAGTTGTACGAGCTGATCAGGCCGAACGCCATGTTCCACGTCAGGACTTCGACGTCGCTGGCCATCGTGCCGGGGTAGAGGTCGTGCTGGTAGAGCAGGACCTTGTCGTGGAAGAGCCAGTCGGCGAGCGGATACGGCTCCCAGTTCGCCTCGCCGAACAACATGTTCGGAGCGTCGTGCTCGCGCGCCATCATGAGCATGCTTCCGTGGAAGCCGGAGAAGTCGCGTGCCAGGCGATCCCAGCCGTCCTCGGCCATGAGACAGCGGTTCGAATACTGGGCCATCACCGCGAGCCAGCCGTCGTAGTAGGCCTCCGGATTCGGCGACGCGGGATTGAAGTCGCGGATCCAGGGACGCGCGCCCAACTGGTCGAAGAAGAGGCAGTCGGCAGGCACCTCCGTGCGCCATTCCTGCATCAGCCGTGCCACCCGGTCGCGCACGAACGGGACGGAGGGCGAGACGACGAGGCCGGAATGCACGCCGTAGGCGTCGACGACGGGCTTCCCGCTTTCGTCGAGGACGGCGATGTCCTTCGGTTGAAGCGGCGGAGGGAGCGACTGCATCGTCGGAGAATCGTCGGACCACCAACTGACGTTCAGGTACGGCATCACGAGCTGGCCGAGCGAGTGCGCCGCCTCGACCAGGGAGGTGAAATCGGCGCTCGTGCCCTGGTACGGGTCCGGCGGCAGGAAGTCGGGATCGCTCTTGTCGTGTCCGCCGGGCTGGAAAGCGACCGGGTGCAGGAGCGCCGGCGACGGGAGCCGCGGCAGGTCGACGAGCCAGTCTCGGAACGGCTTCAGCTTGGTCAGGTCCGCCTTGATCAGCGGCGCCTGCGCGAGTGTGCTCAGTCGTTCGCCGAGCTTCTTCTGCACCGACGGGTAGGCGTCGATCCCGTTATCGTGGCGGTAGGCGAGGATCGATTGCTGCGCCGTGTCGCCGGTTCGGATGCGGACAACCGGGCTCGTCCACGCCTGGCCGTCGGCGATCCAGGTCTGAAACCGATGCACGATGCAAAACGAAACGCCCGAGCAGCGGCCCGGTGGGTCCTGGCGCAGGAAGCCGAGCAGGAGCGGGTGAATAGGCCCGGACTCGACGGAGTAGAGAGACAGGTGCCCGCCGCCCACATCGATTCCGAGGTAGTCGGCGAAAGCCCAGCGAGACGGATAGATCTCGAGATTGTTTCCCGTACGTGCAAAGAAGCCGGGCCGCAGCCGTACTCCGGGCAGGACGTTCGGAGCGTAACCCGCGCCGACGGTGCGCACATCGGCGAGCAGGTCGTCCGGGAAGGAGATCTTGTTCACCAGTCCACCGTGGTTCTCGATCCTCAGACGCAGATCGAAGAACTGCGCTCGGGCGTGCAACGTGACGACGCCCGAGCCGATGAGGGACGCACGGTAGCCGAGCCTGAGCGTCGCTGACGCCTGATCCCATCGATAGGAGAACCGGCGTGCTCCTCGCGGCGTGAACGCGCATCCCCCCACCAGCGACGGTTCCCTTTGTGACGTGCGCCAGAGACAGCCGGTCGAGCCCAGAACGACGCGCGCTCCCCCCGTCCTGTCGATGAGATCGATGATCCTCCCGTTGCGTTTGGCGAGGGTGAGCTCGTAGCCGGGCGCCGTGATCACGAGCCGACCTCTTATCCGGTCTTCGAACGTGATCCCGGGAAATCGCTTCGCAGCACCGCTCGCAGCGCCATGCAGACCAGCCCCGGCGAGCAGGGCGGCGACTGCTGCCGCCGTGACGAGCAGCCGAACTGGACGCCAGGGGCGGCGTGACCAAAGATGCCCGCTCAACTCGTGGTGGCCTCGTCAGCCATGAAATGCCGGATCATGTCTGTGCCCGCCGAGGGCACCGGCGGCTGAGTAGCAAGCCCGAGGAAAGGACGGCAGATGCGATGAGATTCACCCCACGGTCGAGCCGACTTCGTCCGATTACGGCGTCGCTGCTTGTCGTTCTTCCTCTCGTCATCGTGATTCCGGGACCGACCGGGAGTTCGGCCTCCTCGGCGGCCGCGCGGCTCCAGCATTCCACGCCGACTGCATCGCCGCCCAGATCGCAGCAGTTTTCTCACTCGTTCGTCGTCCGATCGGGGCCACGCCTCCTTGTCGCCGGCCGCCCGTTCCGCTTCGGTGGCGCGAACATCGAATGGCTGGGCCTGGTCGGCTACGGCCCATTCGATCCGAATGGCCCGCACTTCCCGAGCAACTACGAGATCGACGACGCAATGGCCACCGCCCGGGAGATGGGGGTTACGGTGGTCCGCAGTCAAACCATGGCGGACTCGGTCGGATGCGATCAGTGCCTCGAGCCCACGCTTGGACATTTCAACCTCGCCGCGTTCGAGCGGGTCGACTACGCGCTCAAGTCGGCGCGCGCGCGGGGCATCAAGATCATCCCGACGATCATCGGCGACGATGCGCGCGGAGGCGGGACGGGCTGCGTCTACCTCCGGTGGCGCAGCATTTCGGTTCCCGGCTGCTCCATCATTAACATGCCGCCGTTTTGGACCGACCAGAAGGTGATGGCGGACGTGAAGGAGCACATCAAAAAACTCTTCGACCACGTCAACGTTTACACCCACGTCGCCTACAAGAACGACCCGACCATTCTCGGCTGGGATCTTCTGAACGGGGGCGGCAGTCCTCCCTTTTGGACTCGGCGCATCGTGCGGTACGTTCGCAGCCTCGATCGCCACCACCTCATTCTCTCTGGCTCCGCGAACGCGGCGCTCCGGGGGGTCGATCTGTGTGTGGGCTTCATCTACCCACATTGGTCACAGCCACTTGCCTCCGTGAAACGCGGAATCGCAGGCTGCAAGGCGGCCGGCAAGCCTTTCGCCGCCTACGAGTACGGGTGGGACCGCACGAACTTTCCGACGCATCGCGGCCTGCGTGTGTTCCTGAGGTCGCTCGAGAACACTCCGGAAATTGTCGGCGACGCGTTCTGGGCGCTGCTAGCTCACAACGACGGCCACGGTTGGATGCCCATCCCGGCAGACCTCAACGATCCGGCGACCGCGCCCCACGTCGAGACGGGTCAGTGGTGGGCGTTGTACTACACGGGCATCCAGACGCTTGTGAACACCGCTGCTGACATGGCCGCGCGCGCGCAGATGCTGCGCCGGCACAACTACGTCATGCGCGGGGTGCGGCTGCCGGCGCACACGATCACCCCGGCTCCAGTCATCACCTCGGCTGTGTATGGGCCCAAGAACTCCACCGAGCGACTCGGCGCCAGGATCTATTGGCAGGGGTCGGCAGGTGCGAGGAACTACAGCGTCCAGCGGGCGACCGCTGCGGCAGGGCCCTGGACGACCGTTTGTAGGCGGTGCGCCACGGATCTCGACGACGGCTACGTCGACGAGAGCTCAGGCGCGAAGAGCAGTTGGTACCGCGTCATCCCCTACAACCTCGGCGGCAGGCCGGGGCCCGCGTCCAATCCGATCGAGGCTTCGATGGGCTGAGGTGGAGGCACACGGCAAGTTGAGTCAAGCGATCCAGGCACCGCGGGAAAATGCGACTGCGGCTATGCCTCCGATAGCAGCGAACCCGATGATGACCCCGAGCCGCAGTCTCGGGCGCGTTGCCGCGAGCGCAGCCAGTGCAATGAACAAGGGAAAGTCCGCCATCAAGAGACGGGGTGCGCTGACGAGCGGAACTACTGCAGCCGGGGTCGTCAGGATGATCGCGATCACCCCTATTGAGTAGAGGCCGAACGCGACTCCCAGCCGCTGCCACGCCACCCAGGTCAGGCCCGCGGCGGAGAGCAGAAGCAACAGCTGCAGCACGTTCCATGCGCTTCGCTGTTGGGCCTTCTCGAAACCGCCCGGGTAACCAGCGTCGCCAGGCAAGTGCCGAACGAGTTCCGCTGCGCCTTGCTCAGCGGTGTGGAGAGCATCCCACGCCCCCTGGAAAGGTCCCAACCGAGGAGTCTCCCGCAACCAGAAAGCGTTCTGGGAATGATAAAACGCCCACGCGTCGTGGAAATGGTAATGAAGGTAGAGAGCGTAAGCGCCGAGCGCAGCAGGAAGCAACACGAGGGCGAGCGGTTGCAGCGTTGACCGCAGCGTCCGCTCCTTGGGCCACAGCAGCACGAGCAGCGCCGGCAACATAGCCAGACCCGTCGGCCGTGTCGCCACCGCGAGGCCTCCAAGGACCGACGCCAGAATGGCTTGACGACGTAGGGCAGCCAAGAACGACCAGCTGGCCAAAGCAAGAAACAGGGCGTCCGAGTAGACAGCCGTGAAGACGAACGCAAAAGGGAAGAGCGCGAGAAGAAGCACGCTGTCAGAGGCCACCGCCTCGCCTACGAAACGTCGTGCGATTCTGAAGATGGCTACTGCCGCGACACCCGCAGCGGCGACTGAGACCAGGACTCCCGCGATCACTGTTGAGCGCACCACCTCCGCAACCCCTCGTACGACCAATGGGTAGAGCGGGAAGAACGCAGAGCTTTGCTTGACGTCGTACCCATGATCCGCGATGCGGATGAACCATCCCGAATCCCATTGCGCGAACGTGTTGAAGATGAGGCTGAGATGTGGACCGTCCGCCGGGAAATGAGCGATGCTGGCGTGAGCCGGCGTCCAGAGAAGGGCCACGATCGCCGCGAGCCAGAAACCGACGCGTATCGCGGTCATCGTCCAGAAGGGCGTCATCATGGGGTGATTATTCTCGCAACGGCGCCCCGGAGGATCACACGGCGGGCGTTGCTTATCCGGACATCAACGCCGCCCTTGAGGCGGGTCTCGCCGCTCAAACCGCCGACGCGCAGGTCGCGCGTGCCTGCTTGTCCTCGGCTTTGCTGTTCAAATCGCGTCGACCCTCGGCTGGCACGGCGGATCCGGATTGTGGGTCATCGCGGTCGCGATGGGCGCCGCAGCGGCAGCCCACATGGTCGAGTCGTCTAACGGCTTCGCGAATCTGGACGATCCATTCGCGAATAGAGGATGTGGAGCCGCGAGCCGCCGCTGTTCCGCTGCCCACGCCTCCTGGCGCGCCTGACAGCGGTCGCGGCTTCACGGTGGTAGTAGCCGTGAGCTCTACGAACCGGAACCGGACATCCCGCTCGTCGGGGTATCAGTCGGAAGCGAGAACACGGAAAACGTTGGAACGTAGTCCGACGCGGGCACGAATTGTCGCTCTTCCGCCAAAACGCGACGGTGATCAAGTCCGTGTCGCGGCTCCAAGAAGAGGCGACAGCAGTTGCCGGGAATGCCCGATACGACTGCCAGGCGTACCCTGAATTCCCGGCACCGTCTCTCGTTTGGACGTAGAACGTGCGTTGTCCGACCGTGGTCGTGTCGAGATAAGAATCCCCGGTACAGAGTTCGACCCCGGAGCCGTTCGGACCGTCAGCGCAGGAGAAGCTCGTCGCGATCGTTGCGCCCATTTGGAAGACGGGATTGTCGCAGCAGGGGGGCCTGGAAGGAAACGGTCGGCGGGGTCTTGTCGACGACGGTATATGTCGCCGTCACCGTCGTCCGGTAAGCGGAAGCGTCAGTTGCGGCGACGGTGAAGGTGAACTGTCCAGTGCGTGACGTGTCGAGGAGGGTCTGTTGCGGCACGGTCCCCACACAGGTGATGGCGGCGGCTGATCACCACCATGAACCTGTGCGAGTCCAGGGGCTCAGGCGATCAACCGCCTTTACCTCAGCGGTCGATAGTCGCCATGCTCGCCTCTTCGTGGCGCTCGCCGGCTGCCGGGGTGAGATCGTTGAGGCGTGCGATCTGCTCCACGCTCAGCTCGATAGCGTCGGCTGCCGTGTTCTCCTCGACGCGGGAGACTCGTTTGGTGCCGGGAATCG
>WNFX01005838.1_pt1 | contig 18278 bp, 17 predicted proteins | sample 5400111 | NCBI WGS metagenome assembly WNFX01 (sample SAMN13153363, study PRJNA577476) | soil metagenome | isolation source: 40 cm soil or saprolite under grassland replicate 1 | place: USA:California | collected 2016-06-15 | reverse complement strand
AATGCCCCTGTGGCTAACGACACCCATGACACGACCCGAGAGCTTCAGCTCAAGCTGTACCGGGCGGCCAAGCGGTCGCCTGCCAGACGCTTCCACGCGCTCTACGACAAGGTCTACCGCAGGGACATCTTGGAGCGTGGATGGGAGGAGGTCCGTGGCAACCGGGGCGCTCCCGGTGTGGACGGTGTGACCATCGCGCAGGTCGAGCGCCAGGGCGTCGAGGGGTTCCTCGACGAGTTGGCGGTCGAGCTTCGAGACGGCACCTACCGGCCGTTGCCGGTGCGCCGGGTGACCATACCCAAACCGCAGGGCGGGGAGAGAAATCTCGGTGTGCCCGCTGTGCGCGACCGGGTGGTCCAGGCGGCGGCGAAGGCGGTGCTGGAGCCGATCTGGGAGGCGGATTTTCTCGATTGCTCGTTTGGCTTTCGGCCCGGCCGCAGCGCCCACCAGGCGTTGGAGGCGATCCGGGTGGAGGTCAACCGGGGACGCTGCTGGGTGGTTGACGCCGATATCGCCAGCTTCTTCGACAGCATCCGGCCGGAGGTGTTGCATGCCGCGCTGGCTGAGCGGGTCAGCGACCGGCGGATGCTGAAGCTCATCATGGGGTGGCTCAAGGCTGGGGTGCTAGCGGGGGAGACCCTGCTGCACCCGGAGGCTGGCACCCCCAGGGTGGGGTGGCAAGCCCCCTGCTCGCCAACGTGGTGCTGCACCGCCTGGACCGGGCGTGGCAGGCCCAGCATCGGCGGCTTGGGGTGCTGGTGCGCTACTGCGACGACCTCGTCATCTTGTGTCCGACCAGGGAGCGAGCCGAGGCGGCGCTTGAGGCGCTGACCGGGCTGCTCGCCGACCTCGGCCTTGCGCTGTCGGCGGCGAAGACCAGTCTGGTGGACCTGCGCGTGCGCGGCGCCGGCTTTGACTTCCTGGGGTTCCATCACCGCCGGGTGGCAAGCTTCACCCGCAAGGGCAGGTACTTCTGCGCCCGCTGGCCGTCCAAGCAAGCGGTCCGGGCGGCCAAGCAGAAGATCAGGGAGCACACCGATCGTCGCTGGTTGCTGCTGCCGGTCGAGGAGATCGTGAAGGATCTGAATCGGTTCCTGGTGGGGTGGCGTGGCTACTTTCGCTATGGCAACTCGACGATGGTCTTCCACGACCTGGACCGGTTTGTGACGGACCGCATGGCGCGGTTCATCGCCAACAAGCACGGCTATCGGGGTCGGAACTTCGGGCTGCTGGTCTTGATGGGCAACGGGTACCTGGGCCTGCAACGGCTGGTGGGAAGCGTCCGGTACGGCGCGGTGCATGCCGTGCGGTGAAGGGATGTGGTTGAGCCGTGTGAGGGCCAACCTCACGCACGGTTCTTTGGGGGAGCGCTGGAGACGGAGCCGATGACCTACGGTGACGGACTGAGCCCCCGGTGGGAAACCCCGGGACCAGGCAGCCGGGCCTACCGGTCACCACCGCCACCGCGCCAGCGCTCTACCCGGCCGGTGCGGTAATTGAGTTGAGATACCGTCGGGCGGGAGTTGACAGTGAGGTTCGCACCCGCCGCTACCCGCGGTTTCGTCCGCCTGACCTGCGAGGATCTTCCGCCCGGCGACCGCGGTGGGCATGCCACTGTCTTGCTGCGCCTCACGACGTCCGTCGAACCGTATCAGATGCTCCAACCACACGGAGTTGTGGGACCCGTTGCGGTGCAACGAGGAGGGACTCAGCCGGCGGACGACGGCAGCCGAAACCGCTTGTCGAACTGGCCCGGCTCCGTTCAATTAGACGAGTTGAGGCAGCGGGCGCAATAGATGGCGACGTCCCTGGTCACGGTACCTTTCAGCTTCTTCCTCGGCCCTCGGACGATACCCCAGACGGGCTCCCGAGAATCGAGGCTAACGGGTCGCTCTTCGCGTCGCGTGCAGGAACCATAACGACGCGAACCGGGCAACGCTCAGCGCGTTCTAGTGGACGCTACCCGTGACCTTCTGGCAAATCTTCTGGCAAGCGCCATCTCGGTCGAGTACGGGGAGGGTGTTTGTGCTGGTGGGCGCGACAGGTATCGAACCTGTGACCTCTGCCGTGTGAAGGCAGCGCTCTCCCGCTGAGCTACGCGCCCCCTTGGGGCATCGGGAGTCTAGCGAGACGGGTGTCCGGCTCGCAATCGGCTCCTCGGTCGCCATTCTCTCAGGTCAGATGGAGGCGGTGCCCGGAATTGAACCGGGGTACAGGGTTTTGCAGACCCTTGCCTGAACCACTCGGCCACACCGCCGTGCGGGCTGCTGGCACTCGGCAGAACGCCCCCCGGAGCTGCCGGAGGGCGCTGACGCGCTGACAGGGGCACACACCCCCCCGACCTCGCACCAGAGCGGATGACGGGACTCGAACCCGCGACCCTCACCTTGGCAAGGTGATGCTCTACCAACTGAGCCACATCCGCTTGCGACCTGGGCAATATAGCAACGCCACGGGAAGCGCTCAACCTGCCCGAGGGTGGGCCATTGCCGCCCTCAGGGGCGGGTGCTAGCGTCCCGTTCGGGACGACAGCCCGAGCTACCCGCTCTCCGCGTGATGTCGGGCATGAACGTGTCCCGGCAGCGTCGTCGACGAGCGGGCAGCGCGCAAGTGGCCATCTTCTTCGCCAGGGAGCAGACCGCGGATCCTTGCCAGTCGAACCTCGGACCGGAAGGGTCCTGAGCGTGCACGGCTCCAAGGCCTACCGCGGGCAGCGGGACAGCGAGCTGGTCGCGCTGGTGGCCGAGGGGGACGCGGCGGCCCTGGAGGCGCTGTACGACCGCTACGGCAGGCCTGCCTATTCGCTGGCGCTGCGAATCCTGACCGACCAGACCCTCGCCGCCGGCGTGGTCCAGGAGGTGTTCCTGAGGCTGTGGCGCGGCGCGCGGCGCTTCGATCCGTCACAAGGGACGGTTGGCACCTACCTGCTCTCCATGACCCACCATCGCTCGGTGGACGTGGTGCGCCGCGAGGAGAACCTGCGCCGTCGCCAGGGGCCCGAGGAGGCGCTGGCGCTCGCGACCGGGCCGCGCGCCGGCATGGAAGAGGAGTTCGAGGGGGCCGAACGGCGCGCGCGGATCCGGGCGGCGCTGGCCGAGCTGCCGGAGCCGCAGCGCGAGGCGCTCATGCTGGCCTACTTTGGTGGCTACACGCAGTGGGAGGTCGCGAGCCTGGTGGGCGGCCCGCTCGGCACGGTGAAGACCAGGATGGCGGCGGGGATGCGAAGGCTGAAGGACGAGCTCCGCGAAGCCGGCCGCCAGGAGCAGTTCCCATGGACGCGCCGGTGAATCACAGCGACTACGAGGAGCTCGCGGCGGGCTTCGCCCTCGGCGCGCTGGAACCGGACGAGGAGCAGGCGTTCCAGCGGCATCTCGAGGGATGCCCGGCCTGCAAGGAGAGCATGCGCGAGTTCGAGGAGGTGACCGCGAGCCTGGCGTTCGCCACGCCGGCGGTCGAGCCGCCGGCCTCGCTGCGAGCCGCGGTCCGCCGCAAGACCGGGCTGACGCTGCGGCGCAGGGTCTCCCAGATGGTCGGCTCGTGGCGCGGCACGCGGGTCGCGGTGCGTGCGGTGGCGATCGCCGGCGTGCTGGCGATCTTCGCGCTCTCGCTGTGGAATCTGGCCCTGCGCGACCAGCACCAGATCGATCAGGCCAGGGTGGCGGCGCTGGAGTCGGCGGTGCAGGTGGTGAACGACGGCACCGCCAACCGGGTGACGCTCACCGGTTCGGCCGCCGACGATGGCGCGCGGGCGACGGTGGTGGCGTCCTCGAGACAGGACCGTGGCGTGCTGGTGGTCGAGGGGCTCGCACAGCCGCCTCCAGGACGCGTCTACGAGCTGTGGAGCCTGCCCGGCGGCGAGGTCTCCAAGGCGACCAAGGCGAGGGTCTTCCGTTTCAGCCAGAGCCGCGGCGTGCACGCTGTGCAGTTCTCTGTTCCCATGCAACCGACGACCGGATTCGCGATCACCGAGGAACCAGGGCCCGGGGGCAGCCGGAGCCCGACGACCGAGCCGGTGCTCGCCGGCAATCCGCAGCTCAGCAGGCCAGGAGGTGCGTAACGGCACATGTCCGAAGCATCCGGATGCTGGCCTCGAACGGCTATCTCTGGAATAGTCAAGGCGAGCAGTTCAGGAAGCTATGTTGGAAGGCGGACTCCGTCTGTACGACAATTGGCGACGCAAAGTGGTCGCCAGTGTCCGGACGTAGTTGAGTCCCGCGCGGAGGGAAGAAGCATATGACGCAGAGTCAGACGACGGCTCCCTCGCTGCTGGGCCTCGAGGAAGACGGTCGCGACCTCTTCGGGCTCGCCGCGCACAAGCTGAATACCCCGCTGGCGTGTATCCGCGGCTTCGTCCAGACGCTGCTGCAGCGTGGTGACCAGCTCGACAGCGAGACCATCCAGCAGTTCCACCAGCTCGTCCTCACCCAAGTCGACAGGCTGCAGGGACTGGTCCGCGACTTCCTCCTGCTGGCTCGGGTCAGCGGCGGCATCGAGGCGCTGACACGGCCGTTCCAGCCGAACGAAGTGCTCCTGAACCTGATCGACGATCTCGGCACCGAGGGCGTCCGGGTGGAGTCGGCCGGGGACATGGAGACCGAGATCGTGGGGGACGCCGAGCTGGTCCGGATGGCGCTGCGTCCGCTTGTCGAGAACGGGCTGGTGTACGGGCCCCGGCTCGGCATGGTGACGGTGACGGTCACGGCGTCAGGCGAGCGCTCCCGCTGGGAGGTCCACGATGCCGGCAGGCGCCTGTCGAGCGAGGCGATGAGCAACCTGTTCCGCCCCTTCATCCGGTCGGACGAGCCGATCGAGCGGCGCGGCTCCGGGGCCGGGCTCGGGCTGACCCTGACGCGCGCGTACGCCGAGGTGCTCGGCGGCACGGTCGGCGGTCGGGTTGACGAGCACGGGACAGTGTTCTGGCTTGACATTCCCACCCCGACATCGGAGAGGCCGCAGCGGTGAGCGAAGGACCAGACCGGAACGGCGAAGCCAATCGGACACGAGTGCTCGTCGTCGATGACCACTCGGTCACGCGCCACGGAGTGGTTCTACTGTGCAAGAACGCCGAGGGCGTCGAGGTCATCGGCGAGGCCAGCGACGGCAACGAGGCGATCGCCCGGGTCAGCGAGCTGCTGCCCGACGTCGTGCTGATGGACGTCGACATGCCCCGACGCGACGGCATCAGCGCCACCCGGCAGATCCGCCAGGACCACCCCTCGGTCGGGGTGGTGGTGCTGACGGTCCACGAGGACCAGGAGACGATCTTCGAGGCGATCAAGGCGGGGGCCTCGGGTTATCTTCCCAAGTCGGCCACGCTCGACGACATTCGCTCCGCGGTCAAGGCGGTCGCGGCCGGCGGCTCCTTCCTCGACCCGGTCCAGGCCCGCAAGCTGTTGCACCAGTTCAACCGCTACGCGGACGAGACCAAGGCGGCGGCGGACATCTACTACCTGCTCACCGGCCGCGAGCGCGAGATCCTCGCGCTGCTCGCCGAGGGGCTCACCTCCCGCCAGATCGCCAGCCAGCTCGTCATCTCGGAGCGCACGGTCAACACCCACATCGGGAACATCTACCGGAAGCTGCACGTCAACAACCGGGTGGACGCGGTGCGGGAGGCGATGCGCATCCGGCTGGTGGAGCCACCCCGCTGAGGTCGTTGGCCGCGTGTCGGCCGATCAGGTTAGGGCGTCTCGGCACAATTCCCTAGACCCCTTCACCAGTTCGGTGCATGGGACCGCAGTAGGTCAAAGCCGTAGGATTCGGCCGACGGCGCGGTTCCGCACGGCTCGGCCCACACGCCAGCGGTGATCGCTGCTGCAGTCGAGACGGGAGCGCCTTGTTGTCGAGTCATGTGCTCGTGCTGGATGCCGACGACGGCATCGGCCTCTGGATGCGTGACGCGCTGCAGGACGCTGGGCTCCCCTGTGAGCTGGTGCGCGAGTCGAGCGACGCCGACCGCAGGATCGACGCCCAGCGTCCGAGCCTGGTGGTCATCCCCATCGACCAGGTGCAGCGCTGGGCGGCGCTGCTCGGCCAGCTCAGCCAGGTGGCGACCGGGGTGCCGGTGCTCGGCGCGGTGAGCCGCGACGCCTCCATCGACTTCACCGCGGCGCTCGCGCTCGGCGTCACCGACCTGGTCACCTACCCGTGCTCGACCGAGGACCTGGTGGTGCGGGTCGCCTCCTCGATGCGCGCCGGGCGCCGCAACGACCGCATCCCCGAGCGGGTCGAGCCGGCGTCGCCGCTGGCCACGCTGCGGTCGGTCACGGAGGCGGCGGAGCAGGCGCTGTTGCGAACCGAGACCGCCGCGGCCCGCGTGACCCGCTCGGAGGAGCGCGAGCACCTGCGCGCGGCCCGCGACGCGCTGGCTCATTCCCTGCAGGTGATCCTGGGCACGATGATCGGCAACACCGAGGCGGGCGGGCACGGCCGCGAGGGCCACGCCCAGCTCGCGGCCTCGCTCAGTCGTGGGCTGACCACCGCGCTCGGCTGGCCGGCGGGGCGCGTGCGCGGGATGGAGCTGGCCGCCATGTTCGCCGACATCGGGCTGCTCGCCGTGCCCGGCGGTTTGCTCGGGGTCCAGGGGCCGCTCACCCCGCAGACGCTCGAGCTGGTCCGCGCGCATCCGGAGACCTCGGCGGAGATCCTGGAGCCGCTCAGCCGCGTGGGCGTCCCGGTGGCGGCGGTGCGCGCCCATCACGAGCGCCTCGACGGCTCCGGCTATCCCAAGGGCCTGCGCGGGCGGCAGGTGTCGTTCGGCGCGCAGGTCCTGGCGGTGGTCGACTGTTACGCCGCGATGGTCCGCGCGCGGCCGCACCGGCCCGAGCTGGCGCCCGAAGCGGCCCTGGCGGTGCTGCGCGAGGAGGCGGCCGCCGGGAGGCTGGCGGGCCGCCTGGTCGATCTGCTGCACGAGGTGATCACCGAGCGTACCCACCCGGTCCCTGGGGGCAACGGCAAGGGAAGCTCCAGGCATACACTGACCGGTAACACGCATTCGCGGCCCGGCATGGCCACCGCCGTCCAATCCGCGGAGGGGGCCCGTAGCCGCCGGCTAGAACCAGGCCAGCCGCTCGGATAGAGCGCGACGCAACGGAAAGGCTCCATGGCGGTCATCATCGTCGAGCCCGTCGAGGCGGGCGCCGCCTGGCTGGCTCATGCCCTGGCAGGGCTCGACCAGCGCATCCTGCGCACCGCCAGCCCGGATGAGGCCATGGGCGCGATCGCGACCGAGGGGCGGGAGGTCCTGGCCGCGCTGGTCGGCTCCGGCCTTGACGACGAGCAGGCGCTCGGCCTGGCCTCGCGGTTGCAGCAGGCCGCGCCGGAGGTCGCGGTGGTGCTGCTGCGCCAGCGGGAGTCCGGCCAGATGCTGCGGGCGGCGCTGCGGTTCGGCGTCCGCGACGTGCTGGCCGCCTCCAGCGACGGCGAGACCGTGCGCTCGTCGGTGTCGCGGGCGATCGAGCTGGCGACCTCGCTGCGTGGCCGGCTCGCCGCCGGGCCCGGGGGCGCCAGGCCCGAAGCTCCCGGCGGCCGCCCTGGCGAGATCATCACGGTGTTCAGCGCCAAGGGCGGCTGTGGCAAGACCTTCCTGGCCACCAACCTGGCCGTCGCCCTGGCCGCCGGGGGGACCGAGGTCGCCCTGGTCGACCTCGACCTGCACTTCGGCGACGTCGCGATCGTGTTGCAGCTGTTCCCGACCCGCACCATCCAGGACGCGGCTCGCGAGCGTGGGCTGGACGCCCCCACGCTCCGCTCCTACCTGACGCCGCACCACGCCGGCGTCTGGGCCCTGGCGGCGCCGACCGAGCCCCCGGTCGCCGACACGGTCAGCGCGAGCGCCGTCTCCACGCTGCTCAAGCTGCTGCGCTCCAGCTTCGCCTACGTCGTGGTGGACACGCCCGCCGCCGTCACCGACCAGGTGCTGGCGGCCTTCGACGAGTCCGACGCGATCGCGCTGCTGGCCACCCTGGACGTCCCCAGCATCAAGAACCTGAAGCTGACCATGCAGACCATGGAGCGGCTGCGCTATCCGCCGAGCCGCATCCGGGTGATCGTCAACCGCGCCGACTCGCGCGTCGGCCTGCGCCTGCCCGACGTCGAGAAGGTGCTGGGCACCTCCGTCGACCTGACCATCCCCTCGTCGCGCTCGGTGCCCATCTCGGTGAACAAAGGCAACCCCGTCCTGCTGGAGGAGCCTCGCGGCAACGTCGCCGATGCCATCCGGCGGCTCGCCGCCGAGTTCGCGCCGGCCACCGCGACGGAGCCCGGGCCGCCCAGGCCGCGCCGCGCCCTCTTCCAGCGATCGTAGGCGTCGGCGCAGGCAAGGACGCGACCGCGAAGGTTCCCAACGAGTGGCATTTCCTCGTAACCTTGGGGGTACCGTTCCGGCGCTCGTCGTCTCGGAGCTGCCGTCATGCGCTTGAAGTTCACTATCCCGCCGCGCTCCCGGAGGTGCTGGTCGTAGTGCCCCGGCACGTGGTCCTGCTGACTCGCGACGCCTCGCTGGTGGTCGCGGTCAAGGCGCTGCTCGACGACGAGGACCGGGTGAGCGAGCTCGAGTCCCCGGAGGAGCTGCCCTCGGTCGGCGAGCTGCCCGTCGACGCGGTCGTGGTCGACCTGCCCGGCCCCTCCCGCAAGGCCTCGGTCGAGCGGGTGCGAGGCCGGTTCTCCGGGCCGCTGGTCGTCCTGCTCGGCCACGGGGAGGATCCCGCCAAGGCGCGCGTCGCCTTCCGTTGCAACATCCTCACCCGGCCGTTCGGCATGTCGCAGCTGTGGTCCATGCTGGCCGATTCGGCCACGGAGGCCGTCACCGAGGTCATCCCCGCCATCCGCCGCGACGCCCATGCGCCGGCCCAGGGCCCATCCGGGCCGCCGCACGAGCGCGCGGCACCGCCCACGGCTCCCGAGCCGCCCGCCCAGGCTTCAGGTCATCACGAACGCGTGGAGCGGCCCGACCGCCCGACCCCCCCCGCGCCCGAGCGCCCCGCGCGCGTGGCGGACCAGCCCGCCCTCGCTTCCGAGCGCCCCGCGCGCGTCGCCGACCAGCCCGCCCTCGCGCCCGAGCGCCACTCCCGCCCTACCGAGCGCCCACCCGCCGCAGGGCCAGAACGCCCGCCCGCGGCGGCGCCGCAGCGGCCGGCCGCGGCGGCGCCGGGACGGCCGGCCGCGCCGGTGGGGGAGCGAGGGGCACCTTCCGCGCCTCCGGCGCGGGCAGAGCGGGGGCCTGCTCCGCCCCCGACCGTGTCGGGACGGGCGGCGCGTGGCGGGGCCGCGTCGGGCGCTCGGCCGGAGCGGGCGGCGAACGAAGGCGGCAGGGCCGCGGCCTGGAGCTGGCGGCTCCGCCGCTTCCAGCAGCCAGAGGCGCGGGCCGCGAACCCTGGCGAGCTCACCCAGCCGATGCCCGCCGTCCCGCCGGCGCCGGACGCCAACGGCGCCGCCCCCGCCGCCGATCGCGTCAAGCGCCCGCCCGAGGCTGAGCCAGCCCGGGCGGCATCGCCGCCGGTACAACCTGAGGTCCAGGCTCGGCCTCCGGCGCCGCCGAGAGCCTCCGCCGAGGAGCAGGTCATGCCCGACCCGCCCGAGACCGTCGCCGGCCGGCTCGCTGAGCGGCTGGGAGCCGACACCGTCGCGCTGCTGCTCGACAACAACCGCGGTCTGCTCGAGGTCGCCGGCGGGGTCGGCCTCACCGCCAGCGAGCGCCAGCTTCAGGTGGAGTACGGGCACGAGGTCCTGCTCGAGCTGTTCCGCGTCGGCGTCGGCCTCATCGAGGACACCGAGCGTGTCCGCCCGCTGATCCGCGGCATCCCGGGGAGCCGCAGCCAGAGCCTGGTGATGGTGCCGCTGGTGCACGAGGGGCACGGCTTCGGCGCCCTGATCATCGGCCGCACCAGCCCGCCGGGCCAGCCCCGCCCCGAGTTCACCGAGCCCGAGATCGAGGCGCTCATGGACTTCGCCGAGGACGTCGCCGCCCCGTTGCGCAGCACCGTCCTGCTCCGGCGGCTGAAGGGGCAGCTCAACATCCCCGACCGCACCTGAGCCCGAACCGCCTCGTCGCGGGCCGAATAAGGTTTGCTGACGGCCCGCGGATCCCTGTACCCTCCTCCAGCACCCCGGGCGCGTAGCTCAGCGGGAGAGCGCTGCCTTGACACGGCAGAGGTCGGAGGTCCAACTCCTCCCGCGCCCACAACCTGTCTCCGCAGGTGAGGAGCAGTCGTACCTTCCCCGCCCCACCTCTGGTTGCCCGAGTTCCGGCTCTCGGCAGCAAACGGGCAGCAACCGGGCAGCAAGCGGCCTGGTGGATCAGAATGAATGGACCTTCGGAGTCATCACGCAGGCAGGCAGCCTTGGCGCTGGCAGAAGAGCTGCTGAGCGACATCGAACTGGGTGAGCTGCCGCCGGTTGCCCTCGTACGCAAGACGAGCCGGCTCGCTCGGCTTCTCGACGACGAGGACGCTTTGGTATGGCTGCGATACGAAACCAGCGGCTACTCGCCGGAGGCGCTTGACGGGGACGCCTGGGCGGCTGCAGAGCGGTCCAACCGGATCATGCTGCGCGATGACGGCACCCCCGGCTCGTATAACTCGTCGGTTGGCCAGTTGCAAGCCAACGTCCAGGTCGGACTCGCTCAGATTGCGGCCTCGGCGACGACGGGTAACGTCATAGAACGCAACACGGTTCGGGGCTTTGTAGGCCTGTATCAGGGCCTGCTCGACAGGGTCATCGGTGCGCTGTACGACTACGTCGCAGCCCGCTACCAGGAACTGCGCTTCGGGGCGGCGGTCGAGACTGCGTTCGAGGTGGTGCGGAGGGAGGTCGACGCCACCATCGGCGACCTCGTCCCTGATGCCCTACCGAAGCTCAGCGCAGCCCTCGAGAGCGCCACCTCATCCAACCCCGAGCACTGGGCGAACGCGGCATCGACCTGCCGTCGCCTCCTCAAAGCGGCGGCCGACGTGCTTCGTCCCCCGGGTCCGCCCGTCCACGGCCGCCAGATGGGCGACGCGCAGTACATCAACCGCCTGGTCGACTGGATCGTCGACCAGGCCGAGAGCGAGACCGTGGCCGCGATGATCCGCAGTGACCTCGAGTACCTTGGCCAGAGGCTTGACGCCGTCCAGGGCGCTGGCAGCAAGGGCGCCCATGCCGAGGTCGACCGGTTCGCCGCCTCACGCTTCATCACGGGCACGTACCTGTTCTCGGTGACATCCTTCGGCTGAGTGGATCGTCGAAGCCGGCTGGCGAGACCGTGGAGCCGATGGAGCTGGGGGCTTCACCATCGGCGCTGTAGGCTCACCAGGGCACCATCTGCTGGCTGCAGGTGCTTCTAAACTCTTGATGGATCCTCCAGGTATGAGCCCTGCGCCTGGTTTATGGCAGCCCCGATGAGGGGAGTAAGCGGGAGCCGGGTAATCACCGCGAAGGCCAGAGACGGCGCCGAGAGCCTGGAGCGCACCGCCGAGGAACCCGCCGAAGGCGCTCAGCTCGCGCCGGCTCTTCGACCAGTCGAGGCCCGGGGTCCAGCTCATCACCGTGGCCTTCTCGGCCGGGCTGGTCGTGCCCGAGGCGACCGTCACCGAGCCCAACGGCCGCGCCCTGGAGGCGATCGTCGCCGGCAGGATCCGGCGGGGCGAGATCCCGGCGACCCAGGCGGCGGCGAGCGGCGCGATCATCGACGAGATGGCCCGCGACCCGTTCCGCTGGATCACCGCGTCGAGCAGGGTGCACCGGACCAACGTCAAGCTGACGGCGACCGGGTCGGGGTTCTCGATCACCCCCGACGGCTACATCGTCACCAACGCGCACGTGGTCGCCCCCAAGGACGACGACATCAAGGCGGCGTTCCTCGCCCAGGACATCCGCGACGAGGGCGACGACTTCATCACCGACGTCCGCCAGGACGGGCTCAGCGAGCGCCAGGCCACCAGGTTCCTCAACGCGCTGGTGAAGTGGGCGACCAGGAACGCCAAGCTGGCCAACTACCAGCGCACGATCTCGGTGGTGGGCTCCACCGGCAGCGGCGCGAGCGGCTCCTCGAAACGACGCGTCGCCAAGCTGGTCGACGCCGGCGAGGAGTTCCCCGGCAAGGACGTGGCCATCGTCAAGGTCAAGGCGCGCAACATGGCCACCGTGGAGCTGGGTGACGACACCGCGCTCAGCACCGGCGATCGCCTGTTCGTGCTCGGCTTTCCAGGGGCAGCCACCTTCAACCCGGTGCTCTCCAAGGCCAGCCAGCAGGAGCCGACCCTCACCCAGGGCGTGCTCAGCGCCAAGAAGCAGGTCAACGGCGGCTACACCGTCCTGCAGACCGACGCCGGCATGACCCACGGCAACAGCGGCGGGCCGGTCTTCGACGAGCAGGGCCGGGTGGTCGGGGTCGCCACCCTGGGGTCGGTCGACCCCAGCACCGGCCGTGAGATCTCCGGCCTGAACTTCGCCGTCCCGGCGTCGATCGTGAACGAGCTGCTCCACCACGCCAGCGTCACCGCTGCGGAGGGCCCCGCCGGCAGCGCCTACCGCCAGGCGCTCGACGCGATCGACAAGCAGTGGTACAAGCGCAGCCTCCCGCTCCTGGAGCGGGTGAAGGCGCTCGACCCCGGCCATCCGCTGGCCAGCAAGCTGATCAAGGATGCCCAGACCGCCATCGAGCAGGGCCGGGACCGCACCCCAAGGGAGATCCTCGGCCTGCCCGTCCTGGTGGTCGCCGGCCTCGCCGGCGTGGTGGTGGTTGTGCTCGTGGGCGTGGGAGCACTGGTGTTGGTGTCGCGGCGCCAGCGCCGCCGCCGGCGCGGGGGCGGGCCGTCGCCTGGACCGGCGGGCCCCGGCGCGGGGTGGGGTGCCCAGCCTGGCGGCTGGGGCGCCCAGCCGATGGACGCGTGGGGCGCCCAGCCGGAACCCGCCTCTGCCACGGCCCCGGGACCAGCCCCGCCTGCGTCCGCCGACCCGCCGTGGGTGATGCCGCCCGCGTCGGCGAACCCCGCCGAGACACAGCCCCCCGACCCCGGAACGCCTGAATCCGCGGAGCGGAACCGCGACTGGCAACAGTCCCGGTGGATCGCTGACGAGTCGCAGACCGTGGAGGTCCCAGCCACCGGCAACGCTGAACCCGCACCCGTCCCCAGGGCCGAGACCGACCAGGCGCCACCGACTCAGCCGCAATGGCAGCCCGATTGGGACCAGGCCGCGCCGCAGGTGGAGCGGGAGTGGAGTCAGCCCGCGCGGCCGGCGGTACACACCGAACCAGAGCGCGTCGAGCCCGGGCACGCCGCCACGGCGGCGCAGCCGCACGAGTGGTCCGCTCGGGCCCAAGCCGCACAGTCCCGCCCCTGCTGGAACTGCGGCCACCACAACGACCCCACCCTCCGCTACTGCGAGCAGTGCTGGAGCGTCCTCAGCTCCTAACGGTGGTTTGTTGACTACGGTGGCAGGTAGAGGTGGAGCGGTCGGCCGGCGGCAACGGCGTCAAGCAGCAGTCCCAGCTGGGCTGGCGGGGGCCTGGTCGACCACGCCCGCCAGCAGCGCTCCAGCACGACCCAGGGGGTCAACCAGGCCCGCACCCGGCGCAGCGCCTGCGGCCACGCGACGGCGCCGCGCCTGCCCGCCGTGCCGCCTGGCCCCCTCCCCCCGCGCGCCCGCCGGGGCGGGCTGGGCGTCCGGTGGCAACGGTGCGCTCGGCGGCTTGGCGTACCACGCCCGCCAGCAAAAGCTGAAGGCGCAGCACACCAGGGTCCAGTGGCGGCGGATCGCGCGGTCGCTGCGGACCTGGAAGTCGGCCCAGCCGAGTTCCCCCTTGACCTGCTTGTAGCCCTGCTCGACCCAGGTGCGCAGCCCGTACAGGCGTACCACCTCGGCCAGGTCGGCCGGCGCGAGGGCCGGTCGTGCCCGCCGACGCTTGGGGTGAGCCAGGTTGGTGACCAGGTACCAGGTGGTCAGCCTCGGCAGCGTGGCCGGGTCGGTGGTGGCCACCACCAGCCGGATGCGCCGGTGCGGCCCCCAGCCGGCCGCGGGCAGCCGCGCGTCGGCCGCCCACCAGGTCTGGGTGTGGCCGTCGCGGAACCGCCGGGGGATCGGGGTCCAGTCGCCGGGCTGCTCGGGACCAGACCACGCCAGCTGCCGAGCGGCTTCCTGCGGGGTGTGCACCTGGTCGGCCGGCGCCCACATGCCCCTGCGGGGCTTGACCTGAAGCACGAAGGCCACGCCAGCGCGACCCAGCGCCTCGGTGAAGCCGGTGTTGTCACCGTAGAAGCAGTCGGCGACCACCGCGCGGAACCCGATCCCGGCCTGGCGGGCCGCCTGCACGAGGTCGGCGGCCAGCTGCGGCTTGGTCCGAAACCCCGGGTCGCGCTTGCCCTTGGCAAGCCGGGACGCCGGGGTGTAGGGGACCACGTCCACGGGCCAGTAGACGCGCTCGTCGGCCCACAGGCTGGTCACCGCCACGATGCCGTTGTCGGTCTTGCCGAGCGAGCCCAGGTACTGGCGGGCCACATGGGCGGTGTGGCGGCCGGCCTTGCGGTCGCCGGTGTCGTCCAGCACCAGCACCGCCCCGGTCGTGCGGCGCGGTGGCCGGGTCGGCCTGCAGCAGCTCGACCCGGCGCTGGTTGACCCGCTCGTGGTCCCAGGTCGACTCCGACACAAACCACTGCAGGCCCTGGACGGCCGCGTGCTGGGCGCCAACGACGGGCTCGGCGCCGACCAGACAGGTCATGGTCTTGTTGCGGTCTCTTGGTAGCAGCAGCCCTTGCAGGTAGGCGCGCAGGCCGCGGCGCTGCGCGAGCCTGGCGAACAGGGCGTCGAACTGGGCGGCGTAGCCCTCCAGCGGGCCGGGGGCGGGTGGGCAGGCAAGGCGCTTGGTCACGGTGCGCACCTCCGGGCACAGGCGGCGGAGACCCTGCTGTACACCCAGCCGTTACTCAAGTCAACAAACCACCGTTAAGTGCTCTGGTACGGAAGTTCGGTCACGTATTCCGCTCGGCAGTGCAAACGATAGTCAGCCGACCGTCAAGGCCCTGTGATCGTAGCGACGCACTCGGGCCATCACATGAGCGCAAGCACCATGCCGTCACCGGATTTCGCGGCGGCGGCGAAGAACTCCACCAGCGTCTCGTAGTCGATCTGAAGCCCACGAAGATCGTTGTCGTCCCAAACCCCGGGATAGATCTTCGCGTCCGCCAGTTGCCAGGCGTCATAGTGCGCAGCTAGGCGGTCGACCGGGGTCCGGCTCAACATGTCAGCTGCCTGCCGGACCTCGTCAGGGGTCAGATAGCGCGGCGGCCCGAAACCCCAGTCCTCACCGATCGGGGTCCCACCAAAGACGACGTCGACAGTGCCGTCCGTCGCCTTGTCCAGCAGGTAACCGAGCGCGGCCCAGGCCTTCTCGATCGAGATCCAGGGTTCGGTCGACGGATGATTCTCCCAGCCGGGTGTCATCGACGCCGTAGACGCCCAGTAGAACGCTTCCGGATCACGGTTGAGCCGCTCCAGGTCGCCGGGTGCGACCCGCACATACATGCCTGTGATGCTCATCCGGCTCCCGCCTCGTTCACGCCGATGCGCCTGCGGTGCCGGAGCCTAGGCGGCTGAAGTTGGCGTGCAAAGCTCCCCGCCGCCCTGCCCGGGCGGCTTCGTACTGGGTCACAAGTACAATAACGTAAGTTGATCGATCTTCTCGGGTACGGTTTCCCAACAGAGGAGGAGGCTGTGCCCCGGAAAAGCCCATACACGATCGAACTCAGCCAGCAGGAGCACGAGATCCTGCAAGCACAGGCCCGTCGCTATACATTGCCATATGGAGAGGTCGTCCGCGCCAAGATCGTGCTCATGGCCGCGGCTGGCCTTGACAACGACCAGATCGCCGCACGGCTGGACACCCGCCGCGAGGTCGTTTCCAAGTGGCGCAAACGCTTCTATCAGCAGCGCCTGGCCGGCCTGGAGGAACGCCCCCGGCGAGGACGACCCGCCGTCTTTCCCCCCTGAGGTCACCATCCAGGTCAAAGCGATCGCCTGTGAGCTGCCCAGCCGGCTTGGCCTGCCGCTGTCGCGGCTGTTTGTGCCCGACATCCGCGCCGAGCTGCTGGCCCGCGGCCTGGTCGCCGAGATCTCCGGGACCACCATCTGGCGCTGGCTGGCCAGCGACGCCCTCCGCCCGTGGACCTATCGCAGCTGGATCTTCCCCCGCGACCCTGACTTTGAGCCCAAGGCCGCAAGGGTGCTGGACCTGTACGCGCGCCAGTGGCAGGGCCAGCCGCTCGCCGACGACGAGTATGTGGTCTCGGCCGATGAGTAGGGTCGAGCTGAAGCGCGTTGTCGTGATTGCTCACGCTACGTTTCTCCAGCCCGCCCTCCGAACCCGGCGGGCCCGTCTCCGAGCACCGGGCTCTCCACGAGTCCGTGCCGCTGGTTATGCGGCTGATCCTGGTGTTGCCCTTGCCCAGGGTGCGGGGATGTTGCTGGCCCGATAGCGGTAGCGGCTGACCGTCACCTTCTGCGGGTCGAACAGCGTCACCCCGTCCTCGGTCGGTTGCCACCCAGGTAGGTAGCGGCGGATGAGGACGGCCATCTTCGTGCGGGGGTGTCGTTTGCGCAGCCAGCGGACTACCCGGTGCCAGGTGTACTGGTCGAGGTAGCCGAAGGTGGCTTTGGACACCCCGTAGCGGAAGTAGGTGCACCAGCCCTGCAACACTGGGTTGAGCTGGCGTAGCAGGACCGCAAGAGCGGGGTGTGATGATCTGTTGGTCAGCGCGCGTACCCGCCCGACGATCGAGGCCAGCGCCTTCTTCGACGGGTAGTAACTAGGGCCTGGTTGCATTCGGGGGGAGCCGGAGGCAGCTCCCCCGAGCCCCCATAGGGTCCTGGCACTGGATCCCTCGGTCGTCGGGGAGCACGGCGATCGGGCAGGCTCGCCGTGTGCGGGGCACCATTGCAAACCGGCCCTAAGTACGTCGAAGCGCGGCTTGTGACGCGACGGCGGTAGAGAACAGCACACGGCGGGCACGATGAACAGGCAGATAGCACGGTTGCGCGATTGCGGAAGGAGCGGGACGGATGAACGAGAAGATGACCAAACGAGCCATCGAGGTCGCTACGCCGCTGCTCCAGAACGGCGAGCGGGTGGTCCTGGCCAGCTTCGCCGCGGTGCACAGGGAGTCCGCTAAGGCCACCGCCGCCAGGCAGGCGGCGACGATGGTGGGATCGGTCGTCCTCACTGGCGGCATGGGCGGCGCGTTCCTCGCCGCGAGGCGGTTCTACCTGGTGCTGACCGATCGCCGCCTACTGTTCTTCGAGGAGACCCCCGCTCGGGGCCGGCCGCGACGCGAGCTGGCCGCTGAGCTTCCCCGCGCCGAGCTGCGGGCGAAGCCAGCGCGGAGCCTGCTCTACAAGACGTACCACGTGACGACGGTCGATGGCTCGCCGGTCCTCAGGCTCAGCTTCCCGCTGCCAACCCGCGGGGACGCCAACCTGCTGGCCAGGGAGCTGGGCTCGGTCGAGTCCTGACTGCGGGGGCGCCAGCGCCTCCCGCAACCCCCAAAGCGGTGAGGGCTGCGCCCTCGAGTTGATTCGTTGTCCACTTCTGGCCTGGCCCGCCAAGGCGGGCTAGCTCCTGCCAGCCATTGGTGCAGGCGCCCGCGGCCCCGTCCGCGCGGGTGTGTGGGCCGGCGCCGCCGCGGCCTCGCGCTCCGGCCAGCCGGTCGGGGTGGGCCAAGGGCCGGTGTGTGCTACGGGCACCTCCTCGGCCAGGCAACGACCTCGAAGCGATGCTGCCACGGACGCCGACGGGACGCTGCGCCCGGTGCCCGGAAGGGTTGCCGGAACTACCCAGGCGAACTTGGGCGTCCCACACCCGGTAGATGAGCACGAACTCGTCTGGGCGCGTCCGCACCCGGCCGCGACACTGAGCCGAGCGCCGTCGATCGACGGCGTTGCCCCACAGCTTGGGGAGGCGCTGGCACGATGGACGAGCTTCGACAACAGCTGGAGCGCTGGCAGGCCAAGCGCCTGATCAGCCCCGAGCAGGCGGCGGCGATCCTGGCCGATGCGGCCGGCCGGCCCGAAGAGGGTGGCGCCGGTGGTGGCGCGGCGGACGCCTGGGCGGGGCGTCGGCGGCTGGGCGAGGCCTTGGGCTACGTCGGGGCCGTGTGCGCCGTGACCGCCGGGCTGCTGGCCGCCGGACAGGCATGGGCGCACCTGGGCTTGTTGGCGCGCAGCACGCTGCTGCTGGTGACCGTGACCGTGCTGGCGGCCGGTGGCTGGTGGGCCAACGGGCAGCGGGCGGCGTCGGTCCGCCGGCT
>WNFX01002583.1_pt1 | contig 18280 bp, 16 predicted proteins | sample 5400111 | NCBI WGS metagenome assembly WNFX01 (sample SAMN13153363, study PRJNA577476) | soil metagenome | isolation source: 40 cm soil or saprolite under grassland replicate 1 | place: USA:California | collected 2016-06-15 | reverse complement strand
CGACGGGTGGCGGAGCCGGCAGCGGTAGGGGCATGAAGGTTGGAATGTTGGAAGGTTGGACGGTTGGAATGCTGCTTTTCCTTCCAACCTTCCAACCTTCCAACCTTCCATCCCAGGATCCATTACCCATCCTCGACCGAGCCTCCGCATCCTTCGATACAGTCCGGACTCTCCAGGCCGACTTCGTCCAGATCATCGACAACCCGATGCTCGGCGATCCCGATACGACCCGGGGCAAGCTCTTCCAGCGCCGGCCGAACTACTTTGCCATGCGCTTCACGGAGCCCAAGAATGACCGCATCGTCGCGGACGGACGGCGGCTGTGGCTCTACACGCCGAGCACCACGCCGGGCCAGGTGATCCGCACGGCGATCCCCGGCACGGGCACGACCGGTCCCAATCTGATCGGGCAGTTTGTCGAGCACCCACGGGAGCGCTACACCGCGCGATATGTGCGCGCCGATTCGTTGCCCGATGGAGCGATGGATGTGATCATGCTGACCCCGCGCGCGAGCGATCTGCCATACTCCGAAGCGATCGTGTGGATTGCGAAGCAGGACGGGTTGGTGCGGCGGATCGAGATTGTCGAGGATTCTGGCCAGCGGCGGACGATTACGCTGCAGCAGCTCGCGGTGAATCAGGCGATTCCCTCCAGGGAGTTCAGATTCTCGCCGATGGCCGGAGTACTAGTGGTGGATCAGTAGCCAGGAACGTACGGCAGGGCCGCCCCGCTGGGCGCCCCGTCGGCGTTTCAGGCGGTAGACCAAACAGGCCCCGGATCCGGATCGAGAGATCCGGGGCTTGTGCATAGGTCGGGGCCACGCACCTCCTCAGGGGCCATTCTGCTCCCACGGCGGTGGCGGACAGGACCCATCCGTGCCGCTACAGCAGGCGTATTGAATGTTGCAGGAATACCCGTCGTAACCATCCGTTCCGGGGCAACTCCAGGGCCCTCCAAAGTCGTTGGGTCCACATTCGCCGGAGTGTGGTGGCGGCGCTGAACAGTTCGGCTCGGGCTGCGCGTAGCCGATGTTTGTAGTGCGCTCAAGGCAACAGGCGTTGCCGTCGTAGTCCGGTCGATCCCAGCAGGTGTCGTACGAGCACGTCCACTCGGCGCAGAAGGTCTCAATTTCCTGGGCTGCGATCGTCGGAATGGGCGGCCGAGTGATGTCGTGGTCTGTACACGCGACCGTGACGATCCCTACCACCGCAACGGCCGCCGCGGCGAGTGCGATACCTCGAATCCTGCGCATCGAGGTTTTCCTCCCTTCGGGGTCAGGAAGAGCTACTGCTCCGCGCGCCCCGATGCGCGCAGCAGCGAGTCGATGGTCTGGGTGAACACCCCTATGGGATAGGCGCCGTGAATCACGACGCCGGCGACGCGACCGTCCCCCTGGGCGGTTCCCACCACGAACCCCGGCGTGCCGCTGAGACCAAGTGCTCGCCCCGCGCCCAGGTCGGCGTCGATAGCGTGTTGCGTCGCCGGCGCCGTCAGGCACCGAGAGAACTGCGGCACATTCAAGCCGGTCGCCTGCGCGAGGTGCGGGAAGAGACCGGTTGACAGGCGCCGTTGGTTGGCGAACAGTGAATCGTGATAGGCCCAGTATTTGGCCGCGCCCTGCGCGGCGGCACAGCGGGCGGCCCGTGCGGCAGGCAGGGCGAACTGGTGGATTTGGCTGAGTGGCAGGTCGCGCACGACGTACCGGGCTTTCCCTGTAGCGACGTACGCCTGCCGCAGCCGCGGCAGAGTCGTTTCGAAGTGCCGCTCGCAGAACGGGCACTGATAGTCGGTGAACTCCACGATGACCACGCGTGCCGCGGGATCACCGGCAGCGGGCCCGCTTCCCATCGAGACCGTGGCCGTATCGCGACCGGCGGGTCGCGCTGCGCTGTTGAGGCGGTTCGTGACCGCGGTCAACGTAACGGCGAGACTGTCTACGCGGCGCTCGAGCTGAGCCAGCCGTCGGTCGCTGGCGCATGCCACGACGGAAAGGCAGCCGACCAGCAGCGTCGCAGATGCGCGGAGCCATCGGAGTCGGAGTGTCATACATGAGCAATCGCCAGCAGCGCCCGTCGCCGCTATGTCGTCGCGTGCGCCGGAGTCGCTAGGAACTGTGACGTTTCGTGCGGCGTGTGGGACGAGTGCCCAAGCGGTTGACGTCGCGCGCCTGCAACATCGTCTGTTTGTGCGGTGTAGGATGTGCCACGCTGACACGTCGCATGGCCGAGGCCGGAGAATCCCGATGCCGCCGCATCCCGTTGCGCTAACGATGTCCGTGGCATTGCCGTGGCTTTCGCCCCACGGGCGGGCTGTGGTCAATGCCCTCCTCGCGACCGTCGGCCAAGCGGTGAGCGTCGATGAGCTCGCGACTCGAATCGGCGTTGGAAATCGGTTTCGCCTTGCCCGCCTCCTACGACGTGAAGGCCTGCCGCCCTGCGGCGAGTTGGCCGATTGGACCTGTGCGCTGCAGCTGTTGTGGGAAGCGGAGTCCTCGGGAATATCGCTGCTACAGATTGCCGACCACTCTACCCTCGATCCCTCTACATGCTACCGCCTCTTTAAGCGTGTCCTCGGCGTGCCGTGGCGCGCCGCGCGTGCGCGTGGCTTTTCGTGGGCGCTGCTGGCGTTCCTCGACCGCTGCCACCGCCCGGCTCGGCAGGTCCGGGCGCGCGATGAGAACTCCGCGTGCACGCGGCCGCCCGGCGCACGCTACGCCACGCGCCTGCGCGGCGCCGTCCCGCGGGGTCCGACGGTCGTGGGCGTGAGACTCAGTGCGCTGCGTGGCCTCGCGACATCCGCGCCCCGGCCGGGAGGCGCGCGTCATCCACACGGCAACCTCGAGGGAGAGCTGCGACTGAGCGAGCGTCCGTGCGACGTGGCCGTGTCACCCGAAGGCGCTGTTTTCGCGACGCGCGCCTACGCCGCGACCATCGAACGACTCGACGTACGCGGCCTGCGATCGGTCTCCTCAGTGCCCGTTGGGTGCATTCCCACCAGGATGGCCTTCGACCACTGGGGCCGTCGACTGTACGTCACCAATCAGTTCAGCGACACCATCAGTGTGGTAGACGTCGCGACCAACCGGCGCATCCGCGAGATCGCGGTGCAAGGCGATCCCGCACCTCTCGTGCTCGCTCCAGATGGCGTGACGCTCTACGTCACGACCCACGCGGACCAGCTGCACGCGATCGATCTCCGGACCGACCGTGTGAACTGGTCGTTTCCGCTTCCTGCCGCGTCGCACCATCTCACCGTGCACCCCAACGGCCGGCTGCTGTACGTCGCCACCCGCGCCGCCGGGAGTGTGATCGAAATCGAGATGCAAACCGGAAAGATGGTGCGGACGTTCGTGCCGGGAGGACAGACGCAAGCGCTCGCGGTCGAGGCGCACGGCGCCGAGCTCTACGTCGCCAATGAAGCGGGAGGGCTGGACGTGGTGGATCTGACGACCGGGACGGTGAGCGCATCGCTACAGCTCGACGGCCCGGCGTTCGGCCTCGCCTTGAGCCCCGACAACGCTCAGCTCTACGTGGGCCTGGTGTCGAGCGGTCTGGTGCAGGTGGTGGACCGCGCCACGCTGCGGGTCTTACGGACGATTCGCACGGGTGGGAAACCCCGGGAAATTGCCTTCGATCCGCGAGGCACCACCGCGCTCATCGCCAACGAGGCCGGCTGGGTGAGTGTTGTGACCTAAGGTCAGACGTGCCCCGAAGGCCGGATTACAGGTGGTAGATCAGTAGCCAGCGCGTCCGCAACTTTCCCCGCCGTCTTCTCATCCATGCCCTGTTTTTGCGTCAGCTCGAGCGCCGCGCGCCCGAGCGCCCGGTACAGCTTCGCGTCATCCACCGCCAGCGATTGGAGATGCCGGATGATCGTCGCCGTATCGCCGCGGACCACCGGGCCCGTCAGCGCCTCGCGCGGCTCGTGCCGGCTGAGATTCTCGAACGTGCCTTCGACCAGCGGACGCAGCGCCGCCCAGGCGTCGGCATCGGATAGCCCCGCGTGCCGCAGCAGCCGCTGCGCGACGGCCTCGACGACGACCAGATAGTTCGAGGCGAACACCGCGCCTGCGTGGTAAATCGGCTTCGCTTTCGTGGCGATCCGGAATGGCCGCATGCCGAGATCCTGCGCGATCCGCTCGCCCGCAGCCACGGCACGCGGCATTCCTTCGACGGCCGCCCACGCGCCCTGCAAGCGAGCGGGCGCGAGCTCCGGTTCGACGATCGTTTGGAGCGGATGCAGGGAGCCGAGTGCGGCGCGGCTCGTGACGAGGGGACCGAGCGCTTCCTGGCCCTGGCTCCCGGAGAGATGCAGGACGACGTGGCGCTCGACGATCGCGCGCGCCTGTCCCAGCGACTCCGCCAGCGGTGTGATCGCATCATCGCGGACCGTCAGAATGACGACGTCGGTGTCGCCGATCCACGGCGGCGCTGTCGCGCCGTCGCCGACGGTGAGTCTCAGTGGTGACGGTACGTTCTTCTTCTTGCGCCCATGGATGAAGACGGAGTAGCCTGCCTGAGCGAGGGCCAGCCCCAGTCCAACTCCCGCGCGACCGGGACCGATGATCCCGATCGCACGGGAAGACTGTTGGATCACCTATTGCGGACCGTCGACGGAGCGGGCTGCCTGTTCGCGAGCGTCAGCAGATCCTGCGGCGAGCGGGCCCGATCGGCCAGGGCCAGCGCCCGCTTCACCTGCTGGTCATCCGCCATGCGGCGGCGGAATTCCGCCGAGCGCCCGAAGACGTAGCGCGTCGCTTCATAGCCGATCTCCTGCGAAATCAGCGTGCGCGCGCCGGCGACGACGGAGTCCGGCAGCTCGGCGCCCTTGGCCCGCACGCGACGCACGATCTCATCGACCATACCGTCCGTGACGGTGAAGTTCGCCGACGGCAACCGGTTCCCATCCTTCAGGTCGATGGCGTAGGCCGTGAGCGCGTCGCGGTACAGCGGAATCTTGTCGCCCAGCGCCCTGATGAACGCCCGCTCGGACGTCGTGAACGTGTCGGCGACGACGTAGATGTCGGGCCGGATGCCGCCACCACCGTAGATCGAGCGGCCGGCGTCGGTATGGAAGAGCAACGTCGAGTCGGGCTTGGCGTCCTGGCCGCGCTGCGCCGCGATCACCTGCGCCTCCTGCTCGGCCTCATTGCGCGTGACGCGCTGAATCGTGCGGCCGCTCGGCGTATACCAGCGCGCCGTCGTCAGCTTGAGGCCAGTTTCGGGCGTCAGCCGCCAGAACGACTGCACCAACCCCTTGCCGAACGTCGGCGTCCCGACCAGCACCGCGCGGTCGTGATCCTGCAACGCGCCCGAGATGATCTCCGCCGCGCTCGCCGTCCCGCCGTTGACGATGACGACGATGGGCAGGCGCGGCCATTGCTGTGGGTTTTTATCGTCGAACTCGTGCGAGGAGCCCGGTGCGCGCCCGCGCGTCGCGACAATTTCCTTGCCGGGATCGAGGAAGAGGTCCGACACCGCCACACCCTGGTCGAGGAGGCCGCCGGGGTTGTTGCGCAGATCGAAGATGAGCGACTTCATCCCCTGCTTGCTCAGCGTGTCGATCGCCTGCGCCACTTCCCGGGTCGAGTTCTCGCTCACCGGCGACAGGGCGATGTATCCGACGCGATCGTTGAGCATCAACGTGATGCGCGGATCGACCGACCGGATGTGAATCGTGGCGCGCGTGAGCTTGTAGGTGATCGGCTTGTCGACGCCGCTACGCCGGATCAACAGCTCCGCCGTCGTCCCGGCCGGCCCGCGCAGTTCCTTGACCGCTTGATCCTGTTTCCACCCTTCCGTCGAACGGCCATCGAGCTGGACGATGCGGTCGCCCGTCAACACGCCGGCGCGCTCGGCCGGCGTATCGGGCAGCGGCGCGACGACGGTGATCCAGCCATCGCGCACGTCGATCTGAATGCCGAGGCCGGAGTAGTTGCCGGTCGTGGCTTCGGAGAGCTGGCGGAAGTCGTCGGGCTTGAGGAAGACGGAGTACGGATCGCCCAGCTGATCGAGCATGCCGTCGATCGCCATCTGATAGAGCTGGCGCTCGTCGAGCGAATCGACGTAGTAATCGGCCACGTGGGCCAGCACGTCGTCGAACAGCCGCGCCTGCTGATAGACCGATCCCTCCGGCTCCGTTTGTCGCTGCAGGAACCAGCCGCCGCTCACCAACGCGGCCAGGACGACGACGGCGACCACGGACCCTTTATGACGAATCATCATGCACCCCTTAGCGATAGTGCCGTTGCCGCCGCAACTTCCCGCCAGGCGGCTTCCTGTACGGCCTTCTTGGATTGACTGGCATCAATATGAACAATTCCGGGCCCGGATGCGCTGCGATAGGCCTCACGGACCCGTGTGTGAAACGTGTCATCCTCGCGCTCGATGCGGTCTTTGACCTTGCCGGCGGCCTGTTGACGCTCCCGCCCGACGGCGACGGGGACGTCGAGCACCAGCGTGAGGTCCGGCGCCAGTCCGCCCGTGGCGACCCGCAGCGCAGCTTCCACATCCTCCCGCGGCAACCCCCGCCCCGCGACCTGATACGCCATCGTGGACAGGCCGAAGCGGTCGGCAATGACGATCTGGCCGTCCGCCAGCGCGGGCCGGATCACCCGCTCCACCACGTCGGCACGCGCGGCCAGAAAGAGGAACAGCTCCGCGCCGAATGCGCGATCGTGGCGCGACTTCAACGCCAGCTTGCGGGCCGCTTCGGCGATCGGCGTGCCGCCGGGCTCGCGGACCGTCACGACCCTTTGACTGTCAGCGCGGAGCTGGCCTGCAAGCCAACGCACGAGCGTCGACTTGCCGGCACCCTCGGGACCCTCGACCACGATAAACGGATTCACCCGAGCGTAATGATGGGGCTCGCGGCGCCCTTTTTGATGCCTTCGTAAATCCGGGCGTTGATTTTGGCCATCAGTTTTTCAAAGTTCGCCTGCGCCGCGACCATCTGCTGATACACCGAATTTCCCTGCACGCCTTGGAGCGCGCGGTCGTACTGTTCGACCTGCTCCTTGGTCGGCTCGTTCCCTTGCTGCGCGACGCGCTCGATCTCCTGCGCGAGACGCTCGGCTTCCGCCAGGACCTTCTGCACGGCCTGATCCTCGCGGAGCGCCTCCGTCGCACGGCGCAACGCCTTGTATTCGTCGGTCTGGCCGAGCACGCGCCCCAGGTCCTCTGCCTTCTCTTCGAGCACTAGTCCTCCTGTGTAGAAAGCGCGTAACGGGGGCGACCAAACAGATCATAGTGGATTTCCACCGCCCATTGGTGTTCCCGGGCCAGCGCGCGAACGGCATCGGCTCGCCGTTCATCGATCTCGAGCGCCAGCAGCCCGCCGGGCTCGAGCAGCGCCCCAGCCTCGGCGAACAGCGTCCGCGTCGCCGCGAGGCCGTCGGCGCCGCTCACCAGGGCATGCCGGGGCTCGAACTCCGAAACCGATGGGTCGAGGTCCGCATACTCGCGGTCGGTGAGATACGGCGGATTCGACACGACCGCGTGATACCGTTCTCCTGTGTCCAGCAGCGGCGCGAGCAGGTTCCCCTCGCGCACCTCAACCGGTGTCACGGGTGAAATGCGCGCGACGTTCTCGCGCGCGAGCGCGGCGGCCGCAGGCGATTGCTCGACGGCGACGACGCTATCGAACCGGCCCTCGACGGCGAGCGACAGCGCAATGCAACCGCAGCCCGTACCAATATCCGCGACGCGTCCCGTCGAGCACCGTGCCAAGACGAGCTCCACCAGGCCTTCGGTCTCGGGACGTGGAATCAACGCGCGCGGATCGATGGCGAGATCGAGTGTGCGGAAGCCGGCACGTCCGACCGCATAGGCGAACGGCACACCACGTTGCAATTTCGCAACCGCATCTCGATACCTGGCAACGAGGTTGGGCGACTTCGGCTCGTCACGACGTAGCCACGCTTCGCCGACCGTCGTCCCGGCAAGTGCCGCCCAGACCGCCGCAGTCGTTGCTTGACCGCCGCCGTTGCTTCTTGACCGCAGCTCAGGCACTCACCCGCTCCTTCTCCTGCGCCTGTTTCACGGCGGCGATCAAATCATCAAGCTTCCCATCCAGCACTTGATCCACGCTGTGCGTCGTGAAGTGGATGCGGTGATCGGTCACCCGGTTCTGGGGAAAATTGTATGTGCGGACTTTTTGGGAGCGGTCGCCGGTGCCGACCTGGGAGCGCCGCTCACGCGACCGGGCCGCCTCCTGCTCCGCCACTCTGCGGTCGAGGAGTCGCGAGCGCAGGATCTCCATCGCTTTGATCTTGTTTTGCAGCTGGGACTTCTGATCCTGGCACTTCACCTCGAGGCCCGTTGGGAGGTGGGTGATGCGCACGGCGCTGTCCGTCGTATTGACACTCTGGCCGCCGGGGCCGCCCGAGCGAAACACGTCGATACGCAGATCCTTATCCTCGATCTTGACGTCCACCTCTTCCGCTTCCGGCAGCACCGCGACCGTTGCCGCCGAGGTGTGGATTCTCCCCTGCTGCTCGGTCACCGGCACCCGTTGCACGCGGTGCACACCCGATTCGTAGCGCAGCGTGCCATACGCCTTGGGGCCGCGCGCCGCAAAGACGGCCTCCTTGAGGCCGCCGAGCGTGCCTTCCGAGAGCGACAGGATTTCGACCTTCCAGCCGCGACGCTCGGAGAAGCGCGTGTACATGCGAAACAGGTCGGCGGCAAATAGCGCCGCCTCGTCGCCACCGGTGCCGGCGCGAACCTCCACGATGGCATCACGGTCGTCGAAGGGATCGGCGGGGGTCAGGAGCTCGGCCAGCTCGGTCTCGAGGCGGTCGATCTCGGGCCGCAGGCGTTCGATGTCGGCGCGGGCGAGCTGCGACAACTCGGGGTCTTTATCGGCGAGCACTTCGCGCGCCTGCGCCAGCTCGGCCTCGAGGCGCTCCAGGCGCTGGTGTGCCAGCCGGATGGCGTCGAGTTGGGCGTGCTCGCGGCCGAGCTGCTTGAGTTTCGCCGGGTTCCGCGCGGTGGCGGGATCGGCCAGTTGCCGGGCGACCTCCTCCGCCCGCGCGAGCGCCTGGCGGAGTCGGGTCTCCACGGGATCAGCTCGCTTTGGTTCCGTACTTCTGGCGGAACCGCTCCACGCGGCCGGCGGTGTCGAGGAGCTTCTGCTTACCCGTGAAGAAGGGGTGGCAGCTGGCGCAGACTTCGACGTGAATCAAGGGCGTCGTGGATCGCGTGACGAAGGTATTGCCGCACGCGCACTGCACGGTGGCCCGCTGGTATCTCGGATGAATTCCGGGTTTCACTGCACGTATCCTTGCCTGAAAGTCGGACAGAACGAAGTGCGGAAATATAGCCGGGACACCAACTTGGGGGCAAGGCTCACCCTCGCGGTTCGATTGACACCGCCGTGGACAAGGCGTAAGCTGTTCGGCGTGTCGGCAACCGAAATCCTCCAGAAGGTCCCGCTCTTCAGTCAACTTTCCCCCGTCGACCTGCAGCGGGTGGTGGAAGTCGCCCGCGACCGGGCCTACCCCAAGAATTCCGTCATCCTGTTCGAGGACGATCCGGGCGATGCGCTCTACGTCGTCGCCAAGGGCCAGGTCAAAGTCGTGCTGATCGGCGAAGATGGCCGCGAGGTCATTCTCTCGGTGCTCGGCGAAGGAGAGTTCTTCGGCGAGATGGCGCTGATCGACGACGAGCCACGCTCCGCGCACGTCATCGCGATGGAAGACTCGACGCTGTACGTCCTGCGGCGCGAAGACTTCCAGGGCATCCTCGAGCACGCGCCGGGGATCGGCCTCGCACTGCTGCGGGAGCTGTCGCGCCGGCTGCGTCGCGTGGATGAGAAGGTGGGCAGCCTGGTGCTGCTCGACGTGCACGGGCGCGTCGCGCAGCTGCTGCTCGATCTCGCCGACGAAACGGACGGTCAGCGCATCACGCGCCGCCTCACCCATCACACCATCGCTCAGATGATCGGCTCGTCGCGCGAAACGGTGTCGCGCACGATGCGCGAGCTCGTCGACAAAGGCATGATTGACGTAAGCCGCAAGGACATTGTGATCAAGGACCGTGGCTCGCTCGAGCAGGCGGCCGGGCGTTCGTGACTGGCGTCACGGCTCTACGTCACTAATTACCAGTAACTTAGCCCGGGTTTCTGGGTGCCGACACGCATGGCCTACACGGTGACATTCTGGGGAACCCGGGGGAGCATTCCGACTCCCGGGGCGGGCACGTCGCGCTACGGCGGGAACACGCCGTGCGTCGCCGTGGAAAGCGCCAGCGGTCAGCTGGTCGTGTTGGATGCGGGCACGGGCATTCGAGCACTCGGTCTCGACCTGGTGGCAAAACAAAATGGCGCCGCGAAAGTCGAGATTCTGCTGTCGCATGCGCATTGGGATCACATTCAAGGGCTTCCGCACTTCAAACCGTTTTTTTCGCCGGGCAACACCGTGCGCATTTGGGGATCGCGCCAGGGGACGGCATCCCTCGAAGCGATCCTGCGGCAACAAATGGACCCGGCGGTGTTCCCCGTGCCCCTCGACGCGCTGTCGGCGTCGCTCACCGTGCAGCAGGTGGACACGGACGAGTTCTCGGTCGGGGAGTTCCGGGTTCGGGCGATGAAACTGCGGCACCCCGGTACGACATTGGCCTTCCGGCTGACGCCTGCAAAGGCGCCAAGTGGACCGAGCATGGCATACGTAACGGATAACGAGCTGGGCTCGGGGGGGCAGTACGACGTTCCGGCGAGCTGGCGTCGCGATTTCGTGGCGTTTCTGAAGGGCGTCGATCTCCTGATTCACGATGCCATGTATACGCCGAAAGAGCTGGAGCAGCACCGCGGCTGGGGGCATTCGACATATGAAGAAGCGGTGACCCTGGCACAGGATGCCGGCGCGAAGCAGCTCGTACTGTTTCATCACGAGCCCGAGCACGGCGACGAGGCGATGGATGGCTTGGTGGCGGCCGCGCGCAAGTTTGTTACGGCGCGCAGTGGATCCCTGAAGGTCGAAGCCGCCCAGGAAGGCATGCAGGTGACCCTGTGACCCGAGGAGTAGCTATGCGTTCGCGTGCAGTGATGACTGTGTTGAGCCTGGTTCCGGTGCTCCTGGGGGCGCAGCAACGTAGCCAGGATACCCGCCCGGGCATCGCCGTCTTCCCGTTCAACAACGGCGGCTCCTACGGTCAGGGCAAGGAAGACTTCGACGCGCTCGAGCGCGGCATTGCCGGCATGATGATCTCCGAGCTGGCCCAGAATCCCGCGGCGCGCGTGGTCGAGCGTCAGGAGATCCAGCGGCTGCTGGACGAGCAGAACCTCAGCGCCCAGAACCGTGTCGATCCGCAGACCGCCGCCAAGGTCGGCAAGCTGGTCGGCGCCCGCTACGTCGTCGCCGGCACGTTCATTGATTTCTACGGCGACTTCCGGGTGGACGTCCGTCTCGTCAACGTCGAGACCGGCGAGATCGTGAAGACCGAGTCGGAGCGGATGCAGCGCGATCACATGTTCGACATCATCCGCAACGTCGCCGCGCGGCTCATGAAGGACGCGAGCCTGCCCGCCGTGCAGCGGCCGGCGTCGGATCAGCGCATGAGCCGGCAGGTGCCGACCGAGGCGCTGACGTACTACTCGCGCGCCCTGCTCTTCCACGATCGCGGCCAGAAGGACAAGGCGGTCGAGATGTACACCCGCGCCCTGGCCATCTTCCCCGATTACACCGAGGCGCAGGAAGGCCTGCAGCGGGAGAAGGCGTCCTAGATCTCTCCCGCGATCAGATGTCGCGGCGCCCATTCCGCGCGCTCACCGGCGTGAAGCCTCTCCCTCCGCTTCCTTCCGCCGACAGCGCGCGAGGCCCCGTCCCCGTAGGGGCTAAGCCGTGAGATATCTCCTGCTGCATCCGCCGCAGTGGCGGCCCGATGCCGTGGCGCCCGCGCTCGAGACGTCGCAAGTGGAAGCGCGCGCCGTACGACAGGCCCGGGAGCTCGCCGTCACCGACGACCGGCCGACCGTCTTCCTGCTCGATGCGGAGAGCCGATCGGCGTTTCCGGTCGACGTCATGCGCGGCTTTGTGGACGCGGGGGGCGCCATCGTCGCGCTGGGGCGCAACGGGGAGATCGACGTTCCGGAAACACTGCCGACCGAATTCCTGTCGGGCTTTCTCACGCACCCGACGAGCCCGCGGCGGCTGCTGGTCGCGATCCGCGCCGGCTTTCGCGAAGCCGCCGCGCGGGCGGAGACGGCACGCGCGCGGGGCGAAGCGGCGCAGCGGGCCCGCGAGATCGGTGAGCTGACGCGCATCGGCGTCGCCCTGGGCACCGAGCGCGATATCAAGACGCTGCTGGATCTGATTTTGACGCAGGCGCGGCGCATCACGCAGTCCGATGCCGGCAGCCTGTACCTGGTCGAGCTGAATGAGGAAGGGACGAAGCGGCTGCGGTTTCGGCTGGCGCAGACGTTTTCCAAGCCCGAGGCGCCGTTCGTCGAGTTCACGATTCCGGTCGACCGCACCAGTCTTGCCGGCTATTGCGCGGTCACCGGCGATCCCCTGGTGATCGACGACGCGTACTTCCTCCCGCCGGACGTGGAATACACGATCAACCGCACGTTCGACGAGCGCTACGGCTATCGCACGAAATCGATGCTCGTCATCCCCATGAAGGATCACAAGGACGAGATCATCGGCGTGCTGCAGCTCATCAACCGCAAGCGCAACCTCGACGCGGTGCTTGCGACGCCCGCCGATGTCGAGCAGCAGGTCGTCCCCTATTCCAAGCGCACCGTCGAGCTGGTGACGGCGCTGGCCGGCCAGGCGGCAGTCGCCATCGAAAACAGCCGGTTGTATGAGGACATCGAGAAGCTGTTCGAAGGCTTCGTCCTGGCCGCCGTGCACGCCATCGAGCAGCGGGATCCCACGACGTATGGTCACAGCGGCCGGGTGGCCGGCATGACCGTGGGCTTGGCGGAAACCGTGGACCGGGCGGGGGACGGGCCGTTTCGCGGCGTGAAGTTCTCGCGCGAGCAGCTCAAGGAAATCCGCTACGCCGCCTTGCTGCACGACTTCGGCAAGGTCGGTGTGCGCGAGGAGGTGCTCGTCAAGGCGAAGAAGCTTTACCCGTCCGATCTGGGGTTCGTACGCCATCGCCACGCATTCATCCGGCGCACGGCGGAGCGCGAGTTCTGGCGCAAGCGCGCCGAGTTCCTCGAGTCGAACGGCAAGCAAGGCTACGAGAGCTTCATCCAGGAGCTGGCGCGGGCGCACCAGCAGGAGCTGCAAGAGCTCGATCGCTTTCTCGAGATCGTGCTCCGGGCGAATGAGCCCAGCATTTTGCCCGACGGCAGCTTCGAGGAGTTGACGGGGTGGTCGAAGCGCACCTACCTGGCCCTTGACGGCGCCCCGGAGCCGTTCCTGTCACCTGACGAGATGCGCTATCTCACGATCCGCAAAGGCAGTCTCGATGACGCCGAGCGGCACGAGATCGAGAGCCACGTCACGCACACGTTTCAGTTTTTGCAGCGGATTCCGTGGACGCGTGAGCTGCAGCAGATCCCGCTGATTGCCTACGGGCACCATGAGAAGATGGACGGCCGCGGCTACCCGCGGCGGATTACCGGCGAGGCGATTCCGCTCCAGACCCGCATGATGACGATCAGCGACATCTACGATGCGCTCACGGCGCAGGACCGGCCCTACAAGCGCGCCGTGTCCATCGACCGGGCGCTCGACATCCTCACGATCGAGGTGAAAGAGGGACAGCTCGACGCCGAGCTCTTCAAGTTGTTCATCGACGGCAAAGTGTTCCAGCGCCAGGCGGAGGAGTCGCCCTAGGAAACCAACAGTTTGATCGACACGAGCAGCAGAAATCCGCCGAACGCCTTCCGCAGGGTCGCGTCCGGAATGGTGCCGGCGAACCTGGCGCCAAAGTAGGCGCCGATCAACAAACCCACCGCGACGACCGCCGCGTACGCCCAGTTCACCTGCTGTCGCTTGGAGTACTCGAGCACACCGAGCAATCCGACCGGCAGCAGCAGCGCGGCGAGCGACGTCCCGTGCGCCGTATGCTGCGGCATCCTGGTGATGAGGACCAGTCCGGGGATGATGACGACCGCGCCCCCCACGCCGAACAGTCCCGAGACGACCCCCGCCAGCAGACCGAGCAGTGAGACCAAAACCCATGTCATTGGTTGTGCCCTTTCCCCCAGCCCCCGCCGCCCGGGGTCTCGATGCGGAGCACATCCCCCGCATGCAGTCGCAGAGTAGCCTTCGAAGGAATCAGCTCGCCGTTCAGCAGATTCGCGCCCGCCGCGCCAGCGCCGCCATCGGCGCCTCCCGCGGGACCGTGGCGCCGTCGCTCGGTGAGCAGCGTCGCCTCCATCGGCGCCAACGTTTCGAATTCGCGCACCACGCCCTCCCCCCCGTCCCACGTCCCTCGTCCCCCACTTCGACTGCGAAGCGCATACGTTCGCACGCGTAGGGGATGTTCCATCTCCAAAACCTCGACGGGCGTATTGCGGGTGTTCGACATCCCCACATGCACCCCGGACGGCCCATTCGCGCCGTTGCTCGCGCCCTGCCCGCCACCGATCGTCTCGTAGTACGTCCAGGGATCGCCCCTTCCCCCTTCCCCCGTCCCCCTTCCCCCAAAGGTCACGTTATTCATCGTCCCCTGTCCCTGCGCGGGCACGTTGCAACCGCCGGCCGCGAGTGCGCGAAACACGACGTCGGCGATGCGCTGCGACGTCTCGACATTCCCCGCGGCAACGGCACTCGGCGCCCGGGCGTTCACCAGGCATCCCGGCGGCGCCGCCACGTGCACGGCGCGTGACACGCCGCCGTTCATCGGGATTTCGTCCGGCAACAGCGTGCGCACGACGAATAGCACTGCCGAGCGCGTCACGGCGAGCGGGCAATTCACGTTGCCCGGCGCCGCTGCGCGTGTGCCAGTGAAATCGGCGTGGAGAACGCCGTTCTCGATCGTAACCCGGACTTGAATCGCGAGGTCCTCGTCTACTACTCCGTCACCTTCGAGGTAATCGGTCGCTGTCATCGAGGTTGCTGACGGCAGACGGCTGAGGGCTGCCTTTGTCCGTCGTTCCGCGTAGTCGAGCAGCTCGCCCGCGGCTTCGCGCAGCGCGTCCCAGCCGTGGCGCCGCGCCAATGCACGCAATCCCTCCGCGCCGCGCTCGACGGCGGCACGCTGCGCGGCGAGATCGCCGCGCCGCATCGCCGGTGTACGGACGTTGGCCAAGAGCAGCCGCTCGAGATCGGGCGTGAACCGCGTCGGCGGGATGACGAGTCCCTCCTGATACAGCTCCCGCGCGCCCGCCGGCATGCTGCCCGCCGTCATCCCACCGATATCCGAGTGATGCGCGCGGACGACGCTGTATCCGCCGACTCGTCCGTCAATGTCGATTGCGCCGATGAGCGTGAGGTCGGGCAGATGGCTGCCGCCGGCATACGGATCGTTGAGTAAAAAGAGCTCGTTGGGGCGCGGGTCCAGCCCGCGCACCGCCGCGACGGCGTCCGCCAACGCGCCCAGATGCACGGGAATGTGCGCCGCCTGCGCGATCATCTCGCCGCCCGAGTCGAACAACGCCGCCGACGCGTCGCGCCGCTCGCGAATGTTGGGCGACAGCGCGCTGTGCACCAGCACGAGTCCCATTTCCTCCGCGATCGACGCGAAGGCGTGGGACATGACTTCCAGCCCGACGGCGTCGAGTTTCATGTGCGCTCCACGATCACGGCGCCCGACTCGTGCACCACACCGCGCCAGCCCAGCTCAATGAGGCCGGTCGCATCAGAGCCCGCTAGAACAGCCGGACCTTTCAGCTCAAGGCCTGCGGGCATGTCCCCCAAGGGCCACACGTCGCCATGCACCCGTTTGCCATCGCGCGTCACGATTTCCCGCCGCCCCCTCGCCGCCCCTTCGCTGCCCCGCGCCGCCCCTCGCCGCCGCTTCATCACCACCGTCCGCTCCGCCACCACCCGGAGATTCACCAGCTCCACCGGTAGCTCGTTGTCAGCGTGACCGTGGCGTGCCCGGTGTGCCACCCGGAACGCGGCGGCAAGCGTCGCGGGATCGTCACGCGGCGCCGGCACGGTGACCTCGTAACCTTGACCGGCGAAGCGGCAATCGATGAAGCGTGTCAGCTCGGCACTAGGAAGCGCCGCAGACGCGGCGTCGTCGAGCGGCTGGAAGGCCTTGGCGAGATCGCCGTTCTTCAGCTCGTGCAGCGCGCGGTGCAACGACGCCACCACATCCACGCGCTCCGGCGCCGCGGCGAGTCCCAGCGCGCTCAGCACGCCGGGATGCGGCGGAACCACGACGCGGGACATCCCCAGCGCATCGGCGAGCGCACAGCCGAACAACGGGCCCGCCCCGCCGAACGGCAGCAACGTCATGCCACGGGGATCGATGCCGCGCGCCACGCTGACGCGCTTCAGCGCGCGCGCCATGACCGCTGTCGCGACCTGGACGATTCCGGCTGCCATCGCGGTAGCGTCACCGCCCAGCGTGGCGAGGGCGCGCTCTGCGGCCGCACGATCCAGTCGCACCGAGTCCGCGAGCGGGTATTCGGGATCCAGCCAGCCGAGGACCAGGCATGCGTCGGTAACGGTGGGTTCGCTGCCTCCGCGGCCATAACACGCGGGTCCTGGCTCGGCGCCGGCACTGCGGGGGCCAACGCGCAGGGCGCCCCCTTCATCGAGCGACGCAATGCTGCCGCCACCCGCACTGACCGTCTCGATGAGAATGGCGGGTAATGCGAGCGGCACGCCCGCGATTGCTGCCGCGCCTTCGGTGAGGGCGACCCCGCCACTGACCAGGCTGGCGTCGGCGCTTGTGCCACCCATGTCGAGTGTGAGCAGGTCGCGCGCATCGACTGTTGCACCGACCAGTCGAGCGCCCACGACGCCTCCCGCCGGACCGGAGAGCGCCAGGCTGGCGGCCCGACGCGCTGCCTGCTCGGGACTCAGCGTACCACCGCCCGACGTCATGATGCGGAGGGACTTCACCCCGTGCTGCTCACTCAGCGCCGCGGTCTTCGCGACGTACGCACCGACCTTCGGCCTCAAGTAGGCTTCGGCGACGGTCGTGCTGGTGCGCTCGTATTCGCGGAACACCGGCAACACCTCGTGACTCGCTGCAATCGGGATCGCGGGCAATGCTTCACGCAGCGCGGCGGTCAGCCTGCGCTCGTGCTCGAAATGTCGAAACGCGAACAGGAACGCGACGGCGATCGCTTCCGGCGCGAGGGCGCGGACGGCAGCGGTGACGCGCGCCAGTTCGCCGTCCGACAGCGCCTGGATCACTCCATCCGGTCCCATGCGCTCCTCGACGCCAATGACGTCCGATCGCGCGACGAGCGGAGCGGGATGGTCGCGCGCCAGGTCGTACAGCGCCGCCCGATCCTGGCGCCTCAGCCAGAGCAAATCTTCGAAGCCCGCCGTCGTCACCAGGACGAGGCGCGCGCCGCGGCGCTCGAGCAGCGCGTTCGTCGCCACGGTCGTACCGTGAACCAGAACGTCGATGGGGACGAGGGAGGGGGGACGGGGGACGGGTACACCCCTCCCTCGTCCCCCGTCCCCCGTCCCCAACGCATCGATCGCTCGGAACAAGCCGATGGTCGGGTCCGCCGGAGTGCTGGCCACCTTTCGGATTTCGATTCCGCCGTCGGGTCTGAGTGCGACGAGATCGGTGAACGTCCCGCCGACATCGACACCGACGCGGGTCATGGACGGAAGCGGCGTTTTACGAGAAACGCGATGCCGGTGAGCGTGAGGGCAACGACCAGCGTGCCCACCCAATCCCCCAACCGTACGTACAGGGGGATGACGTCGGTAGTGCGCACCACGCCGGCAACGAAGGTGCGCTCGTCGAGCTTGGTCGCCGCGTAGACGCGACCCATCGGGTCCACGAACTCGGAGATCCCGGAATTCGCGGCGCGCGCCACGCCCATGCGCGTCTCGATCGCGCGCAGGATCAGATGCGATGCATGTTGCCGCGGCGCGGTGGTTTTCCCGAACCATGCATCATTGGTGATGTTGACCAAAAAGTTGGCGCCCAACGCGCGATATTTGCGCGGCAAGTCCTCGAACGCCGACTCATAGCAGACGATGACGCCGAAGCGGCCCAACTCGGACGTGTACAGCGGCAGATCGCGACCCGGGGAGAACCCCCCGGACCAATTCCGGAGGCCGGGAACGGCGCGGAAGACGCCGACCGGTACGAACGGCACGCGCTCGGTCACGGGCACGAGGTAGTGCTTCGCGTAGACGGGATAGGGGCGCCAGTTCCCTGTCGTATCGATAAAAATGGC
>WNFX01003620.1_pt1 | contig 18283 bp, 17 predicted proteins | sample 5400111 | NCBI WGS metagenome assembly WNFX01 (sample SAMN13153363, study PRJNA577476) | soil metagenome | isolation source: 40 cm soil or saprolite under grassland replicate 1 | place: USA:California | collected 2016-06-15 | reverse complement strand
TGTCGAGAATGGCTCCATTGAGACTGGCATGCAAGTATTGGAGAGCCGCGGCAAGAGAAGTAAATGCCAGCTTCTGATTGCAGGTAGTTGCCTGCCAGAAGCGGGTGAATGCTTGTGCCACATAGTTCTCTTCACTGTCGAGGTGAGAAGCGTCCTCTTTTCTCGGATGGCGGCGCAACCACGTCAGGACAATCTCGCCGAAGCATTTCTGTACCCAGGTCCAGGCATCGCTGTCGTGCTCGATCATAGCGCGGCGGAACAGCTCTAAACCGTACTGGTTATCGGGTACCTCGCCACGACGATAGGTGTTCATTTCTTTCACGCAGCGCTCCGCGAGCAGTGAAACTTTCATTGCGTGCAGTGGAGATGCTGAGGTCAGATTCATCGTGCCACTTATCCTTTCAGGCGCTTTACATACTACATGCACCCTTTGCTGGTGCTGAGTTCATATCAAAGAAGAAGTACTTCCTGATCCTCTATTATTAAAGCATGGATAAATCGCTTTGTGGTACAGGTTTATGGTACAATAACTGGTACAAAAAGCAGTACAAGGCTACATAAATGTATTCTGTCGATAATTCTTAACTGATGAGGATTTCATTTATCTATACATATCGATCTGTACCTTGTTCCGCCTGAGTTGGCAAGGAGCGATGGATGAATGAGAAGATGCCGTTTGGGCGTTGGATTAGACGACGGCGCAAGGCCCTTGATCTTACCCAGGAGGCCCTTGCACAACGGGCTAAGTGTTCGGTGACGACTATCCGAAAAATCGAGGCGGGGAGCCGTCGTCCGTCGCAGCAAATTGCCGAACTGCTTGCCGATTGCCTGCAAATATTCGCTGCCGAACGTACTCTCTTTATCAGGGCTTCCCGGATCGACTTCGAGCCTGATCCTCCAAATACAGGTCACCCGCACAATTTGCCAGCTCAGCCCAATGCGCTTATTGGGCGCGAGAGGGAAATGAAAGCAATCCTCGCCCTTCTACAGCGCGCTGACGTGCGACTGGTCACGCTCACAGGCCCTGGTGGCATTGGAAAAACGCGCCTGGCCCTCTCAGTTGCTAAGGCGCAGCTTGAGATGTTTGCTGATGGAGTCTACTTTGTCTCGCTGGCCCCCGTGAGTTCTCCTGATTTTCTGGTTTCCACTATCGCAAATGCTCTCCAGTTTTCATTCCACGGAACAGCAGACCTCAAATTGCAACTGCTTGCTCATTTGAGAGAAAAGAAAATTCTCCTGGTGTTAGATAATTTTGAGCATTTACTTGATGGTGTGGAGCTCGTAGTAGATATGCTCCACCAAATACCAGAAATACTTCTTTTGGTCACCTCCCGCGAACGGCTCAATATTGAAGGAGAATGGGTTATTGAAGTTGCGGGATTGCAATTTCCCAGGATCGAGAAGAGGTTTCAAGGCAATGAGACGTATGGGGCAGTTCAATTGTTTCTAGAGCGCTCACGCCAGTTATCTTCAAAAGAACCGCTTTCGGATGAGGAACTCTCAAGTGTGGTACACATCTGTCAGATGGTCGAAGGTATGCCTCTTGGAATCGAACTGGCCGCCGCGTGGAGGAGGGTCCTCTCGAATGAAGAAATAGCACGTGAGATTGAGAAGAGCCTGGCATTTCTTGCTACATCGTCGCAGAGTACTTTACCTCGCCATCGCAGCATAATCTCCGTATTTGAGCCTTCTTGGGGCCTTCTATCTGCTGTTGAGCAGCAGATATGTCGGCGATTATCCGTCTTTCGCGGGGGCTTTCGACGTGAAGCAGCAAAGCATGTCGTTGGCGCTACGCTGACTCACCTGGCCGCACTGGTCGATAAATCGTTCCTGCGGCACGACGACACCGGACGCTACGACATGCATGAGCTTGTGAGACAATTCGCGGCAATGAAGCTGGAACAACTGCCTGCTGAACGGGATACGACATTCGATCTCCACTGTTCCTACTACACAGGGATGCTTAACCAGAGAAAAGGGCATCTACGCAGCCATCTCTCTGGAGATGCGCTCAGGGAGATTCGCGCTGAAATTGAAAATATACGGCAGGCATGGCAATGGATCGTGACACGTCGCAAAGTGACGGAAATGAAACAGTCGTTGCAGAGCCTGCTGGATTTTTATGATACCCAGGGATGGTTCCAGGAAGGAGGGGAAGCATTCGATCTGGCTGCGCAAGAATTGAAAAGGATCGACCAAAACGGTGACGAGGGGTACGTACAGTATACCATCGTCCTCGGTCAAGTTCTGGCGGGGCAGGGATGGCTCTATCTTGCTTCAGGACGCTACGAGCAGGCCGTCGAGACCTCGCAGGCAAGCTTGCGCCTGCTACAGCAATATGAGGCGCACGAGGAGTTGATGCATCCACTTATTACGCTCGGCATTGCCGCCCATATCATGGGAGACTACACAGGGTCGCAGCAGTATCTCCAGGCAGGTTTGGCTCTTCAGCGCGTTGTCGGTGATCGCTGGGGCGAAGGGTGGTCCATTGGGAATCTAGGGATAGTCGCCTATATGCTCGGAGAGTACCAGAAAGCCCATGATTTGCTTGCTGAAGCGCTGGTACTGTTTCAAGAACTAGGTGACAAACGTATGATCGAACTGAGTTATAGTTTTCTGAGCATGACAACGTGCGCATTGCGGGACTATGCTGAGGCAGAGCACCTGGCACAGGAAGGTCTTGCGCTGAGCCAGGAGATCAGCCACCAATGGGGAATAGCCGTTGCCCTCTGTAACCTCGGTGTGGCTTCCTATTATTTAGGAAGAACAGCTGAGGCTGGAGAGCAGCTTCTTTCAAGTTTGAAATTGTTCAGGATGGTAGAAGAGCCCTGGGGGATCGCTCTTGCCTTGAACTACCTTGCTAACGGCTGGTATATCGTGGGAGCACACAGTGAGGCGAAGTGCCATGCGCTTGCACACACCTTACAAAGGAGAGGGCACAAGATCTACTGACAGCACTTGAGCCATATCTCACTCCTGAATGGATACCCAGCCGCTCTCAGGATGCGCTCCAGTTTGAGGAGATTGTAGCAAAAGTATTAAAAGCAGGCATATGAGAAACAACGGAGAGTGTTGCCCAGTTCATGCTTCACGCTCAGCTAGGCCTAAAATGAGTGGGCGAGGCACCAGGGGTAAAGTGCGCTGAGATGGCTCGTAAAACCGCTTTCCACCTGTATAGCCTGTTTGCACCAACGGCTTCTCAAACTGCTTGGACGACAGTGCTAGGAAATGACGAGTTCGTTACCTCGCACTCTATGACAGCTTCGCGCCATTTTAAGCCATAAAAATACGCGAGAGGTTACACATCAGGAGGTGGGATTATTGATGAGTGGATGTCAGATCTACTCACTTGACGAACTGGTCTCTTCTGCTATATAGTGGATACAGAATGAAACTGAGGTGACAGGCATGACACTCTTCTTCACACACATCGTGTCTATGGCAATGCGAAGCCGCACAAACCCACGCGGAGAATTGCCCATGCCTTCTGACACCTGATGAGATCAAAGAGGAACTTGCAAGGCCGCCCGTGTGGGGCGGCCCTTTTTATTGTTGTTGAGGACGTACGAGGAGCAGCATTGATGCCGGATTTCCCCTCACATACCGTACAACCGCGCCGGTATATGTCACAGCGGCAATGCCCTATGTGAACGCGAAACCGCTCTTGGCTTTGCACATGAACTCGTGCTCACAACGATGGGCGACAATGGAGGAGGTCGCTTTACTGTCAAAAGAACTGTCAACAGGAGTTTGTGAGCAAGTGGGATAAGGGATAAGGCCGGGAGAGAAGCAGCTTCGGTGAGGTCGCTTTCTGGCCTGGCAAGGCAGTCGACAGACCTGCGCCCCCTTCTTTTTGTTTATCCTGCATCATCATGTACATCATTCAAAAAACGAAGAGAGGTGACAAATGAATAGCATTCGCAAAGATGAACCTGCAAATAAACGCTATTACATTACAACAGCTATCGATTACCCTAACGCGCCCCCGCATATCGGGCATGCCCTCGAAAAAGTGGCGGCGGACGTCGTTGCTCGCTATCATCGTTTGCAAGGATACGATACCTACTTCAGTATAGGTCTGGACGAGAACAGCCAGCACGTGGTGAAAGCCGCGCAAGAGCACCAGGTCGATCTCGTCAACTGGACGAACCGCATGGATGAAGCGTTTCGCCTCGCGTGGTCCAGGCTCAACATCTCGAATGATCGCTGGATTCGCACAACAGAACCTGAGCATTTCCAGGCCTCACAAGAGATGTTTCGCCGTGCGCAGCAGCGGGGTGAAATTTATAAATCCATCTACTCCGGCTGGTACTGCCCGAACGGTAATAACTTCTACACTAGCGAGGAACTGGTGGAGGGGAGATGCCCTGATCATCCCTCCATCGAACCGGAATGGTTGGAAGAGGAGAACTACTTTTTCGCGCTCTCAAAGTATAGCGACCGCCTGCTGGCGCACATCAACGATCATCCAGATTTTATTGTGCCAGCCAACAGGCGTGCGGAGGTACTTGGAATGATCCGGCAGGGGCTGCGGGACTTCGCGGTCTCACGGCAGGTGCGACCCGGTGCGGTACCCTGGGGAGTACCTGTACCAGGTGATGAGCAGCAGGTCATCTATGTCTGGTTCGACGCCTTGACCAACTACCTGACGGCTGTCGGTTTTCCGCACGATACCGCCACGTTCGAACATTACTGGCCTGCTGATGCTCACGTCATCGGCAAAGATATCACGCGCTTTCACTGTCTCTACTGGCCGGCCATGCTGCTCTCGGCAGGGCTACCACTGCCGCGCCAGGTAGCTGTGCATGGTTTTATCACCCTGGAGGGGCAGCGCATCTCTAAGTCCACCGGGAATATCATTGATCCTGTAGAGCTGGTAGATACCTATGGCGCCGACGCCGTGCGCTATTACCTCCTGCGCAACCTGTCATTCGCCTCAGACGGGGATTTTTCCCATGCGGCCTTCATCCGTCATTATAACGACGAGCCGGCCAACGAGTTGGGAAATCTGCTCAACCGCGTCGTAACGATGATCAGCCGCTATCGCGGCGGTGCCATACCGCGGCCTGGAACTACGAGCGAGCTTGAAGAAGACCTGCAGCGGGCAGCCTCGGAGACGCGTACGCGCGCCGAAGCCGCTCTGGAACGCTGGGAAATTGGCGGTGCTCTGAACATCATCTGGAGTTTCGTGCGTCGCACCAACCAGTATATCGAACGCAGCGAGCCCTGGCGCATAGCGCGCCAACCTGAACAACAGGATCGCCTGGATACCGTGCTCTATACGGCGGCAGAGGCGACCCGCCTGCTGGCAATTTTCCTGGCGCCATACATCCCCTCTGCCAGCAATAACATCCTGGGCCAGTTGGGCATGGAATCAGTCGATAACACATCGTGGCTACGACAAGGAACCTGGGGAAACCGCCCGTTCACGCGGGTCAACCCTGGTCCCCTGCTGTTCCCACGCATGGAAGAGTAACAGCTTGGGGGTACTGGCACGATAGATTAAGGAGGAAACATATGCCGATCATCGAGGTCGAAGGATTAGAAAAAACATTTAAGACCCGTGAGCGCGAGGCTGGTCTGGCCGGCAGCCTGCGTTCATTTATAGCACCGCGCTACCGTGAACGACGGGCCGTAAAGCACATCAGCTTCTCATTAGAAGCAGGAGAAGTGCTGGCCTTCATCGGCCCCAACGGTGCAGGCAAATCCACGACCATCAAAATGTTGACCCGGATGTGGACACAGTTCTGCTGTTTTTCCGTGTCATCACCCTGAATTTACTCATGATATCAGGCGGGGAAACCTCAACCGCAAAACGGGGCTTGTGGTGCTCCTGGTAGACATAAACCGTAATACCGATCATCTCTAATGCATCACGGCGTTCCTTATAGCTGAATTCATATTCAGGGTCGGCAAGGTAGGGCCGTTTTTCGTCACACCACGCCTTGAAATCATCCAGCGCACGCATGGCATCTTCCCAGTTGATACGGAACCGCATAATCTGATCATACTGTTCCTCGTATCCGGCTCGCATGGTTGCCAACTCGTCCAGCCGTTTCACGAGGATATCGCGGCTCAGGGGACTGGTTGTTGTCTGGAGAGTTTCAGTCAAATTGATAATCGCGTCATTGGTTTGCTGAAGAAGATCCTCGACGGATTTCAGGCTTCCGCGGGTGGGGTCGTCAATACGCTGCTTCTCGATTTTCTTTTCAACAAGGGAAGGATTATTAATCACCTTAACCGCCTTATTCCATGCGATTGCATCAACAATGTAGGAGCGTGCATTTGCTCCTTTACACTCACCGTACCCCTGCTTCTGTTTGTAACAGCAGTAGGAGATCCAGTCACGCTTCCTATCCCGCTGCACCGTAAGATTACTCGCGCAATAGCCACATATGGCAATCCCTCCCCTGCATAAAGTATCTTCAGGATCAGCATTCCGGCGTGACGCTTCAAGCTTGTTTTTGTCAAGAATTGTCTGGCACTGTTCGAATGTATCAGGGGCGATCAGTTGAGGAATACATTTCCCGTCTACTTCCACCCATTCATCACGGTTGCGGAACTCCCGGTGCATCCCGCCTTCCACGCGTTCAAACTTCCGTTTGAAGGCAAAGTGGACACCTGTGTAACACTCCTGCGTCAGGATGTTATGGACCGTGGTAGGCCGCCATTCTTTTTTCCCGTTAGGTGTCGGGATGCCCATCTCAGTCAGCATCTTCGCGATTTTCCGAACAGGTGTGCGAAGGCGGCACCATTCAAAAATTGTCCGCACAACTTTCGCTTCTGGCTCATAAACAACGTAGACGGCCTTGGGGACAATGATTTCCTCTCCCTGCCACTCCATACGCTTATCCTGCCAATGATAGCCATATAACGGGCGCGACCCCGGAAGCAGGGCATGTTTTTTAATGACACGTCCATGAATGCCTTTCTGCGTCCGTTCCTTGATTTTGTTTAATTCTTCCTGCGCCATCTTCCCCCAGAACCACCGGGCCAGTTGTGACATGAAATCGTCTTTGTCTGTCGGCTCGTCTTTCTTGAGGGAAAGGACGGTTACGCCGTAATACTTCAATTCCTGTATAAGAAACTCCTGTACCACAGGATCACGGCCAAAGCGGTCTAAGCAGGTAATGTAGAGGTAGTCAAACTCATGGCGCTTTGCAGCGGCAAGCATGTCTGCAATCCCGTCACGGTCGCGCCAATACTTACCGTTGCCGCTCAGAGTATCGGTGAAGACATGCTCTTCTTTCATCACGCCGCCGTCTTTTGCGATTGACTCTAAAACCGCGTCGAGTTGGTCAGTCAGCGATGTCCCCTTGTTCTGGTCTTCATCGGAAATTCTACGGTAGGCTGCACATCTGCGAATTTTTTGTGGCAAGAGAAATTCCCATCCTTTTTTGATGGGTATACTTGCAGAGGAGTCCATAGTGGTCAGATCACTTTCTGGACGTGACCTTGACCACGAAGGTATAATGAAGGTAATCGTTTCGTGGTCAGATCACGAACGGGAAGGGGTTACGCTGCCGCGCCAACGGAGCGTAGCCCGATATCTATTCTTTGTCCTCTAGTATACCCGCTGTATTACTCATTTGACAATCCTAAACAAACGTTCTACGAACCCCACTTAAAATCTGTTCCTGTATTAATTAGGGCAAATGACCCGTCCATCCCTTCAATATGGACAATCAGGTCTAATTTCCCATCATTATTGACATCAACTAACTGGACAATGACAACTTGGCGTTGCGGGCTGCTTCCGACAATTGGGCCAGTGTAGACTTTATATTTACTGCCTACGGCTTCAATGATCACAACCTGATTACCCTCCCCTTCAAACGAAATAAACATTGATGTCCCTCCATGCCCGACATTCCCTGAGGTTTCGTAAATAAGCGACTGGCCGTAGTTCCATCTGTTTTCTATCCCTGTGATCCATGGGATGACGATATACGTGGCAATCGCCCACAAAGACAGCATGAGTATCATGCCTGTGAGGAAAAATGCCTTAAAACGATCTCTGCGGGGTCTGGCGGCATGTTTGGGCGGCGGTCTACGCAGTTCTTCAGTGGGACGATCGTAGTAGGAAACGTCATGGCTGATGGTTGCCCGTTTCTTAGGGATTGGCGGCTCGTATTCCTCATAGTCTTCCTCAAATTCATACATGCGGCTCTCTCCTTGACAAAGGAGGTTTCCCATGCGTAATTACATGCAGAAACCTTTACTAGCTAAAGCGGGGGTTTCACAATCACGGCCTGTCATCTGATCCATGGCAGGTCGATTTCATTTTTCTCCTTTCTATGCCTGTCTATGCCGGTGGATAATGGTTGATAATAGTTTACCTATAAGACTATGGGTCTGTCAAGGTAAATTGACATGAGTTTGAGATACAATGTATAATCCACAAAAAACGGGGTGGCACATGAGCGTAGAATGGCTCTCAGTGGAGCAGGTCAGTAAAGAGCTTGGGCTTTCCGAAGACACCATCAGAAACTATATCCGCACAAAGCAATTACCCGCCGTAAAATTCGGGAACACCTATAGAATTTCTCGTGTAGATTTAAACAAGTTTATTGAAGACAGACGAACAAAGAAGGATGAGTAAAAGAAGATGCACTAGAAGGTAAAAGGTTATTTTAGATCAGTCTCTTTTTGCCTATCGCTTGCTTGGGGTGCACTCCTAATCTCAATGCCACCTGACGCTCCACTTTATTCTCCATCAGCTTGATCTTCTTGAAATTGTAATCCCCTCCCCTTTCTGTACGCGAGTGTTGAAACTGCCAAAGCCGATAAAATGAATGCTTTTCCCTTTTGCTAACTGCTCCTGGCTGCCCTCCAAAACTTCGTTTATGGCGTCTCTATAGTACTACTTCTGGCGGCGGTGCTTCTCGGCGAAGTGTTTAATAAACTCTTCTTTATGCAGAATCTCTATGCTAGTAAACTAGGCTGGCTGTTCTTGACAGAAGTGCTCGAACGCTCGTTCGTACGTGGAGAGAACACAGTAGGGAGGTGTAGCCAAGAAAAGCCTCCATCTTATACGTCGGAGCGCACGATTTGACAACAAACTGCTGAGTTTGGCATAATCCCGCTATTGCCCTGGCTTCAAAGAGTTTTTGGAGTTTGTTCAATGAGTAAATGGAGGAATTACACAGTGAGTTTTGGTGAGAAGCTGGATGGATACCGAATTCGTTACGGCATAAATAAGAAGCTACTGGCTGAGCGAGCGGGGATTCATCCCGATCATTTGAGAGACATTATAAAAGGCACAGTCAATCCGCCAAAAGCGAAAACTGTAGAGCGAATAATCGAAGTACTGCGCCTTAGCCCGGAAGAGGCTACTGATCTTCGAGAGGAGGCACAACAGCGGGTGCTGTTTGGAGAGGATGACCAGCCGTTCTCTGGGAGGGTCATCAGCACTCTCTAATCTTGTGCCCGGCTGCATTGTCGGGCACTTTCTTATTACGAAGCAATGGATTTCCCCACTTAATTGGGTATTTCCTTGACAATATTAATGTTAATGTGTAGAATTGACATATAAAGGGGACATCAAAGTCTCCTGAATGCAACCCGACCTTTTGAAAGGAAGCCAATTATGGACATGGATACCCTTCAGGAAATTGGTGAAAAAATTCAGGGGCACCTCGTTGAGGAGACCGGAACACGCCAATATAAGCAATATAAGCTTTTACTACCACCGGACCTGTCTGAGGAACTTCAGCAATTGGCGAAGCGGAAAGGCATGAGTATGGCAGACCTCATCAGGTATTCCATCAAATTATATATTACAATCGCTTCTAATCTAGAGCCTGGCGCAAAATTAATCATACAGCAGAAAGATAAGCCGGATCAACACATCATAATCGTGTGAAATATAATATACAGACTGGAGTCTAGTTCATGAGCAGATATGAAGATGGCTTGCCGCCTGTAAATCTAACACGAAAGCATAATGAACAGGAGCAGAAGGTAAAACATGAAGAATCCACACGTGAGATTAAGTTCGAACTTAAAATCCCAGAAGATGTGCTTGAGGAATGCAAGCGCGTTATAGGACGGAAACATAGGACTATTTCAAAACTCATCATTTCAAAATACATCGTGCAATCCATGATGTTGGGAGTCCAAGTTGCCGACCTATTAAGTACACCTGGCACAACAATCTTCTTCCGGAACCCTGATGGATCAGAGGAGCCGATTCGATTTGTGTTACCTTGATAACTACCCACGAAAGGAGTTGCTTTGTCGCTGTAACGCTGCTATTGCAGGTGTTGTAGTGCGAAATCTGTAATGAAAATCGGGGTGGAGCAAAAGAGTACGTCGCTATAAAGAAAACACCCATCCAAATCTCTAGAGTGGTCGCTCTTGACAGGTCCAGGCCACACTAAAGGTTTCCCAGAATAGGTGTTTCCTTCCGTGTATACAGAGCGAGTCTGTTCACACGCGCATCTGACATATGTCAGATATGCATAATAGTACCATGCGTGGGCTGATTTGGCAATGTCTAACCATAAGTATTGGGGTGACTTGCTGAGAACAATTGGCAGAAGCTACGCTATAGCTTCTGCAATCCAGAGCATGTACCATACCCTCTGTAAGTGCAGTAAGCGAACCTCTCTTCCCCCAAGTTCTCTGTTGCCTATCACTCTCACAAGGAGGAGAATACCATGTTTTACGAAGTAGAAGTCATCGTTGGCCACTGCTGTTCTGACGGCAGGACACTTCCCGCTCAGCAGGTTGCTGCCATTGTGAGTGAAGGGCTACTTGTCTTCGCTCACCTCTTCAGGGGGGCATATGCACTGGGCTGTATTGGCAGTTATCTCAATGACGAAGATATTGCTTTTACTGAGCCTACCACCATCCTTAAGGTCTACACACTGAACGAAGACAGTCTCATGCCACATCTCGTGATTTTTGCAGGCGAGATTGCTACTGCTTTGCAGCAGGAATGCGTGATGCTGGTCACTAAAGAGGTAGAGGGAACGATCCAGTTCGTGAAGCCTGCTGACCATAGCATCACAAAGTTTCTGTTGCCAGGACGACAGATGCAGCCACTAAGACCGCTACTATCATTGAAAGAGAGCAAAACGGTTAGTGGATTTAATCAGAAGTCTTCGACAAACCTTGAAATTCTCAATGACGACCCACTATTGGTGGAAAACCAGCAGATAGTACTATACGTGAAGAAAGAACCTACTAGTGGTAGTCAATCGGAGTAAGTAAAAAATGGCAAGGAGGGAAAAATTTGGTACACACATCAGTGAGAACTGTGAGATTATCGCCATCAAGCAAAAAACTCCACAGCTCTATCCCCTTACAAGCCTTGGCCCTGATGCCACAACAGAGGAAGAGGAGGTGGTGCCTTTGAACCATCCTATAATGTAAAAACGCCTAGCCTGGTAAGCTCGCGTTTTTACATGACCTACAGGTTACGTTGTGTCCTGTGCATGTTGGAAGCAAGTAACAGGACACCGTACAAACCGCTTCTTTAGTAGAGGCAATTCATATATGTCGCGCATATATCGCACGCAGGCCTATATACATTATACAGCCTGGTGCGCAGAAAGGGAAGCAACCATGCCCCATGTGCAATGGAACAAACTTAGTCCAGGCGGCCAGAGACTCGAAGAAATCAGGTATGAACTGGGCTTTCTTGACCGCAAAAAGTTTGCAAACCTCCTGCAAATTCATCCCTCTGACTACTGCCGCATTCTGCGGGATGACCGCTTGACCATTCTCCGATTGGAGAAAATCTTTACAACACTGATAGGGATCGGCTATTACAAGCGCTTTGAAGCAGTGCTGGCTGATCTTGCCCTCTTTGACGATAGCTGTGTCTACTTTCCTTTTCAAAAGATAGGCATCATTAGAAAGCTTCAGGCAGCGTATGGCATATAGGTAACCGCCATAATCCCGTGGACTGAAACTTACATTGGCGAATTATTGGCAGTTAACTGGTTCTCCATTCTCCATTAATCTTCTATGCTAAGGATGATGTAGCATTCCGCAAGGGACAACACATCAGAAAGCAGGAGGTTAGATGAATACCGTTGACGCTCGTTGCGAATGTTGTCAAAAGCCATTTCTCTGGCATGGCGTTACTCTACTTCTCTGCGCTACATGCCTCAAGGCCGGCTGTTCCAAGGAAAAGTCTTCTTGTAAGCAGGAAAAGACAACAGTCATTCTTGAGAATATCAATAGAAAGGAGGGAAAAACATGAACATGGAGAATATCCTGGTAGCCTTTGGCGATAAGGATGAGCTGCCTGACGGCACATGGCATTAAGCCGCTAATGTCGCTGATTGATATGGTCTGGTAGGGGGGATTTCCTCTTACCAGGCTTATGTATACAAGGAGGAACAATGGCAACGTATACGATGCCATACCAAATGTTGTGTAATGCTGCATAGCAGAAAAGCCTGGAAGCCAGGTCTGGACTGTATTTAACGTCTTCTCGCTGCACATCATTACACAAAAATCGATATGGCATCGCACTTCTTCTTCGATGAGGTAGCGAGTGGGCAATCAGGCATTGCCTATACCCCAAATAATACAACCTTGAATAACGTGCTCAAAACCGAATGGAGGCCGCAGGGCATTGACTATGTGGGTTCCATTCATAGTCACCCACCGTACTACAGACACCCCTCCTCAGGCGATGAAGTCTATGCCAAACGTATTCTTGAAGCATTGGACTTGTCCTACCTGCTGGTGCCGATTGTCACTACCATTGCCGATACCGGCACATTTCAGGTGCATCCCTACGCGGCAGTACGCGATGGGAACAATGTCGAAATCATCGAACAGGACCTGCTTATAGGTAGCGAGCCAGTTGCCCGTGAAATAGAGCATCTGCTGAGCATACCAGAACCGGTTGCTCTGCCCTGGGAGATCTTGGTACTCATTTCCTGCGCAGGTCTTCTGGCTACCAGTATTGCCACCGCCCAACTGATCAGGTCGCTTCGATACTACCGCAAACTCAATGAAGGAGAATAAAACACCATGACTGAAGCGAACATTTTTCAGCGTGTTGAAACGTCGTATGATCTTTCCCGCATGCAGCAGTCTCGCATTATCAGCGTCGGCTGTGGCGGTGCCCGTTCATTCCTGGAAGAGATGGCCCGCTGTGGCGTTGGTGAATTCGTGCTCATTGACTGGGATGTCGTGGAAGCAAAAAATGTTGGCACCCAGGATGTATTCCTTGAAGATATTGGCAGGCCAAAGGTGGAGTGCGTCGCAGACCGCATTGTCCGAATTAACCCTGATGCAAAGGTAGCAGTCTATCAAAAGGCAATAGAGGAAATTGACGACAGCGATTTTGCTTTCATAACCTCTTCCCTGCTCTTTGCGAGTGATCCGCTACAATCTGTTGTACACATTCCTGCTCCGGAGAGCACCCTTCTGTGCGGCATGACAGACAATTTTTACGCCCAGGCACGGACGCACCGACTTTCTTTACAATTCGGCCTTCCAAGCCTGTGCTGCCAGCTCTACCGATTTGGACAGGCTGGAGAAATCACGTTTACCTATCCTGGCGTAACACCGGCATGCCAGCGGTGCATCTTAAGCCCCCGCTACAAAGCCTACCTGGAAAAGGGCTACAAAAATGACGTGACCAGTGACGGGGCACCCATTTTTGCCACCACGCGGATTAACGCTCTTTGTGGCTTGCTTGCCTTGGCGATGCTCCATCACGGCACCAACCATCCTTTCTGGGGTGAGGTGCTTTCCCGCATCGGCAACCGGTCGCTGGTCCAAATCCGCATGCACCCGGATACCCCGCTTTCGATTTTCACCCGTGTGTTTGCAGGTGGGGATTCTGACTGCATCTACTTCGACGAGGCGGTTTGGCTGGCGCAACCACCTGATCCTGACTGTCCTGATTGTCACGGAACAGGCGACCTGCGCAAAGTGTACCACACATTTGCGGATACGCGTGTTATGCCAAGCCTCAAAGTGACATAGAACGAGGAACAGCTACTGATCGCTGCATGGCGAGATACATTCTCTGACTTCGCCTTCTACCTTCTACACCATATGGCTTGCGGAAAATGTAGCTGTCTATGCAGCGATCAGTAATAAGGTCTGCTATGAGAAAGGAGCAAAGGAAATGACTGGCACTCTTCTTGGTAAAGACGCACAAAGGAAAGATGTCTTCCTCTACCCTGAGCAGCGGCTCACCGGTATGTATGTGATCGGTGCAAACGGGACGGGGAAATCTACCCTCCTGGAACACCTGATTGTCCAGGATATAGAAGCAGGAATGGGCGTATGCCTGCTTGATCCCCATGGTGACTTAACCAATGCAGTAATAGCTCGGTGCCCCAAACATCGTATCGATGACGTAATCCTGTTAAATCCTTTAGATGTTGACTATCCCTTCGGGCTGAATCTCTTCACCTGTAATGACACCAATGATCCTGAAAAGGTAGAACTTGCTGTCGAGCAGATTATCCAGATCTATGAAAAAGTATTTAAAATGTCGCTTGCTGAGACTCCACGGCTCTCACAGTTTGTCCGGCATATTGCCTATACCTTCGTTGGTACTGAGTATACGATGTGTGAAATTCCCCTCCTCTTTCTGGATCAAGCGTTTCGCAATAAAATGGTTGCACATGTATCCAGTAGCAGCACCAGGCTCTTTTGGAGATCCTTCGATCAGCTGAGAAGTCATGAACAACTCGAACGCTCGGAATCGACTCTTGACCGTATCGACTCGCTCATTTCCAACTCCATCATCCGAAACATCGTTGGGCAATCCCGTTCTACCGTCGATTTCCGTGGAATTATGGACACGGGAAAAATACTGTTAGTCTCTCTTTCCGCACGATATGAAAGCCTTACATCGCTTATCGGTAGCATTATTATCGGCCAGCTTCTTACTGCGAGTCTGAGCAGGGCTGGCGGGTCTAATAGGCGGCAATTTAATCTCTATGCTGATGAATATCAGCGCTTCGCTACTCCTGATTTTGCAACGCTCCTTACTGAGGCACGTAAATTTGGCGTTGCGACAACTATCGCCCACCAGGTCAGATCACAACTCGACGAGAAGAATGCGGCAACTGCTTTGCAAGCAGGATCATTAGTAGTTTTCCGTGTCACCGCTGAAGATGCCGAAGAGTTAGCGCCTTCCTTTAATCTCACACCGAAAGCAGGAGACCTGATTGAGCGTCCTATCCGCACTCCTGCGCAGAATGTGATCGAAGCGCTTCTCAATCGTGGAAGTCACGAAGATCCGGGAGTCAATACATTCGTACAGCAGTATCTTCGCCCTCTTTCTCAAGCAGCAAATGAAAGAATTGAAAAAGCTCGATATTCGCCGCGGCCTAATGAGAATGAAATCTTCCCAAGAAAGAACTATCCAGAGGGAAGCTATGCATATAATCCTAAACTTATCAAAGAAGAATTAAACATTCTCAACACTGAACTCTATAATACAATGGCAGGCGGAAAAACGTCGAAACCTGATTATCCCCGCCAATGGGTAACCTTCGCACAATATTTAGGTTTCTCTCATTGTAATTCCCATAAAGATGTACCAAACTACCGTTCGTGGGATTCTATGATGGTTCTCAATCTCATTAATCTGCTGCTTGAAACAAATAAAAAATCACCCGATGAGAGAATTCTTGATTTAATGGGGCAACTCAAAGCTCCCCTATTTTATCGTCATCAAGTTGATATTGATCCTGAGGAAGGTGTATTTCCACTGGAGCTAACGTATTTCTATACTAATCTTCCTGTTACCACGGATATCAACGATCTCTATCGTGTTGCAAAAACTATTATCGCCGCTGAAATAAAGCGAAAAGAAGCATATTTAACCTGTTTTGAGGGCATATTTGATGGACTCAAAAAATCACCAATTATGGTTGACAGCGGGAAGTACGAGCAAGTGGAAGGGCCACGACAAACATATAGTGATCGTGCGAATGAGATCGCCAATGAACTCGTCCAACTCAAGCGAGGCCATGCACGAGTCAAATTGCCAACTGGCGAATACCTGATGGAAACCATAGCGTCCACTACGTCCCATGCCGACTCACCGAAGAAAGCGCAGATTATCGAACATACGAGAAAGAAGTATTGCAGGCCGAGGAGTGAAGTAGAAGAGGAAATTAGGAAACGTCAGGAAGGACATGAGCCTCCCCCGCCGACAAGAAAACACACTGTGTAGCTTCCTTGCATCTGGATGGTGTTTTTAGTAGCATCGCCTGATGAGGAAGACGCTCTTCCCTCCTGCGCCGCACAAAGGCGCACCACTCTCCCCTCCTTCAGGGAAGACACACCAGCCAAAGACCACGCCATTTACTATCACACCGGTGCGTCACCTGCTGCTTGAGGCGATCCTGCAACTCAAGCTGCTCAATGCTGAACAACTCACCCGCAGGTACTATAAAGCAGGGTCACTTGTGACAGTGAAAAACCGCTTAACCGTTCTCACGCAGAAAAAATATGTTGGCTTTCTCCAGCTGCCGACAACCGAGGGAAACGGGCCGTATCTATACTTCCTGGCGCGGAACGGACGCGACTACTTTCAGGAGCTTGAAGAGGATGTGAAAGAATTTTACCGACCGAGCAAAGAAAAAGAGAAACATTATGCTACGTTGCTGCATTTGCTGGAACTCAATGATGTGGTCATCGCGGCACAGCTCTTCCCCAGGTTTGCACCTGCCTATTCCCTTGTCGAGTTCCAGCATGATCTTGATCTCCAGCACGAGCCGTTCTATATTCCGGTTGAGCGCAGCGTCAAAGCACTCGTTGAAGGGGTCATAAAAGAAACCTGGCGCGAAGAAACAATGAAAGTTATTCCTGATGCGCTGTTGGAGTTCAGACGAACGCCAAGTCGTATTCCTGGCAAGCCGTATGACCGTGTGGGGATCTGGCTTGAACACAACCGGACAGGCGGGGCAAAACGCTTCAAGCCGAAAATCCGGGCGATCCTGGAGATTATTGGCTCCGGCGCGTATCGAACGCTGCTGGATGTTGACACACTCAAGGTGGCGATCACCACCTCCGGCGGTGAGTACCGCAAACGGAAGCTGCGCAAATGGACAGAGGACGTGCTGGAAGAAATGGGACAAAGAGAGAAAGGGACTGCTCTATCCACGGAGGCGAGACGAATGATGAAGCGGTATGAGAACACCAATATCTTTTACTTTGCCTCTACTCCCCCATTTGCCACAGGCTGCATTGTTCCCCGGACATTTTTCCTGGAAAACGTGTGGTACCAGCCGTTTGCTGCAAAACCTGTTGCGCTATTGTAAACGTGTCATGGGAATGAACAGAAAAAAACTTGTTCAATGGGAGCGTAATTCATGTTTTGGCAACGGCGGGGTGTGCGCGGTTATGGGTCGGGTTCCCATAACCGTTCGCACGGGGTGGCACCTGCGACGAAGGAGGCAGGTGGCCGTCTGAGGCACGAAGACGGCGAAGTGGGGGGCGCGGGCTGTCAAGGGCAAAAAGAGCGGGAAAAACAATCCGGGGGATTCTTTTTTTCGGGCTTTTTAGAAGATGAAAAAGCGTTTGGGGAACGTTTTTTTAGCTTCGGCGCTTGACAGCCCGCGTTCGGGGGGTCTTTCGTATAATGCTCAGTATGGTATGTACGAAGGATGCTCCTGCATAGCATCTGTTGAAAACACGACGAATGTGTTCAAACAGCTTTCTTCCTCAATTGCCTTGCAGACAAAATACCATCGAATTCAGGGTGTGCGTGATCGCATGGTGCCGAGTCTCCACCATAGCTTCTTTCGTACTTTCTGTATTGATTGGTCTGGCGCTCCCCTTCTGACGCATTGTAACGCGATTTGAGACAGGGTATGGAGAATATATCCGTCTTTTGGGGAAAGATTTGTTGTAGGCCTATTCTATGAAGTCACAGGGGCATTGGACGCGGCGGGTACGCCGGTTCCATATCTCATGTGTTTTTGATCCATTATCTGAGCCGCTAACTGTCCCTGATGATGATCCTCAAGACCTCGTCCAATCTTTCACAAAATTGTTCCTTCATACTTGAGCCACTTGTTCATTTTGCCCTCAATGGTTCCTAATGGCTCATATGAGAACATTGATATGCTCCCGCACTGGTTGCGCTTCGCACCCCCCCATCTGTGCTCACGTCTGCCCGTAAGGGAGCCAGGAGCAAGCTTTGAAAGACACCCGTGCGCGCGAGAAAGATTGCTTGTTTCTTGCGTTGGTTGTGTTCTTCGTGTATCCTCTCTGATGGAGGTCCGATTTCTGCACATCTCGTCGTTTTTTTTGTTAAGCCTTCGTATCTCAGCTTTCGCGT
>WNFX01007001.1_pt1 | contig 18287 bp, 23 predicted proteins | sample 5400111 | NCBI WGS metagenome assembly WNFX01 (sample SAMN13153363, study PRJNA577476) | soil metagenome | isolation source: 40 cm soil or saprolite under grassland replicate 1 | place: USA:California | collected 2016-06-15 | reverse complement strand
GTGCCGGCTGGCGCAGCCGTCCGGTGCGGCGGGCCTAGGGGTGCCGCCCGTCCGATCGACGGTCGTGGGGCTCCGGGTACCGGCGGGGTCACGGCGTGGTGCTGGATCGGCGGCCGGTTGGAGCGCGGCGGCGATGTACGGACGTGCCGGTCGGCTCCGCTAGCCGTCCGGGTGGCGGCGTTGGGGCGTACCGCCGGGATCTCGGCCAGCCGGCTGCCGAGGCCGGTGCCCACTCCCTGCGTTGCCGACGTCGCGGCGCCGGCCTGGTCCGGCACAGCGGCGCGGGACGGCTCGGCGCCGGACCGACCCGGGCCCGATCGGTAGCGAGCGGCGTGCCGCTGCCGGACAGGCGTGCGTAGATGGCTACACACCGTCGCCACCGAGCGGATGTGGCTCGCCGGTGAGGGCGGCCAGGGCGGCGGCGATCTCTTGGACGCTTGCACGAATATAGGTCGTGGTGGTGCTCGCGTCGCTGCCGCTGTCGGAGTGTCCGGCGTAGGCGCGCGCGACGGCGTATCCGAAGGTGCGTTCGACCCAGGTCAGGGTAGTGTGCCGCAGCCAGTGCGTGCTGATCTGTTGGGTGTCTACCCAGGGCAGGTGCTTGCCGATGCGTGCCCAGAGGTGGTCGTAGCGGCGGTAGGTGATCGGTTGACCGTTGCGATAGCGCAGCAGCGGTGTCGTCGGTGGGGCTGGGCGGTCGGCCGCGTGCTGTTGTAGGTGCCGCATCAGGGTGGGCGAGACCGGCTGCCAGCGCACCGTACCGCCCTTCTCGTGTAGCAGGATCAGGCACTGGTCCCCGTCGAGGTCCGTGGGCCGTAGCGCCAGTGCGCCGCCGCGTCGGCAGGCGGTCTCGGTGTGCAGTCGCAGCAGCAGGCTGTCCAGGGCGGGATCGTCACCGGTAGTGGCCGCGATCTGGTTGATCTCTGCCAGTCGGGTACTGGGCACGGCTTGGCGGGTGCTGCGTAGGCGCCGCGGTTTCGCGACCTTGCGGGCGGGGTTGTCGGCTTCGGTGAGATGGCCGTCGGCGATGGCGTGGTTGTAGAGGCAGCGCAGCGCTGCGATGAGATGTTCGGTCGCGCTGCGGCCGCCTCGGGCGTTGCGGCGTGCCACGACGTGCGTCTTGACGTGCTCGGCCAGTCGCTTGACGTCGGATGGGTCGGGTTCGTCCAACCGTCGGTGACCCCACTGATCAAGCACGCGGTTCCAGTAGGAGCCATACACCCGGCGGGTACCGGCGCTCACCGCGGCAGATACCACCGGAATGTACTCGGCGAACGTCGGCGCTGGCGGTCGAGTGGGTACGGCGTCTAGCAGGTCGCGGGGCGAGACGCCCAGCCGCGAGAGCAGCAGCAGCGCCGCGTCCAGGTTGGCCTGGTCGGGCGACGTCATGGCGCCTCACCGCCCAACACGGCGGCGTGGAACTGCGCGACCATGGACTGAAGGGCGGCCGGTGGGTGCACCACGAGGAGCCCCCTGGCTGGGTCAGCCGCCAGCAGGACCCGGCTGCCGGGGGTGAGCCCGCACCAGTGCCGGAGGGCGGCTGGCAACCGTAACTGACCTGGCTGGGTCATGCGGAACACCGCATGCGGGTCAGCGGCGATGAGGACGAGACCACCGCGTTCGCGGATGTTGAGGCGGGTGCCCGGCGTCCAGCCAAGGGCGGTGATGACCGTGCCCTCGGCGACCCGGCCGTTGCGGTCGATCGCGGCGGTACCGTACAGCATCGACGCGACACCGCTTGGCGCAAGCTGCGGCACCGGCAACGCCCACCGGGCTTTCCCGACCTGGACTGCCGACCGCTAGAGATCGTGGGCGGTATCACCGCAGAGACGATTGGGGCGGTCATCACGCCTGCCCCCGGCACACGGGTGCAGAAGTCGACCGGGCCACAAGAGCAGCGATCGGGTGGTCACGCGCGCTCAACCACCGGTACGTCAAATCGAGCAGATGTGCTGTGCATCTGTGTCAGAGGACCGAATTGCACCATGAGTACATGATCGTGCTGCGCGAAGAGCTACTCCTTTCGTAGGTGTGGCCCAGGCCGGACCCGCTTGGGTCCCGACCTTCGCTTCCGCCTACGGTCGCGTGCGTCGGGGGGAGAAGAAGACACCGGTGAGGCTCGCCGGGCGGTGACGCAGTTCGCTGAGGACGGCTCCACCAACCAGGCGCCAGAAACCGTCGCGCGGGACGTCGCGGAAGAGTGCGCGAAGCCATCGGCGATCCAGACCGAAGTTCACGATCCCGGCGGTGACATCGACGAGGTCTGCTTGCCGAACAAGCTCGACCTCCAGGCCCATGGCCATCCGAGACCGCGGCGCGTGGTGCTGCTCGCAACGAGCCGACGATGCCCTCCCGTCGGCCGCTGCCCGGCTTCCATCCGGCGATGACGACTTCGACGGTCTTGTTTAGGGGCGTCTTGATCCACCAGCGGGATCGAGCACCGGGCTGGTAGCGCGATTCGAGCCGCTTGGCGACGACCCCCTCCAGGCCGAGTTCGCCGGCGCTGCGCATCAGGTCCTTGCCGGCGTCGTTGGTCCAGAACGGCGGCGTCTTGGTGACGTCATCGTCGAGGCCGAGGTCGTCTAGCATCCAGCGTCGGCGGGTGTAGGCGAGTTCCAACGTGGACGAACCGCCCAGGTGCAGTACGTCGAACACGTACAGTTGGACCGGCACTCGGGTGAGCAGACCGGCCGTTGGGGTGCGTACATGCATGCGCTGCTGCAGCAGGCTGAAGCTGGGCCGTCCCTGTTGGTCGAGGGCCACGATCTCACCGTCGAGGATCAGCCGACGGCGCGGAAACCGGTCGAGGACGGTACGGAGCTCCGGCTAGCTGCCGATCACGTCGCGGTCGTTGCGCGACGCCGCCCGGATTCGTCCGCCGTCGAGATAGACGACCGTCCGCACGCCGTCCCATTTGAACTCGTATGCCCAGCCGGGTGGTGTTGGCAGCTCGCCGAGGGTGGCCAGCATCGGTCGGATCAACGGCAGCGATCCTGCGGGCATGATCAGAGAATGGCACGTCGGCGGCCGCCAAGATGATCAAGGTGGCCACCCGCTCTGCCTGCGGCGACGCGTCCGCGCCGTCGCGGCCGGCGGGTGGCCGAGGCGAAGTCGGGCCGGGGCACGCCGCGAGGAGGCCGCGCGTCGACGGGAGGATTGGAACCGTGACGACGATCGACACGGGACGCACGTGTTGTGCGGCCGTAATCGGCATCGACGGTGTCGCACTGTCCAGCGAGCATGTCGCAGCGGGCGAACGGCGTTGCGCCCGCTGACCTGGGCCGATGGGTGAGACTGGTGAGGTGGATGGCGGGCTTCGCCCCTGGGTGTTGCATGTTGACCTCGACCAGTTCATCGCGGCGGTCGAGGTGCTGCGTCGTCCGGAGCTGGCCGGGGTGCCGCTGATCGTCGGCGGTCGCGGCGACCCGAGGGAACGAGCGGTCGTCTCGACGGCCTCCTACGAGGCCCGTGCGTTCGGCGTCGGTTCGGGCATGTCGCTGCGGCTCGCGGCGCGCAAGGCGCCGAGCGCGGTCATCCTGCCCGTGGACGCCGCGGCGTACGAGGCGGCCTCGGCGCAGGTCATGGGCGCGCTGCGCGGCATGGACGGTGCCGTGGTGGAGGTGCTGGGCTGGGACGAGGCGTTCGTCGGCGTGCGGACCGGCGACCCGGAGGCGTTCGCCCGCCGGGTGCAGGCCGAGGTGCTCGCGGCCACCCGGCTGCACTGCTCGGTGGGGATCGGCGACAACAAGATCCGGGCGAAGATCGCCACCGGGTTCGGCAAGCCACGCGGGGTGTTCCGGCTGACGGCGGCCACCTGGTTCGAGGTCATGGGACACCGCCCCACGATCGAGTTGTGGGGCGTGGGGCCGAGGATCTCGGCCCGGCTGGCCCAGCACGGCATCGGCACGGTGGCCGAGCTGGCCGACGCCGACCTCGCCGTGCTGGTCGGGGAGTTCGGCCCGCGGATGGGTACCTGGTATGCCGCCCTCGGTCGTGGCCACGGCTCGGCCGTCGTCGACGACACGCCCTGGGTGGCGCGTGGGCACGGCCGGGAGCGCACCTTCCAGCGCGACCTCACCGAACCGGGGCAGGTCGACGAGGCGATCCGGCAGCTCGTCGGCGAGGTGCTGGCGGATGTCGCACGCGAGGGCCGCCCGGCCGTCCGGCTCACCCTCAAGGTCCGGTACACGCCGTTTTTCACCAAGACGTTCAGCCGCACCCTGCCGGAGCCGACCACCGACGCCGCGGTCATCCTCGCGGAAACCTTGGCCCTGGTCGCCAAACGCCAGCCCGGGCGACCGATCCGGCTGCTGGGGCTGCGCGCCGAGATGACGATGCCCGAGCTCGACCCGGCCGAGCACGCACCCTGATCAGCCAGCGGTCGCGCCCGCTGGATCGCCCACCCCGGTGATCTCCACAACGTGCTGGCACGCTTCGGCCAGAATCATGAACGGTCCAGCGGGCGAAGCCGCCGGTGCCTGCTAGCGCGGGCCGCGCCTAACCCAAGGAGTCGGGCCGGTTCGGCGTCCAGAGCGGAAGTTGGGATGGATGCAACTCGGCTCGAATGCGAACGTGATGAGCCATGTGGCGCCACCGGCCGTACTCGTACGCGGTGTCGACCCGAACCTCCACGACGACCGCCGGCTCGACCTGGTGATAGTGCACCGGCTCGGCCGCGCCGACCTGTCCGGTCCACGAGGCGGGAAGGGGCCGCGGCCATGGATGCACGATGCCGCCGCCGCGCCGCTTCCGGCCCGCCGGCGTCAGCGCGCCAGCGAGCTCGGCACGCTGTACGGGGCGAAGCGGGTGCGTCCGGCCGACGTAGCGCAGCTGGCACCGGTGGTCGAATCGGCCCAGCAGCAGCGCATGCGGCTCGGTGATCGACCCGGTGACCCCGCCGACGATCGCCTCAGTAGTGGCCTTGGACCGGTACTTGGACCAACCACGTCGACCGGGCTGGTACGAGGCGGCGAGTCCCTTGATGACCAGCCCTTCGACACCCGCGACGGTCAACGCGGTGAACCAGTCGACGGCCTGGTCGCACTCGACGGTCTGCGGGCAAAGCGTCAGCTGATCGGGGGCGGTGGCAAGAAGGGCGGCAAGGCGGGCACGCCGGTCCGCCAGCGGTGCGTCGAGCAGCGGCTTGCGGCCGGCCTGCAATACGTCGAACAGCACCAGGTGTGCCGGGTGCTGCATGGCGAACTGGACCACGCGCCGACCCGCAGATACCCGGCGTTGCAGCAGGGCGAAGGACGTCCGGCCGTGCTCGGGCGCCCACACGACCAGCTCGCCGTCGACGACGACGCCGGCGGGCAGTGCGTCCCGGCAGATCCTGGCGATGTCGGGGAGGTAGCCGGCCAGCGGACAGCCGGCCCGCGACTGAAGGTAGACGCCGCGGCCGTGACGGAAAACCAGGCAGCGGAAGCCGTGGAACTTCGGCTCGTACGCGCAGCCCCCGTGGCACGCGTCGGGCGCCGGCAGTGCGTCGACCGGCCCGGCCAGCATGGGCTCGATCGGTGGCCGCAACACGACCGTTTCCCCCTCTCGCAACACCGCTGGCGTGCGCTGCGGGGGAAGGCGCATCGAACGTACGTCCGCTGTCGAGGCTAGACCCCGGTTGCGCCGGCACACGAGGGCGCGGCCGCTCAGGCGCCACCTACTCGCAGAACGGGTCGTCGTCTTCGGAGAGCGGCACGAGGTGCCCCAGGTTGACCCGCCGTGCGGCCAGCCAGCGGTATAGCGCCGCGAGATCGTCATGGATCTCGCCGGCCAGTTCACCTTCTCGCCAGATGCGGTACGCGACGCCGGGTTCGTCCATGACCCGGTCGATGATGTACAGGCCGTCCGGCGTGCGCCACGAGCGGTGCATGGCCACGATCCGACGGTACCCGCGGCCGTGCTGGGGTTAGCGCGCCTGAGTCCTTGGTCGGGTCCGGCCACAGCTCGTACAGCCCGGCGAACGACAGCACCCCATCGGCCGGATGGATGTAGTACGGCTGCTTGAACGGCTTCCCGTCGGCGTCCTCGCTGGGCAGCCACTCGTAGTAGCCGGCAGCGGGAATGACCGCCCGGCGCTTGGCGAACGGGCCCCGCCACGACGGCGCGGTGGCCACCCCTGTCGGCCCGGGCGTTGTGCAGCGACGGCATGGTCTTCTCTTTCTTGGTCTTCGGGTCGATGCCCGGTTTCCACCACGCCGGCACCAGACCCCACCGCACCGCGCGCACCTCCCGCACGGCCCCGGCGTCCCTCCGAGCGCGCTCCACGACGGCGTAGACCTTTGTGGTCGGCGCCACGTTCCACGACGGCGCCAACTCCTTGCCGTCACCGGCCCCAGTGGCCCGGAAGAGCTCGAGCAGGTCCGCCCGGCTCGCCACCGACACATACCGGCCACACATCGCGTTCCGTCCTCCCTCGACGGCATCACCCCGAGGCTGTGAGCGCGTCGACGTACGCGCACCCGGATACGGTCGCGGTTGTCGGTCATCAACCTGGCGCCTTCGAACCGCCCGGTCCCGCCCCGTTGCCCGCTCCAGCCAGGTGACGTGTCGGCATTAGGGCAGGTCAACCCCGGTCGCGGCGGGCCGCCGGACCGGCGGCGGCGCCGGGCACATCCGGCCGGCGCAGCCGAAGCACCAGTTCGCCGTCCTGGAGCCGGCCGACGAATGCGCGGACGCTGGCGATGATCGACCGCGTCGCGCGCACCAAGAGCTGGGTGAGCAGCATGCTGGCCAGGATCGGCACCGCGACGTGCAGCCCCGGTTCGAGCAGCGCGGGTACGTACGGGGACTGGCGGTAGGCCGGCGCAACCACGACCCGCGCCAGCAGCCCCGGCACCCGGGCCCGGGGCGACGGCCCGCCGCCCGGTGCGGGTGTGCCACCCGTGGCCATCAGATATCCCGCCAGAGGATGCGCTGCTCGCCCAGCTCGGCAGCCGCGCGGGCGATGATGTCCGCGGGCACGTCGCGGTGCCGCGATGACATCGTCCACACCGGACCCCGGTCCCCTGCTGACCGTGCGCGCCTCGGTCGTGTTGTTGCTGGCCCTCGTGGTCGGCGTGCTCGCCGGCGGGCTGGCCTACCTGGCCCAGCGTTCCGTGCCGGCGGCGGTCCTGGTCGGCGGCGGCGCCGCAGGCGCTGCGCTGCTGCTGTTCCACACCGTCATCGACCGTCGATGAGCCCGACGACCCCCCGAGCGTGACCAAGCGCCGTTTCGTCGTCGGCATACCCGGTCGGCTTGCGGAAGGCCCCGCTTGGGCGGAGGCCTTCCGCCGGGTCGCCGGCGGCGGGTCGTCCCGGCGGCGCGCGGGCTGCGCCCGTCAGGGCCGGGCGACCCGCGGCGTCGAGGCGGCGGCGCACCAGCGACAGCATCGAGAACAGGTCGCAGTAGCGCAGCACTTCGGCGTGCACGCCGCGGCGGCACAACTTGGTGCGCAGCCGGCCGGCCAGCGGCTGTCCAGGCAGTGGGGCCGCTCTGGCGGCCACCGCGGGCGACTCGGTCGGCGAGACCGGCGGGACGCCCGCGGAAGCGGTCAGCCGGTGGCCGCCGGGGTGGGGTCGGGGTCGGAGTTGGTGGCGGCGAACGGGCCGTTGGCGTCGTACCAGTCGATGAACCGGCTGACCGAGCCGCCGAAGTCGGCGCGAGGGGGACGCGCATCGAAGTGCTCGAACCGGCCGGTCATCCGTCGGGCGGTAGCCACACGGCAAGCGCGTCGGAGTCGGTCAGCGCGGCGAATACCCGGTCCGGCGAGGCGCTGATGACTCGGACGGCGGTGTCAGTCCGACTCATCGCGGGCGCGCCCGTAGCGCTCGTAGATCACGCGCGAGCCGAACGTCCTGGTCTCGAGCAGGTCTAGCCGAACGTCTTCGGTGACCGGCGGCAGGAACGGCGTGCCGCCACCGACGACGACCGGATTGCGGAACATGCGCAGCTCGTCGACGAGGCCGAGCTCGATCGCTGCCGCGGCCAGGCCGGCGCCGCCGATCGAGACGTCCTTGTCGGTCGCGTCGAGCGCCGCAGCGGCCTCCTCGGCCACCGACGCCTCGGCGAGCCGGGCGTTGCCCTGAACGCTGTCGAGCGTGCGGCTGAAGACGACCTTCGGGATAGCGCACCAGACGTCGGCGAACGCGGCCCCGAGCTCGTTGTCGCGCATCGACGGATCCGTCTCCCACACCAGCATGGTCTCGTAAAGCCTGCGGCCGCACAGATAGCCGCCGAGCTCGCGTGTCTGCGCGATGTGGAAACGAAACTGCTCCTCGTTAGGGGTCGTCCACCCGAACGCGCCCTCGCGGTCGGCGATAAAGCCGTCCACCGAGACGCTCATCGAGTAGATCAGCATGGCTTCAAGCTCATCGCACCGGAGGGACGGACGATGATCGCGATGAAGTTCACCATTGAGCTTGACATCGGGCTCTCCTTCCTTCTGCAGGCTGCTCTGCCACAGCTAGTGACCGATCGCGAGACGAAAACTCATCGTCGTGGGCGGTCCAAGCGATCGTACGGCCATTGCCGACGCCGCACTGAGATCCCGGAAGCGGAACCCTCACCGGCGGCGCGGCCTCGTGATGGAACGCACTGCCGGCGAGCGGAAGTCAAACTCCCGCAAGACCCGCCCGGAGATCGTTACCGGGACGGGACCCACATACGGACAACTCCGCGCCCCGGTGACCGGGGCGTCCCACATCCTTGGATGTGGAACGGCCCGAACTCCTTTGCGCGGAAGCGAGAAAAACCGGGCGCCACCCGTTCCAGAACTCGTTCCACAAAGCGTGTTCCGAAATCGTAGTACGGAGATGACTTTCGGTACGATGTGCGCGTGACTGATGCCGAGCTCGTGTCAGTTTCCGAAGTCGTGTGCACGGATGCCTGAGGTCGTCTGCATGATCATCGAGCGCCCCGTCTGGGCCGACAACCCGTTTCCGGCCGCGCTGACGACGACCGCCTACGCGCGGGCGCCGCGACGTCGGTCGTCGCGGCCGCCGCCGGACGGACCGCGGCGACGTCGTCCTCATCGCGGCCGCAGCATCATGGATGGAGAGCCGATGACTATCGCCGAGCTGACGATCACGGTCGGCGTCGCGTCCCGGCGCGGCACCCGCGACCACAACGCCGACGCAGGGCACGCCTACCGAGCCGACGACGGCACCGTCACCGCGGCGGTCATCGACTCGACGTGCTCGACCCGGAGACGTTCGCGTCGGTCGGCGCGCCGGAGCCGGACGGCGTGACCCCGGTGCAGTTGGTGAGTGCCGTCCGGGCGCTGACCGATCGGTACCCGCTCGCCGGGTTGGGCATCACCGAGTACGAACCGGGGCGCGCGAGCGACCGGGCCGTCCTGGCCGAGTTGATCCCCGCGCTGCTGGCCGGCGCTCGATAGATTGGCCGCCATGTCTTCACTGGAAAAGCTCGACGGGTGGGAGTCGCTGTCGCCGGAGTTGCGGGAGCGGCTGGCCGCGGCCGACCTGCCGGAATCGCTGCGACTCGACGAGTACGACCTGTTTCTGCTCGGCCCGGATTTGATCTTTCGGGATGGCATGTTGCGATTCGGCTACGGCACGGACGCGTGGGGCGGCGAATTCTGTCTTGATCCGGACACGGGTGCCGTGCAGGTCATCGATGACAGCCAGTCACGGACGTTCGTGAACTCGTCGCTCGAGCTGTACGCCCGCTCGCTACGCCTGGTCGCCGGTCTTGCGCCCGCGATCGTCGGTGGCGACCCGGACAGCTGGGAAGACGCCAAGAACGAGATGCAGCGGGTCATCGCGGAGTGGGATGCGCCGGCGATGATCTCGGACAACTACTGGGACGGCCTCTCGTGGGACATCGCTACCGGTAACTATGCCGATCAATCGGACCTTTAACCCTTTTCCGAAATGTCGGTCGGGGTCACCCACTGGAAATTGACCATCTAGTATCCCTCAGGTCCGCGTGACATTGACGCACCCGTGCCTCCGCGCGATCTTCAATGCGCGTTGGGGGGCCTTTTGTGTCGCGGGTGCGAAGGGGGACAGCGGATCTGATGGGCAACGTCATCAAGGAACGTTCGCGGATCGCGGTGCTGACGCGACTCGCGGCGGTCCTGGTCCTGATCTGGTCGGTGATCGGCGGTGCGCCGGCCGCCGCCCACGCGGGGTCGCGGGTCGTCGCGGATTGGCCGATCATCGATGCCCGGTGTGCTCCGATCACGCCGGAAGGCCTGGTCGGTTACGGGTGCACCAAACTGAGCACGTACCTGCAGGAGGCGCGGCTGGATCTCCGGTACAACCGGCCGCCGAAGACCACCGACAAGCTGTACACGAACGTCCGGGGCAACTACGCGATCGCCCAGTTGCAGGATGGCAAGTACATCATCGGCTACAGCGACGGTGCGAAGCACGCCGAGATCCGGCTGATCGAACAGATGCAGGGCAAGGCTCCGCGCATCGAGTTCGACCCGCAGACCGGCAAGGTGTCGTACCAGCCGGCCAAGGCCTCGCCGATCAAGGAGGGTTACTCCGAGATCGAGCCCTGCAAGAAGACCTGCAACCCGGCCCTGGAGACCGCCAAGGTCCGGGACAAGTTCACCTACAGCTACCGGTGGAACGCCGGTCCGGGCGAGGACCCCAAGGTCCTCCGCGACCAGACCAACAACCGCAACACCGGTGCGAAGCAGGTCGCGGTCCAGACACTGCTGAACGAGACGAAGGCCTCGGGTCCCATCCTCCCCAAGACGCCGGAGGAGCTGGCCAAGGGCAGCGCGGTCAGCAAGGCGGCCGGCAAGCAGATGGGGCCGATCCGGCCGGGTGGCATCGACTTCTCGTCGGTCCAACTGCGGTACGTCACGGACGGCGGCGGATCGAGCGGTGACACGTACTCGTTCGAGACGGCGACCACCCCGGGCCAGGAGTCGAAGGACGGCACCGACCAGATCTACAACGCCGACGAGGCGCTGAACACCTGGATGGCCGTGGAGCCGTCGCGGTTCTGGGTGAACCTCAACCCGAGTCAGCCGGACAAGGTGATCGACCAGTACCTCGGCCAGACCGAGGTCGGTCGCATCCTGCTCGAGGCCGACCTGGAGTTGAAGCGGGCTTGGACGCGATCCCAGGACCCGAAGACGGCGGTCGGCCTGGAGTACTGGAACCGGATGACCGGCATGGACGGGGCCTGCATCCGGCAGTGGATCGTGCCGAAGACGGCGACGATCCGCGAGGAGGGGAACCGCCTCTACATCCTCGACGCGCCGCTCGAGGTGAAGGCCGAGGCGTTCGACTTCACGATTCCCAGCGACCCGAGCTTCAAGTGCCCGGCCAATCCCGAGCCGTCCATGGCCGTCTACCGGGACCTGCTCCTGCCCGAGTTGAACAAGGCCGTGAACGACGCGCCCGAGTTCAAGGACCTGCGCCGTGTCTACATCAGCCGGGTGGCTGCCGAGTGGTACCGCGACCGGATGACGGCCGACGGCCGGGCGGCCGGGGCCGGCATCGACAGCAACGACGTCAGCACGCTGGAGCGGGAGGACGACTGGAGCCCGACCGACGTCTTCAACCAGTACCTGAAGGAGATCTACGGCACCACGTACGAGCTGCCGAATGGCGTGAAGGTGACCACGGGCGGCGTCGACTTCACCCAGCCGGTGAAGACGACCAAGCTGAATGACAGCACGTTCAAGGAGCAGCACGCGACCCTGCCGACCACGGTCGACAAGTCGCTCACCGAGGTCACCAAGACCTCGGACGAGAAGCAGGCCTACCTGGGCGGCTCTGACGAGATCCCCGATTTCGTCGGCGTGAAGCAGGCGACCCCGGCGCCGAGCGGCACCGCGGGCGGCCAGGGCAACGGCGGTGAGGGTGGCGGCCTGCCGATCACCGGCGCGCCCATCTTCACCATCGCGGCGGCCGGCATCATGCTGATCCTGATCGGCATGGCGGCCCTGTGGCGCACCCGCCGGGTGCGTTGGGTGGCCAAGAAGTAGGTCACGCGGTCCCGCCGCGCTCCGTGCGAGGGGCCGCGGCAGGACCACCGTCAATCGCGCAGTGACCCGGTCAGCGGGTCGTGACCACCGCACTAATCATCGGCGACATCCAGCAGGGCATCACGAGTAGCTACCCATTCGTCAGGCCAGTCGTGCCGCCGCTCACCGAACTGCTCCCGCGCGCGCCCGCGCGGCGGGTGCTCTCGTTGTGTTCGTGCACTTCGCCTTCCGGGTCAACGGGGCCGACTTGCCGCCGGACAACGCGCTATAAAGGACGTTCTACGACGCCGGGGACGCCTTCCACGAGGGATCGGCCGGAACCGAGATCGATCTGCCGGTCGCCGACGAGGACGTCGGCGGGGCGGACCGCCGACGCGATCACCATCGAGGAGAAGGTGGTCGACACCGGGTGCGGCTGCTCGGCGACGAGCACCCGAACACCGTAGCGGCGGCCGGTGCGTTGCGGGCGTGGCGAGCCGAAGCCTAGTTCGATCTTGCGAGCATCGCCTGGTCGTGTCGGTTTGGGGTACACCTCAACCCCACGCGCCACCGTCGACCTCAGTCAGCCCTGATCGGCTTGTGTGATAACCGAGGTTATCCCGCAACAACCCTTGGACCCGGCCGGGGGATCGTCAGCACACAAGTGGTCAAGTTGGGATACCTGATTGTTCGGCGACGCTAAAGATGCCGATGTCGCGGGCGGTTTCGGGCACTGACGATTCCAATGCGGCCTCGCGCCGGCCGCGTGTTGGTTTGGGGCGGCACCGTGCCGATGGCCCGGTCGCCCATCTGATGGCAGGGGGACTGGTCGGGGCCTGGGCGCGCTACCGATCGGCCGATCCTGCATGGTCGTCAATCCCGGCCGCAGCCGCTTCACGTACAGTGACGGGTCGTGCTGTCGGGGGACTGCGCGTTGTCTGCGGCATGAGAGCGTCTATGGTGATCAGGTGGCATGTCGGATAACCGAACTGGTGCTGGACGCACGCGACCCCGAACTGCTGGCTCGGTTCTGGTGCGAGGTACTGGGCTATGTCGAGCTGGAACGGGTCGAAGCGAGCATAGAAATCGGGCCGCCGGGTGTCGGCTTAGGTGGTCCGCAGCCCACGATCGTCTTCAGCCAGACCGACGAGCCGAAGGCCGGCAAGTTGCGTCTGCACATCGACGTGAACGCCACCGACCAGGAACAGACCGATGAGTTGGAACGGTTGATCACGGCCGGCGCCCGCAGCGTCGATATCGGGCAGACCGGCGCCGAGTCATGGCATGTGCTTGCGGACCCTGAAGGTAACGAGTTCTGCCTCCTGAGACGACGGGTACCAGAGGCGTAGTCGATCAGTCGACCCGACGCGCGCTCATCGGCACGACAGCGCCGGAGCCACTGCATGTCGATGACGCTGCGTCACCTGCCGTTGTCACCAGGATCGGGTCTCCGGACCTCGGGCGGGGCAGCCCGATAGGGTCAACGTGGATTCCGCTCCCATACCGCGGGGGCCTGCGTCTTCGGCGGCCGGAGTGTCACCGGAGCTGGCAATCGTGTCGAGCACCCGGGCCGCGTTGCTGATCAGGGGCGGGGACTTGCGTTGCGTAGCCGGATGCCACTGAACCCGACCGTGCTGGTGATCACGGTGTCCCAGAACGGCCACAGGTTGGTCAGCACGCGCAGCTGGATGCCCGCCTCGGCGTGGCACTCCAGCAGGTCACCGACGGGTTCGGGCGGACCGAGTGGCTCGACCGGCTCGACTGCGACCTGGGCGTGCGGGTCCGGTGCGCCGAAGGGCCGCAACCGGTCGGCCGGCAGCCGGTAGGCGAACAGCCGGACCGTACGGATCGCCTCCAGCCAGCCGTACTCGATGGCATGCACGCGCTCGCCGCAGCCGGCGCCGATGATGCGCACCCGGTCGGCGTCCGTGGTGTCGGCGCGGACCCAGGCCATCGCGCGGGGGCATTGCCGGGGGAACCAGTAGTCGGGAGCCCGGTCGTGATCGACCGCCCACACGTAGGCGTCTGGTTGTCGGGCGGTGGCGGCGACGTGCGGGACGAACCGTCTGATCGTCGGATCCTCGGAGAAGTGCAGCACTTGGCCCGGCTCCGGTCGCATCCGTCCGTGTATACACCCGCGGCCGTGGTCGGCTCGACCTGACGACGCGCGACCGTCACTCTCCGCAATGAACCGGATCGCAACGGCAGATCCGGATGGTGTCAGCAGGCATGATCAGTCCGACGTGAAGTTCCACTGCGCAAGCATGGCGCTGTCGCATAGGGCGCAGGTGAAGTCGCGCACGATGTTGCGCTCGCCGCAGGTGAGACAACGACGAAAGATGACTTTGTCGGTGAAGTTGCCGGGACGTTTTACGCCCAGGCAGTTGAGCGCATTAGCCACGGCGGGCCAGGAGTCGGGATCGGGGCAGTATCCAGTCGACTGGTTTGGTCACCTCGGTGACGTACCAGCCGTTCTTGACCGGCACGAACGTGATCTCCCCGGCGGCGAGGACGCCTCGTCCGCCCGCAAGGGCGACGTGTCCACTGCGCCGGGCTGCCAGCCTCAGCATGCCGTCGAGAGCAACGACGAATGTGAAGGGGTTCGGCGACCTCCCCGCGCTCGCGCCCGGCCAGCCAGTCGCCGAGCGAGGCAGGCGCCTGCACGGCAACAGCATCCACCGTCAGCTCCGGCGGCCGGGCAACCCTGGATGCGACGCAAACGCAGACGCTGTCGGTCGGCGTGTCGCTGCACGCTGAGCACGCGGCCGGGTCTCGGCTCGACGATGCATCGTCGAGCCGAGACCCGCTTGTTCACCGGACGTCGACGAGCTCCGGCTGGCGGTGCTCGTCTTCGAGGATGTCGCCGCCGTGTTCGAGCTGTTCCTCGGTCTGCTGGTAGCCGGTGGACAGCTCGCGCTCCAGCGTCTCGGTGTCGACGGCGTTCTCCCACTTCGACACGACCAGACTGGCGACGACGTTGCTGATGGTGCTGGTCAACGCTCGCGCCTCGGACATGAACCGGTCGATGCCGACCAAGAGGGCGACCCCGGCGACGGGCAGGGCCGGGAAGACGGTGAGGGTGGCGACGAGGGCGACGAACCCGCTGCCGGTGACGCCGGCCGCGCCCTTTGACGTCAGCAGCATCAGACCGAGCATCGCGAGGATGTGGCCGAACGACAGCTGGATGTCGCAGGCCTGCGCGATGAACAGCGACGCCAGGGTGAGGTAGATGGCGGTGCCGTCGAGGTTGAACGAGTACCCGGTGGGCAGGACGAGCCCGGCGACGCCGCGGCGGCAACCCAGCCGCTCCAGCTTCATCAGCAGCCGGGGCAGGACCGGCTCGCTCGACGAGGTACCGAGAACGATCAGGAGTTCCTCCCGGACGTATCGCAGGATCCGCCACAGGCTCAGCCCATGGGTGCGGGCGAGGACGCCGAGAACCACGACGACGAAGACGATGCAGGCCAGGTAGAACGTGCCGATCAGCAGGCCCAGCGAGCCGATCGACTTGACGCCGTACTTGCCGACGGTGAACGCCATGGCGCCGAAGGCGCCGATCGGGGCCAACCGCATGAGGTAGCCGAAGATCGCGAACAGCAGGTGGGAAAAGCTGTTGATCACTTTCAGTACCGGCTGGCCCGCCGTACCGATCTTGCTGAGGCCGAAGCCGCAGAGAAGGGCGAGCAGCAGGACCGGCAGGACCTCGCCCTCGGTGAACGCACCGACGAATGTCGTGGGGATGACGTGCATGACGAACTCGCCGAACGTGCCGGGTGGAGCGTTCTTGGCCGCCTTGGCGGCGACCGAGGCGTCGAGGTGGGCCGGGTTGATGTGCATGCCGACCCCGGGTTTCAGCACCAGCACCGTTACGAGGCCGATAAACAGCGACAGGATGGTCAGGCCGTAGAACAGGCCCAGCGCCTTTCCCAGCGTCGTGCCGATCTTGCGGGTGTCGGTCAGCGACGTGATGCCGCTGACGATGGTGCAGAACACGATCGGCGCGATCATCATCTTGACGATCCGGACGAACATGTCGCCGAGCACCTTGAGGTCGGCGCCGAACTTCGGGAAGAAATATCCGACGGCGATGCCGAGGACCACACCGATGAGGACCTGGACATAGAGATGTTTCAGAAATTTCATGGCCTTCATGGCGATGCCTCCTTGACGGTGGGGGGACCGGTGACGGCGATGTCAGGCTGAGGCTCAGATTGGCCCACGGCAGCGTTGAAGGACCATCGCGAACTTCAACAGTGCCTTGTAGCGTTTCTTCAAGCGTTGGTGCTGCCGCCCGGGTGAGAGGGGCGCGTCAGATGCTGGATGTCAACCGGCTGCAGGTACTGCTGTCGGTGGTGGAGCTGGGGTCGGTCACCGCCGCGGCCGACGCCCTCACCTATACACCGTCGGCGGTTTCCCAGCAGCTACGGCGGCTGGAGCGGGAGGTGGGTCAGCCGCTCATGCGCCGCCACGCCCGCGGGATGTCGCCGACCGACGCCGGGCGGGTACTGGCGGCGCACGCCCGCACGGTCCTGCGCCAGCTCGCCGCGGCCCAGGCCGACCTCGACGAGATCGCCGGGCTGCGCCGGGGCACATTCGTGCTCGGCACGTTCCCCACCGTGGCCAGCTCGTTCCTGCCGCACGCGGTGCGCCGGTTCCAGCTGCTGCACCCCGCGATCCGGTTGGACATCCGCAGCGGACGCGAAGCACAGCTGATCGAGTGGCTGGAGGACGGCACGGTCGCGCTGTCGTTGCTGTGGGATTACGCCTGGCGGCGGCAGGACCCGGCCCGGTTCCACCTGACCGAGCTGTTCGACGACCCGACGGTCCTGCTGGTGGCCGCCGAGCACCGGCTCGCCCGACGGCGCCGGGTCAGGATGGCCGAGCTCGCCGACGAGAACTGGATCGTACGGACCGACCACCCCGTGGTCGAGGTACTTCGCCGCAGCGCCCTCGTGGCCGGGTTCGAGCCCCGGGTGTCCTTCCGGGCCAACGACTACCAGGAGACCCAGGCGATGGTCGGGGTCGGGTTGGGTGTCGCCCTCGCACCGCGGACCGCCGTGGTCAACCGGCTGCCCAACATCCGGATGATCCCGCTCGGGGAGACCGTCCCGGCCCGGCGCGTGCTGGTGGCCCAGCGCCGCGACCGGGTCGAGGCCCCGGCGGACGCGGCGTTCCGCACGGTACTGGTCGAGTCCGCGGCGACGTATTCGCCCGAGTGACCTTGTAGCGCTGCTTCATGGACCTGTACAGGTCCGAGATGGTGCTTCACTCCTGGCGCGGTCAGGCTGGACGGTGTCCGGCCCGACGAGGAGGAGGCATCCGATGCAGGGCGACGCGGTCGACGCAGTCGACGTGAGGGAATGGATCGGTCGCAGCGAATCCGTGCGCGACACCGTGGGGCCGACACCCGTCATGGCCCTGACCGCCACACTGGACCACCCGGTCCGGCCGATACCGGCCGGCACACCGCTGCCACCGCTGTGGCACTGGCTGTATTTCCTGCCGATGCACCGGCAATCCGAGATCGGCCCGGACGGCCACGCCCGGCGCGGCGGCTTCCTGCCGCCGGTGGCGCTGCCCCGGCGGATGTGGGCGGGCGGCCGGTTTGAGTTCCGCTCCCCGGTGCGGGTCGGTGACGAGGTCGTGCGCACCTCGACGGTCGACGATGTGGTGACCAAGGTTGGCCGTACCGGGCCGTTGGTGTTCGTGACGGTGCGCCACGAGGTGCGCTGCAACGGCGCCGCGGAGGCGGCGATCGTCGAGTACCACGACATCGTCTACCGGGCGGCGCGCCGGCCGGACGAGGTCGAGCCGCCGCCGACGGCGGCCCGAACCGGCGCGCCGTGGCAACGCGAGATCGTGCCCGACGACGTCCTGCTCTTCCGGTACTCGGCGCTGACGTTCAACGGGCACCGCATCCACTACGACCGCCGGTACGTGACCGAGGTCGAGGGTTACCCGGGCCTGGTGGTGCACGGGCCGCTGCTCGCCACCCTGCTGATGGATCTGCTGCGCCGCCAGGCGCCCGACGCCGAGGTCGCCGGCTTCCGGTTCCGGGCCGTGCGCCCGACGTTCGACCTGCACCCGTTCCGGGTCAACGGCGAACCGCACGACGACGGCACCGTGCACCTGTGGGCGCAGGACCACGATGGGCTGCTGACCATGGACGCCACCGCCACGCTGCGCTGAGCACCGCAAACGTACAGAAAGGAACAGCAATGCAACCGCTCGCCGGCCTGACGGTCGTGACCCTGGAGCACGCCATCGCCGCCCCGTTCGCCACCCGCCAACTCGCCGACCTGGGCGCGCGCATCATCAAGATCGAACGCCCGGGGACCGGTGACTTCGCCCGGGGTT
>WNFX01002581.1_pt1 | contig 18292 bp, 20 predicted proteins | sample 5400111 | NCBI WGS metagenome assembly WNFX01 (sample SAMN13153363, study PRJNA577476) | soil metagenome | isolation source: 40 cm soil or saprolite under grassland replicate 1 | place: USA:California | collected 2016-06-15 | reverse complement strand
CAAGCCGCTTATAGTGATGAAATATGATAGACATGGAAATCTTTATTCATTAATTATTATACGTAACCAATCAACAGATTCATTTACCAAATTCGGCTATAATTAAAAATTAAATTCGTTATCCTTTGAATCCCTGTCACCAAACTTTATGGTAAATTCGTCAGACCAAACTTTCAATCCATAATCGAACAAAGACTGGGAAACAGGACGAACGACACCAGCTTTGTCATCATTTGCATGACTAATAAATTCTTCCCATTTCCCAGTAGTGGATTTTTCATGGCTCATTCATAAGCCACAAAAATCATGTTGGAAATTTTAATAAAGTAATATTTAGTTTCGAAATAATATGTGTAATCGAGTCAAAGTCGGTTGCTTTTAGGTGATTTGTTTTTGAATTTCTGATTGTCGAGAACTTCTCTTTTCTCTGCCTACGTATAATGTTTGATTGTTTTTAATTCTTTGTATATATAACATTCAAAGAGGAGAAAGAGGGAAAAATATATTATGGATTTTGAATTTTGCTACAGATCATAGTTGTTATAATTCTTCGTATAGCAACAATATTCCATACTCATAGATAGAAACACTTATGCCTCTTACTGAAGGCTGAGAAACGAATTCGTCTGCTTGCTCAGTTGCACTTTTACCACCTCTGTCACTTTTAAAATGTTTCATATGCTGGTCCTTAGTCATATTTTCTTGCTGTTGATTGTTTCTGCTTATATACCTACTTTAGGATTCTCCTACGTAAAGTCTCTTCCAGTCTAAACAGTCTATGCCGGTTAGATGGTTAGATGCCTAGTATCTTCTTGTTCCTTTGCAATCACTAGCACTCTTCTTTGATCTGCCATAAAGATGGTTCACGACCGGAAATGAAATTATCGGCCCGAATTAACTGACGAAAGCAATGTTCTACGAATTCAAAGGGTTCGTAGGGGCAAAGACGAATAATATAGTGTAACCGCTAACTAATCGATACAGGAAATTATCACCTCTTATTTTTTTAATAATCAATCAGTCATCTATCCACGTATTGGCTAGCATCGGTGTAAAGTAGAATTCTAATTTAATTTGAAATGAAAAGTATTCACGTTGTGACAGCAGCCCCACAGATGATATCATTTGTACCGGGAACAAGGGCACACGTGCAACCATGTGGGAATCACAACGTGAATATATCGTATTGCCAATAGAATAATATAAATTAATAAACTGCAAGAAGAACCACTGATGCCTTTAACGAGTGCTTGGTTGCTGGCTTATAATGTTTGTGTATTTCCATTGTTTTATACATAGGAAATTTGTTGATTTGACTGGTTGTTTAATAACTGAGTATTATCATCACATCTAATCTGTCAATAAAATTGTACCAAATACCGCAAGGAATTTTTTTGAACAAGAGGAAAATAAAAGCTGCCCTCACCCAACCGCAGAGTTAACAGAGATAAGTATAATCACATACCGATTCATCGCTTCAAATGTCACACGCATTTTGGAATTAACTAGAGGTGCATCAACTGGTTTACAAGTGGATCACAGATGACCAAACTGTTGAACCTAATTAGTAGTGAAACTAATGCGGTTCGCATTAGAATACTTATATTTTACTAATATAAAACTGACCTTTCAACAAGATTTGAATGAACTATCTTCCTCCTACCACAATCTATTGCCCCCTATTGGGGAGTTTCGAATTCCTAAATTTCCTTAATATGAATGGCACTCAACCTTGTGCGTGTATAAATGCTTCCATGCACTAAACATATGGTCACATTTCTCACAGGAATATTTCAAGGGCTTTAAGGTATGTGAGGGAATTTTAACTAGATACTGACCATAGTGATTGTTTATGCTGTAGCGTACTAATCGTCTTGGTATTGTTTTCAAGTCGTATATTGAAACCTTAATCGGCTATAATATTGTTGGGAATACGCTACTGGTTGACCTAACTAAATAGACAAAGCCTTTCCGTTATATACTAACTACTAAGCAATCAGTAATAGCAAAATGAGATTGTATATCATATATTGTCCTATCTCTAGCATTCGCCCATTTTCGGCCATTTCAGTCAATGTCTCTTGCTCGCTCTTCTCCAGGCTTATGCCACCATTTTCTATATTTTTTAGTAGCATCTTCGACATAAACGGTTCTATCAAAATCAAAATATGCTAAGACTGTTTCTGAAGCTTCGAGAGGTCTAGTTCGCCAGCAGGACTGAACCCAATCCGATAAACGATTTCTTGTGATCGAGAGTTTATCTATTCGAGAGAAGATTAGATATTTATTGGATATTCCAGAACACATAGTGAGAGAATACCTTACACCTAAGAATTACGAAAAACCCAAAATTGAAATTGGCAACTATTACCTAAATTGGAACCATGAATCTTATGGAATACATCAAAAAGAAGTATCCGAATTGAAATTGTTTCTCAAGAATGCCATTACATATTTTGAAATTATTTTTGAAGTACTCAACCAACTTCAGAAATCAAGGGATCTTCAAAAACGCCGACTGGCTAGAGAATTCAATTGTCTCGTACGGATTCTACACCATAATAAAGGTCATGTAATTAGCTATGATTTGTATATGGCTCCAGATGGCTCTACGTTCATCGATAGACTAGAGCGAATTGAAATTCATAAGGAAAACGAATTAACGAAAGATAATAGAATTATCAATAGACAGTATAGTAAATCTGTACTTCATTTAAAATGGAATATAGGTGAATTAATATTTGCTAGACAGCGTACGCATCAAAAGTCACTGGTATTCCGATGCGAAGAGACGTAGTATCAGTATATTTGTCTTATATTTTGCATAATGGAACAAGTTGTACCTTTAATACTTTCAATCATTGTGCTCGCCAAAGCGTATGGTCAGGTCTATATCATGCAATGTTATTGTCTTTACTTGCATTGTTCCGATTGTTTTTTGGTTAATTTCAGTCATCATTCGGTTCACAGTAAATCATTCCCTCTCCCGTGAAAGAGGAAGGATTCACCTCGGCTGTTTTCCGTCGTTGTGTTTTTAAAGGATATTGCGTTCTTGTTATTAAAGAATATTGAAAACCTACTCAGTAGCATAATACTGGCTTCCCGATAACGACCTGAAAGGTTTACCTCGTGCCTCATACTCGCGATGTAATCGCAGACAATCGCGCTATTTTGTAACAACACCTTGTTATGAAGAATTTTAAAACGATGAGGGCTTAATCCTTCTGTTGCAGTTTCAATCTTTCCGGTGTAATTGTACGGGAGTACCCTCTGTTGTTATTGCTATTGTTGTGAATGGTTTCTCAGCAATGATTCCATTATTAACCCATCTCCCTTTTAGTCTGAGATACGATCATACTGCCTGCTTTCATAATTTATACATCATCTAGCAATGCCTATAAACTCTATATAAGTTACTATTTTATATGCAGTCACTGGTGAATAAAGTAGCGGTAGTTACCGGATCTACTAAAGGTATCGGTTTTTCAATATCAAAAGAGTTTGCAGAAAATAATGGTGCAACTGTTATTGTTTGTTCTAGAAGGGAGGAGCAAGCATGCCGTGCGATAAAACAGATTGGTGGTAAAGTATTTGCTGCTGAGCTTGACGTAACAGATAACTCTAGCGTACAAAAATTCATGCAGCAGATTTTATCTGCCCATAATAGAATTGATATTTTGGTAAATAATGCGGGTTATCCTTTTGACAGAGACATTTGGTATAAAAGGTTTCATGAAGTTACAGATGAAGAACAAGAAAAAATTATAGAAGTTGATCTTAAGGGATCTATACGCTTATCCAAGGCAGTTATTCATTCCATGCTTCAAAACGTTCTCGACAGAAATGGCGGAGTCATAATAAACATCTCTTCAACTCCTGCAATTGCGGGGCACATAGAAGGTTCTCCTTACACCATAGCCAAAGCCGGGAACATCGCACTGACAAAATGTATTGCAATGGAATATGGCAGCTACAACATTCGCGCCTATACTTTGGCCCTTGGCAATATAGCAACATTCGCAACATATGGATCAATGACTGAATATGATAGAGATAAGGCCGCTGCTGAACCATCAATGAAAAGATGGGGCAATCCAGAAGAAGTAGCCAAAGTTGCCGCATGCGTGGCAAGTGATAATTTCTCTTTTGCTACAGGAAATACGATTATAATCGATGGAGGAACTGTATTATTGTGATAGCACCCACAGGAACAGTTCGCGGAGCGTCCATACCTGTATATTCATAAGATGCGTTGTAAATCAAAGCATACTGAAACACGAATAGTGATGATTCAGATCTAAATCCTTTGGTGTTTTTAAGTATCTTCTTTATTGACATAATTAGTGATTCCATACGCTTTTCTATGGGCACACGAAAAATAATAATCACTCCAACTCCCAAGAAAATACCGCCTATTGCATGATCCACGACCACCTTTGTAGGCATTTCATCTTATATGTTATTCGTGAGATATACTATTCTTCGATTTCAGTTTACATGATTACTGAATAAAGAAAGTCTATCGAGAACTCTGTGGAGCAGCATCTATAAAGTGTCTCTAAAATAGGAAGATCTCAGATTGAGGATGAGATAGAAAGTAGAGTTAAGCGAATAACGAAAAGATCGGCTAAAATATTGGAAGAAAATAGCTGCGTCGAAGCAGCCGTAGAAAATAAGGATATAGAGAAATACATAAACTGGGTGAAGAAAAAGAAAAGAGGTTGAATAGAAGTGATCACGAGGACGACGGTATATCCCATCAAGAGCATTACTCTGTTATTTATCAAGATAAGCAATTCATATTTCAGTTGACATAGAATGTTCTAGTCCTCATACTCTTCTCTGTATTGAGCAATAGCGAATTAGAAGAGGGCGATCGAATATGGGAAGAAAAGGAGTATACCATAAAAGTTCCTGATCGGGAGAGTCACAAACCCCAGAACAAGGCAGAATCCAATTAGAAAAAGCTTCAATTAAATGAAATGAACTTATTTCCTCACACTTATGAGCTTGGAAAGCTCATCACACATCTGATAAAAGGGCTATTGTCGGCACCATCAAATTGACCATCGCTACCGGCGTTCAAATTCGAATGTCTATACTACCTATCTCTTTTGGGCTATTTCAATCATACTGTTATAAGGATATCGAACAGTTACTTATGCTGCTCAAAGTTCCAAATCCTGAAAGAATCAAATTCCTTCAGCTATTTCGTCACAATATATCCTCAATTATTATCTTGCCAACAATTATTGATACTACCGGTGACAAAACTCTTTTTTATTAGTTAAGGTTTCTCAATAGAGGGTACAATTGTCATTCAAATGCAAGACGTGTGGTTTGCAGTTTGATGAGAAGAGACGTCTAGAGATCCACAAACAAGTACACGGTCGGAAATCCAAAGTAAGCGAATACGGTAGCCCAGAATTCAGTCAGGATAGGTTAAGAGGATGATTCGATTTAACTCAAAAGAACAACTTGTCGATACACAGATTTGTATCTCAAGATGTGTCCGTGCAGATCTCTGATATCTGTAACTCTTCCTCTATATTTTCCGTAAAATACCGCTTTGTCCATATTTCCAACATTCATAACGAGTCCTTGCTCTGATCTAGGCGAAAAAGATGAGCTGGAAAAAAGTAGGCTACCAACAATCTAGAATATTCCAATGGAGCCTAGTGATCCAACGTAATTCGTTTCAATAATAAATTCCATGAAGTCTAAAACTCATTCTGTGAAAGACTCAAGAGTAGGAGACGATTCGAGTCGGCATCGTTTGAAATTTGGGTACAAGATCTGCGTATTTTACTATCTCAAAACCTTCTTCTTTTAGCTGAAAAATCATTTTTATTTGATCGTTTAATGCATGTACAGGATCCCTTGGATGTAATGCAATTTTTATCATGTTGACTTTGTTCTCAATTAGTTGTTTAAAACGTCGCCTGTTTTTACCTATGTTTACAATATTTCTTTTTGGATCAGCATATGAATCCCAATCTAAGGCTTTCGGTATCTTTACTTTTTTAAATTTCTTTTTCGGAGGGAATAGTATAAACTTCTCTTATATTTCAACCAGCTTGAAAAGTAGCTTTTACACAACTTTGGTTGAATAAGCGAGATTTCTAATGGTAGTTTAACTCTTCCTTTCCTAGATCATCAACTTAATCGTTTATGGCTTAATGGTATTGCAGAATGGAATTAGAAGAGCAAACAAGTTCTAGTCCCTTAAACAGGGTCCCGTCACATGACCATACTAGAAAAAACATGGAAATAGAAATTTAGATTCCTCCGCACCTTAGGTTTTAATTTGTTTATTTTAGTAACTATTTGTTCTTTGTGATGGGAACAAACAGACAATTCATTTTAGAATCAGCTTAAATAAGTAGGGGTAGGTTCTGTAGAATGACACGTGATAAATTATAAGCCTCCTAGCTGGTTTCGATCCTTACAAATCGGAATTGGCGTAATAGCCCTCGTATTATCATTTTTGATGATTTCCCTTGGGTATCCGACTCTATCTCTAAATATAATAAACATATTTGTTTCGATCACCTTATTGACCATAGGCATTGAAAGGGTCGTCTCTGGTCTAATTCTACCAGCCATAGCAAGACAGTCAATGGGTATCACAAAAATTGGCCGTTTTACAAGTATAGGGATGGGAACTATAGCAACGATATTTGCAATTATCGCTCTAAGTTCCCCTCAATTCGCGTCCACAAAGAATTTCACGTTATTATCACTTTCTATAAGTGTGATCTTTAATGGTTTCGGTAAGATTGTACAAGGTGTATTAGATAGACGTGATACGTTACCGGTAAAGGTATTCCTAATATCGCTAGGCATTCTTAGCCTAGCTATAGCATTTCTTGTTGGACATGCAGACCAATTTGGCACGATTTTTCTTACTCGCATTCTATCCATAGTTCTCATTCTCTACGGAATGCAAATGATTTTTTTCGGAATTACCGGGAAGCCAGCATTGCAAAAAATGTTGAAAAAATAGTTTCCTGCGAATGAACTAATACCAATGAGTACTACCTTCTCCAACTCGTCCTTTGATTGCATCTCCTAATTCTCTAAACCCTACTGATGTGCTCCTACTGACTGAAGATAAAACTGCTCTTTATCGATTTTCGCAGGTCTTATTCCTTCTATGTCCATTAGATTCTGCATTACTCCCCTACTTCTCTCGACCTTTCCATCTGGACCCTTAACAATTCCATTGATAAAACCTCTACATCCGCACATTGGATTGAATGATTTGTCACTTTCACCGTGATATATTTCGAAAGAGTTCTTTCCTGGGTTCCATCAGGATTTGAGAAGAACCTCCCATACCTATAGACGATTCTAGGGTGATCAGCGACTCGATCATTTTCTTTCCGTTACGGTTTCAGAAATCTTCGGTGTGATGCATTACCTACATCCTTGGAAGAATTCCAAAATAAGTAAAAAAAAATTGCTTTCTATTAGGCGTAAATTCCGTCAAAAACACCAACTCGTCGGTACTTCTAAGTTGGTATTATCTTCTTTCTTTTTCTTTCCGACGTTCTAGTTTCGTACGCATTCCATATTTTGGGCGTAATGTGACAAGGGCTTTTAATTCAACCTTATGATCCTGATCATGATGCATCTTCCACTTCTGGCATACTGTAGCCAAAAGTAACATTCCTTCCATCCATGCAAAAGGCTCACCTATGCATCCTCTAATACCCCCTCCAAATGGAAAGTAACTAAATCTAGGGAGCTGCAACTTTGCTTCTTTCGTCCACCGATCTGGATAAAAGAGGTCTAATGAAACATCCCAAATCATCCGTAGCAATAGAAGTAGGAAATACAACTCTTAATGCCTGAAAATTCACCTCAAATGTCGTGATAAAACCAACCTTAACATCATTTTCTATACTCGTCATCGGTTCACATAGCCCAAATCCATCTATCTGTGGCATTGTAATATCTAGAATTAGTAAATCGTATAAATCTTCTCTAAAGCTCTTCAAAGCTAATAGAGAATCATTGAATGTTCAAATCCATTGTCTGTTAGATTCTTTTTAAGGCAAAAGTAATATCTACTTCGTCATCTATAATCGGAATTCTATTCACGTGCCAGTCGTTTTGTTTCTTGTAATTCTCCGTCTATCTACTATCAATACTACAGGTCCTACAATAAGAGCAATGATTCCAGCAACGGCTAGAATTCCTCCTGCTACAAGGCCTCCAAATAAATTTAGGTTAAGTTGGTTGTTTTGACCTACGAACGGAAGATTTCCAAACAATATGCCAACACTGACAAGCCTACCTCCTAAGTTATCGATAGCGAGAGTATACTTTCCCATAATATCTGGTTTGATTGTAGTCAAGAATTGTTTTGTGAACTCATTGGTTGAGACTACCTCTGCACTTGGGTTTCTGACGGTTTCTCTTAGAATAGGATTTACCTGATCGGTACTATGATTCGGCTCTATGCTAATTACCAATGATAAGGGGCGGCTCACATCGTTAACTTGGGTATTTGCACTAGCTGTCCCAGAAGGATAAATGGACACGCCATTTAGAATAGTATTTTGATAGATGTTTCTGCTACCCAAAGGGCCGGCCCATATTACTGAAATTACAATACCTGACGCCAGAAGTGCCCCACCAACAATCAGGATTAGATATCCACGTTGCATTTCTCTTTCTTTATGTAATCTCGGTGGTTAGAAATACTTTAGTCTAGCCACCGTCCCCTATCGAGTCTTTAATTATGGCCCTCTTTTTGTCGCAACATAAACTAATCGAATTGTTGGAAGGACAAATTTCTAAAAGAAAAATAAGTGTTTTGAATCCTTTGGATCAATCATTGAACGAAATTTCACCCAATTATAGGCTCCAAATTGACACAGAACATTAATCTACGAAATCTTTGCTTTGAGTCCATGTCACGCTGAGGACTTGTTTCTTGATCTTGTTCTCCTCCTTTATCCTCCCACTTGGATTCTGACAACCCCAACATATTCCTAAATATTTTCGTAGTCCCAGGGCCAAAACCAGCATAATGATTATTTGCTGTTACAATTGAAAGCTTAATTCGTTCATCTTGAACGGCCTTAATATTGTCGGCCCACTTCTGCATCTCAAGTACTCTGTCGATCTGTATTCTCTCAAAGTCCTTTTCTTGTATCCTTCTGTCTACTATCAGTCTCAAGTCTCATAAAAAAAGTCAAGGACATAAAACCGCTAGTAAAAGTGTTCCTTATGACGGCTTTTAAAATCGATGATGTTGAATTTAGAAAAGAATTACCATTCATCAAAGCAGACGAAATTATTCAAAAACCGTTTTTATTAGAGGATTTCACCAGTGCGGTAAGCAAGCATATCAATAATTGAAAAAAGCGCAAACATCAAATTCATTTTCTGATACAAAGAGCGATAGATTTATAGCTTTGTGGTACAATATGTAGTACCAATATGAAGGGTACCACATTGACTGACAATACCGAGAAATTAGGAATTACATTACCCATTTCGCTAGTGAAAGAAACAGACGAAAATATCGGAAATCTTTCTTCAATTAGATACACTCGTATCTATTCGATATCAGATATCAGATATTTCTATCACACCATTAGACAGCCATAGCAATATTTTGCAAATATTATTTAGCCTATGGAAAGGCAGTACTATTCAGCACTATCGTCTTCCCAAATGTAGCTCCGTTATCATTACTTGTTCTGAATAACGGCATCTCGGTTCCTGTTTTATTTGTCCACCAAGTGACATAGACGTTACTTCCGGACGCAGATATCTGAGTATCATGGTTCACTATACTTCCTTTGTTTGGAGCACTTATCATCATTGTTTTCAATGTCTTGCCAGCGTCCGTACTTTTTGCAACGAATACATTCCAGTGTACAGTGTCGTTGTTTGCCCATGCTATAAACACGTTGTTTCCTGACGTAGCTATGGGGGCTGCAATTTTAGTTAGATGTATTATGGGAGATTTGCCAGGGGGTTCTTGCGCTGCTGCCGACCGTATTGCATTCTCAGCTACTACAATTGCCGTAGCCAGCAATAACGTCACACATGTCACGGCCACCTTTTTCCTAGTAGATTCATCATTTAACACATTTCGTGATAAGCCTCTTTGTTATTTAAAAACTCTGAGGACGAGTCAATTTATGAGAATGATACATACGTTTCCTTGAATCATAAATCCAATATATCATAATCTTTGTAATTGGTTTCGTCTTTCATAAAATAACCGTTTTGATTTTGTGGCTGCAATCCTTAATTTTGCGCACTCGTGGTCTACAATCATCACTGGCTCAGCCTTTTTCTGATCAAGCCACTCGGACCACTCCGACTACATAGGCTTGCAAAGTCGAGAAATATCCTTCATGTATGAATGATAAATTAGAATCTATGCCATTATCTGATAAAGAAATATACACATTTGGTTATGATGCAATACGTGGACGGCGCGTACTAGCAACAATATCTTTTTTGTCTTTTTTGGGCCTGAATAGGTAATGAGTGTCCAAAATATTGAGATCTGGACAAAATTAGCAATAGAGATTTATCTGATGTCAGCCGAAAAAGTAAATAATGCAACAGCAAAAAACGATTCTATTGTTTGCAATAACGGTAATGGCAGTAGTAACGATATCAATATTATCTCTTCCAACAGCAATGGCCTCAATCCTGCGAATAAATACGCCAAACCAAGGCCAAAAAGTGCCGGCAGGTTCCTTTCTCATGGTAACAGGGACATCAATGCCATCAAACGCAACCCATACAAAATGTAATGTTCAACTACAAACGAATCATCACGGATACAATCCCGTTAGTCCTCTCGGTCCTGATGGAACATATACAACATGGAAAGGTACAACAAGCGAGCCGGTCAAAGTAGGTATCAATCATGTAGAAGGCCAACTGTTATGTTTTGCTGCCAATGGTACGCCAAACCTAATCAAACATTTCGTTCGCAATTTCACAGGAATACAAGCCAATACTGGTGTTCCAATAACTACGGCATTACCGCATTAGGTTGCAGTAATAACAATAATTTCATTGACATTACGAGTCACGCATTAAAGGAGCACCAATATTAGGCTATTTGACAAAGCTCCGGCCCCCGCCCCCACTGTATAGATCGACAGATTTCTACTCCCTTGTGGGGCTGAGCATATCGGTGATTTCTTCCTTTTTATTTTACAGTCATCTTGTTTGTTTATCGAAAATAATTGACGAAGAGGCTATAACCGGTTTACTGTCTTGTCGGTATCGGTTCTGGAATGGTTCAACAGTAGTATGTATTTATTCCATGCGACTATAACAGTCTTAGATGCAAAGTACTGAACAAATTACAATGTAATTTTTTTGATGATTCAAATAAAATAGTAATGTTATTCGACTTTCTGTCTGTCGCCATAATAATTAAATGAGCGAAGAAGACATCTATGACCGATGTGCCGGTAAAAACGTCATTAGCACAAGAATTCTTCGATTTTCTTAAGACATTTGGGATAATTGGATTAGCAATTGCATTTGTCATAGGCGCAGCAGCTTCCAAATTGGTTACTGCGTTTGTTACTGATATTATAACACCATTTATAGGGTTGTTTTTACCCGCAGGGGATTTAAGTAAAATGGCAGCCACATTCGCAAAATCAACATTCATGTGGGGCGATCTGGTTTCAAATATAATTAACTTTCTGGTTATCGCATTCATAGTATTTCTTGCGTACAAGCAACTGTCACGATTCAAATTAGTAGAAGACAAGACCAAACCTGCACCTGTTGATAAAAAATAATAATGCAATTCTAGCGCACTTTCAATGACTCAACTGAAGCGAACAGCTACATTCCTCACAATAGTATCCTAGCCAGAGTATAACATCATACCATCTAGGCAGCGGGGACATTCAACTTCTTGTTAAATGTATAGATCTTGTTCTTTGACTTGGCCTCCGGGCTCTTCACCTTTTCTAATTGTGGTGCTAGCCAGGGCCAAAAAATCCAAAATCAAGAAAAGGCGAGATGAGGTCAGGACGTTGGTACCGACACGTATGGATGATAAGGGCAGATATGAGCAGAGATCTATGCGGTTAAACGATGTCTTTGACAATTTTAGGCGCGAAATTGAAGTGGCAATGAACCCATGGTCTTCAATGCTTGATTGACGCTTCCGCACTGCCGCGTTCTCCATTTTTCTTTCAACCAATAATGAGGTGGTACTACATGTACGCGTAGAAATACTAGTACGAATGTCCATGGGGGGTATGAGAACAAAACGTTCTATATAAGTATATATTCTATCCAATCTAATATATTCATTAGAATGATTATAGTTACAACATACTCCCTCATCTATCAAGGAGAATAATACTTTTAGGAGCTCAGATATCTTTTATTGATAAAACTAGTATAAGCTAGTTCGTAATTATCTTATTCTCAACTTTTTGAACCTACGTAACACTACTTTTTGAGGCTAATAGGTTTGTGAAAGTTGGGTAGGAGTGAAGCAAGTTCCTTCATCTCTTCGCTGTTTACCTGTAAACTATATCTACTACAAAGTGGCAACAAAGCCCTATGTGGCTTTTAGTATTTGCGTAATGCTGCATCAACCATTATGAGCAATTAATTCATTTTCATGTTCCGCGCATATACGTTCTAATGCAATACGATGGTCAAATAAATATCTGCATCCGCAAGGATATTCTATGTGTTTATTTCTGTACTTACTGATTCTTCCATTCGCCTGATCCATCAATCCCGAGGACATGATATTATTATAATAAATCGTCGATCACCTACTTATAACTATCCATAAAATACATAGTTAAATGGACGCTCTAACGACCATTTCATAGTGATGATATATTATGTTATATTGATTCAAAAGCAAAAAACAAAGGAAATTATTAACAATCACTATAATGACAGCGATGCTCTATTCGAGAGAAGATAGAAAACGCTGCTGAAGGGGTAAGCCATGATTGCTTTAACATTATGTCATAGTTATCGCAGATTACATCATGTCTATGAAGACAGAGATTAATTTATCAGATAATTATAGGGAGTCTGTTATAATTTTATTAAGCAAGATTTTCGATATTTTACAATAATCAAAAACCATTCAAATCCATGACTAGAGAAGAGATCTTATCATACCTTGAAACACAATACAGAACCCCCATTCCAGGAATTAAAGATGCCACATCAATCAGAATATTTAGCTAGCTTAAAACAATCGCAATAAGCTTAACTTCAATGTACATACACAAGGAGGAGGTGAAGATTTCACTTTCTAGATAGAATCAGACTATTTCTGAGAAGTCGAGCTTATTTCATATTCTAATATATGATAGTTTTTCGTTGTCTTATCGATTCTAAATATCTTTGAGTACAAATGTCTATTGTACTAGAAGAGAGAAGTAGATAATGCATAAAAGAAACTTAAATAAAGCCTGCTCATCCGGCCCGGAATTATTAGTGGTCATGTTGATGTTGACATGGCCGTGCACTTTACAATAATACGCGGAAGCACAATTAAATCGGATAGGATAAAAATATCGGACGTCCGATTTGGCTTTGTCTTGTGAAATACAGAAGCCGTATCGGAGCTATAACAAATGTCTCTTTTATGTAAGATAAACATTTCAGCCACATTTTCTTGTCATGTTGCTCATGATCACCTAATGATCGTTAATTATTGATCTTTTTTACGTCACATAAGACGTCAGATTATAATAGGAAATTGATATAAATAATTTGTACCTCTATTAAATTGTAGGATATGATATAGAAAATTAGACTAAAAAATTAGAAGAGAGGGATCATCCTGAACATTCTCGTTTCGATATCTATCTCCCACTGCTGCTGTCTGATTTCTTTATTTTCGATGCTGATCTTATCGCCCTCTTTTATAGCCATCTCCTCGTACTCCCTCATACCGATTTTGAATGTAGTGGAGTCCGTTAGTGGGCCCCCTCCACCCAAGGCCTTAGATAGATTTCCCATTGCTTTTGGTAGATTTTTCATCATAGTCCTCTGGTGAAGTAAATGCCATCATGTTTGGACCAAAGGGCTTCTGTGCCTTTTCGGCGCCCCGCTTGTAATCTGTTGATAGCGAATTATTAATATAGCAAGGTTCCCATAATCGTCTGCGTTATGAAGAACGAACATGCAAGAAGAAACATGATTTTGTCGATAGCAGCAGTACTATTAGCTGTCAGTTTAGGCGCAACATCCTTATCTGTTGCATCGTTTGAACCTGTAGCAGCTCAGACGAGTAATAACAGTAGTAACATGAGTGGTGCTGGCCAAAACCAATCTAAAATGAATATGGGTACTTATGGACCAAACATTACAGGCTCTATTCCCTTAGGGTCAACAATAGCTAAGGCCATTGCCTCACAAGTGCATGTCACCTTAGCTATCGCTTCAACCACAGCGGAAAAAGCAGTGGGAGCTAATGCGCACGCCGCAGCAGTAAGAATTGGAGTAGTCCATGGATTTTTGGTATACATGGCTTTAGTCATAGATAGCAACAACAATTTCCATGGTGTGCTGGTAGATGCTGGAAACGGTAAAGTCCTAGCCTCTACCCAAATGTCTATGGCGGCAATGATGCAAAGTGGCATGGGGATCAATTTGATGGGTCCTAGTATGATGGGTCCTAGTATGGGAATGATGGGACCTGAGTTCATGATGCAACACGGCATGATGAAAGGGCCTGGAATGATGATGGGACATCCCTAGACATCTAAAGCTGGCGTCAAGCGCAACGTATCAATGAAAAAATCTCCTATCTTCCTTTTTTCATAAGGCCTTTTTTGATTATGGTGTATAGTATTTGTGTTCAGATGCTTCGACTGGGATTTAGGTCGAACCCCTATTCAAATTTGTGTGCATTATCTAATATCTCATCATCTGTTATGCGGTATACAATATATGTTTTGTAGAACCGAATTCCATCCCTTCAACCGCTACATTACCTTCGGGCCATAGAAGATTATTATGATAAGTGTTATTAATCGAGGAAAGACAAAAAGTCACAATTCAGAGATAGCTGCGGAGAAAGGGGCACACAAAATATAATCAAACGATAAAATCATTTGAGACTTTCGTTGTAAAAAATGAAAGATTTGTCTCTCTCCTTCAAGTGCGTTTTTTTGCACTAAAGGATCAGCCATGTATGTTAGCTGTGTTGTTGGCGGTGTTTAGACAGACTGTTGGTGGTAGTGGAGCTTCTTCATCGAGTGCATGATCAGTACTTGAATCATCAGTACCAGTATCGGCTGAAGAGGCACCTGTACAGACATTGGCTTGGTTAGTCTGCTGATCGACCTTTATGCTGTTGTGATTGTGGTGGTGTTTGTATGCTAACACTTGTTGTGGTACGGCGAATGCTACTCCCACTTAACGCCAGAGCCGCTACGATAGCTTTGATTGCTAAAGTCGTGTTATTGTGGTTCATTTCACAGAGACGATCTTCAAGTATACCTATTTGAGATGCTTTACAGCAAGTGCTAACAGTATAGGAGACATTCTATATATATTCAAACTCTGATATATTCATCACAAACATTATAGTCACAATGTCGATTGATCTGTTAAGAAGCATAGTACCTTCAGTATTGCCTATGGAAACAATATCCATCCTAGAAGGACTTACTGGCTTGGCTTTTGCCGCTCATGCTTTCTCCTCCTCTTCCTGTTTAGCGCCCAAGCGAAAGTCGTAACAATACCTGCTACTATGGCGAGCGATGAAATTACACGCTTTTTGTTCCCTACCATATTTTCTTACTCCAATAGTTATACATCATGACTCGATATAAATAAATCATTAACGAAACAGCACTAATGACTGACCATGTTCCTGTCCATCGGCTTTTCGAGACACATCTGACCATGAGTGATCTCCAGCGTTCCATTGTCTTCTACCGAGATGTCGTGGGCCTTAGGCTCTCGTTTGAGGCATCCGCTGCTGGTGGATTAGCATTTGTAATATATGTTGAATTGTCAGTACCAAAACCACACGAAAAGTATGCTGCCTTCTTACTTCACTTCACTCACCCCACTACTCTCATCTGACCCTTTTCATGCCCCAATTTTCTCATCCGTTTTACAAGTGCAACTGCTGGGTCTAGGGTACAAACGAATTTGACCGATTGATGAATAATGACGGTGTCTTCAGATGGACGACTTTGTCCAAATGATGTGTATGAGGCTAATCAGTGCCTGTGTCTAGCGACTTCATATCAATCACGAAACGATATCTAACGTCGCTGTTTACGACCCGCTCGAAAGCTTCATTCACCTTCTGAATCTGGATAAGCTCGATGTCGCAGGCGATATTGTACCTGCTGCAGAAATCAAGCATCTCCTGGGTTTCTCGTATTCCGCCGATCACAGAGCCTGCAAGACTTCGTCGAGCATTGATCAGTGAAGAGGGGCCAATCGGCGTTTCTTTCTCAGGAATCCCCACAACGACCATGGTACCATCGAAGACGAGTAGATTCAAGTACTCGTCCCAATCTATCTCGACTGCTAATGTGTTGATGAGAAGGTCAAAATATCCCTTGAGCTTGTCGAAAGTCGCCGGATCGGACGTAGAGTGGAATTTATCGGCTCCCATCTTCTTGCCATCTTCTTGTTTTCTAAGTGAGTGACTGAGAACGGTGACATCTGCGCCTAGTGCATGAGCGATTTTTACTCCCATGTGTCCCAGGCCACCTAGGCCGATAATACCAACTTTCTTTCCGGGTCCGGCTTTCCAATGGATAAGAGGAGAATACATGGTGATACCGGCGCAGAGAAGGGATGCTGCGCGATTCATTGGAATATTCTCAGGAATTTGAAGTACATAATTTTCATCGACTACGATTTTGTTCGAATACCCTCCTTGCGTTCGGTTCTGCCCATCTCTTTCGACTGCGTTGTAAGTCAAAGTCGGCCCCTCTACACAATACTGCTCAAGACCCTTAAGACAAGGCCCGCATTTTCGACAAGAATCAACAAAGCATCCAACAGCCACCCTATCACCCATTTTATAACGGGTCACTTTTGGGCCAATACCCGTGACGACGCCTGCGATCTCATGCCCTGGAACCATTGGGAATGTCGATGCTCCCCACTCATCACGTACTTGGTGTATGTCTGTGTGACAGATCCCGCAGTACTGAATGTCGATCACGACATCATGATCGTGAGGCTCTCTTCTTTCAAAAGAGTACGGATTGAGCGGCGCTTTGGCTTGGTGGGCGGCATATCCTTGGACTTTCATATTTTTCCTAAATGTTTGGTGCCACTTAATAATTTAATCCGTTTTTTACGTTTTTCTAGGATTTTTTTTATCTATCTCCCACTGCTGCTATCTGATTTTTTAATTTCTATCGTAATCTGATCGCCCACTTTTATGGCCATATCCTCGTACTCCCTCATACTGATTTTGAATGTAGGGGAATCCGTTAGCGTGCCCCCTCCACCCATGGCCTTAGAAATATTTGCCATTGCTTTTGGCAGGTTTTTCATCATATCCTCTGGTGAAGTAAATGCCATCATGTTTGGACCAAACGGGTTTTGCGGCCTTTCGGCGCCGGGCTTGAAATCATTTGGATCACTTAATGCGATGTAAACGTAAGGTGCGCCATCTTGAGAGGCTTCAATTTTTGAAATGACAAAGTCTTTTTTCATCACCTTACAGAGTGAAGGAATACACATATAATTTTTACAGAACAGCTGCCTGTCGTCAACCAGCAAGCTTGGTTGCTTCACTCTTAGTAAACCCACAGAATTGCTTACTTGATTGACACAATAAGGTAACTAATGGATCTCTCCTTCAATCGAAAAACATTCCAGATTTTGGCAAGGCACCGGCATTAGTATTAGTCCCATTCAAACCGTTTTCAGTATTACCATTAGCACCATGGGCATGAGGACCGCTGGTACCATTAGCGCCTTTCAAGCCGGCAGTACCATTTGAGCTGGTACCATTAGCCCCATTAACAGCTGACACTTCTTGATGCTCCAGTAAACCTATTACTGTTACTATTGCCAATGTTATTACCCAAGCGCTTAGTAACCTACTAATTTCAAGATGTTTTGTCAAATCCTTCAGCTAAAACATACATGATTATATAAACACCATTGTAATCGTTTTTTCTTTTCCTCTTTCATTTTTTCCCACCTCAATTCCCAAATTTATGTACCCTCTCCCTCCTCTGTTGGTCATTCAATGTATAGAAGCGGGCCACTTCATCGTACAATGTCAAAAAGGTTAGTCTCACAATTAGAAAAG
>WNFX01002682.1_pt1 | contig 18297 bp, 19 predicted proteins | sample 5400111 | NCBI WGS metagenome assembly WNFX01 (sample SAMN13153363, study PRJNA577476) | soil metagenome | isolation source: 40 cm soil or saprolite under grassland replicate 1 | place: USA:California | collected 2016-06-15 | reverse complement strand
ATGCCGCGGGGAACGGACGCATGACGCATTTGTAGAGCATGGGCGCTCGGGATGGTCGCGGAATTGCAGGCTAGCGTTAACAACGTGCAGCCGGTAGGGGGATGCTTGCGCCACCCCTGTCAATTCCCGGGCAGATGGCTGGTTCCATGCCGGAGCCGGGCCGTTGCGGGGAGCTGAACTTTGCCCCGCCGTGGTTGGTTCTGTCATGGACGCCGCGCACGGAGGCCGCCATGCCGAATCCGCTTTCTGCCGATCTGCTCGAAAAGATGGATGCCTATTGGCGCGCCGCCAATTACCTGTCGGTCGGGCAAATCTATCTTCAGGACAATCCGCTGCTCGAGGTTCCCCTCGAGCGCCGCCACATCAAGCCGCGCCTGCTCGGCCATTGGGGCACCACGCCGGGTCTGAACTTCCTCTATGTGCATCTGAACCGGCTGATCAAGCAAAACGATCTGAATATGATCTACATCATCGGCCCCGGTCACGGCGGGCCGGGGCTGGTGGCGAATACCTATCTCGAAGGCACCTATACGGAGATCTACCCGAACATCGAGCGCAACCGGTACGGGCTGCAACGGTTGTTTCGCCAATTCTCCTGGCCCTACGGCATTCCCAGCCACGTCGCGCCGGAGACGCCCGGCTCGATTCACGAAGGTGGCGAGCTCGGCTATTCGCTGGCGCATGCCTATGGCGCCGCGTTCGACAATCCGGACCTGATCGTCGCCTGCATCGTCGGCGACGGGGAAGCGGAAACCGGCCCGCTCGCGGCAAGCTGGCATTCGAACAAGTTTCTCAATCCCGCCCGCGACGGCGCGGTGCTGCCGATCCTGCACCTCAACGGCTTCAAGATCGCCAACCCGACGATCCTTGCCCGCATTGGCCGCGAGGAGTTGACCGATCTCTTCCGCGGCTACGGCTACGACCCGCTGTTCGTCGAGGGAGACGAGCCCGCCGCGGTGCATCAGGCGCTCGCCGGGACGCTCGATCGCGTGCTCACGAGCATTCGCGGCATCCAAGCCGAGGCGCGCGGCGCGCGGCACCCGAACCGCCCGCGCTGGCCGATGGTCGTCTTCCGCACGCCGAAAGGCTGGACCGGGCCGAAATTCGTCGACGGCAAGCCGGTCGAGGGCACATGGCGCGCGCACCAGGTGCCGATCTCCGATTTCGAGAAACCGGAGCACGTGGCCGCGCTTGAAGCCTGGATGAAGAGCTACCGGCCCTCGGAGCTGTTCGACGCGAACGGCAAGTTCCGCGAGGAGACCGCGGCGCTGGCGCCGACGGGGCACCGCCGCATGGGCGCCAATCCGCACGCCAACGGCGGCGAGCTCCTGCAATCGCTGACGTTGCCGCGCTTTCGCGATTACGCCGTCAAGCTGTCGGCGCCGGGAGCGGTCGAGGCGGAATCGACGCGCATCCTTGGGCAATATTTGCGCGACGTATTCGAGCTCAATGCGGACAAACGCAATTTCCGCCTGTTCGGTCCGGACGAGACCGCCTCCAACCGGCTCGACGCGGTCTATGCGGCCGCCAAGAAGGTATGGATGGCGGCGATCGAGGCCGTTGACGTCGATCTCAGCCCCGACGGCCGCGTGCTCGAAGTCCTGAGCGAGCATCTGTGCCAGGGCTGGCTCGAGGGCTATCTGCTCACCGGGCGCCACGGCCTGTTCTCCTGCTACGAGGCGTTCATCCACATCGTCGATTCCATGGTCAATCAGCACGCCAAATGGCTGAAGACGACGCGCAGCATCGCGTGGCGAAAGCCTATCGCCTCGCTCAATTATCTCTTGACCTCGCACGTCTGGCGCCAGGACCACAACGGCTTCTCCCACCAGGATCCCGGCTTCATCGACCATCTCGCCAACAAGAAGGCCGAGATCGTGCGCATCTATCTGCCGCCCGATGCCAACTGCCTGCTGTCCGTCGCCGATCATTGCCTGCGCAGCCTCGACTACATCAATCTCATCATCGCCGGCAAACAGCGCGAGTGGCAGTGGCTCGACATCGACGCGGCGGTGCGTCATTGCGCGCTCGGAGCCGGCGCGTGGGGATGGGCGAGCAACGGCGCCGCCGATCCCGACGTGGTCATGGCCTGCGCCGGCGACGTGCCGACGCTCGAAACGCTCGCTGCCGTCACCCTGCTGCGCGACTACGTTCCGGACATCCGCATTCGCGTCGTCAACGTGGTCGACCTGATGGTGCTCGAGCCGCGCACGGAGCACCCGCACGGCATGGAGGACCGGGATTTCGACGAACTGTTCACCAGCGACCGGCCGGTGATCTTCGCCTACCACGGCTATCCCACCATGATTCACAGGCTGACCTATCGCCGGAAGAACCACGACAACATCCACGTGCGCGGCTACAAGGAGGAGGGAACCACGACGACGCCGTTCGACATGGTCGTGCTCAACAACCTCGACCGCTATCAGCTCGCGCTCGATGCGATCCGCCGGATTCCGCGGCTTGCAGGCCAAGTGGAGAAAGCCACGGACCGCTATTGGACCACGATGGAGCGCCACAAGCTCTACGTCATCGAGCACGGCGAGGACATGCCCGAGGTGCGGAACTGGCGCTGGCCTACGTGACCATCGATTGGTATATTCCAGGCATGGCGTCAAAAGCACTCGAAGAGGCGATGCGGCGGGCGGAGACCTGGCCTGCAGAGGCGCAGGAAGAGCTCGCCGAAATCGCGCTCGAAATCGACGCCAGCCTCAGGGGCGGGACATATCACGCGACGCTGGAGGAGCTCGAAGGCATCGACCGTGGCCTCAAGGCCGCGCGGGAAGGGCGGTTTGCCACGGATGAGGAAGTGGAAGCCGTCATTGCCAAGCATCGCCGTTAGATGAAGGTAATCTATACGGACGAGGCGTTGCGCGATCTGGATGAGATTCTGACGTTCATCGCTTCCAATCATCCGAGCATAACGGCGGCGTTTCAACAGCGACTTCGAAGTATAGAGCGCCGCATCGGCAAGTGGCCAATGAGCGCGGAAGAGGTGATACAGCGTCCGGGCGTGCGTGTAGTTCCGCTCGTTCGGTATCCGTACAAAATCTTCTACCGGGTCACGAGCGGAGCTGTGGAAATACTCCACGTCCGTCACGCCGCCCGGCACGGGTGAGAGAGGGCAGCGCTTCTGTTTTACGCATGTGGCTCGTGTTCGCCTTTTCCGGACCGGTGCTGTGGGCGGTCTCCATTCATTTGGACAAGTACCTGGTCAGCCGCTATTTCGCGCAATCGAGCGTCGCCGTGCTGCTGGTATTCACCGCGCTGGCCGGATTGCTGCTGCTGCCGCCGATCTGGTTCTTCCGGCCGGCGGTGATCGATCTGCCGCTCGGCAGCATGGCTCTGATTGCGTTCTCCGGGCTGCTCTACATGACGGCGATCTTCTTCTACCTGCAGGCGCTGCAGTCGGAGGAAGCCTCGGTCGTGGCCCCCTTGTTCCAGGCGACACCGCTGTTCGGCTATTTGCTGGCTTACTTCGTGTTGGGCGAGCGCCTGTCCGTCCTGCAGATGCTCGGCGGCGGACTGATCGTGGCCGGCGGCGCCCTGCTCTCGATCGACCTTGGCGATCGCCGCGCCTTCAAGGGCCGGCTGATCGCGCTCATGCTCGCCTGCGCCTTCGCGCTCGCCCTGACGGGTCTGATCTTCAAGATCTACGCAATACGCGATGAATTCTGGACCGCGACGTTTTGGGCGTTCGCCGGGCAGGCGTTGTTCGGCGGCGTGCTGCTGGCGATCGCCGGCTACCGGCGGCAGTTCGTGGCGCTGCTGCGCGCCAATCCCGCGTCGATCCTGGCGATCAGCGGCGCCAACGAGCTGATCAATGTGGCCGGCATTCTCGGCGCGCGCTATGCGCTGCTGTTTGCTCCGCTCAGCCTCGTCCAGGCGATCGGCAGCACGACCTCGCTGTTTGTCTTCGCCATCGGGGCCGCGATATCGGCATGCTGCCCGGCGCTCGGCCGGGAAGACCTGTCGGCCGGGAATTTGGCGCAAAAGGCGGTCGCGGCGGTCCTGGTCGCAGCGGGCGCAATCCTGATCAATCGGTGAGCAGCGCGCTGGCGCAACGCGTCGGAAGCGCCGCGATGAGGCGAAGCGATCCGGGAACGCGCGGCGGTGCGCCGGCTGGCGGGCGCCATAAGGTATGCTTATTGCCCGTTCCGAACAACCGATTAGACTTTATCGAATGCCGGCCGCAAAATGCCGCGGGGCGGGGCCATGGCTGGCTTTTTCAAGAGGAGGACGTGATCATGGCTTGGAAGAATCCGACCCTGATCGAAATCTGTGTAGGCTTGGAAATCAACGGCTACCTGCCGGCCGAATTCTGATTGCCGTCTTTGGGCTCGTCCGCGCCGGGCATGAGACGATATGCTGCCGTGCTCCGCGGGCGCCCCATGGTGATCGGGATGAACCCGATACTTCGCCTTGCGGCGCACCCACGAATGTGCCGATAGTTTGCTGGCATGTGCGGAAAGAACACTGCGCGCGTATCTCTCACTTCGCAACAACCGGGAGAAAGCCATGAAAAAGAAGACCGTAGCCTTGGAACTCGTCGAGAAGGCCGGCATCGATGTTCCCAAGCTGGTCGATCTGCTGGTCCGCAACGCGGCGGCCGAGCTGACCACCTACTATTATTACACGATTTTGCGCGTGAATTTGATCGGCATGGAAGGCGAGGGCCTGAAGCAGATCGCCGAGGATGCACGCATCGAGGACCGCAATCATTTCGAGGCGCTCGTGCCGCGCATCTACGAGCTCGGCGGCAAGCTCCCCGGCAGCATGTTGGATTTCCACAACATCTCGGCCTGCCCGCCGGCCGCGCTGCCGAAAGACCCGACCGACATGAAAGCGATGCTGCAGGTTCTGCTCTCCGCCGAACAATGCGCGGTCCGCGGCTACACGCACGTCTGCAATATGACTGCCGGGAAGGATCATCGCACCTACGACCTTGCGCTCGCGATCCTGCACGAGGAGATCGAGCACGAGGCCTGGTTCGCGGAGTTTCTCGGCAATGGGCCGAGCGGACATTATAGCCGCGAAGGACGGCCGAACTCGCCGTATGTCGGAAAGTTCCTCACCGCCGGTCAAGGCTGAGCATGTGGCGGGCGACCCGCCGCCCGCTCGGATTTCCGTGCAACGCGTCTTCACGTCGGAGGAGCTGGCCGCCTATGACGGCAGCGTCTCCGGGCGGCCGGTCCTGATCGGCTACAAAGGTTATGTCTACGACGTCACCGGCCGGTTCATGTGGATGGCGGGTCGCCATTTCTGGCTGCGCGCGGGGCATGATCTGACCGGGCGCATGACGGATTCGCCCCACGGCGAGGAAATACTGGAACGGGTGCCTCGTGTCGGTATCCTGGCGGCCAGACCCGATTAGCGAAGGAGCAGTCCTGCCGGCTGCATCCGGTCCGGAGGCGCCATGACGCGCGGCATTCTGGTGCTCAACGCCGGATCCTCGAGCATCAAGTTTGCGCTGTACCCGGCGGCTCCAGCGTCGGATGAGGACGCGGCCGCTTATCACGGCGAAATCGAAGGAATCGGCCACGCGCTGCATCTGCTCGTGCGTGACGCGCGGCGAAAGTCCTTGGCCGACCGGGCGGTGCGCGGGCCTGCAACGCATCAGCAGGGGCTTTCCGCCTTGCTGGAATGGCTTTCCGCGCATGCCAAAAGCATGGATGTCGCCGCCGCCGGCCATCGCGTGGTGCACGGCGGGCAGAACTATGCGCAGCCGGTCCGCGTCACTCCGGCCGTGCTGCGCGATCTGGAGCTTTTGGTTCCGCTCGCACCGCTGCATCAGCCGCACAATCTGGAAGCGATCCGCGCGCTTGCGGAACTTCACCCCGGCATCGCGCAAGTCGCCTGCTTCGATACCGCCTTTCATGCCGGCCAGCCGGGCGTTGCCGCGACCTTCGCGTTGCCCCGCGCGCTGACCGAGAAGGGCGTGAGGCGCTACGGCTTTCACGGCCTCTCCTACGAATACATCGCCTCGATCCTTCCGGCGCACCTCGGCCCCGGCGCGGACGGCAAAGTTGTCGTCGCGCATCTCGGCAACGGCGCCAGCATGTGCGCCATGCGCGACCGGCACAGCATCGCCACCACGATGGGACTGAGCGTCCTGGACGGATTGGTGATGGGCCGCCGCTGCGGGGCGCTCGATCCGGGCGTGGTGCTGTATCTCATGGATTGCGAGCGGATGAGCGCGGCACAAATCGCGCATCTGCTCTATGAAGAATCCGGGTTGCTCGGCGTGTCCGGGATCAGCGACGACATGCGGGACCTGCTGAAAACCGATGACCCGCGGGCACGGGAGGCCGTTGCGCTGTTCGTCTATCGCATCCTTCGCGAGCTGGGCTCGCTTGCCGCCGCGCTCGGCGGGCTCGACGCGCTGGTGTTCACCGGCGGCATCGGCGAGCACTCGCCCGAAATCCGCGCGCGGGTTTGCGAGCAGGCGGAATGGCTCGGGCTGGCGCTCGATGCCGCGGCCAATGCGGCCGGCGGTCCCCGCATCAGCCGGGGCGACAGCCGGGTGTCGATCTGGATTTTTCCGACCGACGAGGAGCTCGCGGTCGCGCGGCATACGCGCGCGCTAATGTGATCAAACCGCCGCGACTTGCTTGCCGGCTCCGCTGTTTCAAAGTTTCGGGGCCGCGTCGAGGACGGTCACCTCGTGGCGCTTGGCCTGCGGGATCAGGTTCCCGGTCACGGTCAGGAACTCGAGATTGATTTCGGCCTTGTCCCCCGGATTGAGCAGCGCCGCTTTCGTCGACGAGCTGGCGATGCCCAGCAGATTGCCGTTCTCGTCGAAGGCTTTGCCGCCGACCTTGATTTTGCCGAGCGGCACGTCGGCGAGATTTTGCACGGTACCCTTGATATGGAGGTGACCCGCGGAGCACACGTACATCCCGGGTTCCATGCCGGGATGTAGACCGACGCTGTCGATCTCCACTTTCACCTTGTCGGTCAGCTCGGCGGCGCTGCCGGTTGTCGCGGCAGCTCCGAGGATCAGCGCGGCAATACTCCATGCGGCCACGATCGCTTTATGCATGACGTTTCCTCCTGCAGCCGCTCGAACCAGCCGCTTCTATTGCAACACGCGGTCCGCTCGCAGCAGCACCGACGGTGAAAGCTGTAGCCTCAGCTTTTCGGCCGTCTTGAGATTGATGACGAACTCGACCCGCTCCGGCAATTCGATCGGCAGCGACTCTACAGGAGTTCCGGTGAGAATGCGATGGGCCAGCCGGGCGGCTTGGCGACCCTGGTCGTATTGATCGGGGCCGAACGAGGCCAGAGCCCCGAACTTCGGCCAGAACGCGTGCGGGTACATGGTCGGGATACCGTTCGAGGTCGCCACCTCGAGGCTCCGGCCAGGAATATTGAGGCTCGTCCCGGACTGCACGATCAGAATACCGTCGGCACCGCCTTGCTCGAGGTCGGCGAGCCCTGGCTCGATCTGCAACGGATCGCCGATGGGATTCTCGATCACCTGCAGGTCCAGCCGGCTGGCGGCTGCCTTGGCTACGCTTACCGCCCCACGGTCGTCCAGCTCGCGCGGGTCGTAGGTCACCAACACACGCCGCAGCGATGGAATCATTTCCTTGAAGAGCTCCAGGCGCTTGGCGCTCAGCTCCGAGCGTAGATTGCTGATGCCGGTCACGTTCGTGCCCGGGTGAGCCAAGCTCTTCGCCAAGCCGAGTTCGACGGGATCCCCGATGCTCACCGCAACGATCGGAATGCTCGCGGTCGCTCTGTGGCACGCGCGGGCGGCTGTGCTTGAGACGCAGTACAGGAGATCCGGTTTTTCCTGCGCCAGATCCTCGGCCAAACCCTGAGCTCGCACCGGATCCCCGCCGGCGGCGCGCACCACGAACGTGACGTTGCTTTTGTCCTCGCTGTAGCCGAAATCCCTGAGCCCGTCGCGGAACCCCTCGGTTTCGGTGTGCCACGGCGACATCGCCGTCGTCAGGATCGCGATCTTCGCCGGCTTCGCGGTTTGCGAGGCCGAGCCGGTGATCCCAGTCCCCACCATCAGCAGGACGAGCAGGATCGGCCAGCCGCCGCGACGCACGCTCGGATGGCGAGGGGATACCCTCACGCTTGCTGCTCCGACTCGACCGAACGCCGGCTTGAGCGGGCAGGGGACGCTGCGTAAGCTGACGCGTCGAATACGCGATTCACCCGCGCGCCTCGCCGCTTCGCCGGCCGACAAAAGCTTAGCATGGGCGGAACATGGGCTTCTACCGGAACCGGATCCTGCCGAGGCTGATCCATTGCGCGATGCGGCAGGACGACTTGAAGGCCTATCGCGGCCGCGTGGTCGCCGCCGCCGCGGGCCGCGTGCTCGAGGTCGGCATCGGCTCCGGGCTCAACATGCCGTTCTACGGCGGAGGCGTGACCGAAGTGATCGGGCTCGATCCGTCGGCCCAGCTGCTGGCGATGGCGCAAAGGGCGATCCGGCCGAAACTTCCGATCGAGTTCATCGAAGGCAGCGCGGAGGCGATCCCGCTCGAAACCGCGAGCGTCGATGCGGTGCTGACCACCTGGACCTTGTGCAGCATTCCCGACGCGGCGCGGGCTTTGCGCGAGATGCGGCGCGTGCTGAAGATCGGCGGCGTGCTGCTGTTCGCGGAGCACGGACGCGCCCCGGAGATGGGCGTGCGCTGGTGGCAGGATCGCTTGACCCCGATCTGGAAACGGCTGGGGGGCGGATGTCACCTCAACCGCCCGATCGGCGATTTGATCGCATCGGCCGGCTTTCGCGTCGAGCGGCTGGAGAACAGCTATGTGCGGGGTCCCAGGCCCTTGACCTATATGTATGAGGGCAGCGCGCGCCCGCGGTAAAGCAGACTGCCCGGCTGCAATGATCGTGCAGTGCGCGTTGTTTGTTGCACCCTATGAGCTACGGCTAACCGGTTCGACCGCGAACGGCGAATGCATGCGCCGTGAGCGAGAAGCTTCCGTCCGGCCCGGAGCCGAGCAGGACACGGCGCAGGCGTAAGCTCACCGCGTCGCGCGCGTCCGCGGGAAGCGATGCTACGAGCGCCGTCGTCGGCGTCGAGGCGCTCAGCACGGGCAGCCAGAAATCGGTGAAATCGGCGAACCGAAGAGTGACCGGAAGCTCCGCGGTCGCAATTTCTCGGAGCCCGCCCGAAGCCCAATGCAGCCGCAGCTCGGCGAGCGTCGCGAACGCACGTCCCGCCTTGCTGCGTGAGCTTCGGTACAGCTCCGGAGCGACGGCCTCTACTGCTTGATGAACCGCGGAAATCATCGGCATGCCGTGAGCGAAGTCCCACTGGCAGGCGGCGACGATGCCGCCGCGGCAGGTGACGCGGCAGATTTCGCGCAGTGCGCCGGCTTGATCGCGGATGTCCTGCAGCACGAGAAGAGAAAGACAGTGGTCGAACGCACCCTGGGCGAACGGCAGCGCCTCGACCTCTGCGGCGACGAAGATCGCCGGGCCCGTCTTGGTCCCGGCGAACACCAGATAATCCACCGATGGATCCAATCCGAATAGGCGGCAATCGGGAAATTCCGCGGCCATCGCGCGCAGGAGGCTTCCCGTTCCGCAACCCACGTCGAGAGCCGCCTCTGGCGGTTCCGGGCAAGCGAAACGCACGAAGGAGCGGGCAAGTTTGAGGCTCCAGCGCCCCATGTAGCCGTCGTAGCCCGCAGCGTTTCCATACGGCATCGGAAATATTCTTTTCGGCGCTGGCGAATTCCGTTCACGCTCCGGTCGCCTTGCGCGCGGCTATCGAACCTGGCAGGCGAGCGGAAAGCCCGCGTTGCGCCATTCCGGAAAGCCGTCCTGCATCCGACGCGCTTGGAAGCCGCGTTTTCGCAGCAACGCCACCGCTTCGAAAGCGAGAACGCAATACGGCCCGCGGCAATAAGCGACGATCTGTTGGGACGGGTCGAGCCCGGACAGCCGCCGCTCGAGTTCGCGTAGCGGGATATTGACGGCGCCGGGCAGATGCCCCAGCGCGAACTCGTCGGCGGGTCGTACGTCGAGCACGGTCACGACCCCGGTTCGCGATTGTCGCAGCAGCTCGACTCTCGACACGGGTTCCATGCTGTCACGGTCGTGAAAATAGTTTCGGATCACGCGCTCGACTTCGGCACTGTTGCGTTCCGCCAAGCGGCGCAACCCAACCAGCAAATCGAGGACCGCGTCATCGGCGAGCCGGTAGAAGACGAATTTTCCCCCGCGCCTCGCGGAAACGATGCCGGCTCGTCGCATCTGCTGCAGATGCTGCGAGGTATTGGCGATGGAGAGCCCGGCCTTATCCGCCAACCCCTCGACGCTGTGTTCGCCCTGGGCGAGCAGCTCCAGCAACTCGAGCCGGTGCGCATGCGCAAGTGCTTTGGCGACCGCCGCGAACTGGATGAACAGAGCCTCCTTCGGGCCTGGCATTGACATCATTACCATCTCGGTTGTAAATTATTCAATAGAATTATTGAATGGCATAAAAATCAATGGCCTGTCAAGAGGACTGACCGATCCGATGCTGGCATTTGAGATGTCGATCCGGCTCGCGGCATTCGCCGGCGTCTTCGTGCTCATGGCGGCGTGGGAACTGCTTGCGCCGCGGCGGCACCAGGCGGCCGAACGCCCGCTGCGCTGGTCGAGCAACCTGGGGATCGTCGTGCTCGACACCATCCTGGTTCGCATTCTGGTGCCGGCAACGGCGGTCGCAATTGCGCTCCTCGCCGAGGAGCGCGGCTGGGGTTTCTTCCATGCGTTCGCGGTCCCGGCCTGGCTCGCCATCCTCGCTTCCGTGATCGTCCTCGATCTCGCGATCTACCTGCAGCACGTGGTGTTCCATGCGGTGCCGGCGCTGTGGCGGCTGCACCGGATGCATCACGCCGACCTCGCGTTCGACGTGACCACCGGGGTCCGTTTCCACCCGATCGAGATCCTGCTCTCGATGCTGACCAAGCTCGCCGTCGTGGCGGCGCTCGGCGCGCCGGCGCTCGCCGTCCTGCTGTTCGAGGTGCTGCTCAACGCCACCTCGATGTTCAGCCACGGCAACGTGCGCGTCCCCGAGCGACTCGACCGCATGTTGCGCTGGATCGTGGTCACGCCGGACATGCATCGCGTGCACCACTCCGTGGCGGTGCCCGAGACCAACAGCAATTTCGGCTTCAATCTGCCCTGGTGGGACCGCATGTTCGGCACCTACCGGGCGCAACCGATAGCCGGCCACGATGCGATGACGATCGGCATCGAGCAGTTTCGCGAGCGATCCGAGCTGCGCCTCGACCGCATGCTGCTGCAGCCGTTCCGCGAGGACGTGGGCGCTTATCCGATCGGCCGTCGTGACAAAGATCCGCGTTGACGCCGAGTACCTGCCCGAAACGCCGTGCATCGCCGGTTTTCACGCGATCGCGACGATGGTTCAATTGCGCGTCCGTCACAGCGCGTAGGTCTGGTGCAGCGCCGGCATTTCGACCGCCGTGTCCGCGAGCTTGGCGGCGAATTGCCGCATCGTGCTTTCCTCGCCGTGGGTGAGGAAAGTGCGCCCGGCCCCGGTCTGCCGGTGCCACGCCAGCAACTCGGCCTGGTCGGCATGGGCGGAAAAGCCGTTGATGGTGTGAACGCTGGCTTTGACCGGGATCTCCTCGCCGAACAGCTGCACCCGGTTCGCGCCGTCGATGATCTGCCGGGCGAGCGTGCCTTCGGCGGCGAAGCCGACGAAGACCACGCTGCATTCCGGTCGCCACAGATTGTGCCGCAGGTGATGGCGAACGCGACCGCCGGTCGCCATGCCGGACCCGGCCATGATGATGGCGCCGCCGCGGATGTTGTTGAGCGCCATCGATTCCGCCCGCTCGCGGGTGAAATGCAGGCCCGGCAGTTGGAACGGGTCGTGGCCCTTGCGAATGAGTTCGGCGACTTGCGGCTGCAAGCTTTCGGGGTAGCGCTCCAAGATCTCGGTCGCCGAGATCGCCATCGGGGAATCGAGAAAGACCTGGGTCGCCCGCATCAGCCGCCCGCTTTCGACGCCCCGGCTGAGCACGTAGAGCAGCTCCTGGGCGCGTTCCAGGCCGAAGGTGGGGATGATGACGTTGCCGCCCCGCCGGAACGTGTCGGACACGGCGGCATAGAGTTCCTCGATCGAGGGCCCGATCGGCTTGTGCAAGCGATCCCCGTAGGTCGTTTCGATCACCACGACATCGGTTCGCGGCGGAACGGCCGGCGGGCGCAGCAGCGGCCGCCCGGCGTTGCCGAGATCGCCGGAAAACAGCACGCGCTGCGCGCGGCCGGTTTCCTCGAGTTCGAGCAGAATGCTGGCCGAGCCGAGAATGTGGCCCGCGTCGTAGAACGTGGCGGCAACCCCCGGCGCCAGCTCGATCGGCGCGCCGTACTCGGCGGCACGGCGGAAGTATTCGAGCGTGCCCAGCGCGTCGAGCAGCGAGTAGAGCGGGGCGCTGGTCTCGGCGCCGGCATTGCGGCGTGCGGCCTTGATCGCCGCCGAGCGCGCCTCTTCCTCCTGCAGGTGTGCCGCATCGAGCATCACCAGCCGGGCAAGCTCCCGCGTCGCCGCGGTGGCGACGATCTCGCCGCGGAACCCGCGCTTGGCGAGCAGCGGCAGGCGTCCGCAATGGTCGAGATGCGCATGGGTCAGCAGCACCAAATCGACGGAACCCGCATCGAACCCGAACGGTTCGGCATTTTCCTGCGCCAGCGCCCGGCTGCCCTGAAACAGACCGCAATCGATCAGGATGCGTTTTTCGGCGCATTCCACGAGATGGCAGGAGCCGGTCACGTCGCGGTCGGCACCATGGAAGGAAAGCTTCACCGCAATGTCCTCACGTGCCCAGATCGAGCGGCTCGCCGCAGGCGCGGTGCCAATCGAGGATGCCGTCCCAGATCTCGCCGGCGCTTTCCGCGAACCAGAACAGCTCGCGGTCTTCGGGGTCGATGGTGCCTTCGTCGATCAGAAAATCGAAGTCGACGGCGCGGCGCCAATAGCTTTCGCCGACCAGCACCACCGGCAGCGGCTTGATCTTTCGGGTCTGCACCAGGGTCAGCACCTCGAACAATTCGTCGAAGGTGCCGTAACCGCCGGGGAAGGCCACCAGCGCTCGCGCGCGCAGCAGGAAGTGCAGCTTGCGCAGCGCGAAATAACGAAAGCGAAAGCACAGTTCCGGCGCGATGTAGGGATTGGGATATTGCTCGTGCGGCAGATCGATGTTGAGCCCGACCGATTGCGCGCCGACGTCGAAGGCGCCGCGGTTGGCGGCTTCCATTATCCCCGGCCCTCCGCCGGTCATGATCATCACCTTGCGATCTTTGGCCTTTTCGCATGCCTCGCCGACCAGGTGCCCGAACTCGCGCGCGACCTGGTAATAATGGCTCTTGGCGAGAATGCGCTCGGCGATCGCGAGCCTGCGGGCGATTGCTTCCTCACCCGGAGCGGCGGCCTGCGCCGCGCGCAAGGCTTCCACGTTCCGGCGCGCCGCCCGCGGCTCGCAAATTCGCGTGCTGCCGAACACCACGATCGTGTGGCGGATACCGTGCTGGTCGAGCAGAGTTTCCGGTTTGAGGTACTCGAGCTGCAGGCGCAGGCCGCGGGCCTCGTCGCGGCTCAGAAATTCGGGATCCGCCTCGGCCAGACGGTAGGCAGGACTTTGCAGAATCCTCTGCACCCGCTGCAGCGCCTCGGGATCCTCCTCGGGCGACTTGGGCCGTTGCCATGGCAGCGGCTCCCGGCGTCGATGCGGGTCGGGAGGGCTCGGGATCCGGTTGTGCCGGGAATTCCGCGTGTCGCTCATGGCCGGGGCACCTGCTGTCGGGTCGCGCCATCCCACCTTTAGCACCTCGGCCGGAGCGAAGTGGACCCGCACCGCGCCGGGTCAGCGACTGCAACCGGCAAGCTTCCGGGTCGCCCGCCCTAAACAGGATATCTCAACAGGATATTAAGTATTTCCCGCACAATTAGACGAGTCAGAAACAGGCGGCCGCGCTCGGCGGCCGCGCCTGCGGCAGCGGATCCATGCGTTTCGATCTCCCGTCCAATTTCGAGCCACGGCTGAAGCTCTACGCCCTCGATGAGGCCGCCTGCGCGGGGCTGCGTCGGATTTGGCCTTCGATCGAGCCGGCACTGGCGCAAGGCATCGACGCCTTCATCGAGGCGGAAAAGCAGATGCCGTCGGTCGCGCCGATGTTCCAGACCCACGGCGACCTGATCCGCCGGATCGAGCAGCAGCATTTCTCTCTGCTGCTCACGGGGCAGTTCGACGAGCGCTACATCGAATCCTGCCGGTCGCTCACCGAGCAGGAATACAAGATCGGGATCACGCCACGCACCCGCATGATCGCCGGCAACATGGTGTTTCGCGCCGTCGTCGACGCCCTGGCTCGGAGTGCCCGCTTGTCGCCGCGACGGGTCGCCGCCGGGGCCAAGCTCATCTCGCAGGCGATCGGTTTCGACATCGCCACCTCGATGACGCTGCATCAGGACGCGGCCATCAACGCCTCCGAGGCCCGGCGTCAGGTGCTGGATTCGGCGATCGCCGCCTTCGAGCTGACCATCAACGAAGTCGTCGCCGGCGTGAAGGAGGTCTCCCGGTCCCTGAGCGTCGGATCGGGCGCGATGCGCCGCGCCGCGGACGAAATTTTCGACCGGATGAAGTCGGCCGCGCACGCCTCGATCACCACCACCGAGAGCGTGGAGACCACCGCCGCGGCCACCGAGGAGCTGTCGAAATCGATCGGTGAGATCGGCAACCAGAGCGCCGGCAGCCTCGATCTCGCGAACCATGCCGCGCGCGACGCCGAAGTCTCGATGAAGACGCTGGGACAACTCGCCGACGCGGTGGGCCAGATCGGGTCGGTCGTGGATCTGATCTCGAAAATCGCCGGCCAGACCAATTTGCTGGCGCTCAACGCCACGATCGAGGCGGCGCGCGCCGGAGACGCCGGACGGGGCTTTGCCGTCGTCGCCTCCGAAGTCAAGGCGCTCGCCAACCAGACCGAGAAGGCGACCAACGAGATCTCCCGGCAGATCGCCGCGGTCCAGAACGCCACGAGTCAATCGGTCGAGCAGATCGGGGCGGTGGCCAAGGCGGTGACGCACATGGCTTCGGTCGCCTCCGCGATCGCCACTTCGGTGGTGCAACAATCGGCCGCCGCCAACCAGATTTCGGAAGCGGTCCAGGCGGCCGCGAGCAACACCAAACGCGCGACGGAGGACGTCCAGGCGGTGGAGCACTCGACCAGCGACAGCCTGGCCGTGGTGCGGGACATCTTCACGCTGACCGAGCGCCTGTCCTCGGCCGCCGTCGATCTCGAAGGCCGCGTCGGGGAGTTCTTCTCCCGCGTTCGCGCCGCGTAGCCGCCTTCCCGAAATTCCGAAGTCGTCGTTCCGGAGCGCGGGCGCAAGCCCGCGGGCCCGGAAGGACAACGCTCACTCAGCGAAATCCGGTTGATCCAGGGCAAGGATTTTGCGAGCCTTGCGGATAGGGTGGCTGGAACCTTGGGGCGGCACCATGGCCGACCAGCCGTTTCCTTCCATTGCGTTCCTGTGGCCGGCGCTGGCGGCGGCTTCGACCAGCGGCATGATGTCGGCCTTGGCGGGTCAACTCGCCCGGCTCGGCGGAGCCGTGGCGAAGGCGGATTCCTCGAAACCGAAATGGGCGACCGCCAATCGCGTCGTCCTCGAGCTGCCGTGCATGCGCTTGCGCGAGTTCTATGCCGAGGACGACGCGGTGCCGACGCTCGTCTGCGCGCCGTTCGCGCTGCATCGGGCCACGATCGCCGATTTCGCGCCGGAGCACAGCCTGGTGCGGGCCCTGCGCGGCGCCGGGCTGTCGCGCATCTGCGTCACCGATTGGCTCAGCGCCGGCCCGGAGATGCGTTACTTGTCGATCGACAATTATCTGGCCGATCTCGACTTGGCGGCGGACGAGCTCGGCGGAAGAGTCGATCTCATCGGGCTGTGTCAAGGCGGCTGGATGGCGCTGCTGTTTGCGGCGCGATTTCCGGAAAAGGTACGCAAGCTGGTGTTGGCGGGTGCTCCCGTCGATATCCGTGCCGGCGAAACGGCCCTGTCGCGACTGACGGCACAAATGCCGCTCGCAGCCTTCGAGCAGCTCGTCGAGCTCGGCGGCGGGCGGATTCTAGGCGACCGGGTGCTGGGGCTCTGGGGTCCGCAGACCCGCGACCGCGAAGCGATGTGCCGGCTGCTGCAGGTCCCCCGGCGGCTCGGGGGCCCGGCATTGCGCCGGCTCGAAGCGGAATTTCAGGAATGGTACGCCGCGACGGTGGATTTGCCCGGCACCTATTATCTCGAAGTAGTGGAATGGCTGTACAAGCAGAACCGGCTCGCCGAGGGCACGCTCGTCGCCCTCGGGCACCGCATCGACCTCGCCCGGGTCCGCGTTCCGCTGTTCCTGCTGGCGGCCCGCGACGACGATATCGTGGCAGCCGAGCAAGTGTTCGCCACCGAGGCTCGCGTGGGCACTGCCGCGAGCGAGATCGAAACCGCGATGGCGCCGTGCCAGCATCTCGGGCTGTTCATGGGGGCGCGAACGCTGCGAACGATTTGGCCGAAAATCGCGCGCTGGCTGATTGGAAAGCGCCCCTCTTCGCGGCGCTCCTTGCGACCCGCCGGCCCGGGCGCAGGCCCGCCGCCATGAAGGTCGTAAAAGCCGGCGTCGTCGTCTTCGCGGTGTGCCTGCTCGCCGATGGCGCCAGAGCCGAGGCGGAAGGCGTGCAGCGGGGCAGGGAGTTCGCCCGCGCGAATTGCGCGCGGTGCCACTCGATCGAGCGGACCGGCGAGAGTCCGCTCAAGCCGGCCCCGCCGTTCCGCACCCTGCATCAACGCTATCCGGACGAGTACCTCGAGGAGACGCTCGCGGAGGGGATGGTGACCGGCCACCCCGACATGCCGGAATTCCGCCTGGAGCCCGATCAGATCGCGGACTTCATCGATTTCCTCAAGGCGCTCGAAGAGTAATACGGCGTCCGTCTGAAGAGCTCGGAATGGTTCGGCGAAGGTGGCGGGTTTTGCCGCGCTCGACCCATCCTACGCTGGCATGCCTTCTGCTTTCCGATGCCTGCGTACCCCGACAGGCCTCACTGCGCGTGCGCGATCAGATAGGCGAGGTCGACGAGCTCGGCGTCGTTGAGCGGCTGGACCACTTCCGCCATCGAGGCGTCATAGCCCGGGCGCGTATTGGCCTTGTATTCGCGCAATGCCTTGAGCAGGTAATCCTCTCGCTGCGCCGCCAGCCGGGGCACATTATCGTGCCCGGAGAAATCCAAGTTGTGACAGAAGATGCAATGATACTTGCGGGCGAGCGGCCAGGCGCGTTCGATCCGCGCCGCATCGACAGGCTCCGCCGGCGGCTTCGGCGCCGGCAATTTCGCGATCACCTCGGAGAGTCGCCGCAGATCGTCATCGCTGAGACCCTGCATTGCTTGCGTCATCGGCTCGACCTGCCGCTGCTTCTCGCGAAAAAGATAGAGCTGGATCAGCACGTAGGCGGCAGGTTCGGCGCCGAGCGACGGCGTCTCCATGTTATTGGATTGCCCGTCCTCGCCGTGGCAGGAGAGACACGTGGTAGTGCGGTCCGCAAGGTTCTCGGCCAGCGCGCAGAACGTCCCGGCGAGCAGCACGATAACGGCAAGCAGCCTGCGCATTCGTCCGCGCTCGATCGCTAAACAGCCAGGAGAAGCAGGGCGGCGCCGCCGCCCTCTATTTGCGGTTCAATGCCCGGCGATACGGGCGGTTCCATAGCTCACGCGATAGACCGCCCCGTTGAAGTCGTCGGAGATCAGCATCGAGCCGTCTTTGAGGACCACCACGTCCGATGAAGATCGCGTTGCGGTACTCGGACGGGAACATGGTGCCGGTGTAGAACCGCATGCCGAGCGGGGCCGAATGCGGGCCCAGCAACGCCAGCGGCTTGGTGAACTCGTCGCACGAGTGGCCCCACCCGAACTCCTGATCGGGAATATTGCCCTGGTGGCAATAGGGGTAGCCGAAATTGTCCTTGCCGGGCTGCGCCAGCCGATTGAGCTTGTCTTCCGGGAAGTCTTCCGACAGCCAGTCGCGGCTGTTTTCCGTGAAGTACAGCTGTTTACTGGTCGGGCTGAAGTCCATCCCGACGATTTGCCGTATCCCGCGCGCGACGACTTCCGCGCCGCTGCCGTCGAGGTTGATGCGGCGGATCTGGGCGTGGGCAGGCGACGGCATGCAGATGTTGCAGGGCGCGCCGACCTGGAAATACAGCTTGTTGTCGGGCCCGATGGTGAGGAACTTCCAGCCGTGGGGTTCATCCTTCGGCAGGTCGTCG
>WNFX01003868.1_pt1 | contig 18304 bp, 13 predicted proteins | sample 5400111 | NCBI WGS metagenome assembly WNFX01 (sample SAMN13153363, study PRJNA577476) | soil metagenome | isolation source: 40 cm soil or saprolite under grassland replicate 1 | place: USA:California | collected 2016-06-15 | reverse complement strand
CATTTTCCGGCCCCGCCGCCCAGTTGGGCATCCAGATGAACATCGGCACAAAAGCGTATCTGGACCATATCAATGCGCGAGGCGGTGTTTACGGAAGACAGATCGCGCTCAAGACTCGCGACGACCAGTACGAAGCGAATCTGTGCGCCGACGCCACCACGAAGCTGATAGAGGAGGACAAGGTATTCGCCTTGATCTCCTACGTCGGCACCCCGACGACCGCGGCGGCCATGCCCATCATAACCAAAGCCAAGGTGCCGCTGGTCGGACCCTTCACCGGCGCGGAGCTGCTGCGCACCCCGGTCAATCGCTACATCTTCAACGTGCGCGCCAGCTACTACGACGAAACCGAGAAGATCGTCGACCTGCTCGCCTCCAACGGCAATACGAATATCGCGGTGTTCTACCAGGACGACAATTACGGACTGGCGGGCCTGAAGGGCGTGGAAATAGCCATGGCCAAGCGCAATCGGAAGATTTCCGCCCTCGGCAAAGTGGAGCGCAACACGATCAAGGTGGAAGATGCGGTCAAATCCATCAACGCGGTCCGGCCCGACGGCGTGGTCATGATCTCGGCTTACACCTCGGTCGCAGAGTTCGTGCGGCAGATGAAAAAAGCGGGGAGCGTCACTCAATTCCACAATGTGTCCTTTGTCGGCAGCAAGGCGCTCGCCGATACCCTGAAGGACGAAGGCTACGGAATCGCGATTTCGCAGGTCGTGCCCTTCCCCTGGAGCTCGAGCGGCGTCCGTATCGTGAAGGAGTACCAGGAGATCATGACGAAGGCGGGCAACACGGATTTCAATTTTTCGAGCCTGGAGGGATTCATCGTCGGCAAGGTGATGGTGGAGGGCCTGAGACGCGCGGGCAAGAACCTGACCCGCGAAAAGCTGATCGCGGCGCTGGAAGGCATGAACAACGTCGACCTCGGCGAATTCGTGGTCAGCTTCTCGCCGACCAACCACAGCGGCTCGAAATATGTCAACTTGACGATGATCGGCCGCGGTGGGAAGTTTCTTAGATAGAAGCGATAAATCCCGGCAGCTCACGCCACCGACGTCTCTATCTCGTTTGAGGCTCAGCTCACGCTCGGCTTGAATCGCTCGGTCGCCTCGACCAGCGCGCCGAGAATCCCCGGCTCCCACGCGGAATGCCCGGCGTCAGGCACGATCTGGAACTCGGCCTGGGGCCAGGCCCGATGCAGCTCGTGCGCGGATACGAGCGGGCAAACCATGTCATAGCGCCCCTGCACGATCACTCCCGGGATGTCGCGGAGCTGGTGCGCATTCTCGAGCAGGGCGTTTCTCTCCAGAAAAATGTCGTTCAAGAAATAATGCGCCTCGATCCGTGCAAGACCCAGGGCAACGACATCCCCGGCAAAATACGCCACGGTCTCAGGACTGGGAAGCAGAGTCGAGCAGGATCCCTCGTAGACGCTCCAGGCGCGCGCAGCAGGCATGTGGACTGCGGGATCGGGGTCGATCAATCGGCGGTGGTAATTGCGCAGCAGATCGCCGCGCTCCCCACTGGGGAGGAAGCCCGCGAATTTCTCCCAAGGCTCGGGAAACACCCCGCGCAGGCCGTAGAGAAACCACTCGATCTCGCTTCTGCGGCAAAGGAAGACTCCGCGCAGAATCAGTGCGAGGCAACGCTCCGGGTGCGCCTCCGCGTAGGCGATCGCCAGCGTGCTGCCCCAGGAGCCCCCGAACACGACCCAGCGTTCCACGCGCAGATGTGCGCGCAAAGTCTCCAGATCGGCGACCAGATGCGGCGTGGTGTTGTCGCGCAGCTCCCCGAGGGGGGTGGAACGCCCCGCCCCGCGCTGGTCGTACACGATGATGCGGTACGCGCCGGGGTCGAAAAAACGCCGGTGCTTCGGCGTGCTCCCCGCACCCGGGCCTCCGTGCAGGAAAACCGCGGGGATCCCGCCCGGATCGCCGCTCTCCTCCCAGTACATCGAGTGCACCCCATCCAGGCGCAGCATGCCGCTCGCGCGCGGCTCGATCTCCGGAAACAGGCCCGGGACCACGAAACTCGCCAACTCGCCCATGAGCCTCTACGGGATCAAGATGGTCGATCCGGTCGTCTTGCGCGCTTCGAGGTCGCGCTGCGCCTGCGCCGCGTCCTTGAGCGCATAACGGTGGTTCACTTCGATCTTCACTTTTCCCGAGAGGACGACGTCGAACAAGTCCTTGGCGGTAGCGACCAGATCTTCACGCTTGGACGTGTGGGTCACCAGCGTCGGACGCGTGACGTAAAGCGATCCCTTTTGCGAAAGCACCGTAAGTTCGAATGGGGGTACCGCCCCCGACGAATTGCCGAAGCTCACCATCAATCCGCGCGGCTGCAGACAGTCGAGCGATCCGGTGAAGGTGTCTTTTCCGACCGAGTCGTACACCACCGGCACACCCTTGCCCCCGGTGAGCGCTTTCACGCGCTCGACGAAATTCTCCTTGCGGTAGTTGATGCAGTGGTGCGCGCCGTGCGCCTTGGCAAGGGCGCATTTTTCCTCGGAGCCGGCCGTGCCGATCACCGTTGCGCCGAGCGCCTTCAACCACTGGCACGCAATCAGGCCGACTCCGCCCGCCGTCGCGTGGAACAGGATGGTCTCGCCCGATTGAACCTTGTAGGTCCGCCTCAGGAGATACTGGGCGGTCATGCCCTTCAACATCATCGCCGCCGCGGTTTCGAAGGAAATGCCCTCTGGCAGGACGACCAGGCGGTCTGCCGGCATGGTGCGCACCTCGGAATAGGCGCCCGGAGCGCCCCCGGCATACGCGACGCGATCGCCCGGCTTGACCTGCGTGACCCCCGCCCCTACGGCCTCCACGACCCCGGCCCCTTCGTTGCCCATCCCCGAAGGAAGGGCGATCTTGTACAGTCCGGAGCGCTGGTAGACGTCGAGAAAATTGAGTCCGCAGGCCTTGTGGCGCACGCGCGCCTCGCCCGGCCCGGGGTCCCCGACCTGGACGTCTTCCCATTTCAGAACTTCGGGGCCGCCTTGTTGTTGGATTCGAATCGCTTTGGGCATTGCTTCTCCTCGGTCAATGATGTGTGCCATGGTCTTCCTGCGCCTGTCGGGGGCAGGGACTATTTTTTCGACGGATCTTCACGGCCGGACGGCTCTGAATTGCCCGGAGACGCGCCTCCCGCAGCGTTTCGCATCGCGGCAAGACCGGCTTTCTGCATTTCCAGGCCCTGAATCGTCATGCGCAGAACGTTGAGGTTCATGTTGAGCCAGTTCTCCACCGATTTCAGCTCTGCAATGCGCCTGTCGAGCTCGTCCTGGACGAGCGTCGGGGCCATCACCCCCGCCAGCGGCAAGCCCATAGGACCCCAAAGGGTTTTCAGGAATTCGAACGGATCGGGAGGCTGGTTCATGAGGCGGGGCGGCCGTGGGAGCGGCCTTCAGTTTATTGTCGGGGACTCAAAAACTCCAGTACCTCGGCGCGGCGCGCCATGGTGTCCTGATCGCGCCATGGTGTCCTGATAGCCCAGATCGATCAGCGCCCGGCAGTACCCGCTTTCGAAGAGCAGATAGCTCGCGAGGTTCGATCCGTTGCGGTTCATCGCGCCGATGCCTCGCAGGAGGAAGCGCACTGTCCACGGCAGCTCGCGTACGTGACGGACCACCATGCGCTCGATGGGCTGGCTGGGCGAGATCACCAGCACCTTGATCTGCCGCAGCGGCAGCCCCGCTTCCCGAAGCTTCTCCGGGGCGATGAGGCTGATGGTGCGATTGATTCTCTGCACGAGCTCGATATCGACGTTGAGGCTGTCCAGAAAAATGCTGTTCAGAGCGTGCCCGGCGATCTGCGCGACCGAAGGATACAGATTGCCGCGTACGCGCGGCGCCTCGATATGCCCGGTCTGCCGGGCGGTGCTCACCACCAGGACCCGGTCTGCGCCCAGGTGCAGCGCGGGGCTGATCGGCGCGATCTGGCGCATCGACCCGTCGCCGAAATATTCCCGGTTGATTTTCACCGCGGGAAATATAAAGGGCAGCGCCGAAGAAGCCATCAGATGCTCGACCCGGATCGGCATTGCGGCGCCGACGCGCTGGGTGCGCTCCCACGCTTCGGTGTCGGGCCCTCCCTGGTAGAAGGAGACGCTCTGTCCGGAAGAATACCCGGAGCAGGTGATCGAGACCGCGTACAGACAGCCGTTGTCGATGTTCTCCTGGATGCGACCGAAGTCGAGGCTGCGGGACAACATATCGGCGAGAGGACTGTTGTCGAGCAGCGAAACCGGGCTGGTGCGCGACACCAGCATGACCGCGGCGAGCCAGCGCAACCCCACGCGGGCGATCCCGACCGGGTCGGAACGGTAAACGTGCTGGACACGAAAGCTCTCCCAAACCTCCAGGAGCCGCCCGACCGCAGCGTCGAAATTGTCGGCGAACACCGCGAGCGTCGCCGCGTTGATCGCGCCTGACGAGGTCCCGCACACAATGGGAAACGGATTCTTCTCGGGCAGCGGCAGCAGTTCCCTCACCGCCTTCAAGACGCCGACCTGATAGGCCGCCCGGGCGCCGCCTCCTGTCAGGACGAGCCCTGCCTTGGGCTTGATGGATTCAGGGTTCAACGCCATGAGCGGAAGGTGTTTCGGAAGTCGGCGGCGGCCGGGTGGAGTTTTCTCAGCTTGTCCGGGAGTGCTTTTCCTCGCCGAAGGCGTTGGCGTCCACCACGGTGAGCGCGGTCATGTTGACGATGCGCCTGACAGTCGCCGAAGAAGTGAGGATATGCACCGGGCGCGCCGCGCCGAGCAAGATCGGCCCGATGGTGATGCCGTCGCCCGCGGCGGTCTTCAGCAGATTGAAAGCGATATTGGCGGCGTCCAGAGTCGGCATGATCAGGAGATTCGCCTCCTCTTTCAGGCGCGAGCGCGGAAAATTTGCAAGCCGCAACTCGGCGTCGAGGGCTGCGTCGCCGTGCATCTCGCCTTCGATTTCGAGCTCTGGAGCGAGCGAACGGATCAGCTCCAGCGCCGTGCGCATCTTCTTCGCGGAAGGCGCATCGCTCGTTCCGAAACTCGAGTGCGAGAGCAGGGCCGCCTTCGGGACCACGCCGAAGCGCCGGATCACCTCTGCTGCGAGCGCGGTCATTTCCGCGAGCTGCTCGGCGCTAGGGTCGAGATTGACGTAGGTGTCGCAGATGAAAACCGTGCGCTTGGGCAACATGAGCGCGTTCATCGCATAGAAATGCCTCGCCCCCGGCCGCAAACCGATGACCTGGTCGATGTACCGGAGGTGCAATCCATACGTCCCAAAGGTGCCGCAGATCATCCCGTCGGCATCGCCGCGGTGGATCATCATCGCGCCAATCAGCGCATGGCGGCGCCGCATTTCCATCTGCGCGAATTGCTGCGAGACCCCACGCCTCTCCGCGAGGCGTTGGTACTCCGTCCAATAATCGCGGTAGCGAGGGTCGGATTCGGGGTTCACGAGCTCGAAATCCGTCCCCGGCCGGATGCGCAATCCGTGGCGTTCGATGCGCCGCTCGACCACGGAGGGCCGTCCCACCAGGATCGGCCTGGCGAGGCACTCGTCCACCACCACCTGAGCCGCACGCAACGTGCGCTCGTCTTCGCCCTCGGCAAGCACGATCCGACGTCGTGGACCTTCCTTCGCCGCGTTGAAGATCGGCTTCATGATGAGGCCCGAGTGATAGACGAACTGCAGGAGCTGGTTGTTGTAGGCGTCGAAATCGGCGATCGGACGCGTGGCGACGCCGGAGTCCATGGCAGCCCTCGCCACCGCGGGCGCGATTCTTACGATTAGGCGCGGGTCGAAGGGCCTGGGAATCAGGTACTCGGGTCCGAACTTAAGAGCCTGCTCGCCGTAGGCGGCAGCGACGATCTCCGACTGCTCCGCTATCGCGAGATCGGCAATGGCGCGGACCGCGGCGAGCTTCATGGGCTCGTTGATGGCGGTCGCTCCGACGTCGAGCGCACCGCGAAAGATGAACGGAAAGCACAGAACGTTGTTCACTTGATTCGGGAAATCCGACCGCCCCGTCGCCATGACCGCGTCGGGGCGTACCTTCTTCGCGACATCGGGAAGGATCTCGGGTTCGGGGTTGGCAAGCGCGAGGATCAGCGGCCTGTCGGCCATTTGCGCAACCATCTCCGCCTTGAGAACTCCGCCGGCCGAAAGGCCGAGAAACACGTCTGCGCCCGGCATGATCTCGGCGAGCGTACGCGCAGGTGTTTTGCGTGCATAGCGGGCCTTGTTCGGGTCCATTTCCTCCTTTCGCCCCTGATACACGACGCCTTTGATATCGGACACCCAAATGTTGTCCGGCTTCAACCCCAGACTCACGAGCAGATCGAGACAAGCAAGCGCAGCGGCACCCGCGCCCGAGCAGACGAGCTTCGCCCTTTCCATGTCCTTCTCCACGACGCGCAACCCGTTCAGCACCGCAGCGCCGACGATGATGGCGGTCCCATGCTGGTCGTCGTGGAACACCGGGATTTTCATGCGCTCGCGCAGCCTCCTCTCGATGTGGAAGCATTCCGGCGCCTTGATGTCCTCCAGATTGATTCCACCGAAAGTAGGCTCCAGCGCCGCGATGATCTCGACCAGCCTGTCCGGATCGCGCTCGTTCACTTCGATATCGAAGCAATCGATTCCGGCGAATTTCTTGAAGAGTACCGATTTACCTTCCATCACCGGCTTGGATGCGAGCGGCCCGATTGCCCCGAGTCCAAGCACGGCAGTTCCGTTGGTGACCACACCAATGAGGTTTCCGCGCGAAGTCAGCTTGCGCGCCTCTGCGGGGTCGCGCACGATCTCCTCGCAGGCCGCAGCCACCCCGGGCGTGTACGCAAGCGCAAGATCGCGTTGGTTCAGCAAACCCTTCGTGGGAGTGACCGAGATCTTTCCCGGTGGTTGCCGGAGGTGATACTCCAGGGCGCTCCTGCGCAGGATTTCATCCATGGGAAATTCGCGACTTGAAGTTCTTGTGTTGCTTGGCCGCATGATAGCCGAATTTCGTCGCGTCGCGGCGCCTTCGCTTCCCGCCGGCACGCTGCGGCATAATGTGCGGCAGCCCTTATGAAGCGTGACGCAAATCTGATCCTCGCGGCCCGCATGGGCGACATCGAGGCCTTCCATGTGATGGACGTGCAGAACCGCGCGCATGAACTGGAAGCCGCGGGACGCCGCATCGTCCACATGGAAATCGGCCAGCCGGACTTCGCGGCACCGCCTCTGGTTGCGGAGGCGGCGATCGAGGCGATCCGCCGGCGCCGCCTGGGTTACACGCCTTCGATCGGCATTCCGGAGCTGCGCCAGGCCATTTCCGATTTCTATCGTGAACGGCTCGGCGTGACGGTGCCCTCTTCGCGGATCGTGGTCACCGCCGGGGCGTCCGGCGCTTTTTTGCTCACACTAGCCGCGCTCGTCGACCCGGGCGGCGAGGTGCTGATGCCCGATCCCTGCTATCCCTGCAACCGGCATTTCGTGCGCTTGTTCGAAGGCCGCCCGCGCGCGATTCCAGTCGACGAAAACCAGCACTACCAACTTGCCGACGCAGATATCCGCTCGCACTGGACCCGCGCGACGCGCGGCGTGCTGCTCGCTTCACCCTCCAATCCGACCGGGACCATGATCCCGCGCGAGGAGCTGCGTGCGATCATCGCCTCGGTACGACGAGCGGGCGGGTTCGTCGTGATGGACGAGATCTATCAGGGACTGGTCTACGATGGTGAGGCGTCAACGGTGCTCGAGCTGGCCGATGACGTGTTCGTCGTCAACAGCTTTTCCAAGTACTTCAACATGACTGGCTGGAGGCTGGGGTGGATCGTGGCTCCCGAGACCTACGTGCGGGAGATCGAAAAGCTCGCCCAGAACGCGTTCATCTGTCCTTCCGCCCCCGCGCAATACGCGGCGCTCGCGGCATTTCGGGCGGAAACGCTTGCCGTTCTTGAGGAGCGCAGGCAGGAGTTCCGGCGTCGCCGCGATTACATGGTTCCCGCGCTGCGCGCGCTGGGATTTCGCATTCCCGTGATGCCCCAGGGAGCTTTCTACATCTACGCCGGCTGCGAGAGCCTCTCCGTGGACAGCACCCGATTTGCATTGCGGGTGCTGGAAGAAGCGGGCGTTGCAATTACGCCGGGGCTCGACTTCGGCTCGAACCGCCCGGAGCATCACGTGCGCTTTGCCTACACGCGCTCGCTCGAGGACCTCGAGGAAGGCGTGGAGAGGATCGCGCGAATGCTGGGGAGCCGCGACGCGCGGCGATCATATTGAGCTGCGCACCCCAGGGCGACCGAATTGGCGTACCGCCTGCTGCAGGCGCTCTTTTTCCGCGAAGACTTTCTGGGCGTATTGGCTCGAAGGATCCGCCAACGCACCGTTATAGAACTGCAGACCCGCCTCCAGACTGCCGGTGCGGCGAACGTATTCCTTGAGAATGCGCGCTCCCAAGGCGATGTTGATCATCGGGTCGAGCACCGCTTCTTCTCCACCGTGCTCGAGGAGTTTGTCGAGGTGGTGTCTGGGAATCACCTGCATCAGACCTTTGGCCCCCATGAGGCTCTCGGCTACCGGATTGAAGCGGGACTCCACCGCCATTACCGCGAGAATCAGTAGCGGATCCAGACCCACTTGCCGACCCGCGTCGTAGGCAGCGCCCACAAACTGCTCGGTGACATCCGGCGCGATCCGGTATTTACGGGATACATAATTGGCCAGCGCCCGGTATTTCTGGGTGTCCGCATCGTCCGCCCCGTCGAGCAGGAAGACCGTTCCGTCGTAGTGGATCGAGCCGACCGCGGCCGAGCGGGCGGTGTTCTCGTCGAAGAACAAGGCCTTCCCGCGCACGAGAACGAGTACCATAGCCGCAAGCCCTATGAGGGCCAGACCGTGATGCAGTACCGTCGCCACTCTTCCAAACCGAACCAGCAAGCCTTGCTTTGTCCAGGTGGTGTTCATTGCACCTACCTCCCTTCTTTTATCTCTGAAAGGCGGATGAAGGTCTCGGTAACCAGCCCCCCTGAAACCTTAAACGCCCGCGATTTTTTTCCGCTGCGCAGTTAACTTGCTGCATCGCAGCAACCCCATTCTAAAGATATAGTTAACCTCAGTCAAATCACCCCTGCCTCCAATCGCCGCGGTTCAGTCCGGGGCACTAGGGCCCCCGGACCGACCGCAGTTCACTCCCAACCCACTTATGGCCTGGAACCCGTAGGAAAGGGCCATGCAGCTGCGGGGTTCAGGGCGGTTTTCGCCCCTCCTAGCGTCGCCGCTGCCGAAGGGGCTGCGGCCGCCGATCCCGCCATCGCTGCTGCCGGCGTTGCGGCTTTCTTGGCCGCCCTTCCTCTGGGTCTCGCCTTCTTTCGGGCGGACTTTTTCTTGGCCGCTTTTTTTGCGGGCTTCCTCAACGACTTCCTTTTCCCTTTCTTTCGTGCCGCTTTCCTCTTTTTCTTTTTCTTTGCCGCTTTCTTGCCTTTTCTCTTCTTTGCCATGACTGACCTCCATCAAGAGTTGTGAAACAACGAACCCGCCCGTCGGGGCGCGGGCTATTCAAGCTCCGGGGCAAACCCCGGAGAATTGAATTCCTTTCCTGCCCTGGTGATTCGATCGCTGCAGCGGCTTAGTCCCAACTGAGCGCACCTCCGGTCTGGTACTCGATAACCCGAGTTTCGAAAAAATTCCGCTCCTTCTTGAGATCGGTCATCTCGCTCATCCAAGGAAACGGATTGCTCGCACCGGAAAACATCGCATCCACGCCGATCTGCTGGCAACGACGATTGGCGATGTAGCGCAGGTACTCCTTGAACATCGGAGCGTTGAGCCCCAAGACACCGCGCGGCATGGTGTCCTCGGCATAGCGATACTCGAGCTCGACCGCCTTCTTGATGAGGCCCTGAATCTCCTCGCGGAACTCTGGAGTCCACAAGTGCGGGTTCTCCATCTTGATCTGGTTGATAAGGTCGATGCCGAAGTTGCAGTGCATCGACTCGTCGCGCAGGATGTACTGGTACTGCTCGGCGGAACCGGTCATCTTGTTCTGCCGGCCCAGCGCCAGAATCTGGGTGAAACCGACATAGAAGAACATGCCCTCCATCACGCAGGCGAACACGATGAGGCTGCGCAGCAGCTTTTGATCGGCCTCGGGCGTGCCGGTCCGGAAGGTCGCGTCTGTGAGGATGTCGATGAAAGGGATGAGGAACTCGTCCTTGTCACGGATGCTCGGGATCTCGTGGTAGGCGTTGAATACCTCGCCCTCGTCCAGACGCAAGCTCTCGACGATGTACTGGTAGGCGTGAGTGTGGATGGCTTCCTCGAACGCCTGCCGCAGCAGGTATTGCCGGCATTCGGGCGCGGTGATGTGACGATAGGTGCCCAGAACGATGTTGTTCGCCGCGAGTGAATCTGCCGTGACGAAGAAGCCCAGGTTGCGCTTGACCAAGCGCCGCTCGTCCTCCGTCAGCCCGTTCGCGTCTTTCCACAGGGCGATGTCGCGGCTCATGTTGATTTCCTGCGGCATCCAGTGGTTGGCGCAGGCGGCGAGGTATTTTTCCCACGCCCATTTGTACTTGAACGGCACGAGCTGATTGACGTCGGCCCGCGCGTTGATGATGCGCTTGTCCTCGACGCGCACGCGGCGGTGGCTGTTGCCGGAGGAATAGCGCTCCCCCGAAGGCGCGGCCGGTGCGGCCGACGATGGCGCCAGCCCGCTTACCGACTGCAGGTTGAGACCGGGAATCGCCTCGGCCCCGATGTCATCAAAAGAAAGCATTTTCTCTCTCCCTGTTCTCGCGCTTGCTCGCGCTCACTGGCAGGATTCGCATTCCGGATCGTCGATCTTGCAGTACTGGATTTCGGGCTCACCCGATGGTCGCGGCGCGGGGGTCGCGCCCGCGGTGGGCATTCCTTCTCCCGCGGAAACGGCGTTCAGCTGGCCCGTTCTCACGGTCGATTTCTCGGCGTGCGTCGCGCCCATCGCGCGCAGGTAGTAAGTGGTTTTCAAGCCCCGCTGCCAGGCAAGCTTGTAGCTTTCGTCCAGTTTCTTGCCCGAAGCCTGGCCGATGTAGATGTTGAGCGACTGCGACTGGTCGATCCACTTCTGCCGTCGCGCGCCGGCTTCGACGACCCAGACGGGTTCGACTTCGAACGCGGTCGCGTAGAGGCGACGCAAATCCGACGGCACGCGGTCGATGCGGGCGAGGTTGCCGTCGAAGTACTTGAGATCGGCCACCATGACTTCGTCCCAGAGGCCGAGTTTCTTCAGATCGGACACGAGATATTCGTTAACGACGGTGAACTCGCCCGACAGGTTCGACTTCACGAACAGGTTCTGAAAGGTCGGCTCTATCGAGGCGGAAACCCCGACGATGTTGGCGATCGTCGCGGTCGGCGCAATGGCAAGGCAGTTGGAGTTGCGCATTCCGTGGCGCTTGATGCGCTCGCGCAGGGCCTTCCAGTCCATCGATTCCGACATGTCGATATCGACGTATCCTCCACGCTCCTCACGCAGCAGGTTCAGCGTGTCCTGCGGCATGATGCCCCGATCCCACAGCGAGCCCTTGAAGGACGCGTAACGGCCGCGTTCCTCGGCAAGCTCGGTGGAGGCCCAGTAAGAAAAATAGGCCATTGCCTCCATGGATCGATCGGCGAATTCCACGGCTTCTTGCGATGCGTAGGGGATTCGCAGCAGGTGCAGGCAGTCCTGGAAACCCATGATGCCCAAGCCCACCGGCCGGTGCTTCATGTTGGAATCGCGCGCCTTTCTCACGGCGTAATAATTGATGTCGATGACGTTGTCCAGCATCCGCATCGCCGTGCCAACGGTCTTCTTGAGTTTCTCGTGGTCGAGCTTGAGAGTTCCGTCGACCAGTTGCATGTGCGCAACCATGTTGACCGAGCCGAGGTTGCACACCGCGATCTCATGGTTATTGGTGTTGAGCGTGATCTCGGTGCAGAGATTCGAGCTGTGCACGACGCCGACGTGCTGCTGTGGCGAACGCAAATTGCAGGGATCCTTGAAAGTGATCCACGGATGCCCGGTCTCGAAGAGCATTGAGAGCATCTTGCGCCAGAGCTGCGTCGCGGGAATCCTCTTGTGCAGCTTCAGCTCGCCTTTGGCGACTCTTTCCTCATACCGGATATAGGCCTTTTCGAATGCACGCCCGTACTTGTCGTGCAGGTCCGGTACGTCGGAGGGACTGAACAGTGTCCACTCGCCGTTCTCCATGACGCGTTTCATGAACAGGTCCGGAATCCAGTTCGCCGTGTTCATGTCGTGAGTACGGCGCCGGTCGTCGCCCGTGTTCTTGCGCAGTTCGAGAAACTCTTCGATGTCCAGGTGCCAGGTTTCAAGATAGGAACACACCGCCCCTTTGCGTTTGCCTCCCTGGTTGACCGCCACCGCGGTATCGTTCACGACCTTTAGGAAAGGCACGACTCCCTGGGACTTGCCGTTGGTCCCCTTTATGTGGGAGCCCAGGGCCCGTACCGGGGTCCAGTCGTTGCCGAGTCCTCCGGCGTACTTGGCAAGCAACGCGTTTTCCTTGATCGCTTCGTAGATCCCGTCCAGGTTGTCCGAAACCGTCGTGAGATAGCACGATGAAAGCTGCGAACGCATCGTGCCGGAATTGAACAGCGTCGGTGTCGAGCTCATGAAGTCGAACGAGGACAATGCGTTGTAGAACTCGATCGCACGCGTCTCACGGTCGATCTCGTTCAAAGCCAGCCCCATTGCGACGCGCATGAAAAACGCTTGCGGCAATTCGATGCGCGTGCCTTGGATATGCAGGAAATACCGGTCGTAGAGCGTTTGCAGGCCGAGGTAACCGAACTTGAGGTCGCGCGATGCGTCCAGAGCGGCGCCGAGCCTCTTCAAGTCGAAATGGGCCAGGCGCTCATCGAGAAGCTCGGCTCGGATGCCGCGCGCGACTAATTCGGTGAAATATTCGGCATAACGCTCCTTCATCTCCGACTGCAAAACCTCCTCACCCAGGACCTCGCGCCGGATCGTGTGAAGCAGCAGCCGCGCGGTGACGTAGCTGTAGGCCGGATCCTTTTCGATCAGTGCGCGTGCCGAGAGCACCGCGGACCTTCGCACCTCGTCGGCGGGCACCCCGTCATAGATATTCTTCAGGGTTTCGGCGAGGATCAGCTTGGGATCGACCGCTTCGCCCAGGCCCTCGCAAGCCGATGCGATCAGCTCCTCGATGCGAGCCAGATCAAGCGGGCGCCGCACCCCGTCCTCGACGGTATGCAGTTGCGGTTGGGGCGCCGGTTTCTTTTGAGCCGCTTCCTGGGCGCGCGCCTCGGAACGCTTTTCCCGGTACAGGACATAGGCGCGCGCCACTTCGTGCGCGCCCGAGCGCATCAATGCGAGCTCGACTTGGTCCTGGATATCTTCTATGTGGAAGGTGCCGCCAGCCGGCTGGCGGCGCACGAGCGCGCTCACGACCGCGTCGGTCAGCGCGGCAACGAGCTCCCTGATCCGCGCCGACGCGGCGCTCTGCCCGCCCTCGACCGCCAGAAACGCCTTGGTCACCGCAACGGAGATCTTGCCGGGCTCGAAACCCACCACCGCGCCGTTGCGACGGATGATCTTGTACTGCGAAAACACGGGTTGCACCGCAGAGCTGACGTCGGTGAGGGTCGTTGCACCGGGAATCGACTGTGGAGTCGTGACGTCAGCGGCGATCTGCATATACCGTCTCCTCTACTCTTTTTTGTGCGCCGCCCGGTGGGGGGCGGCGAAACCGGGCCCTAGGAGCATTTCCCCCTAGACCACAACATATGGTATCTGGGTGGGAGTGTGCAACTAACACTAGTGTGTTGTCAAGAAGCAAGCGTAGCTTGCTCAAGCGCCCTCGGAGCTTTGCGGGAGAAAAGCTACCGCGGCAGGACCGCGGGAGTGTACCGACCTACCGAATCCGGGCGAGCGACTCCCGCAAACGTCCCCAGTCGAACGCCGGCCCGGGGTCGGTCTTGCGGCCGGGCGCAATGTCGGCGTGCCCGACGACATCGACGATCGGATATCTTCGGCGCAGAACCACGAGAAGTTCCGCCAGACGCGCATATTGCCGATCCGAGTAGGCCTGGTCGTCGGCGCCTTCGAGCTCTACTCCCACGGAGAAGTCGTTGCAGCGCTCGCGCCCCCACCAGCTCGACGGGCCCGCGTGCCAGGCTCGCTGCGTGCAAGGCACGAGCTGGATCAACTCGCCCCCGCGCCGCACGAGAAAATGCGCCGATACCTTCAGATCGCGAATGGCTTCGTAATACGGGTGCGCCCCGAAATCGAGCGTATTCGTAAACAGCTGCACGATCGCTTCACCGCCGAACTGACCTGGCGGCAGGCTGATGTTGTGCACGACCAGCAAGCGCACTGCCGCGTCCCCCGGGCGCTCGTCGCAATTGGGTGAGGGAACCTGCACCGCGCCGGCGAGCACACCTTCCTCGTCGGGGGCGTCCAGCTCCACCTACCGGATTCCCAGGCGTTCCATGCGATAGCGCAACGCCCTGAACGTGATGCCCAGGAGTTTGGCCGCAGCGGTTCGATTGAAGCGGGTTTTCTCAAGCGCCTCGAGGATTGCCTCCTTTTCAAGACGGTCGAGATATTCCGGCAGCGGCCATTTGGCGTTGGGAGCTCCCGGCTCACGAGCGATCCACGTCGGCGGAGCAAGCTGCAGGTCGTCGGGTTGGATTTCCTCGCCCGCGGCAAGCGCGATGGCACGCTCCAGAATGTTCTCCAGTTCGCGAGTATTGCCGGGAAAATCATAGCTCGCGAGCGCTTTCTTCGCTTCTTCGGACAGCCGCATGGACTGCTTGCCGTCGGGACCTGAAAGACGCCGCAGAATCGCATCCGCGAGCACCGGGACATCGTCGCGGCATTCCCGAAGGGGTGGCATTTTCAGCTCGATGACCGCCAAGCGGTAGTACAGATCCTGCCGAAATTTGCCCGATTCGACGCAGGCGGCGAGATTCTGGTGCGTTGCGCAGATGATGCGCACGTCGACCGCGTCCTCGGAGGTGGCACCGACTTTGCGCACGGTCTTCTCCTGGATCGCGCGCAGCAGCTTGACTTGCATCGCGAGCGGCAGGTCGGCGACTTCGTCGAGGAACAGGGTACCGGTGTTGGCGGCCTGGAAAAACCCATCGCGGTCGCCTTCGGCACCCGTGAAAGCGCCCTTCTTGTAGCCGAAGAACTCACTCTCCATCAGGTTCTCTGGGATCGCGCCGCAGTTGACCGGCACGAAGGCTCTGTCGCGCCGCGACCCCTTGCCGTGAATGAGACGAGCGGCGAGTTCTTTTCCGCTCCCCGACTCGCCTGTAAGGTAGATTGGCGCCTGGCTGCGTGCGAGCTTCTCGATCTTCGAGCGCACCTGCTCGATCCCGGGGCTCGAGCCAAGAAGCTGGCCTTCCCCCGATTTGGCTGGCGCTGTTTTCTGGGGCAGGGACAGCGCGGACTTGACCAGCGTGCGCAGCTGATCGAGGGACAGGGGTTTGGTCAGGTAATCGAAAGCGCCGGCCTTGAGGGCCGCGACGGCGTTTTCGGTGCTGCCAAACGCGGTGATCACCGCCACGGGCAAGTCCGCGCATTGAACGCCGATGAAACGCACCAGCTCCAGCCCGTCGCCGTCCGGCAATCGCATGTCGGTAAGACAGAGCTCATAGCGCTTGGACTGCAGCAGCTGCTTGGCTGCCGCCACTGAACCGGCACATTCCACCGCCAGACCCATGCGTAGGAGCGACAGCTCGAGCAGTTCCCGGATGTCCGCCTCGTCGTCGATCACGAGCACCGTACCTTGGACGATGTTCGTTCGCCGTTCCGCGCGCCGGTTCTCTACGGTTCCTGGCATAGGATCCTAAAGTCCGCGCCCGGACCGCGGTCCAGGTACTCAAGACTCGCGCCGTTGGCGGCACACAGCTCGCGAGCGATGTACAGGCCTAGCCCCGTCCCGTTCGCGAAAGTGGTGAAAAACGGCTCGAACAACTGCGCTTGCAACTCCCTTGCCACGCCCTCGCCGTCGTCGATGACGTGCAATTCTACTCGATTTGCGCGGCGTAACACCGTGATGCGCACGCTTCCGGCGAGCCTGCGGCAGTGCCTCCACGCGTTGTGCAAGAGGTTCCACAACACCTGGTTGAGATGGGCCCGGTCGAATTCCAGGGTGACGTCTTCGGCCGCCTCGATAAAAAAGCCTTCTCTGGGAATGCTGTCGTTCTGAGCGACCTCCTCGACAAACGTGAACAGATAAGGGCGCACTCGGATCGTCTCCGGCTGAACGCGGTCACGCCGCGAGAGTTCGAGGACGTCGTGCACCATGCGCTCGAGGCGCCGCGCGTTGTCCCGGATGATCTGCACCATGCGTTCCTTGTGTGGTCCGCGCTGTTCTTCCTGCAGAAGGTCCCCGGCGTGCGTAATGGCCGACAGGGGGTTGCGGATCTCGTGAGCGATATTGGCAGTGAGCCTACCGAGCGCCGCGAGCTTGAGTTGCTGGGCCTGTTCCTGGAGCTTGGACAAATCCTCGAGGAACACCAGGCTGGAGCTGCCGCCTGCGGCGCCCGTCGACACGAAACGCGCACGGACCAGGCGGCCGCTCTCGGAAAATTGCACGTTCACGCTGCTCGCGCCCTGGCTGACACGCCAGGCGGCAAGCCGCTGGGCGAGCTCCTCCGAAAAATCCTCGATCCGGATCAAGTCGGGCACGACCCGCCCCAGCAGATCCGCTGCGCGAGGATTGTGCAGGCGGACGCGCCCATGGGCATCCACGACCAGCACCCCGTCCTGCACGTCGCGGATAATCAGTCTATTGATACGAAGCTGGTCGGCGAGGTCGGCACCGCGTTGCTGCGCGAGGCGCTCGTTCAGGATCAGGCGCCGCGCCAGTCTATTGGTGATCAGCGCCGTCGCGAAATAACCGATCGACAGGAGCCCGGGCTGGACGTAGTTGGCGGTGCCGGAGTCTTGCACGAGCACCCAGTACGACTGCTCGAGCAGAACGGCAATCGAGGCCAGTGCGGCGTAGAAGAGCGTCAGTGTGCCCCGACTCACCAGCGCGGCGCCCGCCAACGAAATGAGCAGCATCACGCCCAGGCCGCTGCGGATGCCGCTCGAGGCATACATCAACACGACGATGAGCAGCACGTCGGTGACGACGTGCAGCGTGAGTTGAAGGTTGAAGTACGCCGGCACCTTCCGCAGGACGACGTGAAACACGACCGCGAGCGCCAGATAAATGACGCTCGCGTAGGTATACGCCGCGATGTCGTGGCTGCCGAGGCTGAGCGCGTCACCGAAAATCAACGCGGCGAGCAGGAATATCGCCGCCACCGCGATGCGGTAGAAGTTGAAGTACTTGAGCGAGACCCAGAACGAGTCCGCTACGGCCCCCTCCTGCGGGAGCAACGACAGGCTGAGCATCGTTGAAGCCGCCATGACCGTCCTCAGCCTGTGCCGAGCCGGCGGTGCTCTTCGCTGCAGAAAAAGCGGCCGGCGGCCCCAAGCGCTTCGCTGCGCGGAACGTTGACCCCGCAATGCGCGCAAGGAACCATTGGCTCGACCGGGGGCGGCGCAGAGCGCTGCCGGCGCTTGCGTGCAAGACCGCTCAACACGAAGTACACGACGACTATTGCGATGACGAGAAGGAGGAGCTTGCTCACGCTGCAATGGCTGGCTGCCTGTGTCGCGGCTCGCGACGAGGCGCCATTATACCGGCGCCGGACGGGAGGACGGTCGGGTCGGGAGGCTGGTCGGGGTGACTGGATACATGCTGCGCGCGCCGCACCCGAGGACGCACAGGTGGTTGCGGCGCGCGCTAGGTCGGCGTGGGCGCGGCTCATCCACAAAGTCTATGAGGTCGATCCGTTGGAATGTCTCAAGTGCGGGGCGGCGGGAATTGATTGCCCGGCAATTTACCACTAGACTGGCTCCGATCGCCCCTGCTGAGGGGTGCGCAGGTGGAGCGAAATTAACATGAGACCGCTTGTATGCGGTTCGAGGCACGTTCAAGCAACGGATTGCGCGCTCCGGCGTGCCCTTCAGAGTTCGCAGCCGAATTGATTCGCCTATCACTAAAAGTGGAGAGAAACCATGGCATACGAGGCCGAAATCAGTCGTAAGAACCCGGGTTGTTTCTTGTTTTTGGTCGACCAGTCAGAGTCGATGGAAGACCCTTTTGGGGGCGGAGAGGCTGGCAGAAGGAAGGCCGAGGAGCTGGCGACGATACTCAACAAGCTCATTCACAATCTGAGCATCCGTTGCGCCAAATCGGACTCTATTTACGACTACTTTCATGTCGGTGTGCTGGGCTACAGCGAAGAGAGCTGTAAACCAGCGCT
>WNFX01002717.1_pt1 | contig 18307 bp, 19 predicted proteins | sample 5400111 | NCBI WGS metagenome assembly WNFX01 (sample SAMN13153363, study PRJNA577476) | soil metagenome | isolation source: 40 cm soil or saprolite under grassland replicate 1 | place: USA:California | collected 2016-06-15 | reverse complement strand
GACGTCGGTTTCGGCGACAAAGCGGTCCTTGTGCTTGATGAGCAGCCAGTCCTTCGGGTTCCTGGCCGTGCGGACCAGCGCGAAGGAGCCTTTGAGCTTGGCGCCGCGAAGCGTGACGCTCAGCTTGCCCGCGGCGATGCCCTCCCTGACGAGGCGCTCGGCGTGCGCGCGGTCGTGGTACCAATGTCCCTTCCGATCCTCGTCGGGTGTATACGGGCCGCAGTCCCACACGATCACTTCGCCCGCGCCGTACTGCTTGGGGGGAATCACGCCCTCGAACGAGGCGTAGTCGTAAGGGTGGTCCTCGGTCATGACCGCGAGGCGCTTGTCCGCGGGGTTGAGCGACGGGCCTCGGGGAACGGCCCAGGACTTGAGCACGCCGTCGCACTCCAGCCTAAAGTCGTAGTGCAGCTGGCGCGCCGAGTGCTTCTGGACCACGAAAAGGAGCAGTCCCTCGCCCGGGGCGGGTGCGGGCGCGGGCTCGGGCGTCGCGTCGAAGGCGCGCTTCTTGGAATATTCGTCCAGCAGCGCTGCCGCCGCCGACGGGTCGGCCAGCACGACGCGCTTGGCTTTGGGCATGCGAGAGATTCTAGCTTGCCGGATCGCGCGTGGGTGCTGGACAATCCACCCATGACGCAGCTCCTCGCCGGAACCAGCGGCTTCTCCTACAAGGAGTGGCTCGGCAAGTTCTATCCGGAAAAACATCCTGCGGACGGGATGCTGCGCTACTATTCCGAGCATTTGGCGACGGTCGAGATCAACAACACTTTCTACCGCATGCCCGCCGAGACGATGCTCGCGCGCTGGGCCGAAGAGGTCCCTGAGAATTTCGCCTTTGCCCTTAAGGCGCCGCGCCGCATCACCCACGAGCTGCGCTTGAAAGAGTGCGAGACCCACGTCGCCGAGTTCCTGCGGCGCGCCCAGGCGCTGGGCGGCAAGCTCGGGCCCTTGCTGTTCCAGCTTCCGCCTTACCTGAAGAAGGACCTGCCCCGGCTGCGCGATTTCCTCGCGCTGCTGCCCGCGGGCCGGCCTGCCGCCTTCGAGTTCCGCAACGAGTCCTGGCAGGACGGGGAGGTCTACGAGGCGCTGCGCGCGAAGAGCGCGATGCTCTGCTATACCGACACCGAGGAAGGCGACTCCCCGCCTATCGTCGCGACCGCCGGCAGCGGCTACCTGCGCCTGCGGCGCACCCATTACGAAGATGCGGATCTCGGCGACTGGGCCGAGCGCATCGCGGCGCTGCGCCTGGAGCGCGCTTACGTCTATTTCATGCACGAGGACGACGCGTTGGGTACGGTGTTCGCCCGCAAGCTTTTGGACTTTTGGAAACAGCGAAAATGAACGAAACGGCTGCCGTCCCGGGGCGGATCGAGCGCCTCAAGCTCTACTACGCGAAGAACGAGCAGAGGATCGCGGTCCTCTCCTTCATCTGCGGCTTTGTCTTCGATATCGCCATGGTCGACCGCGCCGACTCCTGGCACGCGATCGCCCAGCAGGTCTTCTATCTCGCCGTGATCCTGGCGGCACTCACGCAGATGTTCTTGGAGGAAGGGCAGCCTCAGCCCGATCCCGCGGGCCAGTTCTTCCTCAAGCGCTGGTACTACCAGTACCGCACGGCGCTCGTGCACTTCTTCCTGGGAACGCTGCTCAACGTCTACACCATCTTTTTCTTCAAGAGCTCCTCGCTCCTCGTGTCGTTCGGCTTTCTCGCGTTCCTGGCTTTCCTGCTGTGGGCCAACGAGTCCGAGCACTTCAAGTCCCGGGGCCTCACCTTCAAGTTCGTCCTGCTCGCGCTGTGCGCGATGTGCTTCGCGGCCAACGTCGTGCCGATTGCCGTCGGCTCGATCGGGACGACGGTGTTCCTCATCTCGATGCTCGTCGGCTGCATGCCCGTGGTCGGCATCGTCTGGTGGATCAGGAAGAAGAAGCCGGATCTTTTCCCCCGCGCGCGCAGGCAGATGCTCATGCCCCTGGGAAGCGTGCTGATCGGGTTTTTGGTGTTCTACTACTTCAGGCTGATCCCGCCTGTGCCGCTGTCGATCCCCTTCATCGGTGTGTATCACGCAGTCGAGAGGTCGGGCGACAGCTACCGGCTCAGCCACGAACGGCCGATCTGGCGCATCTGGCACCACGGGGACCAGGAGTTCCTCGCGCAGCCCGGGGACAAGGTGTACGTGTTCTTCCGCATTTTCTCGCCCACGCGTTTTTCCGACCAGGTGCAGGTGCGCTGGTACTGGAAGGACGACGCCCGCGGGTGGGCCCTGCAGGACACGATTCCGATCAAGATCGTCGGCGGACGCGCCGAAGGATTCCGCGGCTACGGCTTCAAGTCGAATTACCAGCCGGGCGAGTGGAAGGTCCAGGTGGAGACCACCGACAGCCGCGAGATCGGCCGGGTCTACTTCAGCCTCGAGACGCGTCCCGAATGGCCGCGGAGTTTCGAAATCGACCTCGAGTAGCGCCGCCCGAGGCGCGGACGCTCAATCGGCCGCAGCCAGACGCGTGAACAGCCGCTTGAGCGCGTTGACCTGCGCGAGGTATGCGGCGAGGTCGTGGGAGCCGCAGCGCTGACCCGCGGACTGGAAGCCGCGGCGCGCGTAGGCACCGCCCCGCGCGGGGCCGCAGAGGTGGATGACGGCAGCGAGATCCTGCTTCTGCTCGAGCGTCGCCGCGCTGCGCGCGAGCATGTTCGCGACCCTGCGGTCGAGCAGCGCGGAGGTCATCTCGATCGCGTGGCTGGGCACGACGCGGGTGTAGAGGCCGTTGAACCAGCACGAGGTCGGGTCGTACCATGGACCGTCTTTGACCACGGCGTGGTCGTGGACGCAGTAGCGCTTCGCGTCCCGGAACGCGGCGTCGGTGATCTGGAACATTCCGACCGCGCTCGACGACGGGCGGTACAGCTCGAAAGGATTCCAGCTCGGGCGCCAGCTCCAGCGCGGCCGCGCGACGGGATTGCCCGCGCCCTCGATCTGCGCGAGCGCGGCGAGCAACTCGGGCGCGATCACGGCGGTGGAATGCTCGCGAAAGAGCGGTCCGTATTGGCGCCAGGTCTCGAGCGGCGTCTTCGCGAGGGCGCCGCCCACCGGGAAAAACATCTCGGACGGCTTGCGGACGGCCTGGACTATCCAGTTTGCCGCGCCCCAGATGGCGAGGATGCCGATCGCGACAGCGAGACCCCGAATCGCGGGCGGCGCGGCCCAGAGCCTGCGAAACGCGCGCGAGACAGGGCCTGCGAACCGCGCGAAGGCGGTCGCTAGCGCGCGCACGCGCGCCCTCGGCGAAGGAGCTTGGGCAGTGTGCGAACGTGACATGGGGAGATATCGTATCCGGTAAAATCCCCGGCAAAGGGGCCACTTATGCACGAAAACGACGTCACCGCGGAAAAACTCGCCGCCGATCTCAGGCTCGTCATCTCCGACGCCGAGGCGCTGTTGCGCGCGACCGTCGGGCAGGCGGGGGAAACAGCCACCGCAGCGCGCGCGAAGATGCAAGAGAGCCTCGAATCGGCCAAGCTCAAGCTCGGGCCGCTCGGCGAGGAGGTGGCCGAAAAGGCGCGCGCCGCCGACGACTATGTGCGCGCAAATCCCTGGCAGGCGGTCGGAATCGCCGTACTGGCCGGAATCGCGCTCGGGCTCCTGATCAGCCGCCGCTGACGTCTACCATGAGCGAAGAAGCCGGACGCTCCGAGGGCCTGCTCGATTCTCTGCGAAATCTCGCGAGGACTTTCCTCGCGATCGTGCAGACCCGCATCGAGATCTTCGCGAGCGAGATCGACGAGGAGAGGGCGCGGCTCGCGCGAATCGCGGTGCTCGCCGCGGTCGCCGCGCTGTGCGTCGCGCTCGCCGTCGTCCTGCTCGTGTTCTTCCTCGTGGTGCTGTTCTGGGACACGAATCGTCTCCTTGCGATCGGCGCGTTGGCCGGGGTCTTCGCCGTCGGCGCAGTCGCCGCCTGCCTCGGCTTGCGCGCGGCGGTCTCGCAGCGGCCGAAGTTCCTGTCGACCACGCTCGCCGAGCTGCGCAAGGACCGGGCGAGGCTCGAGGGGCAGTGAGCCCGCTCCCGCAAATTCTCGAGCGGCGCGCGCGGCTCCTCGCCGAGGCGCAGGCGCAGCGGCACGCGCTCGCTCAAGGGGTCGCCGTCTGCCGCAGCGTGCTCGTCGTCGTCGACCGCGTCGTCGTTTGGGCGTCATGGCTGCGCGCGAGGCCCTACCTCGTCGTCGCAGCCGCTACCGCGATCGCGGTGCTGCGTCCGAGACTCGCGCTCGAGTGGAGCGCGCGCCTGCTCACGCTGTGGCGGGTGGGGCGCCTCCTGTACGAAGCGGTGAAGCCGGCGGCCGGCGACCGCGCCAAGCCGTACCCTCCGGATTCTCAGGGATAGGCGAAGGGCGACGGATAGGGCCTGCCGAACGGCCGTCCCGCGCGCACCGTCGCGACGGGCTTGAGGTGGCGGCTGCCCTTGCGCGTGTTTTTGCGCGTGTCGACGAAGTCCACCGGTCCCTCCACCAGCTCGAGGATGGAGACGTCGGCGGGAGCGCCGATCGCGAGCGTGCCGAGCTTGTCCACTCTTGCGATGATCCTCGCGGGAGTCGCGGTGGCCATGGCGACGACCTGCTCGAGCGAGAATCCCAGGTTGAGGAACTTGCTCATCACCCAGGGCAGATAGGGCATCCCGGGCGTGTTGCCGCTCACTGCGTGGATGTCGCTGCCGATCGTATCGGGCGTGAAGCCCTGCGCGATCGCGGGCTCCGCCACGGTGTAGTCGAAGCTGCCGCCGCCGTGGCCGACGTCGATGAGGACGCCGCGCTTCTTCGCGGCGAGCGCCGCGCCGAGCACCTTGCCGTCGCGCACGGTGTTGTTGCCGGCGCCCGAGTACGCGTGCGTGAGGATGTCGCCGGGACGAAGCAGATCCAGCAGCGCCGACAGCTCGCCCGGCGCGTTGCCGATGTGGCACATGACGCGCGCGCCGCGCACGCCCGAGCGCTCGCAGGCGAGGATCGCGCGCCTGAGCGGCTCCAGGCCGTTCGTGCCGACCACCTCGACCGTTTCGCGCACCTTCACGCCGAGCACGAGCTCCGGGTTTTCCGCCAGCGTCTTCGCCGCCAGGTCCGCATCGGCGTAGTCGATGTTGAGCATCTCGCCGACCGGAAATCCGGAAAGCCCGATCGAGGAGATATGCACGAAGGCGTAAATACGGCTGCGCGCCTGTGCGACGATGTAGTGTTTCAGCGCCGAGAAGGTATTGGCGCCCGCGTCGCCCGCGCTCACGTAGGTGGTGGTCGCCGTGTAGGGCACGAGCTCGTCCGCGGGGAGGCCGATCGCCGAGACCTGCGGATAGACGTGCGCGTGCATGTCGATCAGGCCGGGCAGGACGAGCTTGCCCCTGGCATCGAGCATTTGCTTCGCGCGCGCATCGGGGATCTCCGGCTCCAGCGCCGCGATCACCGCGTTCCGGATGCCGATGTCGCGCCGCGCGCGCAGCTTCTGGCCCGGATCGAGCACCTCGCCGCCTTTGATGACGAGATCGAACTTGTCGGTCTGCGCGAGCGCGCCCGCGCCAAGGCCGAGCAAGGTGCCGCCGGCTGCGGCGCCGGCAAGGAATTCGCGTCGGGAAACGGGTCGCATGGCTGTTCTCCGTGTGGTCTATTTCTTCTTCGCCTGGCCTTCGGCCGAGCAGGGATGGTCGCTCGAGCAGCGGTCGCCGATGACGCCAACCGACTGGATCTCGATCTCGATTCCCGGGCGCGCGAAATTCGTCACCGTGATGAGCGCGCTCCCCGGGTAGTTGCCGTTCTGGAAATAGTCCTTGCGCATCTCGACGAAGCGGTCGCCGTAGCGCGACTCCTTGATGAACACCGTCACCTGCACGATGTTGGCGAGGCTGCCGCCGGCGCGCTTCATGATCTGGTCGATCTGCGAGAACACCTGCTTCACCTGCGCCTCGAAATTGTTGGCGATGTCGCGGCCCTCGTTGTCGCGCGTCGCGGTCTGGCCGGCGAGCCAGACGATTTTCCCGCCGTCGGTGACGACGCCGGGCGAGAACGCCCGCGACAGCTGGAATGGAGTCTTCTCCAGGTACTCCGCCGCCGTGGCGGCGAGCGGCAGCGAAACGGCGGCGGCAAGAAAAACCTTCGTGAACATGCGGTTCATGTTTCCCCCAGGCTAGAAATGGAGTGTGATTCGCGGCTGTCGAGGACCGACGGGCCCTGAGGTCAAGCTAACCCAAACGGCGGACTGTGACAAGCAAGGCTCAGCGCACCGCAGCATTGACCGCGATTTTGCGCGGGGAGTAGCATGGCCGCGTCACAGAACCGCATCCGAAGCCGCCCCCAACCCGTCGCCCAAAGCACAAAGGAGTCGATATGGCGATCAATTTCACCGTCAACGGCAAGCCCGTCAGCGTCAACGCGCCGGAGAGCACCCGCCTCCTTTGGGTGCTGCGAGAGGAGCTGAAGCTCACCGGCACCAAATTCGGCTGCGGTGCCGGCCAGTGCGGCGCGTGCATGGTGCACATCGACGGCGGCCGCATGTTCTCCTGCCTCATGCCCGTGTCGGCGGTGCAGGGCAAGGCGGTCACCACTATCGAAGGCCTTTCGCCCGATCGCATGAACGCCCTGCAGCGCGCCTGGCTCGCCGAGAGCGTGCCTCAGTGCGGCTACTGCCAGTCGGGCCAGCTGATGAGCGCCGCGGCGCTGCTCGGCGCGAACCCGCGCCCGACGCGCGAGGAAATCAAGGACCACATGAGCGCGAACGTGTGCCGCTGCGGAACCTATCCGCGCATCGTGCGCGCGATCGAGCGCGCCGTAAGGGAGGGCTGAGCCATGACGACCCGTCGCGAATTCATGGTCGGCGCTGCCGGCCTCACGTTTACGGTCCTGGTGGACGGGTGCGCGGCCATGCGCACGGAGGGACGAAGCGCCGGCGCATCGCTCGCGAGCGCGCCTGCGGGCGGAGCGAAGACGGTCAACGCCTGGGCGAGCCTCGCGCAGGACGGCACCGTGTACATCATGAACCCGGCGGTCGAGATGGGGCAGGGCTCGCAGACCGCGATCCCCCTCATCATCGCCGAGGAGATGGACGCCGACTGGTCGCGCGTGCGCATCGTGCCGGCCGCGCCGGACGACAAGGTCTACGGCAACCCGGGATTCCGCGGTCTTATGTATACAGCGGGGTCGGCGACGGTCACCGGCTACTGGGACGTGGCGCGTACCTTCGGCGCGCAGGTGCGGCGTGTGGTGATGGAGAACGCCGCGCGCAAATGGGACGTGCCGCTCGCGGAGCTCTCCACCGAGCCGAGCGCGGTAGTGCACGCAAAAACCGGCCGCAGAATGAGCTACGGCGAAATCGCGGCCTTTGCCGAGATTCCGGCGACCGCGCCAACGATCAAATCCGAAGAGCTGAAAAAACCTGGGCAGTACCGCCTGATCGGCAAAGACGTGATGCGCGTCGAGCTGCCGACCAAGGTGAACGGCACGGCGCAGTACAGCATCGACGTGCAGCTTCCTGGAATGCTCTACGGCGCGGTGCTGCGCGGCCCGGTCGAGGGCGCCGCGCCTCTGGCTATCGACGACGCGCAGGCGCGTGCGGTCGCGGGCGTGGTGCGCATCGTGCCCATGGCCTTCGGCGTCGGCGTGATCGCCGAGACGCCCTGGGCGGCGTTCGACGCGAAGAACGCGCTGAAAGTGACATGGGACCGGCGAGCTCGCGCCTTCGGTCACGACAGCGACCGCGCGATCCCGGTCTATTCCGCAGCGGCGCGCGACTTGAATCGCGCGGGCAAGCCCTGGGACACCGCTGGCGACGCGCGCGGCGCGATGGAGAAGGCGGCGAAAATCTACGAGAGCGAGTACGTCTGCGACTACAGCTACCACGCGCAGATGGAGCCGCTCAATTCGGTCGCTTCGGTCTCGCCCGCGGGCGACGCCTGCGAGATCTGGTGCGGCACGCAATCGCAGACCATGGCGGTCGCCGCGGTCGCCAAGACGCTCGGCATCCCGGTGGAGAAGGTGAAATTGAATTTGACCCTGCTCGGCGGCGGCTTCGGCCGGCGCGGGCACCGCGACGAGGAATTTGTCGTCGACTCGGTGCTGCTCTCGAAAGAAGTGAAACGCCCGGTGAAGGTCCTGTGGACGCGCGAGGATGACGTGCGCAACGGGCGCTTCCGTCCGCTCTCGGTGCATTTCCTGCGCGCGGGGCTCGACACTTCGGGCCGCATCGTCGCCTGGCAGCACCGCGTTGCCTGCGACGAGATCACCGCGTTCCAGGACCCGGTGCGTTACAAGGGAGGCGGGGAGAAGGATTTCCTCGCGATGGCGGGCTCGGAGCTGCGCACCTACGACATCCCGAACCGGCTCTCGGAGCAATTGCCGCAGGAAACCGGGATCCGCACCTCATCCCTGCGAGGGATCGGGTTCGGGCCTAACAAGTTCGCCACCGAAGCGTTTCTCGACGAGGTCGCGGCGAAGCACCGACTCGATCCGGTCGAGCTGCGTCTGCAGCTTCTGAAGAACACGCCGCGCGGCCAGGCGGTCATCCGCGCCGTGGTGGAGATGTCCGACTACCGTCGTGCGCGGCCGGGCCGCGGCCTGGGTTTCTCGTTCATCGATTATTCGGGGACCATGGTCGCGGCGGTGGCCGAGGTGTCGGTGGACAAGGCGCGCGGCAAGGTCACCGTGCACGATTTCTGGCTCACGCTCGATCCCGGCATCGCGGTGCAGCCGGACAACGTCGTCGCGCAGACCGAGAGCTCTATCGTGTATGGCCTGGGGCTCGCGCTCACCGAGCGCATCACGATCAAGGACGGCGCGGTTCAGCAGTCGAACATTCTCGACTACGGCGTGCCGCGCATGCACGACATTCCCGAGCTGCACATCAGGCTCATATCGACTCCGAACCGCCCGACCGGCGCAGGCCAGATGGCGACGCCCGTGGTCGCACCCGCCATCGCGAGTGCCGTCTTCGCGGCGACCGGTGCGCGCGTGCGCCACGCGCCTTTCCTGCCCGGGCGCGTGCTGGCGGCCATGGCCTGAGCGTACTCAGGAGGCGGAGCGCTTCGCGGCGTCGCGCGCGCGGATCGCTTCGTGGCGCGCGAGCAGGCGCTCGGCGCGCGCGACGACCGGTATGTCTATCATCTTGCCGTCGATCGCGAACGAGGCGCGCCCTTCGGCGGCGGCCTTGGCGTTCCCCTCGATGACGCGCTTCGCGTGGGCGACTTCTTCCGGGGAGGGCGAGTACTCCTCGTTCACGATGGTCACCTGCCCGGGGTGGATGCAGCTCGCGCCGAGGAAGCCGAACTGGCGCGATCTTCGCACCATGCGGCGAAACGCCTCCCAGTCCCCGAATGCGGCGACGCTCGCGATATAGCCAAGCGGCATAATGCCCGCGGCGCGCGCGGCGAAGATCATCTGCTGCTTGGGCATAAGGAGCGTATCTTCAGTCGGCTCCATACCGGACTCGAGAGCGAAGTCCTCGCCGCCGATGTCCATAGCCGCGGTACGCTCCACCGCGAGCGCGATCTCCGGCATTCGGAAAAAAGCGGCGGGAGTCTCGACCATGGCGATGAAGCGCGTATGCCCCGCGGCGAGCCCGCGCTTCGCTTCAAGCCTCGAAACCAGCTCGTCGAGCCGGCGCAGGTGGGCCGCGTCGGCCACCTTGGTCACGGCGACCGCGTTCACGTCGGGACCCACGCAGGCTTCCAGATCGCCTGAGGCCATCGCATCGGGCCGGTTGATGCGCACCGCCACGTCGGCTCCTCCGCGCCGCACCCGGGTCGCCGCGCGGGCGACGAGCTTGCGCGCGTTGTCCTTCTCGTGGGTGGGGACGCTGTCCTCCAGGTCGAGCAGGATGCAGTCAGCGCCGCGCGTGTGCGCCTTCTCCACGTATTTCTCGACGTTCACCGGCACGTACAGCAGCGAGCGCCACACCGGAAGTCCGGGTTTCATTCCTGTTCTCCCTTGGGAGTCCCGCCGCCTTCGCACACGATGCCGGCCGCGACGAGCTTCGCATACGCGGCCTGGTCGACGCCGATTTCGGCGAGCAGCGCGCGGTTGTGCTCGCCCAGCTTCGGCGCCGGCGCGCGGATCGCGCCAGGCGTGCGCGAAAGGCGCGGCGTAACGTGGTGCATAGGGAAGGCGCCCATGTCGGGATCGGGATAATCGGCGATGAGCTCGCGCTCGGTCACGTGCGGATCCTCGAGGATCTGCGCGATGTCGTACACCGGCCCGATGGTGACTTCGTATCTTTCGAAGAACTCGACGTTCTCGACCTGCGTGCGTTGCGCGATGAAGCCGCCGATGATCGCGTCGAGCTCGTCGGCGTGCCGCAGGCGCTCCGAGTTGGTCGCGTAGCGGGGATCGTCGATCAGCTCCGGCCGGCCGATTGCGCGGAACAGCCGCTCGGCCATTTTCTGTATCGACGCGGACAGGCACACCCAGCGCCCGTCCCGGGTCCGGTACGCGTTGCGCGGCGCGGTGGTGGTGGAGCGGTTCCCGGTGCGCGCCTTGACTTTCCCGGTGAGGCGCAGGTTTGCGGCCTGCGGTCCGAGGATGTTGAAGAGCGGCTCGAGCAGCGGCAGGTCGATCACCTGTCCCGCGCCGCCGTCGCGCTCGGCCTCGCGTAGGGCGATCATCGCCGCGCTAGCGCCGCAGAGGCCAGCGACGCTGTCCGCGAGATACATCGGCGGCAGCACCGGCTCGCGGTCGGCGAAGCCGTTCATCGATGCGAAGCCCGACATCCCCTCGATCAGGGTGCCGAAGCCCGGCCGCTGGCTGTAGGGGCCGTCCTGGCCCCAGCCGGAAATGCGTACCACGACGAGCCTGCGATTGCGCTCGAAAAGTTTTTCCGGCGCAAGTCCCATTTTTTCCAGAATGCCGGGACGGAAGCTCTCGACCAGTATCGAAGCCGAAGGTACGAGCTCGAGCAGCAGCTCGCGCGCCTCGGGGCGGCGCAATTCCAGGCACAGGCTCTTCTTGCTGCGCGAATAGAGTTTCCAGGTGACCGGCACGCCGCTCGTCTGCCAGGCGCGCAGCGTGTCGCCGGCCGGCGGCTCCACCTTGATCACCTCTGCGCCGAAATCGGCGAGCACCTGCGTGAGCGTGTTGCCGGCGACGAGGCGCGACAGGTCGAGGACGCGCACGCCTTCGAGCGCGCCGCGCGCCTGCGGGGTGTAGTCGCGTTTTTTCGGCTGCGCTTTCATCCCTCCGCTCACTCCGCTCTGGCACCGGACTCGCGAACGACGCGTCCCCACTTGGCGTGCTCGGTCTTGAGGAACGAGGCGAACTCCTCCGGCGAGCCGCCCAAAGCGTTGCCGCCTTCCGTTGCGAGCCTCTCGCGCATCTCGGGCGTCTTGAGCGCGCGGTTCACCTCGGCGTTCAGCGTCGCGACGATGGGCGCTGGAGTGCCGGCCGGGGCGAGCAATCCGTACCAGGTATTCGCCTCGAATCCGCCGAAGCCGGATTCGGCTATGGTGGGCGCGTCGGGAAGCTCGGGGGAGCGCTTCGCGGAGGTCACCGCTATCGCGCGCAGCCTCCCGGCTCGAATCTGCGAAAGTGCAGACGGGACGGAGGACATAAACAATTGCACCTGGCCGCCCAGGGTATCGGTCAGGGCTTGCGACGCGCCCTTGTAGGGGACGTGCGTGAGCTTGACGCCGGCGGCACGCTGCAGCAGCTCGCCGCTCAGATGGGACACCGTTCCGTTCCCCGGCGATGCGTACGTGACCCCGCCCGGATCGGTCCTGGCCGCCGCCAGCAGATCGCTCAGCGACCGGTAGCGCGAATTCGATGCCACGACGAGGACCACCGGCGCGGAGACGATAAGCACGATCGGACTCAGATCCTTGAGCGGGTCATAGGGCAGCTTCGCGTAGAGCGCCGGATTGATCGCGAGGTTGCTCGTTTGCCCGACCACCAGGGTGTAGCCGTCTGCGGGAGACTTGACCGCCTGCTCGACGCCCAGATTTCCGCCGGCGCCCGGTTTGTTTTCCGCGACGAGGGTCCATTTGGCGTTCTCGGAGAGCTTGTTGGCGATCGTGCGAGCGGCGATGTCGGTTCCGCCTCCGGGGGGGAACGGGACGATCATCCGTATCGGCTTCGCCGGATAGGTTTGCGCCACCGCGGCTCCCGCGAAAAGCGCGAGCGTCAAGGACACGAAAGCGGCGGTCAGGAGGGAGAAACCAGGCGGCAACCTCATCGAGAATATACTACTACGCCGAATCGCGGGAGAACCGATGAGTCGCACACTGATCCTGTCGATCGCCGCGTTCGCGTGCGCCGCGTCGCTCGCCCACGGCGCCGACGAATACCCGGCGCGCGCCGTTCGCATCGTCGTGCCGTTTGCTCCCGGCGGCGGCACCGACGTGGTCGGACGGATCCTGGCGCAGCAGCTCACGCAGCGCTTGAAGCAGAGCTTCGTCATCGACAACCGGCCTGCGGGCTCAGGGATCGTCGGCGCCGATCTCGTCGCCAAGGCCCAAGCCGACGGATACACGCTGCTTTTCGCGTTCTCGTCGCTTTCCAGCAGCGCGAAGCTGATCAGCCATCTGCCCTACGACCCGGTCGGCGATTTTGCACCGGTTGCTCTGGCGACGACCTCGCCGCTGGTGCTTTTCGTGCATCCCTCGGTTCCCGCCACGGATGTGAAGCAATTCATCGCCTACGCCAAGGCAAACCCGGGAAAGCTCAACTACGGCTCCTCCGGGCCGGGAAGCTCGCCGCATCTGGCGACCGAGTTGCTCATGGCGATGGCGGGCATCGAGATGACCCATATTCCCTACAAGGGCATCGCTCCCGCGATCACGGCGCAGCTTGCCAACGAGGTGCAGATGTCCTTTACGCCCATCGCGGTGGGCATGCCGCACGCGAGAGCGGGCAAGCTGCGCGCGCTGGGCTCAGGCGGGCTGCGGCGGTCCGTGGCGGTGCCCGATCTCCCGACTATAGACGAGTCGGGACTCCCGGGGTTTGAAGTCATCGGCTGGTGGGGCATGCTCGCGCCGTCGAAGACGCCGGGTCCCGTCGTCGGCCTGCTCAATCGCGAGATTCGCGCCGTGCTCGATGTCGCCGAGGTCAGGCGCAACCTGATCGAGCAGGGCATGGACCCCGCAGGCGGCACTCCCGAGCAATTCGGCGCCCTGATCAAGTCCGACATGGACAAGTGGGGCGACATCGGCAAGCGCCTCGGAGTGAAATTGGATTGACGCCTGCGGTTCAAGGCGGAACGAGCCGCCAGGTCGCGTCGGGCCCCTCGCGGCAGGCGCCGTAGCGGAACGGCTGCGTGGCGCGCCCCGGGGTGTAAAACCGCAGATCGATGAACCACACGCAGGTCGAGCCCGCGCTCATGCCGTCGAAGGCCGGTAAATCGGCGAACCAGCGATACACCGCCATCGCGGGTGAATTCCACGCCTCCTGCGCGAGCGCCTTCGTTGCGCCTTCTCCGTAGCGCGTTCGCGTTTCCCAGTGGGCTGCAGACAAGGGCTCATAGACGGAGTCGAGCATCGCGATGAAGCCATCGCCGGGCCGATAGACGCGCGGCTCCTCGCGTATCAGGTTCACGTGGGCGAAGCGATGCGCCTCGGCGTCGGAGACGAACACCGTCCAGTTGAAAGGCGAGAGCGGCCGCGGCTGCACGTTGACAGCCGCGCCGCCCAGACCGAGCGAGCGGGCGTGGCGTTCGCCGAACTCGATCGCCTTTTCCTTCTGCAAGTACTGAAAGCCGACGTAGCCGACGAGGACCGCGCTCGCCGCGACGGCCGGCCAGCGGGAACGGCGCAGAGCCGCCGAAGCGGCGAGGCCAGCGACGATGAACCCGGTGAACCACAGGTCGATGATGAAGGTCGTGCCGATCTGCGCCCTCCAGTCCGAAAGCGGCGCGAGGACCATGGTGCCGTAGCTGGTGATGACATCGCCCGCGACGTGCAACGCGAGCCCGAGCGCCGTGACGCCGTAGAGCGCGCGCCAGCCGCGCGGCTCGCGCAGGATCTTCGCGAGCACCCACGCGAGGAAGAGCGCCCACAACGGCAGGAGGACGAGCGAATGCGTCACGCCGCGGTGGTTCGCGAGGTATTCGACCGGCCCGACGAAGGCCACGACGAAGTCGAGGTCGGGAGCGGCGCAGGCGAAAAATCCGGCCGCGATGCGCCGCGGGAGCGAGCGCGCGTCCTGCGGCGCGGTGGCGCGGGCGAGCAGCGCTCCGGAGAGCGCGTGGGTCAGGGTGTCCACGACAGGATCGAGGCGTTCCTGTCGATCCAGCGACGGGCCGGCTAATCCACTTTGACCTTGGCCTGCTTCACCACCTCGCCCCAGCGTGCCACCTCGTTCTTGAGGATGACGGCGAATTCCGCGGCGGAGCCCCCCGCAGGCTCGAGGCCGTCGCCCGCCAGAACCTTTTCCGCGTCCTTCGATTTCAACGCCTCGTTCGCTTCCTTGTTGAGACGCTCGACGATGTCCTTCGACAAGCCCTTCGGGCCCACGAGGCCGTGCCAGTTGATGACCTCGTAGCTCGGGTATCCCGACTCGCGCACCGTGGGAACGTCGGGGGCCGCTGCGATGCGCTTGGGCGTGGTGACCGCGAGCGCTCTCAGGCGTCCGGACTTGACGTACTGCAGCGCAGTCGCGACGCTGCCGAAGATGAGCTGAGTGGTTCCAGCGATCGTGTCGTTGAGAGCCGGTCCGGTTCCCTTGTAGGGAACGTGCGTGATCTTTATTCCGGCCGTATACAGAAAGTATTCGGTTGAAACGTGCACGTGGCTGCCGTTTCCGCTCGAAGCATACGCGAGCTTGTCCGGGTCCCTCTTGGCGAGCGCCACCAGTTCCTGCAGCGTCTTCGCCTGAACCGAAGGGTGCACTGCGACCACGTAGGGCCCGCGCGAGAGCTGCACGATGGGCGTGATGTCGTTCAGGGGATCGAACGACAGCTTGTAGACGTTCGCATTGACGGTGTAGCTCGCGGGAGTGAGCAGCAGCGTGTAGCCGTCTGCCGGGGACTTGATCGCGTACTCGGAGCCGAGGACACTGCCCGCCCCGGGGCGATTCTCCACGATCACCTGAGTTCCCATGCGCTCGGTCAGCTTCTGCGCGACGACCCGGGCGATGAAATCGGAGCCGCCGCCCGGGGCGAAGCCCACGATGATCTTCACCGGCTTGGACGGATATTGCTGCGCTCCCGCGGCGCCGGCCGTGAGCAATGCGAACAGGATTGCGAGCCAGCTTGCGATGAGTTTCATGGTCATTCCTCCATTTCAGGGCGATTTTAATACGCCCGCGGACTGCCGGCAGCGGGCGGCTTGGCGCGAGCGCCGCTAGAAGGAAAGGCCAAGGCCTCAAGCGCAGGTTTCCAGGGAAAGGTCCATAATGCCCTGTCGAATCCCTTTGAGTCTCGGCTCCGCATTCTCCCTACGCGGGCGCGTTCCAGGCCTTCTCTCACAGAAATTTGACGCCGCGCGCGCACCTGCGCGACGGCGAGACCCCGCAAGGAGAACGCTTATGCCCACCGGTATCGTCCGATCTTTCAACGTCAAGAGCGGTTTCGGCTTCATCCGGCCCGACGACGGCTCCAAGGACCTGTTCGTGCACAGCGGCGCGGTGAAGCGCGCCGGGCTCAAGCCGCTGCAGGAAAACCAGAAGATTTCCTACGACGTGCGCAGCGAGCTGGACGGAAGGAGATCGGCCGTCGATTTGAAGGCGGTGCAAGCGGTCGAGGGCTTCGCTACGCCAACGCCCCCGGCCGCTTCAAATACTTCGTCTTGATCGCTTCCAGCGCCTGGAAGGTCAGCGCGCCCAGCGTTCCCGTCGGGTTGTAGCCGCCGTTCTGCGGGAAGGCGCCCGCGCTGATGGCGAAGACGTTGTGGACATCCCAGCTCTGTAGATATTTGTTGACGACGCTGGTGTTGGGGTCCGTGCCCATGACGGTGCCGCCGGTGTTGTGGGTGGACTGGTAGGGGACGATGGTGTATTTGCCGGTGCGCGGGTTGACGTTCATTTTCGACGCGCCCATGGCTTTGCCGATCTCGGCCGCCTTGTTGGTGATGTACACGCTCATCTTGTGCTCGTTCTCGTGGCGGTCGAAGGTCATGCGGAGCAGCGGCAGGCCGTAGGCGTCGCGGTAGGTCGGGTCGAGATCCAAATAGTTGCCGCGGTAGCTCTGGCACGCGCCCTGGACGGCGATGGAGCACGAACGGGTGAAGTATTTCGCGACCGCCTTCTTCCACTCCGATCCCCAGCGCGGCGTTCCCTGAGGCACCGGGCGCACTTCGATCGGCCGTGTCGCGCCCGAGCCGCAGTTGATGTTGCCTCCGCCGATGAATCCGAGTCCCGCGTGGTCGAAGTTGTCGCCGTTGAAGTCGTCGATGCCGGTCGCGTTCCCGCCCGCCCCCATGAAGCCGTTGAGGACCTTGTCGTCGAAGAAGAGGTTGACATTGGACGGCGTCTGGTAAGCGTAGTTGCGCCCGACAACGCCGGTGTTCGCGACCGGGTCGTAGGGCTTGCCGATCCCCGAGAGGAGCATGAGGCGCGTGTTGTTGAGGACGTAGGACGTGAGCAGGATCAGCTCCGCCGGCTGCTCGAACTCCCTGCCGCGCGAGTCGACGTAGGTGACCGAGACCGCGCGCTTCTTGTCCGAGTCGAGATTGATCTTGACCACGTTGCACATCGTGCGCAGCTCGTAGTTCGGGTTCTTCATCAACGTCGGCAGCACGGTGGTCTGAGGGCTCGCCTTCGCCCCCATCTCGCAGGCGAAGAACTGGCAGTAGCCGCAGTACACGCAGGCGTTGATCGTCTGGCCGTATTCGTTCTTGTATGCGCGCGAATTCGCCGCGCTGGGTATGGGGAAAGTCTTGTAGCCGAGCGACTGCGCCGCCTTGGCGAAGAGCGCGCTCGAGTGCGGGGTCTTGAGCGGCGGGTTCGGAAACTCGCGCGAGCGCGGACCCTCGAAGCGGTTCCCGCCTTCGACGATCTGGCCCTTCAAGTTGCCCGCCTTGCCCGAGATGCCGTACAGGTACTCGAAGCGGTCGAAATGCGGCTCGAGCTCCTCGTAGGTCACGCCCCAGTCCTGCATCGTGCAGTCCTCCGCGACCTGCTTGGGCCCGTAACGCTCCAGGGTCCTCGTCTTCGTCTGGAAGTCCCACGGGAAGAAGCGCCAGGTGACCCCGCCCCAGTGCACCGCGGCGCCGCCCACGCCCTCGCCCGGACGGAACGAGCCGAGCTCGCGCATCGGCAGCGCCAGCTCGTTCATGTTGTTGCGGAAGGTGATGGTTTCCTTCGACAGATCCTGCATCAGCTCGTGGTGCCGCACGTACTTCAGCTCGTCGTGCGCGCCCGGCATGCCGAAATCCGCGTCGGTATCGCGCCAGCGTCCGCGCTCCAGGCCGACCACCTTGAGGCCCGTCGCGGCGAGCTCCTGCGCGAGGATCGTTGCGGTGAGACCGACTCCGACGGTGACGACGTCGACGGGCTTCAGCTTGGTCGCCATGGTCAGACCCCCGCCTTGTCGTCGAGCATCACGTGGATGGCGTGGCCGTGCTCGTCCACCTGCGCGACTTTCTGGGTGATGTCGGCGATCGACACCGGCTGGACGCGGTAGGGGACGCCGTGCTTCTCGATGAACGTAGTGTATACAGCGGCGACCCCGGGGAAGCCCACCAGCTTCCAGCCGGCCTTGTCGCGGTTCCCGCCGTATACCGGGTCGGCGAAAAAACCCTCGACGGTGTTGGCGAGCAGCATGCCTCGACGGTGTTGGCGAGCAGCATGTTGAAGAAAAACTGCGCGCGCACCTGCTCGAGCTCGATCTTGCCTCCGTCAAGGCCCTTCAGCACCTCGTCCTGCTGCGCGCGGGAGAGCGCGTCGAAGGACTTGCCGTAGGTCTTCTGGCAATACGCGTTGGTGTCGCGGATCCCGGCGCGGTAGACCGCCGCGGGCGTCAGAGGCGACTGGTAGCCCTGCTGCGGCGTGCCCTCGGGCCAGGGGCCTTGCGTGTACTTCTTCGCCATCGTTCCGTAGCCGCCGAAGAGCTGCTGGTCGATGAAGGAGGTGACCCCGGCTTCCTTCGCGCCCGGTCCCAACTCGTCCTTCGGGATGAGGTGAGACACCGCGGCGTCGAGGAAGGCGACCTCGGTTTGCGACAGGAACATATAGGGGCGCTGTTGCGCCGCGGCTGTGGCCGCACGCATGTGCTGCGCATGCTGCTTGTCGTGGTCGGCGTGGGGCGCGGGCTTGGATTGTGCGGCGGCTCCCGCGGGAATCGCCGCACCGAGCGCGGCGGCTGATTTCAGAAAATTGCGGCGGCCAGATTCTTTCATGGCGTTCCCCCTGTGTCGGTGATCT
>WNFX01004513.1_pt1 | contig 18310 bp, 14 predicted proteins | sample 5400111 | NCBI WGS metagenome assembly WNFX01 (sample SAMN13153363, study PRJNA577476) | soil metagenome | isolation source: 40 cm soil or saprolite under grassland replicate 1 | place: USA:California | collected 2016-06-15 | reverse complement strand
GCGGTGAAAGGCCTTCGCCGTGAGGGCGCCCGCCCCGTTGATGGTCGACATGAAGATGACCTTCCACTCGGGGCACTTGGCGGAGACGGCGAGGGCCTCCGAGGACAGCGCGACGCCGGTGAGGAACTTCACGCCGTCCTTCTCCACGAGCTTCTGGGCCTTGCGCACCGCGGTGGCGGGATCGCCGGCCGTGTCCTCGTAGATGAACTCGACGGGCCGGCCGAGAATGCCCTTGCCCTTGATGTCCTTGGAGAAGAGCTCGGCGGCGCGCTTGGCCTGGATCCCGTACTGGGCGTAGGCACCGGACAGCGCGGCCGGCATCCCGATCTTGATCGGTCCGCCCTGCGCCCACGTCCGTCGGAGAAACGCGGGGACGCCCAGGGTTGCTCCGACGCCGCCGGCCACCGCCACCTGCAGGAAGTCACGACGTCTCATGATGGGATTCTCCTTGTCAGGCTCACGCGGCCTGGGGCACCCAGAGGATCGACGACACCTCGCCGAACTCCCGCCACAGCTTGCGCCAGGAGTCGCCGCCGTCGTCGCTGCGATAGAGATAGCCATAGCGGCTGGCCGCCAGCACCGTCTCGGGAGCCGAGGCAGGCATGCTCACGGTCCACACGGCCGAGTTGGGCTGCACGGGGAGCCCCAGGCTCTGCCACGTCGCGCCCGCGTCCCGCGAGCGCATCACGGTTCCGATGCGGCCCGGCGTCGTGTCTCCGAGCGTCACGAAGACGGTGCGCGGATCATTCGGCTTGACGGCGATGCCGCGCGGGTAGTGCCAGGGGAAGACCTCGCGGGCGCGCGCCGCCTCCCAGGTCTTGCCGTCATCGGTGCTGCGCCAGACGTCGTCGTTGACCACGGTGAAGACGGCCTTGGGCGGGCCCGCGACCACGAGGACGTTGTGGACGTCCTGGTTCGGGATCTGGCCGTTCACCTTCGTCCACGTCTCCCCGCCGTCGATGCTGTGCCGGACGCCGTCCACCTCGAGCCCCACCCACACCTGCCGGTGATCGGTGGGATCGATGGCGATCCCCGTGGGCCGTGGGATCCCGACGTTCGGGCAGTCCGCCGCGATGTCCACGGCCAATTGCTCCCAGGTCTTCCCGGCGTCGGTGGTGCGATAGATGCCCGGCTTGCTGGGCGTGCCCGTCCCCGCGAACATCACGTTCGGATCGACCGGATCGATGGCCATGCTCCAGACCATGGACCCCTTCATCGGCGTGTCGAGCAGGCGCCAGTGGGCGCCGCCGTCGTCGCTCTGGTAGAGACCGATGTCGGTCCCGGCGTAGACCACATTCGGCCGCCGCGCATCCGACAGCAGCGCCCGCACAATGCAGTCGGAATGCATGCCCTGGCGCACGCTGGCCCGTGTCCAGCTCTCGCCGTCGTCGGCGCTCATCATCACGCCCTGGCCGATCGTCCCCACCAGAATGGTGCCCTTGTTCGCCATGGCCCACCTCCTGACGTCGTCCGAACCGTGTCCGCTTTCCCGCGCCCGCGACTATACGCCAGTCGGGTAGGCTCCGCGACCCGGTCTCGATTGATGCGCCCCGGCCATCGATGATAGAAGTCGGTCCGACATGCTCCGATTTGCGGCGGCCCCACTGCTTCTCTTCATCCTTCCCGTGCTCACGGGCGCCGCCCCTCGCACATGGGCCATCACGGTTCTCGGGCCGGCAGATGACCCCCGGCTGGCCGCCGTGACCGAGGCGGTGGATTTCTGGAACGAACAGCTCGAGAGCGTGAATTCCGGTCTGCGGCTTGGGCCGATCAGCCGATCCGACGAGCGCGTTGCCGACGATCTGCTCCGCGCGGTGAGTGATGCGGTCCTGGACGGTCGGCGCCTGCCTCCTCTACCCCCGCGTCTCTCCGACCTTCCCGGCGATCTTCTCGTCGTTCTCGCGGGCACCCACTTCATCTCGGTCGGGCTCACGCCGGGGAGGGTGGCGCGACAGGGGGTCGCGATCATCCGGAGCGCCGACGGGCCACCCCTGTCGCTGCCGAATGTGGCGCGCAACCTCATCGCGCATGAGCTCGGGCACGTCCTGGGGCTTCGCCACAACAGCGATCCCGCGATGCTGATGTGTGGCCGCCCGGCGACGTGCCGACCGGCTCTCTTTCAATCCGACACCAAGCGGTTCTTCCCGCTCACCGACGCGGAGCGGCAGGCTCTGGCCGGACGCTAGCGGTGTTTCCCCCGCGCTGGACGACGCCCCGTGAAGGGGCTATCCTCTGAGCCTTCCGCAGCTTGCTCCGGGGGGAATATGCGAGCCTGGACCGTGGACGCCGATGACATCCGCGTGGCAGAAGATTTTGACGAATCGTTGCTCCACCGGACGCCAGAGATCGACAGCTTCCTGACGCCGGACAGGGATGACAAGTTCATCGTCATTGCCACCAAGGGATTCGGGAAGACGCTGCTCCTGAAGGCCAAGCGGATTCTCTATCAACGAGAGAGCCGGCCGGGATGTCTGCCCACCGGCAACCTGCTCGACAAGCCGATCGGCGACAAGATATTCGGCCGGGAGGCGCTCGCCTTCTTCGCCGCTTCCCCGTTGCCCTGGTCGAAGCTCTGGCTCACCGCCATCGCCGCGGCCGCCCTCAAGCATGTCGGCGCGGTGGACGGGCTCAAGGTCAGCCCGCGGCTCGCCGGGCTCATCGAGGACGCCCGGTTGCACAGCGTCATCGATCATTTCGTCCGGCTCCTGGATTTCACCCCGAGTGAGCTCCAGCGCAGCGCCACCGACACCGACGGACACCTCGTGCCGCGACTGAGAGCCATCAAGGCCCCCCTGGCCATCTTCATCGATGGCGTCGACGAGTACTTCAACAAGCACGTCGAGGTCCTGGACGTCAGCCCGAGCGTCACCGGCGAGCTGTCGCCCAACGTGTGGTACTTCGCCCAGCTCGGCCTGGTCGAGGTTGCGTACCAGCTCCGCCGGATCAATCATCACCTGAAGGTCTTTGCCGCCGTCCGGAAAGAGGCGTACGCGCGTCTGCCCCAGCGCACGGCGATGTCCCAGCAGTATCGGGGCAGCGCCGTCGACATCGTCTATTCGCCCGAGAGCCTGCGGGAGATCTTCATCAACAACGTCCGGCTTCTCAAGGCCGACCGGATGGTCCGTCCCGAGCGATTGCGCGCCGATCCGCTCCTGGCCTTTCTCGGGCGGGCTCAGCTGACGCACACGTACACGCGCGAGGACGAGGAGGTCTTCGACTACGTGTGCCGTCACACGTTGCTGCGTCCGCGTGACCTCATGACCATCGGCGAGCGGCTTGCCGCCCTTCGGCCGGAGGAGCGACTCAACGAGTACCGCCTCAAGGAGGAGGTGAACCTGGCGGCCACCGAGATCGCCCACGAATACCTGGCCGAGATCGCTCCGCATCTCGGGCACCTGGAGCTCGAGCGGTTTCTGCACCGGCTGCCCGGGCACATCTTGACCCGCGACGAGGTGGAGCTGCTCTTCGCCGCGCACAATGCGGGGGCAGATGGCGCGGACCCGAAGCACGTCTTCTGCGCGCTGTTTCGCGTGGGGCTGCTGGGGTACGTCCACCACGACCAGGTGCGCGGTGAGTCGGTGCAGCGATTCCTGCGGCCGGGCGAAGCGACCCTCGAGCCCGACGGCGTGCTGCCGCGCGCCACCCATTACCTGGTGCATCCGGTGCTGTCGGAGGTGATCGGGCGGGCCAATCCAGCCTACTTGCAGCGCATCGATCGGGTGAACATCGTCGGCTACGGCCGGCCCTGGCGGGAGACGGGGAGCGTCGACCACGCCGTGCGTGTCGATGTGCTCTGCGTCCTGAAGGCGGACGTTCACGGGTTCGGGATGCTGATGCGATCTGGCGCAGACGCTCCCGTGCGGAAGGCCCTGGAGGAAGCCGTGAAGAAGTGGAGGCAGGGCGCGGCAATCACCGAGACGAGGGACGGTGATTCGCTCGTGATCGTGCATGACGATCCCGTGGCGCTGGCCCAGATGGCCCGGCAGATCATGGACGACGTCTACCGGGCGCCCGGACAGCCACGCTTACGCATGGCCTTGCACTACGGCGAGGTGCAGACACGGCAGCGCCCGGAGGACCCAGTTGTCGTCATTGCCGGAGGCGACGCTATTCTCTGCACGGCCCGGGTGGAGCCCCACGTCGAGCCGGGACAGATCTGGGCGACGGAGGAATTTCGCCAGGAGCTGTCCAGGAAGCCTTCGTTGTGGCGGACGACGCCCGTGCCGGGACCTGCCGGCGATCGCTTCAACGTGAAGAAGGAAGGCGGGATAGAGCCGGACCTGTGGGTCCGGCTGTATCGGCTGGAGCTCTGATGGGCAGGTCTACTTGACATCGACACTCTTTCGGCAAACTCTCTGGCGCATCGAGCGCAGCGACTCGCGCGCGCGGTATCACTCGGGAGGGATGGGGTCCAAACCGTAATGCCCGGCCGGGGCCGAGCAGGTCCCGAAAGGAGACTCCAATGGCGGAGCGACTCGGACTGGCCGTTATTCCCGGGGTGGGCTGGCGTGCCAATGAGATCCAGACGATCGCGCGGGAGGCGGAGGACGCAGGGTTCGATGCGATCTTCGCCGCCGAGGTGAACAACGATGTCATGGCGACCGCGCAGCTCATGGGGACGGCGACACGGCGCATCCAGGTCGGCACGTGGATCGCCAACATTTACGTTCGCCATTCCTACGCCTGCGCGCAGGGCGCGGCGCTCATCGCCGACGCCACGGAGGGGCGATTCGTTCTCGGGCTTGGCGTCAGCCATCCACCGGTGAACAAGGCCCTCGGCATCGAGATGGGTGACGCTCCGAGCGCGTTGCGGCGCTACGTCACCTCCGTGCGCAGCTGGCTGAAGGGCGAGGGGCCGGCGACCCATCTTCCTCAGCGCCCAACCGCGCGCCCCGTGCCGCTCTACGTTGCCGCGGTCACTTCGCGCACGGTCGAGCTCGCGGGCGAGCTGGCGGATGGCATCATGCCGTTTCTCTGGTCGGCGGAGCGCGTCAGGAAGAGCAAGGTGTGGGTCGATCGCGGGCGCGCCAAGGCGTCCGGCCTCGGCAAGGTCGATGTGACGTTGGGACTTCCCACCTTCGTTGGCGACGACCTCAAGGAGATGCGCGAAACGGCACGCGCCAACCTTGGCCTGTACACGACGTTCCCGTTCTTTCAGCGGCTGTTCCGCGCGAGCGGGTTCGCGTCTGAAGCCGAGGAGATGGAGAAGGGGGGTGGCGGCGCCGCCCTGAGTGACCGGATCCTCGACGCCGTGTGCCTCACGGGCTCGATGGCGCGCTGCCGGGAACAGCTCGCGGCGTTTCGCGGCGCCGGCGTCGACCTGCCGATCCTCGTCGCCCCCATCGGCGTCGACGCCACGCGCGGCGTGATCAAGGTGTTTCGCCGCTAGCGTAGCGAGACTCGATCAACTCTCTTGCTGGCAGCGAGTGACCACGGAGGCCGCCCATGGTGACCAAGGACTTTCCGATCTTCGACTGTGACAGCCATGTCGTCGAGCCGCCCGAGATCTGGGACGAGTACGTGCCCAGCGCCATCCGGTCGAGCGTGAAGTCGCAGTTCCATTTCCACACGGACACGGACGTGCTTCACATCAATGGCCGGGTGGTCCCCGCCACGCGCGAGCGGTCCAACGCCGCGGAGGTGGGCTGGCCACGCTGGAGCAAGAAGGAGGTGGGGGCGCTGGTTCCCGGCACGGAGGAATGGCAGCGGAAATTCGGGCGCCTGGCCGGGTGCCGCGAGCCCCACGCCCGGCTGCGCGACATGGACGCGCTGGGCACCGATCAGGTGATGCTCTTCCCGACCTGGTTCGTCCGACTGGCCCTCGTCAAGGACGCCGAGGCGGCCGGCGCGCTGGCCCGCGCCTACAACGACTGGGTCTACGACTACTGCGGGGCCAACCGGCAGCGGCTCTTCCCGTGCGCCGTCCTCGCTATCCAGAGCGTCGAGCAATCGATCGCCGAGCTGCGGCGGGTGGCCAAGCGCGGCTTCAAGGCCGCGGCCATCCGGCCCTGCTTCTGGAACGGGCGCTATCCCACGCTGCCCGAGTTCGATCCTCTCTGGCGAGAGTTCGAAGAGCTCGGCGTGGTGCTCGCCATGCATACCTTTCCCTCGCGGGAGGCCCTGACCCCGGAGTGGGGCGAGCGCATCGCCCGCACGCGCGGGAGCGGCCACGGTCTGCTCTTCACGGACGAGGCGGTCGTCTATTCCCCCGGCCAGTTTCTGAGCAACATCGTGTTCAGCATGGAGCCCAGCATCGACGCTTCCGAGGCGCTCGGCTTCATCTTCGAGGCCATGACCTGGCTCACCACCGTGCTGATGACGGGATGGCTCGACAAGTTCCCGCGCCTGCGGGCGGCCGTGCTCGAGTCCAACGCCACCTGGCTGCCCCTCGTGCTCAGCCGGAGCCGGAACTTCCTCGATCTCTACGCCTTCCAGCGCGGGCCCAAGGTGCGTGATCCGTACGAGGTGTTCTACGAGCGCTGCTTCATCGCCTTCGAGGGTGACGAGGAGCCCGTCTACCGCATGTGGGACCACTACGAGAACGTGGGGCTGTGGTCCTCGGACTACCCGCATCACGACGCCGAGGACGGCTGGGAGGCGCTCGAGCTCATGGCGCGACACAAGGTGCCGGTCGCGGTCCAGCGCAAGCTGCTCGGGGAGAACGCGCGGCGCCTCTACGGCATCGAGCCCGTCATGGCGGTCACGGAGCGCGTCGAGCAGTACGAGCCGGCCAAGCTGCCCTGGTAGCGCGTGCCTAGGCGCGCAGGAAGCCGCGGACCAGCTCCGCCACCACGGCTGGCTGCTCGAGATGCGGCGCGTGGCCGGCGTCCTTGACCGTCTCCACGCGGGCGCCCGCGATCTGGCGCATGAAGTCCTCGGCGTAGACGGGCGGCACCAGGCGATCCTCGGCGCCCCAGATCAGAAGCGTGGGCGCCTTCACGCGATGGATGCGCTTCTTGAGGCCCTTGTCGGGAATGGGCCAGATGAATTTCCCCGTGGAGCCCATGGCCCAGGTGAGGCCGACCTGCGCGGCGACACGCGCCTCCTCGTCCTGCGGCTCGGCGAACATGGCGCGCGCGGCGGCGCTCGCGGGATCGCGGAACACGTGCCCGGGCAAGTCCTGCGCGTTGAGCATCATCCAGTTGGTGACGGGGGCGTCGTCGCGCCAGAGGCCGATCGGATCGATGAGGGCGAGGCGGCCGGCACGGCGCGGGTAGGCCGCGGCCACCTCGCAGGCGACCATGGCGCCGAAGGAGTGGCCCACGAGGGCCGCGCCCTCGAGGCCCAGCTGCTCCAGCAGCTCCTCGTAGCAGAGGATCAGGTCCCAGAGGCCGTCCAGGTTGTAGATGTCGTCGTTCGCGCCGGGACTCGTTCCGGGATGCTCGGGGGCATGAACGGTGAAATGCTCAGCGAGCGCGTCGAGGAACGGAGTCCAGTGGAGGCCCCAGGGACCATGGAAGAAGACGAGATTGGGGCCGGAACCCTTGGAGAGCACGCGCATCCGGACGCGACCCTGCCAGACGGGGAGCACGCGCGCTTGCGTGCCGTTGAGGCTACTCATCGCGTTGCCACCGCGGGCTCGGAGCGCGCGCGCAGCTTTTCCGGCCACCAGTGGTTGACCCAGCCCTCGTCCTCCCAGAAGCCGCGCAGAGACGGCAGCACTTCGCGCGAGAAGAGATCCATGTTCTGCAGGGTCAGCTCGTGGGGCATGGAGCCGATCTGCAGGAGCACCATCAGGTTGCCGACACGGAGGCCCTTGACCACCTCTTCCTCGAGGCGCTGGCGGACGGTGGCGGGGCTGCCCGCGATGACATAGCCCTTCTCGACGAAGTCGCGATAGCGCAGCTCCTTGGGATTCTCCGGCCGCCGCATGGGGTTGCGCGCGGTGGCCTGGAGGCTGCGGTAGTCCTGGTTGCCCGCCGGCGCGAACCACGCGGCGGGAACGTGGAGGCACTTGTGATAGAAGTACTCCACGTGCCGCGCGTAGAGCTCCTCCGCGCGCGCGTCGGTGTCGGCCACCGCCACCAGCTGCAGGAAGCCCGCGCGATACGGGTTGGCCTCGCGCCCCTTCTTGGTCACCACGTCCCAGTAGCCGTTCATCATGCCCTTGGCCGACTTGGCCCCCGAGTAGCTCAGGAAGCAGTAGCAGACCTCGTTCTCGACGGCGAAGTCGAAGGTGCTGATGCTACCCGAGCCCGGCACCCACACGGGCGGGTGCGGCTGCTGGATGGGACGGGGCCACAGGTTCACGTTGGCCAGCTGGTAGTACCGGCCGTTCCACGCGAAGATCTCGCGCGCCTGCCAGGCCTTCATGGTCAGGGCGAAGGCCTCGCGGTAGCGCTCGCGATGCTCCATGGGCGTGATGCCGTAGCAGAGGTTGACGTCCATGGGGCTGCCCAGGGGCAAGCCCGCCACGAGCCGCCCGCCGCTGATGCAGTCGAGCATGGCGTACTCTTCGGCGACCCGGATGGGCGGGTTCGAGGTGGGGAGCGTGGCGCCCATCTGCACGACGGCCACGGGCAGATCCTGGGTGGCCCGGGCGAGCACGCTGCCCATCAGGTTGGGGCTGGGCATGAAGCCGTAGGCGTTCTGGTGGTGCTCGTTGGTGCACACGCCGTCGAAGCCGGCGCGGGCCGCGAAGAGCAGCTCGTCGAGCGTCCAGTTGTAGTACTGCCCCACGCGGGCGGGGTCGGCCAGCTCCCACCAGGGCGGCGTCACCCACACGGACGGGTAGCGCTTCTCGAAATCCTGGGGAAGCTCCCGGTGCGGCATCAGGTGGAAGGCGCTGATCTTCATCGATTTTCCTCGCAGGGCTCGGAGTAGGCTGACGTGGCTGCTGGTGCCTCACAGTACTGCCGGCGAGCGGAGAGTGTCAATCGGGCACCCGACCCACTTTCACCGTCTGTGGGTGTGCTGTAGACTCCCAGTCTGCCTGGCAACCTCGGCGAGCTGGAGTGCGCTCGTGAACACAGTGGGGAAATAAAAAGGGGGATCGGCATGCGCAAGGTGCGTGTAACGATCGCGGTGGCCGCGGTCGCCGCGTTGGCGTTTTCGGTATTCGCGCGGGCCCAGGACGGGCCCATCATGATCGGCTCGTCGATCCCGCTCACCGGGGGCGTGGCCACCTTCGGCCAGCATTCGCGCTGGGGCTCTGAGCTGGCCATTGCCGAGGCGAACGCCAAGGGCGGGGTGCTCGGGCGCAAGCTCGAGATCGACTTCCAGGACAATCGCTGCAACCCCGCGGAGGCCGTGAAGAGCGTCACCCAGATGCTCGCCGAGAAAAAGTACGTCGCCATCCTCGACGGGCTGTGCAGCTCGGTGGTGCTGGCCATCATGCCGCTCGTCGAGCGGGCTGGGGTGCCGCTTGTGGTCGCCAACGCCTCGGCCACGTCGATCGCCGAGCGCTCGGGCGTGGGTGGCAACAAGTGGACCTTCAAGGTGAATCCGACGGACGCCAGCATGCTGGACGCGCTGATCGGCTGGCTCGACAAGGACGGCAAGGCCAACAACATCGCCTTTCTCGGCGAGGATACGGATTTTGGCCGCGCCGGATCAACCGGGCTCGAAAACGCGCTGAAGAAGCGGAACCTCAAGCTCGCCACGGTGGACTTCTTTCAGAAGGGCGCCCCGGACTTCACCCCCGTGTTCACCAAGATCAAGGCGAAGAAGCCCGCCTTGCTGGCTCTCTACGCCGTCGATGCCGATTTCCAGAACGCGATGCGCCAGTGGTACAGCCTCGGGGGCGGCGTTCCTCTGACCGGCCGCGTGCTGGTGGACCAGGTGCCCAAGGAGATCATCGACAGCGGGTTCCTGGACGGCACGACCTCGGTCCAGCCGTATGATCCCTCGGTCGATACCCCCGGCAACCGGGCGTTCGTCGAGGCGTTCAAGAAGCTCCACAACGTGCCGCCGATCCTCGTCAGCTTCGAGGCGTACGAGGCGACCAAGGTGCTGATCGACGCCATCCGGCGCGCGGGCACCACCAATCCGGCGGCCGTTCGCGATGCCCTGGTCACCACCAAGCTGCCGTCGATCCTCGGGACCACCATCGAGTTCGATGATCACAACCTCGCGCACAACAACGCGATCATCCTGACCATCAAGGGCGGCAAGGTCGTGATCGTGGGCATGAGCAAGACGTGATGCGTCGTCGTCAGTGGACCTGAGCTTCTACATCCAGCTCCTGCTCAACGGCGTCGTGATCGGTGTGATCTACGCACTGGTCGCGATGGGGCTCTCGCTGATCTTCGGCGTCCTGGAGATCGTCAACTTCGCCCATGGCGAGTTCTACATGCTGGGCGCCATGCTCGCCTACTTCCTCTCCATGAACGTGGGCCTGGGCTACTGGCCGGCCGTGCTGGTGGTGACGGCGGTCGCGGTGGCCCTCGGCTATGTCCTCTACGAGGCGCTGCTCGGCTCGCTGCGCGGCCAGAGCTTCGAGCGCAGCATCCTGCTGACTCTCGGCCTGTCCATGGTCCTTCAGAACGGCGCCGTGTTTCTGTTCACCACGACGCCCAGGATGATGCAGACGCGCTACAGCTACAGCAACGTGATCGTGGGGGACGTGCGCGTCTCCGTCATGCGCCTGTTCGCCCTCGGCCTCGGCCTCCTCGCCTTTGCCGCGCTCTATCTGATCCTCTACCGGACCCGCGTCGGCCGGGCGATGCGCGGCGTCGCGCAGAACCGCGAGGCCGCCTTGATGGTGGGCATCGACCCGCGGGCGGTGTCGCGCCTGGCCGTGGCCATCGGCATCGGGCTGTCGGGTCTGGCCGGCGCCGCCCTCGCCCCCGTCTATGCCGTGCATCCCCTCATGGGCTTCAGCTTCGTGTTCAAGGCCTTCGCGATCATCATCATCGGCGGCCTGGGCAATATCTCCGGCGCGGCCATCGCCGCCGTGGCCCTGGGCATCCTGGAAAGCGTGGCGGGCGGGTTTCTTCCGCTCGTCATGGCCGACGCGCTCGCCTTCATCGCCATGATCGCGATCCTGTTGTTGCGGCCGCAGGGCCTGTTTGGACGCGGGGTCCGGGTGTGAGGGGCGGATGGCTCCGCGCCTTCCTGGTCGTGCTCGGGGTCGCCGCCCTCTTCGCGATCCCCAGAGTGACGGGCAACGAATATGTGCTGGCGCTCGGGGTCAGCTTCGCCACCTTCTCCGTGCTCTCCGGCGGATTGAACCTGGTGTACGGCTATACCGGATTGCTCTCCTTTGCCCAGGTCGGCTTCTTCGGGATCGGCGGCTACACGGCGGCGCTGCTCGTGACGGAGCAGGACTGGTCGTTATGGGCAGGCGCCGCGGCGGGCGGCGTGCTCGCGGCCCTCGTCGGTCTCGTGATCGGCTACTCGTCGCTGCGGCTGTCGCGCCACGCCTTTGCCATCGTCAGCCTCAGCTTCGCGCTGCTGTGCCTGATCGTCGCGCTCGAGTGGGTGTCGCTCACCCGGGGCGCGATGGGCATTCCCGGCCTGCCCGTCCCGACCTTGAGCCTGCCCGGCGGCCTGCGCTGGCGGCTCGGGCGGCCGGCCGACTTCTACTATCTGCTGCTGGGCTTCGCGGTGGTCGCCCATGCCGTGATCTACCTGGTCGTGACCTCGCGGCTCGGGCGCGCCATGCGGGCGATCAAGCTGAACGAGCCGCTCGCGCAGTCGCAAGGCGTCAACCCGCTGAGCTACAAGCTGCTGGCCATCGCGCTGTCGGCGCTGCTCGCGGGCATCGTGGGCGGCCTGTTCGTCTTCTATCTCACCATCGTCGACCCCTCGATCTTCGACTTCTACTACACGGAGACCATGCTGATCATGGTGATCATCGGCGGGCCGGGCAGCTTCTGGGGCGTGCTGGGCAGCAGCGCCGTGCTCTCCGCGCTCCCCGACCTGCTTCGCTTCACGACCGATCTGCGCATGGTGCTCTACGGCGCGGTGCTGATCGCGGCCATGCTGCTCTTTCCCGGCGGGGTAGGCGGCTGGCTCCAGCGTCGTCGCCTCGCGCGGTGGCGTCGGCCAGGGGCGGTGGCTCCATGACGGTGGCGCTGCTGCAGGTGCGAGGCCTGACGAAGCGATACCTGGGCCTGACCGCGGTCGACGAGGTGTCGTACGAGGTCGAGGCCGGGACCGTCGTCGGGCTGATCGGTCCGAACGGCTCGGGGAAGAGCACCATCGTCGATTGCATCAGCGGCTTTCAGCCGGCCGATGGCGGGCGCTGGCTCCTCGACGGCCACGAGCTGACGGGCCTGTCTCCCCACCGGATTGCCCGCGCCGGCATGACCCGCACCTTCCAGACCGTCCGCGCCTACGACGAGCTGACCCTCCTGGACAATCTGTGCGTCGCGGCGCAGGAAGGGGATGGGGTCGGATGGCTGCAGGCGCTCGGGCGCGGCTCCCGGCTGCGGGGGGTGGAGAAGGCGGCGGAGGCGCGCGGCCGCGACTTGCTCACCACGGTGGGGCTGGCCGACTATGCGAGGGCGCCGGCGGGGATCCTGTCTTACGGTCAGCGCAAGCTTCTCGCCATCGCGGCCGGCATGATGGCGCGGCCGAGGCTGGTCGTGCTCGACGAGCCCGTGGCCGGGGTCAATCCCACGATGATCCGGCGCATCGAGCAGGTGATTCACCGGCTGAACGCCGAAGGGGTGACGCTGATCATCGTCGAGCACAACGTGGACTTCATCATGTCCCTGTGTCGTCGCGTGATCGTGCTGGAAGCCGGCCGCAAGATCGCCGACGGGCCGCCCGCGTTGATCCGGAGCGATCCGCGCGTCCTGGCCGCCTATCTCGGCCAGCGAGGCGCCGCCGCGCGGGGGCACGGCCGTCGCTGACATGGCCGTCTCTGACATTACCGCCGATGGCATCATCCTGGAGCTCGACGGACTGTCCGTCGGCTACACCGATGAGCCCGTCGTGGTGGACTTCTCGACCGCCATTCGTGTCGGCAGCGTCACCACGGTGATCGGGCCGAACGGAGCGGGGAAGTCCACGCTGCTGCGCGCCGTCTACGGACTGACCCGGCACTTCGCCGGGAGCGTGCGCTTCCTTGGCCAGGCGATCGAGCGCCTGCCTCCCCGGGAGCGCCTGAAGCTCGGGATCGGGTTCGTGCCACAGGGCCGCTGCAATTTCCCGCTGATGACCGTGCGGGAGAATCTCGAGCTGGGCGCCTACACGCTACGCGGCGCGGCGGCGGTGGCCGCCGCCATCGAGCGGACCCTCGCGCAGTTTCCCCTGCTCGCGTCGAAGCTCTCCGTCCTGGCCGGCAATCTCAGCGGCGGCGAGCAGCAGATCCTGGAAACGGCCATGGTGCTGGAGGCGGGACCGAGGCTGCTCCTCCTCGACGAGCCCTCGCTCGGCCTGTCGCCCGCCAATCAGGTCCACGAACCGGTCCTCCTCGCCCGCGATCAGCAAGTCGAGGAACCTCATCTCGCCCGGGCTCGAAGCGCGACGACCGGAGGCCGCAGCCCGCGTGGCATCCTTGCCGAGCAGGACCGAGATGCTGCGTGTGACGCGCGGCACGACGTGATGGGCCGGGTCGTCGTCGATCTGAACCCGGTAGACGCCCTCGGGGTCCACGCCCTCGACGCTCAGCGGCTGCGCGCGACACACGCTGACCACGATGCGCGTCTCGCCGGTGCGAGGATCGTGGCGGGCGTCGAGGACGGTCAGGCCCTTGTTGCTCGGCTGCCGGACCAAGGGCGCCTCCACCGTCTCCGCCTCGAAGCGAAGCGTCACCTGCGTGTTCGGAGAAAGAGGCGGCACGGAGACGAAGGCCTCCTTGACCACGTGCACCAGCTCTTCGGCGCCGATCCAGACGCTGCCGAACGGCTGCCGCTGCTCCACCACCATCCCGGCGATGCGCCGCGCGGTGGGATTGGCCACCGTCACCTCTCGACCGCCGTGCCGAACCTGGAACACGAGCGCCTCGTAGTCGGCCATGCGCTGGTACAGCTCGCGCTGCGTGGCGATCCAGAAGTGGCTCCGCTCCGCCAGGTTGATCGTGTAGCGGAGATAGTCGAGCGTGCCCTTGCCGTCGTTCAGGGAGGGGTCGAGGGCCAGCTCGGGATGGTACTGAAAGCTGTAGACCCCGTTCTCCAGGTGATCGTCGACGCCGCCGATGCGCGCGCTGTGGCCGCCGAAGATCGTCTCGACCAGCTCGTAGGCGGCGTCGAACTCGTGCGTGCGGTCCCAGCCCCGGAGGGGGCGCCACTCCGTGTCGGTGGTGACGACGGGGTGGAAGGGGAACCAGATCCCCGGGGTGGCGATCGTGCGCCGGACATCGGTGATGTAGGTGAGCGGCCGGTTGCCGATCGGCCCGCCCACCATGACGTCCGGGTGCCGAACTCCGTACTCGATCATGTGGTAGTAGCAGAACGTGCACAGGCCGAGGATGCCCTCGTCGTGCGCGTACAGATAGTCCATGGCGTCGATCGTCTCGGGGTGCATGTGCCCGCCCGCGTGGCGGCCGCCGGTGTGGACGGCGAAGCCCAGGTTCTTCGCGGCGTTGCGCACGTGCTCGTAGAGCCCCGTGCCGCGGATGGCGGTCGGCGGGTCGCCGATGGAGCTGTCGTTGTGCAGGGCGGGCTCGATGAAGCTGTGGCGGGTCGTGCGCGCCACCCATTCCCGGGCCATCGCCTCGCTGATGTTGGTCGAGAAGGCCGGGTCCTCGATGTCGTAGCTGGCGGGGATGAGGTTCTCGATCTGATAGTCGAGAAAGTTGAAGTCGAGCATCCCGTGCACGTCGTGACGGAAGGAGAGCACGCCCTCGTAGGCGCCGAAGGAGCGCAGACGCGTGTGCCAGAGGGGCTCGAGCCCGACCTCGAGGAGCAGATATCGCAGGAAGAAGAGCAGCGTGTCGCCCCAGTGCGTGGGGTTGGCCCAGTGTCGGACCGCTTCCACGTTCAGGTGCGCCTGGAGCATGCCGCCCACGAGCTCGAGCACCTGGTTGGCCACGTACGCGGTGCGGTCGGTGAGGACGATGGCAGGGCCCACGGTGGTCGCGGTCGCCGTGGCCGCGCTGGTCAGATCGCCCGTCAGCTCCACGAGGTCGGCAAGAACGCGGCTACCCGGCGCGGCCTCGACCCGCTGTACGGCGTGGCCGGCAAAGCCGCTCACGTAGAGGCTCTCCCAGGCCGCGTTCGCGAAGGAGGAGCCCGGCCGCCAGCGCCACCCTGTATAGCCGGTGACGGCTGCCGGCGTGCAGGCGGTCAATCCGAGTAGAAACGGGGGGAAGTTGGTCTTGCCCGTGACGATCAGACGGCGATCGGCGCCGCGCAGCCAGCGCTCGATTCGCTCGATGGTCTCGCTCGCGAGGTGCGCGGCATTCGGGACGAGGATCGCACGATATCCGCCGAGCCGACCGTCGTCGAGATCGGCTTCCTCGATGACGTCGTGCTTGAGATTGCACCGACCGAGCAGGACACTTGCCGCGGCCGGCGCGAGATAGGCGTATTCGCCCTTGAGCCAGGTGCGCGGGCGCCCCCAGGCGTCGGTGAACGTATAGGTCTCGCCGCGCGCGGTGGCCTCGGCCGCGTAGGCGTCGCGGCTCCGCCGGCTGAACAGGACGGCGACGTCATGCCCTCGGGGGCGGATCCATTCCTGCACGGGCTCACCTCGTGTCGATTGATGGGCAGAGCGGGTCGGTCGACCGCAGTCGTGTAATCTAACCCAACCTCGAAAGCGGGACAATGCTCCCGCGGAGCGTGACGGCAGACATCGGCGCGCCTCTCAGGCGGCGCGAGGCCGATAGGCGGGCGGCGGCGGAGCATAGCCGTGGACGACGAACCAGTCCACGGCATCGCGAAGCGCTTGCTCCACCGGCGTCTGGAACAGCCCGAGCTCTCGCACCGCCTTCTCCGGGCTGAAATACATGTGCTTGCGCGCGATGCGGGCGCCGGTCAGCGGCACGCGCGGCGGGTGACCTGTGGCGCAGGCCATCCCCTCGCTGGCCAGTGCCACGAGATAGACGAGGGCATGGGGCGCGCGCAGGCGCGGGGCGCGGATGCCCGTGATGCGCTCGAGCATGCGGAAGATCTCGGTGAGCGAGTGGTTCTCGCCGCCCAGAATATACTTCTCCCCGGGCCGGCCGAGCGACGCGGCCAGGAGATGCCCGCGCGCGACATCGGCCACGTGGACCAGATTGAGCCCGGTATCGAGCGTGGCGAACATGCGCCCGAGGAGATAGTCGAGGACCATCTGGCCCGTAGGGGTGGGCTTGACGTCCCATGGCCCGAAGGGAGCGCTCGGATTGACGATCACGACGGGCAGGCCGCGGGCGGCGTACTCCTCGGCCACACGCTCGGCGAGGAACTTCGAGCGCTTGTAGGGCCCGATCATGTCGTCGAGGCTCACGGGCGTGGTCTCGGTGCCGGGCCCACCCTCCGCGGGCAGCCCAAGCGTGCCCACGCTCGAGGTGTAGACGACGCGCTCCACCCCGGCGCGCGCGCAGGCCTCGAGCACGGTGCGCGTGCCCTCCACGTTGTTGCGGTAGATCTCCGCCGGATCGCGGGCCCAGAGCCGGTAGTCGCCGGCCATGTGGAAGACCCTCGCGCAGCCCGAGACCGCCGCGGCCACGGCGTCGGGCTCGAGGATGTCGCCGCGCACCACCTCGACCGGGCAACCCTCGAGCGCCTTGAGACTGCTGGCCGGACGAGCGAGGACCCGGACGCGATAGCCGTCAGAGAGGAGAAGGCGCGCCACATTGGCTCCCACGAAGCCGGTGGCGCCGGTGACCAGCACATCCATGTGCGATGCCACTCCCGCGCTCAGCTTACTCCTGCCGGGGCGGGTTGCTATCATGTTGACGAGTCCCGAGGAGAAAGGCCCAGGAGCGTCCATGGCCATGAAGCGGCTCGGCATCCTTACCGGCGGCGGTGACGTGCCCGGCTTGAACTCCGTGATCAAATCGGTGGTGTACCGGGGCAGCGAGCTCGGCTACGAGGTGGTCGGGATCCGCCGCGGCTGGGAAGGCTTGACCCACGTCGATCTTCAGGATCCGGCCAGCCGCGCGCGCTACGTGCTGCCCTTGAACCGCCAGAACACCCGCACGATCGACCGCACCGGCGGCACCTACCTGCACACCTCGCGCACCAGCCCGTCCCGGATGCCCGCGCTTCCTCCCGCGCTCGCGGGACAGGATTTTCCGACGGCGGGTTCTCCGGCCACCGGCATCACCTACGACGTCACCGAGGCGGTCCAGCGGAACATCGAGAAGCTGGGGCTCGACTATCTGATCCCCATCGGTGGCGACGACACGCTGGGGTACGCGGCGGAGCTCGCCCGGCGGGGCATGCCCATGATCGCCGTGCCCAAGACCATGGACAACGATGTGCGTCACACGGAGTATTGCATCGGCTTTTCCACCGCGATCACGCGCGCCATGGATGCCATCGAGCGGCAGCGGACCACGGTCGGCTCCCACGAGCGCATCGGCATTTTCCGAGTGTTCGGGCGCGATGCCGGGTACACGGCGCTGTACACCGCGTACGTGACATCGCTTCGGTGCTGCATTCCGGAATACCGCGTGAACCTCGGGAAGCTGATCGAGCTGCTCATGGCCGACAAGCGCAATAACCCGAGCAACTATGCGCTGGTCATCGTCTCCGAGGGCGCGGAATGGGAAGGCTATACGGTCAAGGAATACGGCCCCGCCGACGCGTTCGGCCATCGCAAGAAGATGAGCGTGGCCGAAGATCTGAGCAACGAGATCAAGGCGGCCACCGGTGAAGAGACGATCGTGAGCGACCTGACCTACGAGCTGCGCTCCGGCAGCCCGGACTTCGTGGATCGGATGGTGGCCTCGACGTTCGCGGACATGGCCGTGGACGCCATCCACGAGGGCAAGCAGAACCTGATGACCGCCGTCACCGGCGGCTGCTTTGCCTTGCAGCCGATTCCCGATCCGGCGCTCGGGCCGCGCAAGGTGGATGTGCCCACGATGTACAACACCGAGCGCTATCGCCCGACCTATGATTGCAAGCTGGGTCTGCCGATCTTCCTCACGCGGGAGTAGCCGGGTACCACAAGTCGTGGGCCCCCTTCTCCAGCGGCGAGAGGGCCGCAGTTCGAGCTGAGCGGCCCAGCCGCGAGGCGAGGGCTGAGTAGAACAGGGGATCGAGCGAGCGCCTGAGACGTCAAGGCACCTGTGATATGTACTCCACGTGAGTGTCTTTGGCGCGCGCGTGCCCCGGAAGGAAGACGGCCGGCTCGTGACCGGGCGGGGGCGCTACGTCAGCGACGTGGAGCTGCCGAGGATGCTCCACGTGGCCTTCGTGCGGAGCGTGCACGCTCATGCGCGGATCCGCGGCGTGGACACGGGGGCGGCCACGGCGTGGCCGGGAGT
>WNFX01002578.1_pt1 | contig 18312 bp, 17 predicted proteins | sample 5400111 | NCBI WGS metagenome assembly WNFX01 (sample SAMN13153363, study PRJNA577476) | soil metagenome | isolation source: 40 cm soil or saprolite under grassland replicate 1 | place: USA:California | collected 2016-06-15 | reverse complement strand
GCTGACGCACCAACCCGACATTACCCGCTGGCTACCTGAAGCTACCGCAAACGCCGTGCTGCACGGCGCATCCCCGGCCGCCACCACGCTGTCGGCGGGCGTGGCGCTCGCGGTCCTTACCGGTTATGCCGCTGTGCTGGCCGATGCGGGCGCGGCACTCACCGCCCGGAAAGAGATCGGCACCGCCACGGGCTGACCAGCCCGCGAAGGCGGGTCCGAGCGGTACGCGAGACCACAGGCGCGGCCCGCTCGGACCCGCCCCTGCCCGTTTGGAGCGCGAGGTCAAGGCAAGCCTCCCGCATGACCATGTTTACGCTGGCTGTCCCTGGGCCAGCCATTCGAGAGCGGCCTGCCGGCGCCCGAAATACCCGGTAGGGAAGATCGACGGCCCCATCGGGCCCGGCGGAGACCCGATGAGCGGCACCCCATCGGGATAGAGAAACGCGAACCGTCGGACCCCGGCGCCGTTGTAGCGGGGAATGATGTGCGCGTCCCGCCACTCATCGTTCATGTTCGCCCGGTCCATCCTGAACCGGGTCGCGTCCACCAGCACCCGTGGCTCGCGAAGCTGCTCCAGCTGTCCCGCGAACGTAGCCAGCCAACCCTGGAACTGGTCAGCGGACATGGCGGCGGTGGTGTCGTACCAGCGCAACTCGACCAGACCGAGCTCAGGACGGGCGATGATCTCCCCCCAGCTGTCCTCGTAAACGTGGCGTGCCTCGGCCATTGACATCACTCCCAGCTAATGGACCGGATATCGGGCCGCGTGTCTGGGGCGATTCCCAGCCTCGTCCCGGTTTCTACAAGATCCTTGAGGCGGCTGCCGACCAGTTCAGTCCAGCCGCGCGACCACAGCTCGGCGATCGCCGCGTCGACGGCGCCGAAGGCCTGGAAAGAAAACCGCACCACCGTCCCCTGAGCGCTTTCCGCCAGGTCGAATACCGCAACGCCGCTCGCCGCGCCCATGTGGAACGGCCCGGCCAGCTTCAGGTACTGATCCTGAGCCCACCCCGTCACCGACGCGATGACCTCGCCACCGTTGTCCCACTGCTCCACGAACAGCCCACCAAGCCGCGGCTCGAGTGCCAGCCCGGTGGCCCGTGAGCTTACGAATGGATGTCCCCACCAGCCGCTGACGTCTTTGGTCAGAGCCGAGAAAACGGCGGCGGGAGTCGCGGCGATCACCATCTCGAGGGCCATGTCCACTGGTGAGCGAGTCGATTCCATCGGCCTGCCTTTAACCTCGACGTTGTCTTTGAGTCGCAGCAGCCCCGCAGCGAAGCCCGAAGCGATCGGGTCCACCCACCGTTCATGCAGCCGCTGCAGCGGAACCGCGTTCAAGTAGTGCCAGCGCTGCCTGCCACGTTTGCGGCTGACGACCAGTCCCTCGCCGCAGAGCACCTCCAGATGCCGCATCACCGCGATGCGCGAGATCGCGAAGTGCGAAGCGATCTCCCCGGTAGTCCGCGGCCGATCCCGCAGCAGGTCAAGGATCCGCCGCCGGGTCGGATCGGCGAGAACACGCCACAGCGAGGCCGTCTGATCCTCCAGTTCGGCTCGCCGCAACCTGACCGCGTCCTCCCACACACATGTAACCTTAGCATTACATGTTCTGAATCAGGGCGGCCAGGGAAGGAGAAGAACCATGGCGACACGGCCAGCGTGGGTAAACAGCGAACTGTTCCCCTTCCACAGCCACTTCGCTGAGGTGGACGGGGCACAAGTGCACTACATCGACGAGGGCGACGGCCCGGTCTTCTTGGGCCTGCACGGAAACCCGACATGGTCGTTCCTGTACCGGCACATCGTCGCAGGGCTGAGCGACCGATTCAGGTGCCTCGCGCCTGACTACCCGGGCTTCGGTCTGTCGACCGCACCCCGTGGCTATCGCTACACGATCGCCGAGCATGCCCGCGTCGTCGAGGCCTTCATCGAGCAGCTTGACCTGCGGGACATCACGATGATGGTGCAAGACTGGGGCGGCCCGATCGGGATGTGGTCGGCCACCCGCCATCCCGAGCGGTTCCGTGCCTTCATCATCGGCAACACCTGGGCCTGGCCGGTCACGGGCGACAAGACTGCCGAGCGTTTCTCCAAACTCCTGGGCAGCGTCTGGCCCGGGGGCTTCCTGGTGAAGCGCGCCGACATATTCGTCAACGTGTTCATGAAGGGTGGCATCAAGCGCAAGAAGCTCACGCCCGGCGAGCGCGAGATGTACAAACGCCCCCACCCCACACCGCAGTCGCGGGTCCCAGTACACGTCATGCCCCGGGAAATCCTCACCGCACACGAACTGCTCGCCGAGGTGGCCGGTGGGTTGCGGCGGGTCGCCGACAAGCCAGCGCTCATCGTGTGGGCCGATAAGGATCCGGCTTTCAAGGAACCTCAGCGCCTCCGCTGGGAACGTACATTCGCCAGCCACCAAACTCAGATCCTTCGCGGCGCGTCCCACTACATACAGGAGGACGCGCCCGAAGAGATCACCGCCGCGATCCGGCAATGGTGGCCGGGGACAGCCTCAGGCGAGTAGGTCGACGCTCTCCCAGAGCCCGGCGACCCCTGCTGGTCGTCACTGAGGAATCCCACGGTAAGGTCAAGAGCCTGAATCTCCCAGTTGATCTGGTAGCTCACCGGCCGGGCAGCCCCAAGCGACGACGCGCCTCCTCATGGGAAACGTACTGGTCCAGGACGAGCTTTATCCCCGGGTACAGCATCTGCGAACGGCTGAGCACGAGCACCGCGCACACCTCCGGGATCACGGGCCATCAGCTGGCTCAACAGTCGCCCTCGGTCTCGTCGCGCAAAAAGCTGGACGCGCGGCGGATGTATCAGCTGCACGGAGGCAGGGCTCCGCGAATATAGATCGCCGCATTAACAGGATGCGCGAGTGATCGAAATGAACCTGGAGGCATGGAGCGAGTCATGAGGCACAGGACGAGGGCACGGATGGCCCCGTTCGCCCTGGCGGTGGGCGTGGTCGCAGGTGTCGTCGCGAGCGCCGCGGCGGCCTCCCCCGCCGTCGGCGCACGCCTCGGCTCCGAACACTCCGCCGGGATGCCGAAACAACCCCTGGCACTCCCTCAACTCGTGCTCAGCCCGGCCCGTTCATTCATCGGCGCCTTCGGCCATCAGTTCTACTCCGCCCAAGCCGACGGCCAAGATGTGACGGGCTCGACAGAGTTCTCGATCATTCCCTCCCCCTCAGCGAAAGGTCCCGGTTGCGACCGCACCAAATGCGATGCCGGGGAACCCGGGTCCTACACCGTCGTCGGCTCGCGATACCAGGGCAAACAAATCGGCACGGCTGACCTCCTCGTGGTGCCAAGAGACACCCGCCTCGCGCTGGATCCGAACAATAGGCAGGCCGAGGCCGGCACGTGGGTTTCATACCACGCCAAGGGGGTGAGCAAGGAAGAGCAAGTAGACCTCACGCCGTATACCTCTTTCTCGATCTGGCCCGACGGCCGCTGCGACGGCATTTACTGCAGGGCCACGAAAGCAGGGCGGCATATCGTCACCGGCACGGCCGCGACCAGCGACCGTACACTCACCGGGAACAAACACAACGTCGCGAGAGCGATTCTTGACGTGGTGCCGGGGCCGCTCGCCAGCCTCGGACTCACCCCTCGGTCAGCGACGATCACCGCGGGTGACAGCCAGAAATACGAAATCGACGGCTTCGACGCCTTCGGCAACCCACGCGACGACCAGCCCTTTTTCTCCATAACCCCGGACGGTTCCTGCCCCGACGGCCGCCCCACCTGCACCGCCACGAAGGCCGGGCCGCATATCGTCACCGCCACTGCCGACACGAGCGGGCCCACAACCGCGCGGACAGACCAGAGCGCCATCACCGCCGAAGCCACCCTCCAGGTGGTGCCCGGGCCGCTCGCCAGCCTCAACCTCACCCCGCAGTCGGCGACCATCACCGCGGGCGGCAGCGTGCCCTACTGGGCGGACGGCTCTGACGCCTTCGGCAACCCACTTGGCGACTACACCTCCGACGCGGCTTTCGATATCTCCCCTGACGGCTTCTGCTCCAACGCCGGCCCTACCTGCACCGCCACGAAGGCCGGGCCGCATACCGTCACCGCCACCGTCAACGTGGGGCACGGGCACGTCACAGGGACGGCGACCTTGCGAGTGAATCCCACGAACAGCACCGGGCCGCCCTCGTCCGGGCCGCCCTCGTCTGGGCCGCCTTCGTCCGGGCCGCCCTCGTCCGGGCCACCTTCGTCGCCTCCCCCGTCCAAGATCAGTAATGGTGGGGGATCCGCACCCCCGCCCCCGAGCCAGCCAGCCAGCACCGCGCCGCCGCGCCCGCTGACCAGCCTTGTGCTGAACCCGAGTTCGGCGGTCATCAAACCGGGCGAGAGCATGCGCTACACGGCGATCGGCTATGACCCGGACAACCAGCTTCTCGGCGACCGCACGGCGCTCACCCGGTTCTCGATAAGCCCGTCAGGATCATGTGCCGGGGCGACCTGCACCGTACCCGCCGCGGGCGCCTACACGGTCACAGGCACCGTCGACGCCGGGAACCACGCGATCACGGGAACGGCGAGCCTGCGGGTGGCGGCCACATCCCGCGACTGCGTCCCTACGGCACGGCAGGTCCACGGCCTGCGGGTAACGCCGGGCAAGGGAATACCGGGAACGTTCCTGCGCATCACGGCCAGGCTCGGCGGAAGCTTCGCGCACTGCCCGCTTGCGCTTTTCCTCGGAGGATCCCCGCTGGGAAGCGACCTCACCGTAAGGCCGAACGGAAGTGTCTCGGCCCGCAGGACCGTCCCGGCCGATGCCAGGCCGGGGCGCACGGAAGTGGTGCTCGCCGCCGCCGACGGCCGGACCGTCGCCACGACGTCGCTTAACGTGCTCCAATCGCCCACCCCGGCCGCCTGGTGGCGCCGGGAACAGGTGTGGCCGCTTTCAGCCACCGCGGCGCTCCTGCTGGCAGGCGCGGCGGTGGCGGCATCCGTCAGCGGCCAGCGTGCCAGGCGCCAGCGCCAGTGGGTGCGCCAGCACGTTCGGGTCACGGCGCGCGCCAGTCCCGGCCATCTGATCGCCGAACGGGATCCCTACGACCCACCGACCGTCGCCCTGCGCCTGCAGCCACACCGCGATACAGGCACTACCGAGATCACGAAGGGGGGAGACTGATGACCACGGCCATTGCCACCCAACCGATCACCGCCGCCGACTTCCTGTTCGGCGACAACCAAGACGACATCGAACTGATCGACGTCTTCGGCGAACAGGACAGCGTCGGCGCCCTGGCCGAAGCCCTGTACGAGCAGGACACGCTCGGCTCGGTCGGCGCCGCGCTGACGAAGGTGTCGTGGGCCGGGCGCAGAGCGGTCGGCAACCAGGTCGCGACCATCGCTCACGGCCTGCTCGACCTCGACCTCGCCGACCTCCTCGTGGCGGGGTGGCGCAAGTTCGCGGACCTGACCGCGGCGGCAAGGCGCACCATGGACGCGCCGGGCAGCAGCGAGGTCGTGGAACTTGCCACGCACTCCATCACCTCGACCCACAGCCCGAACGTGGAGGTCCTTGTCAACAACACCCGGGTGGCGACGGTGCGGTTCGAACTGTCCATCAAGTTCACCGTGAAGGGGCTGGTCGCCACGATCCGCGACGGCCGCCTGGTCAGCCTCCACTCCGGGGGGTGTGACGTGACGGGCACACTCGCCGCGGAGGGCCAGCAGATTGCCACGCGGAAGGCGCGGTTTCAACTGCCGATGCTCTTGAGGCTCGGCGATGGCATTCCGCTGCTCCGCGCGGCCGGCCAGCCCCGCGCGGACGCGGCGGGCCGAGCGCGTCACCCCGCGTAAGCCGTTTGGAACATTTGTCCATAACGGCTGCCGCTGAGGTGTCACTGCCTATGTAATGCGCCGCGCCGTCAAGATGGCCACATACCAGGTGTATCACTGACGCGGCCGCGGGCTCCTTCTTTGTAAGCCGAACGTCTGGCAGGGGGCGCAGGACATGCTGGAAGGTGACGAATACCGGTGGGACGAAAGGGCTGCGGCGGGGCGACAAGCCGCAGCGACCGAGCAGATACCGGAAATCGACCAGAACGTGGTAATTAAGCGTGGGTGGGCGGCCTATGACGGTTTGAGGTTCCAGGAGGCCGAGTCGTGTTTCGGCGGGCTGCTCCACGGATCTGACGCTTCTCCCATAGCGGCGGTGTGCGGTCTATCCGCTGTCAAGCGTGCCCTGGGACGTCCTTCAGAGGCTAAGTGTCTGGTCGAACGAGCGCGACAATATCACGTCGACGACACTTTTCTGCGCCGCGAGCTCGGGTACATCGCCTATGATCAACGGTGCTTCGACGGGGCAGCATCGATTTTCGCTGACCTCGCGGAAAAATGTTCGTGCGTCGAGGATCTGCGGTGGCGGGTCGCGAGCCTGCGAAGAGCGAGAAATTACCGCGACGCGGCAGCCGCGCTTACCGCTGCGCACGAGGCGGGATTCGACCATCCCGACCTCGAGGTCGAACGCGGATGGGTCGCGTACGGTCGGCGCCAATTCAAGCTTGCCGTCGAACACTTCACCCACGCGCAGGAACACGGTGCGCTACCCGATATTGTCGTGCCCCCGCTTGTGACGGCATTGCTTCGACTGGATCGGCCCGACGCGGCCGAGGATGTGGCCGCGAAAGCGACTGGGGACGGACCGCCAAGCTCGCCGATCGCGTGCGCCCTGGCGGACATTCAAGTGCACAGGGGATGCCCGGAGAATGCCATCTACCTTTTGTGGGAGCTCAAGGGCGGACTTGACGACCAGGGCCTGAGGCAGCTGGTCACGCTCCTGATCGGTGCCGACCGTGATACGGATGCGGTGGAGAGATTCGACACATGGTTCTGCGAGAGGTGCGGTGACGGAGATCACGCTCTCGCGTTCGCCTCGCCGCCCATCGTCGCAACCTCGATCGACGTGGCCGGCAGAAGGCAGGATCTGAAGCCTGACGAGTTCTGCGCGCAGGTGCATAACACGCTTGATCTCTATGATGGGCCCGATCCAGTTCCTGCGGTGGTAGCGGCATCCGCCATATGCACGTTGCGAACTGTTGACAAAGATGATGCGATGAGAATCGCAAGAGCGAGCGTCGCCAAACACCCTCAGGAAGCAGACCTGCTGATCGAATCGGCGAAGACGTCATTCGTGCGCCATCAATACAAAGAAGCAATCGAAACACTCGATGATGTAATTGAGCTGGACCAACACAATGACCGTGCACTCCAATGGCGCTGCCGCTCGATGCGCCGTCTTGGCCAATGGCCGCAACTGGAGAACCGCCTGAAAGAGGAGATTGGCAGCCATGAGCAGTATGCGCGCCTTCGGATCGAACTCGGCTGGCTGCTGCTCGCGAAGGGTGACTACGGCGGCGCATATTGCGCCTTCTCCACAGCGCTCGGCCTCGACAAAAGCTCCCAGCAGGCTCGTTTCGGGCGGATCAGCGCGCTCCGCAGAATGCAGCGTTGGCAAGACGCGTCGGCTGACCTCGACACGTGGAAGAGGGAGTGGCCCCACAGCAGGCGACGCCGCCTGGCCGAGGCGATGCTCGCGATGGACCGCGAGGATTTCCACGGAGCCTTGGATTTGTTCGCAGAGGTAGACGACGTCTCGGGCCTGCTCGGCGAGGTGGCCGTCCTTATGCAGCAGGGAAATACCCACGACGCCATGGCGAGGCTTGTTGAAGCGGAGAAGAAGGACCCGGATCGGCCGGGCGCGAAGATAGCTCTGGCGATGCTCTTGGTACAACGCGCCGAGGAAGGGAGGCAACCCGACGAGGATCTCCGCGGGCGCAACGAGGAAGACTGGGACCGTGCCAGCAAGTTGTGCGTTAAGGCGATGGACCGGGGAGCGGAAAGCGACGCCGCCGCTCTGGCATGCCGCGCCCAACTGGCTGTCGACCAGGGTTATCCGCGCGCGGCGGAGTCACTACTCCGGGAAGCCATAAAGCATAACCCCTACGCCACCCGCGCTGCTTCCGCGCTCGCTGCAGTCCTCGTAAGCATGCATCGGATAGACGACGCGGTGAAAATGCTTAACGAGCAGGTAGAGAAATACGGACCAGACAGCTCGGCACAGTTTCAGCTCTATCGTGCCCTTCTCATACGGGGCAATAGAAAGGCCGCGCTTGCCGCGCTCAGGACGGCCCTTGGTCTCGCCACGGGTCCCGAGCGCGACACCTTGGCCGTCGCGCTCGCCTACGAACTGGAGGAGCAAGGGTGTTCGGCCGAGGCGGAACGGCTTCTCCGCAACCAGCTCGCCACGCGAAGCACGGCCGGAGACGACCTGCTTCGCCTTGGGCTCGCCTGGATACTGCTCAGCCGCGGTGACAGGGCTCAATCGCCCGCGCTGCTCCAGGAAGCCGTCGCCGAGGCCAGTCAGGTGATCGTGCATCCAGACCCGATGTCGGCGAGCGTGCATCCGGAGAAGATCAGGGACGAGGCGTTCAAGTGCCGGGGGACCGCGTACTACAAGCTCGCGGAGCATGAGCGGCGCCCAGTCGACCGAATCATCTTCGCCACATCCGCGCGCCATGACCAGGGAGAGATGAACGCCGCAAAGAGCAAGGTTCCACCTGGCGCCCGTTGGCTGGCCCGCCTGACCGCGGGGTTTGACACGGGGCTCAGAATGATCACATTGATCGTGGCGCTGACGCTCACCGTGGTGCTCTGGGTTCTCCATGGCAGCAATCAGGGGGTATGGACAACCACGATGGTCATGTCGTTGACTCCGCTGTTCTTCGCCGTCGTCCTGCTGACCGCGCTGCTGCCGCAACTGCAGTCGCTCAAGCTCGCGGGACTTGAGGCGCATACAAGAGAATCGCCCGATGTGCCGCTCCCGACGAGCCCGTGCGTTGTTCTGCCGCAGGTAACCGAGTTCGCCGCCGTGGCCCACGAGAGTTTCCTCGACACGGTGGACGTCAGCGATCTTGGCGGAACCTCAAGCACGCCACGCCTGGATCCTCAAGCACGCGACCCGAGCCCAGCGGCACGAGGCGGCTGATCGATGCTGCGATTCAGTAGCTCTCCTACTCGCCAATTTCATACTTGAAAGAGACACGAAGCTTGGTGCGGTAGGTGAACGCGCCATCTTCTGCGATTTGGATGTCCTGCGCCACGACTTCGGCGACCCTCAGATCGCGAATCGTCCGGCTGGCCACCTTGACGGCGGCCGACGCAGCGTCCTCCCACGACTCCGAGCTCGTGCCGATAAGGTCGGTCACCCGGTAAACACTCATGCGATGTCTCCCGTCAGCTTGGGTAGCGGTTCCCCGCCCAGTCCTACTTGATCACGCCTCCCGCTACAAGATGCCAGGCTGGTCGCACAGACGCCGACTGCGGCCCGGATCGCGCGTAGTCCCCCGGGCCGACGGGGATCACGCGCACAGGTTCCTCGGGGGACCGTCGGCGGCTGACGCGAAGTATTAAGCTTTGTTCGCCTGTTAGTTCGGTTTTGGCGCCCCGAGCAGGATTCGAACCTGCGGCCTAGTGCTTAGGAGGCACTCGCTCTATCCACTGAGCTATCGGGGCGGGCCGTGGAAAGCCTACCCGGCATGGGGCGCACGAGACGGCCGCAAGATGGACACGCCACCCGCCTCGGCAGCGGCGGCCTGCCGCGAACCGGCGGCCGGTCAAGGCAGCAACCCGGCCCGAGTCAGGGCAGTTCGAACGGCAGGCGCAGGCCGTCAAGGGCGGCGGGACACGGGCAGGCCCGTTCGGCAGGAAGATCCTTGATGATCTTGAAAAGCAGCTCACGCAGCCTGGTCACGTTCGCCGCGAATACCTCGAAGACCTCCTGCTGTGTGACCCCCTGCCCTTCCTCCACCCCCGCATCCAGGTCCGTAACCAGCGCGAGCGGCGTGTAGCACAACGCAAGCTCGCGTGCCAGCACAGCCTCCGGGTGCCCGGTCATGCCGACGAGCGTCCAGCCCTGCGCGGCATACCACTTTGACTCCGCGCGGGACGAGAACCGCGGCCCCTCGATGATCACGATTGTCCCCGACTCCACCGCCGGCCATCCCGCTGCGCGCGCCACGCTGATGGCGTGGGCGCGGCCGCGCGGGCAGTACGGGTCGGCGAACGGGACGTGCACCGCTCCGCCGGAGTCGAAAAACGTCTGCGTGCGCCCGTACGTCCGGTCCACGAGCTGGTCGGGGATAACCAGCGTGCCCGGGCCATGGTTCGCGGTCAGTGATCCGACGGCGCTCGGCGCCAGCACCTGCCGGACCCCGAGCGACCGCAGCGCCCACAGGTTCGCCCGGTAAGGGATGCGGTGCGGCGGAAGCTCGTGGCCGCGGCCGTGCCTGGGCAGGAACGCGACGTTCCGGCCCGCGATCTCACCGACGACCACCGCATCGCTCGGCGGCCCGAACGGGGTCTCGAGCCGTACCTCCTGCGCCTCGTCGAGGAACTCGTAGAGGCCGGAACCGCCGATCACGCCTATCTCCGCGAAAGCGCCCACGATGGCGGAGGTTACCTTGCGGCTGACGGTTTTGCGACCCGTGGCGTGCCACCCAGCGCAGCCGTTCGGTATCGTCCTGCGACTGTTTATTGATCCCGAACGGCTGCCGCGGCCGGTCACCAGCGGCCGGCTGGCACGGCCGTTTCGCGGATCGGAGCCCCGCGCCCGGGCGCCGCGCGTTATCGGCGAAATGTCGGACCCTCGCCGTAACATGTGCCGCATGAAGACGCCTAAGAGCAACTGCCGCTGTCACATGTGTGACGAAGAGCCCGGCAACTTAGGACTCGACGGTTACATGGCCATCATCAGCGACCACGTGGGCCGCGTCGGCTGGGCGGTTCAAGCCGTACCCAGCGACGATGAGGGACCGGCGTGGGCCTACAGCGTCGGGATCTGGCACACCCACGGGGGCCCGGAGCTTGTCATGTGCGGAGCTCCCGTCGAGAACATGGGCGGGATCATCAACTTGATCGGGCAGCGGATCGCCCGCGGCATGCCGGTCGAGGCCGGGGATCAGCTCGACGACATCGGGGCCCACACGCTCGCGGTCCGCCCGGTGCACCAGAGCTGGCGGATGACGAGCATGTTCACCATCTCGGACTGTTTCTACGGCTACGTCCGGCCGCTGTACCTGCAGATTGCCTGGCCGGACCGAAAAGGCCGCTTCCCCTGGGAGCCGGGATTCGATGCGGAGTTCGATGACGACCAGCCAATGCTGTGGCTCCCGCGCGACGACCACCCGCCGGGCGCCTGGACCAGGCTCGATCGCCTGCCGAGGTGAGCCGCACGCGGCCTGTGGACCGTGGCCAACAAAGCCGCCGGGTGTCCGGGGCCTTCCCCGGGGTCAGCACTGTGACTGGCTCGTGATCTCGAGCCCGCCGCGAGGTAGTTACGCGACCTTGGCGGAGGACTTGCCGTCCTTCGCCGAACCCCGGCCGCCGGACCCGCTCCCGCCCGCCGCGCCATTCCCGGAGGACGAGGCGCCGGCCGCGGACGAGCCACCACTGGAGGATGAGCCACTCTCTGCCGCAGCCTTCGTGGACTCCCCGGAACCAGAGTCGCCGGACGTCTTCGTGCCAGCGTCGGAACCGTTCTGCTTCTGCGATGCCGCGGCTGGCTCCTTCGCGGCGGCGCGACTGTCGGTCCGGTAGAAGCCTGTGCCCTTGAAAACGATGCCGACCGCGGAGAAGACCTTGCGCAGCCGCCCGCCGCATGCCACACATACGGTCAGCGGGTCATCGGTGAACTTCTGCACCGCCTCCGACCGCTCGCCGCACGCGGTGCATACGTACTGGTACGTCGGCACAGGGTCTCCCTTCACGCGGCGCTAGCACTCACGCGCCCCGACTGCTAACTATAGCGTCAGGGGCGCTCCCGTATTCCCGAACGTGCTCGCGTGGACCCGGTCCACTTCCCGGGCCGCACCCACCCGGCCGCGCCAGGGAAAGTGTCCAGGATCATGAGAGAGGAAGCCTTGTCACCCCGGACGACGGGCGCGCCACCAGCCGGACGCGGCGGTCATGGGGTTCCGCCGGCACGGCGTCAAGCAGTTCAGCGTCATACACCAGCGCCACGGTGGGCACCGCCGCGCCGACCCTGGCGAGCGCGCGGTCGTAGCAGCCCGCGCCCCGGCCGAGCCGCATACCGCGCTTGTCCACGGCGAGCGCAGGCACGATGACCAGGTCCGCGCGCGCGATCGCATCGACACCGCGTGGCGGCTCAGCCGGCTCGGCCAGGCCATACCGCCCGTCCGGGCGGGGCCGGACCGAATCCGGCCCCTCATACGAGGCCCAGTCGAGATCCCCGTCCGGACGGAACAGCGGCAGCAGCACATAAGAGCCGCGCTTCCATAGCGCGTACACCAGGCCGCGGGTATCCGGCTCGGCGCCGACAGAAAAGTAGGCGGCGACGGTGCCCGCCATCTCGGCCTCCGGCATGCTGAGCACCGCGTTACGGAGTTCGCGCCCGGCCAGGGATCGCTCGTCGGCGGTCAGCGCGGCACGCGCCGCACGCAACCGCTCCCGCAGCGCAGCCTTCTCCCCCAGCGCAGCCTTTCCCTGCTCGGCATCACCGCGCCGCTTCTGCCCGGCGTCCCGCGCCACCTCATCGTCCATGGACCCGGTGCCTGCCTCCGATCGTGACCCGCCAACCCGGTCGCACCTTCCGGGCGCCATGAACACCGATGGCCCATCGGTGTTCATATAGGAACACCGATGGGCCATCGGTGTTCCTAGAGCGCGATGCCCGCACGGCATCGACCGGTTGGCTGGCGTTGGGTTAGCCTCGTCCTTGTTGGTTCGCGCCGCCGCGTGTGACTCACATCCCTGGTCGGCGTCGCGCAGCCTACCCGCCCGACCCCTTAGGGTTTCGAGCATGGCTCAATTCGCCGCCGTGACCAAGGCGGTCGTCCCAGCCGCAGGCCTGGGCACCCGGTTCCTGCCTGCGACAAAGGCGACTCCCAAGGAAATGCTGCCCATCGTCGACAAGCCGGCCATCCAGTATGTCGTCGAGGAGGCCGTGTCCGCCGGCCTCACCGACGTGCTGCTGATCACTGGCCGCAGCAAGCACTCCATCGAAGATCACTTCGACCGAGCATACGAGCTCGAGGAGGCGCTCGCCGCCAAGGACGACACCGACCGCCTTGCGCTCGTCCGCGCGTCCAGCGAGCTTGCCGCCCTGCACTACGTACGGCAGGGCGACCCGAAAGGCCTCGGCCACGCGGTGTTGTGCGCGGCACAGCACGTCGGTTCCGAGCCCTTCGCGGTCCTGCTCGGCGACGACGTCATCGATGCGCGCGACCCACTGCTCACCCGCATGATCGAGGTCCGCAACAGTTACGGCGGCAGCGTCGTCGCACTGATGGAGGTGGATCCCGAGCAGGTCAGCCAGTACGGCTGCGCCGCCATCCGCCCCACCGCCGAAGACGACGTCGTCACCGTCACCGACCTGGTGGAAAAGCCCGTGCCGGGCGAGGCGCCGAGCCGGTGGATCATCATCGGCCGCTACGTGTGCGATCCGGCCGTCTTCGACGTGTTGCGGCACACGGCGCCGGGCCGAGGCGGCGAGATCCAGCTCACCGACGCGCTCAGGGAACTGGCCCGCCGCGAGCACGGCGACGCGGCGGGCGGCTCGGGCGGCCAGCGGGGCACGGGCGCCGTCCCTGGCGGGATCGGCGGAGCCGGTACCGTCGGCGGAACCGCCGACGGCAGCAGAGCCGACCGGGGGGTCCACGGCGGGGTCCACGGCGTGCTGTTCCGCGGGCGGCGTTACGACACCGGTAACAAGCTCGACTACCTGCGCACGCTCGTCCAATTCGCGTGCGACCGCGCCGATCTGGCCGACGAGTTCGTGCCGTGGCTGCGCAAGTACGTGGCAGAACTGCCGTGAAGTCCGTCGAAGAGCACCTCGCGAGCGTCCTCGCCGCCATCCGCCCGATCGCGCCGATCGAGCTCGGCCTCCTCGAGGCGGTCGGGGGGGTACTGGCCGAAGACGTCATCGCGACGCATCCGCTGCCTTCGTTCGACAACTCGGCGATGGACGGTTACGCGGTCCGGTCCGCCGACACCTCGAGCGCGTCCGCAGGCCACCCCGTGACCCTTCCCATCGTGGGTGAGGTCGTTGCCGGTGACACCGGTGCGTACGCCGTGCCAGCGGGCGCCGCCGTTCGGATTACGACCGGTGCTCAGCTGCCCGCGAGCGCCGACGCCGTGGTGCCGGTGGAGTGGACTGACGGCGGATCCGCCAAGGTCGAGGTGCGCCAGGCCGCCGCGCCCGGGCACGCGGTCCGGCGCAGCGGGGAAGACCTGCGAGCCGGCGAACAGATGCTCGCCGCCGGTACCGCGATCGGGCCGGTTCAGGTCGGGCTGCTCGCCGCGTCCGGGCGTGCGGCGGTGCGGGTGCGGCCGCGGCCCAGGGTGGCCGTGCTGTCCACCGGCAACGAGCTCGCCGAACCCGGCACGCCGTTGATACCGGGCCGGATCTGGGAGTCCAACAGCTTCATGCTCACCGCAGCGGCCCGCCAGGCCGGGAGCCTCGCCTACCGCCAGGGCATCGTGGCCGATGACCAGCGCGAGCTGATGTCGGCGATCGAAGATCAGCTCGTGCGGGCCGACATCCTGATCACCAGCGGCGGCGTGAGCATGGGCGGCGAACACGATGTCGTGAAGGCCGCGCTCAGCCGCCTCGGCAGCGTCGAGTTCACCAAGGTGGCGATGCAGCCGGGGATGCCACAGGGTTTCGGCACGATCGGCCACGACGAGACGCCGATCTTCACATTGCCAGGGAACCCGGTCAGCGCGTACGTGTCGTTCCAAGTCTTCGTGCGCCCCGCCCTCGCGGCGCTTCAAGGAACCGAGGCCAAACGGCTGCGCGCCGTACGCGCGGTCTTGGCCGGCCCGCTGCGCTCTCCGGCCGGGAAGCGGTCGTTCGCGCGGGCGCGTCTTGAGGGCACCAGCGTCACGCCGCTGGCTGGGCAGGGTTCCCACCGGCTCGCGGCCCTCGCGGCGGCCAACGCGCTCGTCATCGTCCCCGAACCCGTCACCGAGATGGCCGAGGGCGAAAAGGCAGACGTCTGGTGCCTGCCATGAACGGCGGCCGCCTGACCCATGTGGACGAGGCCGGCGCCGCGCGCATGGTCGATGTGTCAGGCAAGGATGTGACGCCGCGCTCGGCACGCGCTTCCGGACGGGTAAAGCTGTCAAGCGCGGCGATCGGGGCGTTGCGGGGCGGCGGGGTGCCCAAGGGCGACGCGCTTGCGGTCGCTCGCATCGCCGGCATCGCTGGCGCGAAGCGGACCCCCGACCTGATTCCGCTGTGCCACCCGATCGCGCTGCACTCGGTCACCGTGGACCTCGAGGTCGACGACTCGGGCGTGGAGATAGTGGCCACCGCGCGGACCGCCGACCGGACCGGGGTTGAGATGGAGGCGCTCACCGCGGTCAGCATCGCCGCGCTCGCGCTCGTCGACATGGTGAAGTCGATCGATCCCGGGGCGGTGATCTCCGGCATCAAGGTGGAGGAGAAGTCGGGCGGAAAGTCTGGGCCTTGGCGGAGGTCGTCGGCGTGACCGGGTTCCTCCCTCTGAGCCGCGCTCGACCGGGCCGGCCTGGCCTCAACCAGCCCAACGCGGGGCGACCCTCGTGACGCACATCAGGGCGCTCGCGATCACGGTGTCGAACCGTGCCGCGGCGGGTGTGTATGAAGATCGTTCCGGTCCGGTGCTTGTGTCGCTGCTCCGCTCCGCCGGGTGCGCGGCGGTCGATGGGCCGATCGTGGTGCCTGACGGTGAACTCGTCGAGGCCGCGCTGCACGAAGCGGTCGCCGAAGGCTATGACGTCGTCGTGACAACGGGCGGCACCGGGCTGACGCCGACCGACCTGACGCCCGAGATGACGCGCCGCGTGATCGATACCGAGATCCCTGGCATCGCGGATGCCATCCGCGCTGCAGGCGCCGCCACCGTGCCTGCGGCAATCCTGTCCCGCGGAGTCGCAGGAGTGGCCGGGCGGACGTTGCTTGTGAACCTGCCTGGCTCGGCGGGCGGTGTCCGCGACGGAATGGCGGTGCTTGCGCCCGTGCTGACCCACGCGGTGGACCAGGTCCGCGGCGGTGATCATCCGCGGCAGCCGTGAGGCTTCCGCCGCTGCGCGCCCGGCTCAGCGGCGATCAAGCCGGGCAGCCAGGTTCATGATTCGTTTTGGTGTTAATCTGCCCGCGATAATCGCGGTCAACTTAACACAAAAACGGATCATGGTCGCGGTGGCGGACTGAGCGGCGGGGTACGCCAGCGGTTGTGCCCGGCCATGCGCGAAATGACGGGTTCCGTATACGGTGGTGTGACACATACGCGGGTTTGACGCGCCGTGCTGGGCGGTGGCGCAGCGCGGCAGCCGGTGTGCGAGCGCGGGTGAGCACCCCGCGGCAGACGTTATGGCTGTGCTAGCCAGGGGACGATCCCCGGAACCCCCGGCGGCCAACGGGCCCGCCCCCGATCCAGCCGCACGCTTCAGTCCCGCCATACCGCGGCAGCCGTTATGGATCATGCTCTGCCGGGCGGGCGGTGGCTGGCGCGCGGCGAGAGGTGGCGCGGCCGGTCGCCACGTGTGGCGCGCGGGCCGTCCGCCGGGGAATGATTGTCCCGTGCCACGGATGCGCGGATGGCCAGCGACGCTTGTCGAGCCGAAGCTGCTCGACGAGCCGGTCGAGCTGCGCCCGGTGCGTGTCCGCGATGCCGCGGCCTGGCGCGAAACCCGGCTGCGCAACTCCACCTGGCTGCGCCCGTGGGAGCCCACCAATCCCGAAACCCCGCTGTACAAATCCGGTCTCGGGCCGTACATGACAATGGCGCGGTCCATGCGCCGCGAAGCTCGTCAGGGCATTGCGCTGCCGTGGGTCGTCACCTACGGTGGCGAGTTCGCTGGCCAGCTCACCATGGGCAGCATCCAGTGGGGATCGGCGCGGTCCACCCAGGTTGGTTACTGGATCGATGAGGCGTACGCGGGCCGTGGCGTGACACCGACCGCGCTCGCGATGGCCGTGGATCACTGTTTCTTCGTGGTCGGCTTGCACCGGATCGAGGCGAACATCAGGCCGGAGAACCACGCAAGCCGCCGGGTGGTGGAGAAGCTCGGCTTCCGCGAAGAAGGCCTGCGGCGGCGCCACCTGCACATCGATGGCGCTTGGCGTGATCATCTGTGTTACGCCGTGACCGTGGAGGATGCGCCGGGCGGGCTGCTGCCCCGATGGCGAAGCGCGCGCTCCTTCCCGCGCGCCTGACGTCTCTCGCTGCGGCGCGTGTGCCTGACGCCCGGCAGCGGGCCCGCGTCCGCGTCTGCCTGACGCTTCTCGCGACCCTCCGCCCTGGCGCCTCCCAAGCCCCTTTCTCCCCCTTTTATCTCTACGGACCCACCTGCCGCATTGGCCTGTCTGATAAGCCAACGTCACCGATCTCACGACACACCGGGCCGAATGCTCGTCAAGGCCCGCGCTGGCGTTTACCTTGCGTGACGTGAGCATGCCCAACCCGAGCGACCGCGCCTGGCCTGGGTATGCGCGCGAGGAGGGTTCGTGAGCAGCACGATCCTCTACCTCGCGATCGTCGCGATCTGGGCGGGGGTCCTCGTGCCCCGCTGGCTCCGGCGTGAACCTCACCGCGAGGCCACTTCCCGTTCCCTGCAGCCGTCACGGCCGGGCGGCGCGCTTCCGGGTGAGCTTGCGACCGACGTCCCTGAGGGCGCCGGGCTGGACGCGGGCGTTGCTGGTTTGGGATCGGGCGCGGGTTCTGCTGTCGGCGTGGACCCTGCCATGGGTGGGCGACGTTCGCGCCCCAGCCAGAGCGACGGGCAGAGCCGCGACGGACAGGGCCGCGACGGCGCGTCTCAGGATTACCGTGGCGCGCGGCGCGCCAGCGGCGTCGTCGCGGCTCGGCGGCGCCTGTTCGGACTGCTGGCCATGCTGCTCGCGGCCGCCGCATTCATCGCCATCGCTGGACTCGCGGCCTGGTGGGTTGTGCTGCCGCCGGCGGGCATGCTCGCCGGGTACGCGATGCTGCTGCGCGAAGCGGCGCGTGCGGACGCAGAGCGGAAGTTCTCGCGCGGCTTGGGCGGACGCGTTGCCCAATCCGCCGGTGCCCCTGTTGCCGCTGCTGGGGCTGCTGATGGTTCGGTGGCCGGGGCGGCGGCGGGCCCGGCGGCGTCCGCCGCGGAGAGCACGGACCAGGTCGACGAGGCAGCGACAGCACGCGTCATCGATCTCACGGCGCGGGTAGGCGACGAGCTCTACGATCAGTACGCCGACGCGAAGCTGCGCGCCGTGGGCGACTGAAGGCACAGCTCC
>WNFX01003743.1_pt1 | contig 18314 bp, 20 predicted proteins | sample 5400111 | NCBI WGS metagenome assembly WNFX01 (sample SAMN13153363, study PRJNA577476) | soil metagenome | isolation source: 40 cm soil or saprolite under grassland replicate 1 | place: USA:California | collected 2016-06-15 | reverse complement strand
TCTCCGACGCAATAGTCGATGTTACCGAGAAAGTCTCTCAATCCGTCGTCCGGGTAGGAGCCGGAAGATGGAGAGGCGGAACAGGAACCGTCTGGAGTAAAGACGGACATATTGTCACAAGCAACCACGTCATCGGTGACATGCGCGAAGTCGAAGTAGGCTTCAGCGACGGCACAAAACACACAGCCAAAGTTGTGGGACGAGATCCGTACTCGGACATTGCACTGTTGAAGATCGACTCGAACAACCTCACACCAGTTGATCAAGGAAACTCCGACAATCTCAAAGTCGGACAATTCGTTCTCGCGGTCAGCAATCCCTTCGGCAGACAACCAAGCGCCACATCCGGAATCGTCACAAACCCAGCATACAATGTACGTGGATGGTGGGGTGCATCAATGGACAAGGTTGTAGTCTCAGACGCGCGTCTCAACCCAGGATACTCCGGCGGACCATTGGTCGACGCTAGGGGTAGACTGATCGGAATCAACGCTGCATACGCCAACAACCGCGGAATCTCAGTACCAGTCAACACCGTCAAGAGCGTCATCGACAAGCTAATGCACGATGGAAAGATCAAGCGCGCATACATGGGCATAACAGCAGACAGCATCAACCTACCAGACAGCCTATCCGAGCAAGCCAGCATCGGCCAAGACGGTGGACTAATCGTCTACGGCGTAGACCAGGACAGTGCTGCGAAGAAGGCAGGCCTAGCAATAGGCGATGTCATCGTGAAGCTCGACGGGAAACCGGTTGAGAGCCTCATGGATCTTCGCGGACTACTCGACGACAAGGCTATCGGAAGACACGTCAACGTATCCGTTCTTCGCGGAGAAAAGCTCACACAGCTGACGATAACCCCGACCGAAGCAGAAGAATAAACAAACCCCAGAACAGAGACTCTGGCCCAGGAGCCAGGGTCAACTTTTCTTTTTCTATTCTCAAAGCGTGATTCTTCCCTCCATGGTATTGTCCCGTGGAGGATATTGTTGTACTGTAAACGTTGATAGGAAAGCTGTGCCTATTCTAGGTTGACAATGTCATCCGAATCCGGTTCAAGCCAAAAGCAGCCTCAGTCTATGATTGATCTCACAAGCATGACGCCGATGGAGTTCACGGTAATTTCTGAGCCGTGGACCAAGTACAAACTGGAGGATCAGACCAAGCTCTTCGTGAAGCTTGTAGTCGTCAAAGTCGTAAGGGGACTGAATGAGCAGGGACAGCCCTCTTACAACATGAACGCCCAGAACATCATTGCAACTCACGGCGCCCCGAACCTCAGAGGTCAGCCCACGACGACCCAGCTCAACTTGGCCGACCCTTCATCCTACAAGGTCGTCGCAAGCCTCGATTTTGACCGAGTCGGCGACGAGAAGTGGAACGAGTATCATCTTACGGACGGAACCGTTCTGAAGGCAAGGCTCGAACTTTCGAACGTCTCAAGAATAGACAAGTATCAAGGAGATGGCGACCCGGTGTACCTTGTCAATACAAGTCAGCCACTCGTCAGGTTCAAGGTTTCCGACCAAGTTCTGAAATCAGTGAAGGCCCCGGTTCGACAGCCGGACGTCAAAGCACCCTATGGATAGGGGTTCGATCGTTTCCACCATGTCTACTCTAGTTGGGCTTGGGCCAATGGGGGTGGGTATTGGCCGTTTCTAGTTATCTTCTTTCGTTGATCTTGGATGCCAATTCAACCATCTCCAGCATCTCATTGTATTCTTTCTTGTAGGCAAGGAATAGCGCTGAATGCTTCGGATAACGTGAGAGCAATTGATCTATCTTGGTACCGAGGGATGGTTCGGGGTTCAGACTGAAACCTGATAGTTTCAGGCTCTGCCCTTTCATTACTATGGATACAAGGCCAGCATTGTATCCATCCCACTCGACGAGATTGGCATGAAAGTCGCTGATTTCCTCAAGTTCCTCGTCTTCTATTTCGCCGGGTAAAAGTTTCGAAAGGCTCGGAAATGGATGAAGATGGGCTTTCCACTTCGCGGCCAGGAGTTCCATTTCACGTTCTGAAATCTTGCCCAAGTGCCTTACTCAAGTCGGGTTATGTTTGATTTTCCCTTAGCGTCTAGCCATTCCTGTTCCAAGGTCGGACTTGTCGTTGATTGCTGCTTTGATTTTCCTGCCTATCTGTTCCAGGTCAGCGTCGCTCGCGTTCTTCCGGTCAGGGAATCCACCGGGCAGCTCGTGAACGTAGCGAGGAATAACGTGCACGTGCATATGGAAGACCTCTTGGGACGCGGCTCGACCGTTTGATTGGCCGATATTGATCCCGTCAGCCTTGGAGGCTTTCATGACCCCTCGCATAACCTTGGCTACAGAGACGAACACTCTTCCCACCTCTCCGGGTGGCATCTCCACCATGCTCGGATAGTGCTTCTTTGGAATCACTAATGTGTGTCCCGGATTCAGCGGGTGGATATCTAGGAAAGCGAGCGAGTGTTCGTCCTCGAAAACGATTGCCGCTCCGGCTTTCTTCGATACGATCTCGCAAAAGATGCAATCCTCACTCGTGAGTCCATTCCTCCTCCTTGACCTTGTCTCGCTGGTTTGCCGCTCTGGCAAGATCGAAAAGGAGGCTTGACAACCGGTTCACGTATGGAACGGCCTCGGGATTAATCGCTTCTATCTTAGCGAGTGCTACTACTCGTCTCTCGGCTCTCCGACAGACCGCTCGGGCTACATGAAACTGAGCTCCGGCAACACTTCCCGTCGGAAGAATGAATCTACGCAAAGGGTTCAGCCGGTCGTGAATCGAATCAATCGTCTTCTCCAAATTGTCAACATGGGCTTTGCTGATACGTGGAACGTTTGCGCTGACAAGCTCTGAGGCAAGATCTCCACCCAGCGTGAAGAGATCCTCCTGAACGCTCTTCAAAATCTTCCTGGTCTTCGCATCCTTCACAATCGCGCGAGCCAAGCCTATCTGCGAATTCAGCTCGTCAACCGCTCCATACGCTTCCACCCTCGGGTTCTCCTTTCCAACCCGGGTCCCGCCGTAGAGACCGGTCTCCCCCCTGTCACCTGTACGCGTGTATCCTTTCATGGTTCTGTTAACTCCTCCTTGGATGAGTTAGCTTCGGGGCATCGACTCCGGGGATTACCGTAGGCGTCGGGTTCCCTTTCACAGCTTCAACTGCTCCGCCTTGCGCCTCTAGTAAGATGGGAGGCCGGGAACGTGCGAACCTCATTGTCTGATTGGAGTCTCTCCCCGCATCTCGGACAAGTGATACTGGAGCCCATGGTCTCACGCCTAGACAAACGGATAACAGGAAGTCCCAGCCATTGTGCCTTATACTCTATCTGACGCTGGGCTTCCGCGAAGCTCCAGCCATTCATTCTACCCCGATACTTTCTACTCTGACCATTACCCTTACGGTAGAGACTGCGTATACCCTCGATGTTTTCTAGAACTATCGCTGTTGTCTTTCGGACTGCCACTGCAACAATCGTCTTCGTGGCGCTATGGAGCAGATGATCTGTTCTTGAAGTTCGGCGTTGTCCATACCTGGAAGCGATCCCTGTTCTTATCCTAGCATCGTCCCGTCTGAAGGAGGATACTATACGCACGGTGGTATTGGCTATTCTCACTATCTGCGAGAGGTCGTAATGACGGGTCTGCTCATCGTTTCCAACCGTCAGGTTGCGAAGATTACGGTCCACTCCGACTATGGAGGAGCATTCTATCTTGGGAGTGTCCCGGGCGATGTACAAACTCAGTCTATTTATTGTGAGGGTAAAGGAGCGAACAGTGATGCCTTCTTGAGAAATTGCTTCTTGAGTATGCTTGGTCAAGGGTATGCCTAGCCGTCTCCCTCTTGATATGGGGATATCTAGCGCTCCCTTCTCTATCTTGAAGCCGTAACAGGAGACGAGCTGCTGTCTGACAGCGTACGGGGTCTTAGTAGGAAAACCCCTCTTTACAGACTTGTTCCTAGCAGCTAGTATTCCTGCTGCTCTGCTTATCGCGCAAAGTTTGTAGTAGCTGGGAGAATCGTATTTAGCTAGCTGGTTGTAGGAGAGGATTGAAAGCCTTCTCAGCGAAGACACCTCGTTAGCTAGACCAACCCGCAAGGACTCATTGACCATCTTCCTGAACATCTCCAGTAGCCCTAGAATATCCTTTGATGGAACGTAATATTGCCAGACCGACTTAACGGCCAACACGACAAACGACAAGAGCCAAAATCCCGCGTATAAGTCAGAGAGGCATCCGAGGATAAATTAACAGAACCCCTTTCATCAAACTAGGAGCTCACGTACCGATCTAGAACTGATTGTTGCTTATAGTAGCTTAGCAAGCGGCTCGCCTCCGCCCAATTTCGATAAGGAATTAGCAGTCTCTTCCATGCCTCACCCAGAGCGTCTTCTAAGTTGATGAACCGTGATGGATCTCCGGTGAGCGCTCTTCTGGCGAGTTCCCTGAATCTCCAGACTCCAAGCGGGACCCATTCCTTTGTCACCTCTAGAAAGACGATTGCTCCAGCCTGTCGGCGGTTCTTGTTGAGATATTCCAGGACAGGAAGCCGTGAGGCATGGTAGGCACCGGCGATGTTGGTGGGATAGTCTTTCCTTCCTCTGTTGAGTTCGTAATCGCCAAAAACCTCTGGCCTTGGCCCTGTCAACCAACCTTCGAGGGCTTCGAACATCCAGCTGGTCGGCAAGAGGAGGACGTGCACATTGTTGCCCACAGAGCGGGCGCTGAATAGGCGGAACTCGTCGAGTCGAGGATAATCTGAGACCTTGCTCCGAAGGTCCTTAGCTAGAATATCGTCAATTGCGGTAATGCTCCATTCTGTCGGAACTAGCCTACGTGTCCTGCTGGCTCCAAGGAGACCAATAGAGAACATCCTGACAATGTGCTGTTGGGATATTCCATTACGGTAGAGGGATTGCGCTCCTTCGTTGGCAGGAAGATCAGTGTCGGAAACAACCTTATCGATTTGTCGTGGGACATCTGGGTTACTGGCGAGGCTGAGCCGTTCTACAACTCCAGAGGGCCCGTGGGGCGAGCTTCTTGTTAGCAAGTTGATTCTTACGTACGGTTTCTTCTTCAGGACGAGCTCGGTGTCGGTTGGAGTCTCTGACATCACGATCTCCTGGACCAACGACAATGTCTTGCCCGGGTTTCGAGCATCTTGGACCCTTACAGTTGACTTTCCTCGAACCAGAGCAAACCGGTATCGTATCAGCTCGTCTATCGACTTGTCAAGCCACCGATCCGGGGCATCAAGCAAGGACGGGTCCGGCTCCTGCAACACTGGGACCAGGGGACCCGCTAGGAGATTGGGATAGCCATAGCTGCCCAGAAAGACGCCTGGAGGAGAAGCTCCAAAGAACTCGGTCTTCCCAACGACCTTCTCGATATCAACTAGACTCTTCGCTCTGAGGAAGACGGGGCAGCGAGAGGAGTTCTGCACGCAAACTAGCCGGTTTCCCTTGCAGATCTCACACGATACCTCGTGGCTCTGCTCGCTCCGTGCAGGCCGGTAGAGTGTCTCCTGCAACCTTATCGTCCGCCGGGTAAGGAAAGCAATTTCAAGTCGGCCGGGATCATCTATACCAAGCCACAGCGGGTTCAAATCCGTTTCCCGCCGGTTCTGGTGAAAATCCACGATCAAGGAAGCCCTCCTCTACCAGCCACTGGCCAATTCTAGGGTCCGATGCACAGCATGCGCTCGATACTGCAACATTCCCGAAGGAAAAGTAGGCCTATGCGGCGTCCGCCAAAACATCGGCGGAAAACTCCAACTCATGGTCTATGGAAAAGTCATCACCGGGCACATCGATCCGATCGAGAAGAAACCCGTAGTCCACTACATGCCCGGATCAAAGATATTCTCTATCGCCACGACAGGTTGTAACTGGCTCTGCCATCCCGCTGGAGCTGAGATCCTACTATCAAACGGCGACAAGAAACCAGTAGAGGAGTTGCTGCCCGGAGATTCTCTCTGGTCTTACGACATAGACAACGGGATGAATATTCATCCGAACGTCGTTACACGAACAGGCTCTCGTCTTGCCAGAATCTGGGACCTGAGATACGGAGCTAGGGGTGCGGGACATCTCTTCCTCACTGCCGAGCATCCCGTCATGACTGACTCCGGATGGAAATCAGTAGAGAGAGTTGCACCAGGGGAAAAGATTCTGAAAGCATGGTATCAGAATACCAAAGATTGGAAACGCAAGAGGCCAGGCTCGATTCAGCGAGCTGTATTCAACTGCACGAAATGCGGGGAGTCTGTGAAGGGAATAGACAATTGGAATCGTCATCGGGGAAGATGCTACACCGAGGGAATGGGCATGTCGCCAGAGGTCCGGGAGAACCATCGGCAGAGAATGATAAGCGACAACCCGATGAAAGATCCCGACGTTGCAAGACGCGCAATAGGTTCAAGCAAGGAAAGGTTCCTACGAGACCCGAATCACGGCTGGCACAGGAATACTGAGAGGCTCAGGACTTGGCTACGCCGCCATCCTTCCGAGGGCCAGAAGAGGTTATACGCGCTTCTTGACCAAATGGGCTTGGAATACGATCAGGAGTATCGAATTCAACCGGAGAATCGACTGCCAGATTCCAGAGTTACGCACATCGCAGACGCGGCGTTTCCCGATTCTAAACTGGATGTCGAGGTAGATGGCTGGTGGCATTACAAGCACCAGCGAACCCGTGAGAGAGACCTTGTTAGGGATCAAACGCTCCGCGCGAACGGGTGGCAGGTGCTCAGAATATCGGGCAGGCAGGTGTATGATCATCCCGAAGAAGTAAAGGCACTCATCGTACAACATCTTGTAGCACCCTTGATGCTAAACAAGCGAACGTGGGTTGATGTATCAAGCGTAAAGCCTACTGAACAACTTAGGCTAGTATACAGCTTCGAATGCATCCCTAACCATAACTACGTTGGAGACGGGATAATCCTCCACAACTGTGGGTACTGCCAAAACTTTGACATTAGCCAGCGTAGAAAAGTGGAAGGAACAGATCTGATGCCTCCTGACGTGGTGAGCTTGGCGCTTAGCCACGGTTGTCAGGGGATTGCTTACACGTACAATCAGCCCACGATTTTCATGGAGTTCGCGCGCGACATTGGGGTTGAGGCGCGGAAGAATGGTCTCATCAACATCTTCGTCTCAAATGGGTTCGATACACCAGACACTGTCGCGATGATGGACGACTTTCTTGACTGCATAACGGTCGATTTCAAGGGAAGCGCAGAGACGAACTTTGTCCGAAAGCATATCGGAATACCTGACGCGCAACCAATTTTCCAAACGATACAGGAGATCAAGAACCGGCGCAAGACGCACATCGAGATAACGGACCTGATCGTCCCAGAGATCGGCGACAATCTTGACGAGGCGCGGAAGCTGAGCCGGTGGCTCTACGACAACCTAGGACCCGACGTGCCAGTCCACTTTCTACGATTCCACCCGGACTACAAGCTCATGCACTTACCAAGTACACCGGTGAAGACTCTCGAAGAGCACTGTAGAGTAGCTAGAGAAGAGGGGCTGCGATACGTCTATGTTGGGAACGTCCCAGGTCATCCGTGGGAGCATACGTACTGCCCGGAATGCAAGAATATAGCAATCAAAAGATACGGATTCGACATCACCGGATGGAACCTCGACGACAAGAACAGATGCGCAAACTGCGGATACCAACTGCCAATATTCGGCCAGCTCAGTTCCTCAGTCAGCGAAGATAGATTCCTGCCCGTAGTCAACTAAGTGCTGCTTAGGCTTTCTAGTTCCAATTCAGAGTATTTGTTTCGACTCAATTCGTGGTTAGTGGCTGAGAGGAGCATCCGGACTAGTTCATCGGGGCTAATCCTTCTAACTCCTTTCAGATGATGAAGCAGAAGTTCTACCCGGCCGGGCTGGAAGGTTAGCCTCGCTAGGTACTGGTCTTGGTGGACCTTGTGTCTCTTACCATCATCGACAGAGTAGTGGAGATGAAAGACTAGATCCAAAGTATCGAACGTTCCTTTCTCCTCTATACGTTGAATTACCCTCTTCACCTCATTTTCATCGAGGATGTCGAACCCGTCCTTGTTACCGACTCCAAACTTGAACACGACTCCTCCGGACTGGTAACCGGGAATATCCGCGACCGTGATTTCTAGAGATTTTTTCCCCTGAGCGAGGGAATGGAGGCCTGCGAAGATTGCCTTCTGCAAACTCTCAGTGTTGATATCATAAAGCCACGAAGCCCGAGCGTGGTAGACCGTAGGGAAACGTTCTAGGGTCCCAAGCCAGGGATCGTCATCTAAACTCTCGTTCAATATGTCGGGCCCCGAATGCCATGCGGGTCCACTATGAAACTTGTTGACAATTAACAGTTCTATTCGGAACCAGGATCGCGACAGCTCTGCCCGGAAGGTAAAAGAGACCCGACCCACCCTCAACAAAGGAGACGTTCTTGTCAAAGGAAGTTGAAGATTTCGAGTTCCGCGACATCCTGAGGCATCTTGATCGGGAATCCGCCCATTTTATCATCCAGCTCGAGACACATCATACAGGAAGGCTCGTGACCGTTGTTCAGCCACACGATCTGATCCGAGATAGCATCGACCTGCCTGGACTTGCGCACCGGTTGAAGCAGAGCCTGGGAACCAGCGGCGACGTAGAAAACGGACGTATTATCCTCCATGGGGACCATCGAGATCAAGCCAAGAGCGAACTCTTGAAATTAGGCATCCTCGCTGACAACATCGAAGTAATCTAGATTAGATAGGGGCTAAGTTCTATCGTGTTCCCGGGTGGGCGATTGGAATCTTCCAGCCCCTCCAAACGCTGACCATTCGAAGAGCGAATGTTGCCAGCGCAGCTATAATTTCGACTGCCGTCCCGAGAACTTGGGCTTGATTTGCCAGGGTGATTATGATTGCGCCCAGCAGCGAAGCGACGGCGTAGATCTCGCTTCTCAACACGAGCGGCACTTCCGCAGCGAGTACATCTCTTAGAGCTCCTCCACCAATGCCTGTGAGCATTCCTAGCAACGCGGCCGGCACCGGGCCTAGCCCAGCCGCGAGAGCTATGGTTGTGCCCGTGACTGTGAAGATGGCCAGACCTGCTGCATCGAACGCGGTAACGAAGCGGTTCCATCGGATAATTTGGCGGTAGTCCACAAAGACCAATAGCCCCGCGACCCCGGCAGCGGCGAGATACCGCCAATCAACCAATGTTATTGGAGGAGTATGTCCGAGAATTAGGTCCCGCACTATTCCACCTCCAAGCCCGGTCGCCACTGCTAGCACGAGGACCCCGAACAAGTCCATTTTCTTCCGGACACCAAGAATTCCACCGCTCAAGCCGAACGCGAAAGTTCCTACGAGGTTGAGTATCAGCGTCTCGTCCATTTTCTCTCACGCTCTAGGGGGTAGTCTTCAACCTAGGGAGGTAGCTCGTAACAGGAAAGGAACTCTCTGGGTAGAATGGTTCTAGTAGGATAATGGTCAAGCTATAGGAGCTTGTGGACAACTCTGAGGCAGGCGTTCATCACGTAGGGAACCTTGTTCGTCGAAAGCATTTTCTTCGCTTCCTCGTTTTCGAGTCCGAGCTGGGCCCAGAACGCGTAGGGTCTACCATACTTCTTCCGCATCTCGATCACCTGCTGTGCGACCTGTGGAAGTTCTTCGCTGGGACGAAAGACGTCCACAATATCGACCTTTTTCGCCAAGTCCGTTGGCAGGTCCATGAGGCTCTTGTACGCTTTCTCGCCGAGAATCTGATCAGCAGTCGGATTTACCGGGATAATCGTGTAACCGTGTTCTTTCATGTACGCGGGAACAGTGTAGGCCTCCTTCTCAGGGCTCTTGGAGGCACCTACGAAAGCAATTACATCATATTTTTTCAGAATTTCCCTTGGTGATATCGTCGTGCTGGGAGCGTGGGTTTGGGACGTAATGCTTTGCCTCTAATCTAACCTGTTGTCTGGTGGCTAAAAAAGATGCTTCGCCGCGAAAATCAGCTAGCTCTGAGGCCGTATGTTCTTGAATTGGGTATAGAACAATGTGATTGAGATCGCGTAGAATATTGTGGCTAGGTAGAATGGAATATCGAACCTTCCCGTTGCCAAGATCAAGCCCCCAATCACCGTGGTTATGCTATTGGGGATTCTCCAGACGACCGTGTTGATCGCGCTCGCTAATCCCCTCTCGTCCTGGGACATGATCCCCATGAGATAGGAATCGCCTAGGGGTCCTGCCATGTTCATCAGAGCCGCCCGAATAATGTAGAGTCCTCCAGCCAGTCTGACGTCCGGGACGAAGGCAAGGCTCAGCATGAACACTGTCGAGAATCCTTGCGTTGCGACAATTGCTTTGAGCAAGCCGAACTTGCTTGAGAGCCTCGGACTTCCAATCGCAGCCAATGCAATTGTCAGATTAGAGAGCGAGAGTAATGGTCCGCTGAAGGTGTCTGGAGTTCCAAACTTGAGGAAGAGCCAGGTTGGTATGAGAGGGATGATGAATCCTGCTCCAAGGCCAATGAGGCTGTTTATCCCCGAGAACTTGAGCAGGATCGGGAAATTCTTGCCCCTGATCAGTTTTGTTGGATTGAGCGTTTCCTTGTAGCCTTTGAGAATTTGCAATAGCCAGACAGGTGTGATGGCTGAGACCAGTCCTACCAGAACTAGGAGGTCTCGATGGACGGTGATGGAGTCCAGTCCAGTCAGGGATTGGATGGCTGGGATGAATGTTGGTAGTAGGAACCCGAATGCGACACCTCCATTGCCAAGGATGAATGAAAGGGAGAACGCCACGTCCCGATTCTCTAGGTTCGTCTGGTCAGCGATTATCGCGTTCCATGTTGAAAGAGCGGCCGACTCGGCGATTCCTAGAATTATTGCAGCGACAACAAGGAGGGCTATGTTGAGTGTAAAAAGGGCGATCATTATGATAGGAGGCGGCACTAGTGCACTCCCGATCAGGAGGAGCTTCTTTCGCCCCTTTCTGTCAGAGAATATTCCAAGGGGAATCGAGAGAAGGACCATCGCGCCTTCTAGGCCTATGAGAAGTCCTACGATGCCCGCGCTGATGTTCAGCTCGGGGAAGAAGCCTGTGAGATAGACAAGGAGGTAGCCTATCGCGATATTGTTGAAGACGAGCGCGACGATGAGCCACTTTAGTTTACCAGGAATCTTGGAGAAGAACCCACGTTTCTCTTGGGCTGCGGGCTCCATCTCGGCTCTCCGGCGACGGCTGAGTTGGATCGGGGTTATTTAATCGGAGTCGGGACGGCTGGTCTTGAGTGTGCAGATTGTGAACGTTGAGTTTGTTCTTTCAGGAAGAGTTGTGAGAGTACTGCTGAGCCGAGGGCTGCCGCAAACGCGAAGAGAATGACGGACTGGAGTTGTGTCGCGTCCGCTATCACTCCCCCGATCAATGGGCCGAGACCGCCGCCCAGACTTATCGCCGACTCCAAGATGCCCAGTCCTTTTCCTCTATCGGCGATCGATGTGTAATCTGACATCAATGCTGCGGCTGAGGCTTGGATCAATGGATAGATCGGAAGCGTCCAGAGAATCGTCACTACCAAGGTGTTGGTGACGAAGTAGATCGTTGCAAAATAGGCCATATACCCCACGGCTCCCAAGAGGAACATTGGTTTCCTTCCAAATCTATCATCTAGAGGACCGACGATCCGAAAAGCAATTGCTCCAAAAACCGTTGTAGCGGTAGCTGCAAGACCGGCCATCAACCGTGATCCGCTGAGAGAATCCACCAAGTATATTGTGAAGAAGTTGTTGAAGGAAGAGGATGAGACGAGTGCGAGAATTGACACCCCACATAGAATCAAGACATTCCGTTGTCTGAGAAGATTCCAATATCCCTCCGGGCGGATCACGGATTTCACGATAGTTAGCCCTTGCTTGGTTAGGAAGGAAACAACGAGGAGTCCGGAGTAGCCATAGAGAGCTCCCAGGATGTAGAGATAGATCGGATTGAGGAATTGGAATAGTACTCCGCCGATGAGTGTTGCCGACGCGTAGCCTAGGGAGGCTGCTGTCCAGAATTCTCCGATAGCTCGACCGTACTGGGTGGATGTCTCTGTTGCCAGTGCGGCAAAGATGGGTATGAAGCTGGAAGAGAACAAGCCCATCAGTGCGACCATGAACACGAACTGTGCAGGGTCCTTCAGAAACGGGAAGAGAGAGAATCCAACCGCCTGAACGAGGAACGAGAGGGCTAGAATTCTCGTTCCCTTTCCAGTTGAGTCCAGGATTCCTCCCCAGACTGGAGAGAGGATGATCGTCTCAATGGCTGGGATGAAGGCTACTAGAGAGATGAGTGAGAAGGATGCTCCTACTGAGCGGAGCTGGATTGGCAGAAATGCCCAGATTATTCCGGTCGGGCCGAAAGCGAGGGCGGTTGATAGCTTAACAGCGATTCGCTGGTCCGTAAAGACCCGTCCACATGCTGGCGCAAAAGCGACCTAGGGGGCTATTTTGAAGGTGTCGTCTGGATAAGACGTCTAATCTCTTCGCTTATCTTCTGACGTTCGCTGTCATCCTTTGCCATCATCCACAGAAGCTTGAGCTTGAAAACGCGATCCTCCAGGCTTACGTTTTCTTTCTGCACTGTGTCTATCATGCTTGTCTGCGCCATCGTCCGGTATCAAGCTCATTCTCGGGCGTTGGAATATAACAAGATCTGAACCCGGGAATCACTCACTATAGCCCAGCAAGTCCCCCGATCACAAACCCGACAATCGCCAAGAGACCAAACGTCAGATGCAGAAATATCGTGTTTGCGTTAGCAGGTATTATCGCATGCGGATCTTTGTAATTAGCCCGTAGTATCCTGACTGCCTTCAAAGCAAACGGTAGACTGAACAAAGCAATGAGCGTCGCAAAGCTTGTGATCGGGACGGAGACAAAGACCTTCAGAACCGCATAGAGGAGCAGTAGAAAATAAGAAGTCGCTAATAGTCCCACATAGACTGCGACAGACCTGAGGTAGCCCAGCCTCAAGACCAGAGTTTTCTTTCCGACCGCTTTGTCCGCGTCCATATCGGGAAACTCGTTGATCCACAAGACCGCTGCAATGAGCAGTCCCACTGGAATTGACGCGAGCAAAGGTACCGTCGCTGATGCAAGAGATCCGGTTTGAACGTAGTAAGCGCCCAGAGTCATTACGGGCCCGAAATTGAGTCCGACAAGGAATTCTCCAACCCCTCGATAAGCCAGCTTGAAGGGAGGACCGACGTAGAAGTATGTGGACACGACACCGATCAATCCGAACCAGAACAACTGGTACAGTCCTAGGGCGAAGATGAGGTAGAATCCTATGAGGGATCCGAGGATCAGACAGGAGGTCGACACTATCAAGTGGGTTGAGGGCTTAATCAGGCCAGCCGTTAGTATTCGCCCGCCACCTGCGAACGGGTTCTGGTGTCGAACTTGGAGATCATTTCCGCTTTTGAAATCAAAATAGTCATTGAACATGTTGCTGGCAATCTGGATCAAACTTGCACCGACCAACGTGAGCAGGAAAGTATCCCAGTTGAAGACTCGCAGTGTTTCCCAGGCGATCACCCCCCCAAGTATGATCGGCACGAAGGTCGCTTGCAAGAATGGGACCCGCATCGCCTTAAGCCACAATCCGGTGAACGACGGCTTTTTCGCGTCGACGTTTGGGTTGGATGACATTACGCGGTTTTCTCCCGGTTCGAAAAAACCGCCCTCGCCGGAGGTGATATAAGGCTAATTCCCGGAGTAGCTTGAGTCAAGAGGCAAAAGGCTAAAGCGTGTTCAACAGTCCGCGAAGGACTACCAACGCTGTGGAGAATTTGGCCGAAAACTGGGACGTAGTAGTAGTTGGCGCCGGCATAGCGGGCTGTATGACAGCCGGCACAATAGCCCTGAAGGGAAAAGGCAACGTAAGCGTTCTCCTCATGGACCGAAACCCGCCAACCGAAGCGGGTAAGAAAACCGTTCTAGGCTGGGTCTGCGGCGACGCGGTCGGCGAGCATCACATCAATTACATTCACGATCACATCGGGACGAGTTACGGCAAGCCCGAGATGGAAAACAGAGTAACAGCAGTCTACGTCTACTCTCCGGACATGAAGGTCAGGGTCCCATTCGAAGGACCCGGATACGTTCTCGACCGGCCCAAGTTCGCCAAGCGCCTCCTCGATGATGCCTTGAAGGCTGGCGTTGAATTCCGTGGCAATGTTCAAGCCACCGATCTAATCCAAGAGAACGGGACAATCGTTGGGCTACATGGTCAAACCGTTGGACCCGGAGTAAACCAGCCGTTTGAGATTCGATCAAAACTCATCATCGATACCTCCGGAATGTCCACCAAGCTTCGCCGGAACCTTCCAATTCCCAGTCACATAGAGAAAGAGATCAACAAGGATGATGTGGAACCGACAGCGCGTCTAAACGCGAAACTCAGGGACGGGATCGAAGTAGAACCCTTCCACTGCGACATCTACCTCGACGCGGAGAAAGCGCCAGGAGGCTACCTATGGCTCTTTCCAAAATCCGAAGACAAAGTCAACATTGGCCTAGGGATTCAGCAGAAGAGAAGTTCGAAGCCGCTCAGCGCGCTCTTGAAAGATTGGCTGGCAGCGGACGATCGCTTCAAGGATATTCAACCATTGAGCGATGACAGCAATCTGACGGGATCCTGGCAGGTCTCGGTTAGACACCAGAACGATTGCCTCGTCGCCAACGGCTACATGATTTGTGGGGACGCAGCATGGTTCCCCAACCCGATCAGCGCCGGCGGCATCGGTCCAGGCCTCATAGGCGGAGTTATGGCTGGAGAAGCGGCGGTGCGGGCAATAGACGCGAACGATTTCAGCGAGAAACAGCTTTGGCAGTACAATCTAGACTTCGTGAACCACTACGGCAACAAGACGGCCGGGCTAGAAGTATTCCGAATGTACCTACAGACACTGAACAATGATCAGATCAATTATGGAATGAGACACTTCCTCTCGTCAGACGAAGCCACGGAAATATCATTGGGAGAGATGCCCCATCTCTCGGCCGCCAAGAAGATAGTCAAACTGTTCAGAGGTCTCGGATCATACAAGGCATTCAGCGGACTTGTGTTTACGATGGGTAGGATGCGAGCGCTCAACGAACTCTACCAGAACTATCCCAAAGACCCCGCCCAGTTCGACGCTTGGAAAGCAAACGTCGATTCGATATTGGCTCAGGGCCGAGCCCGTTTCCACTAAACCCCGAACAGTAACATCGTCAATAATAAGGGCCAGCGAACAGGGCCCAATTAGAAACGATTGCCTTCTCCAGAAATCGGCCCATCCTTTGACTCGAGACCGCCAGACGATCAAGCACTCGTAATGAACATGTTATCCTCTGAGTCTGACGCGACCTACAGTTTCCAAGGAATGAAGAGAAGGCTCGGACTACACCAAGAGAAACTAACTCGAATTCTCAAACGCCTCGAAGATGACAATCTCGTCTTAAAAACGGACGAGGGATACAGGGTCCTACACCACGCCCGAAAGACAACACGCCACCTTGACGAGGGAGAGCCCGTTATCCGAGGCCAGCTCCCCCCTGGAATCGACCATAACCTCCTCACTTCCAAACTAAAGGGTCGATGGTTCAAGAACTTCAGATGGCTAGGCTACTCCACCAGCGAATCAGGCCAATCGCTTTACTGGATAACGGAAGACGGACGGTTCCAGCTAGTAGTACGGCTTGCTCACGCGGAGATTCTGGTCTGGAGCCAACCTACAAACGAGGTTGAGACGCACTCCTCAATCGCGGCCGGCTACGAACTTTTCGACAGAATCAGTCGTATCCTACCCGAAACCGAAGACTACAGCTAGCTCCCAGGATCGTTTCTCGTTGACTGGATAACCTCCTCCCCAGTCAATATCCCACACCCCTCACAAGGGTAAAGGTGAGGAAACATGAAACGAACCTCCATTGCAGTACGATTCAGCACAGGAATCCTCCGACAGGATTGGCAACCGATGGAGCGACATCCCAGACCCTTAAAGCGCAGAAATCCCAACGAAATGGGCCAGGCTCCAGATAGGGTGCTTAACGCACCTTCCGGCCTTGCCTAGTCGATACAGATTCCGTGACTGACATCCTTCGATCGCTCGTCGACCCGGTCTCGAGTCTAATCTATCGTTCTCTTTGGCTAGGCCATAGGGACTAATTCGAGCTGATACTCACCGCATCTTGTTCTTAGGAAAGAAAGATTACAAGGCGAACGGCACTAGTATCTGGAAGAGAACTGATCCAGTTGGCGGTCCACACGTCTATTGATCGTCCGATTCTTCTCTATGACAATGATTGCGGAATCTGCACCAGATTCGCGCACGTCGCGAGTTCTCTCTCGAAGGGCTGGGTGGACACGGTCGGCTTATTCACTGATAGGGGACTAAGGATAAAGTCCGAGTTCTTTCGTCCCAGTGACAGACCAAATGAGATGTTCTGGATTCTATTTGCTGATACCGGTTACGGTGGCAGGAGCGGGCTACTGCCATTGGCGAGAGAGGTCATAAGGGGAAGAATATTATGAGTAAACTATCAGGGGAAAGCTGTCCGAGGCCTAGGAACGCGGTCCAACGGGTCCTTGGGACCCTTCGAAAGGGAAGAGTCGTCAAGAAAAGAAGAGTCGAATGATCGTCCTAGTTCAATCGCATACTTTTGTCAGCGTCGTAGCCCAGTGATCGTCCCCAAGCTTTGATGCTGTCCAGGATCTTCTTTGAGCCGAACCAGCATAGAGTCGTGAAGATCGCTTTGAACGCTGGGTTCAATTTCATGAGTGTTGGCGGCATCGAGTGCAGCTCCAGCACTGTGTGTCTCCAGCTTCTGTAGATGACCCAGAACCTCGCCTCATCTATTGCTTCGTCGATGTTGAAGAAGCCCTTGTTCTTCAGAACTCCTAGCGGGACAAAGCTGAGAGGCGTGACAGTGAAGTGTGCCCTGTTTCCGATCTCTTTTCTGAGCCCGTGCTCCATCTTATCGATTAGTCGGACCGTCTCAATCGCATCATCAGTAGTCTCTCCGGGCAATCCGACGATGAGTGTGTATGCTGGGAACCAGTAGTTCTCGTTGAAGATTCGCGTGCCGTTGTAGATTACTTCCTGCCATTCGCTTGGGCTGAAGGGTTTCACCTTCAAGGGCATGTATTTGCGGATGAGTTCAGTGGAGCCTGTCTCGAGTCCAGACTGGATGCCGATGTACTTGTCATCCTTCGCACGGACTGTCTCGGATATTTCCTTGATTAGCTCTGGGTCAGCCGCCGCAGGCGCGGTTGTCCCATGGGTCGGGTTGGCATAGGTAATGCCGCCCTGTGTCATTACTGTCTTGAAGAGGTCGACTACTGCCTCGTGGTTGGGCATGAACCCGTTCTTGTCTTCGAGCTTGTAGAGGAATATGTCCTCGCTGTGGATCCAGACGTTGGGGTTTCCAATCTTCCTGTTGACCGCGATCTCTCTCTCAATCTTGTCGGCGGGGTAGTATTTTGCTGTCCGAAGGTTCGGTTCGCAGAACTGGCAGTTTCGGCCGCAGCCTCTCATGACTTCGACAAGCCCGTGCGTTGAGGCTCCAACTATGTCGGGGATCTGTTCTAACTTGGGTCCGCGCGGAACGTGAATGAATTCTGGTGCTCCGTTGAATTCTATGTCGTTGTAGATGTCTTGTATGACATGATCGCACTCTCCGATTACCGTGTGGTTAACGCCAAGCGCGCGTGTCTGTTCGTCCTTGGTTTCCATCTGCCATGCGCCTGATCCCCCGAGGACCAGCTTTGCTTTAGGAAACCGTTTTCTAGCTCGGTTGACCTCGTACACGAGCTCAAGGAATTTCTTCTTCGTGTAGGCGGTTAGTTGGCCTCCGTCGGTGAACATCATGCTGACGGGTCCAAGTCCTAACGGGTCCATGGTCGATATTCCAATTATTCGGGTGTCTTCGTTGACGAACTTGGAGATGTGGTCAGGATGGGCGACTACTACCTCCTCGGGCTTGTACGTCCTCAGGATTGAAGCTTCCAGCTTTCGGAGCCCGTAGGGTGCCATTTGTGCTACCCCGTTGTTGTGTTTGACTTGGGGGGAGAGGAAGTCGAATACGATTCGTGGAACCTTCTCGGCGGGTGCGCAGCTGAAGAAGGGGAGGAGGGGTATTCCCCAGTATTCGCTCATCTGGGTTGCGTCTGCTGTGAGTACGATTCTAGCCATTCATCTATTCCTCAAACACGCTTTGCTTTAGTTAGGATTAGGTCTCTCTTCCGACCGGTCTTCCCTAAAACAACCTGTTTTCGAGGTGCTATGTATTTTAAACTAGTGTTTGG
>WNFX01005186.1_pt1 | contig 18321 bp, 15 predicted proteins | sample 5400111 | NCBI WGS metagenome assembly WNFX01 (sample SAMN13153363, study PRJNA577476) | soil metagenome | isolation source: 40 cm soil or saprolite under grassland replicate 1 | place: USA:California | collected 2016-06-15 | reverse complement strand
AGACTAATGGCCTCGATGGCATGAAAGGGGGCCTGCTTGCGGCGCAGGGCCTCCTCGTCGGCACGACGAATGACCAAGGTCACAGCATGGAGCCGAGCTAGGGCTTCGCTATGGGAGTAGCCCTCGAGAGAGGTGCTAAGTCCGTCCGGGTTACTACCAGGAGCTAGCAGCAGGATACGTAGCATTAATCGCAGGGTAGTTAATCCCAAGGAGCTTGGAAATCTCGCCTAGGATGCTAAATTCCCACATTTCCGCTGCGCCTTATCTTTATCAGTGCAAGGGAGGCGCTCGCGGTTAATTATTCCAAATATGCAAGGCATATACTTTTGCTTATCCTCGTTTAGCGAACAGGTTAAAAGCTTTTCATAACTTATGCTAGTCTGCCCGAAAGCGAATGGAGCCGGCGGGAGGAATCGAACACTCCATCTACTGATTACGATTCAGTTGCTCTAACGTTGAGCTACACCGGCGAATTTTTTGTGTTGTAAATTAAGCTTTGTAGAGTTTCTTTTGTAATACCAGCTTCTACAGCTCAAAGCCACGTGAAGAATGGGCTCTGGAACCAACCCGCCAAATCCTCTGTACAGTCGCAGCCGGATGAATAGTTCACCCATCAGGGTCAACGGAATGTAATACCTGGGAAAGTTAACCTGCTCGAAACCATTCCGGCGTTTGAATTCCAAAAGCGAGCTCCGACGCTTGTTGCCATAAAGAAATTTTCCGTAGATCAGGTGCGAGATCCCCTTTTTCTCGCAGACCTCTGCAGCCTTTGCGATCAGTGCGTTCATTGGCCGTTTATCATAATGCTCGTTCATCGAGATAATGTGAAAGAGCGTCGCTACATGGTCAACGTAGACCATTTTCAAAAAGCCTATAAGTTCTTCATCCCAATACGCACCGATAAACTCACTTCGATCCAGATACGTCGCGAGTCCTTGTCTTACGCGGTGAAGGTCTTCCCCGTAGTGCCAGAAGAGTCTTCCGTCTCGTACCGGTGCATAATTATAAATCCTGTGGACGCCGTTTACGAGATTGTCATCAAACTGTACAGTTTTCACGACCACGCCGCGCCTGGCGGCGCGCCTTACATTCTTCCGCGACTCTTGAGGCAGATTTTTCCACCAGTCCTTAAAGCAAGCTGTCGGTATAGCAGCCCAATTGTCCCATTCCCAGTGATAATCATATTTTGGCGTGATCTCAGGTGGCCTTTGCGCAAACGTAAGGACATCAGCCTTTAGCCTGCTCTCCTTTAGCTTGGTAATGAATGAGTTAGGGTCTTCCACAGTCACGCCTTCCACCACGGCTTCATCCTTGACTTGTGCTGTCCTGATCCAGTTGCCCGTTACCACAACGGTCTGGCCACAGATCTCAGCTGACGGGACATAGAACGTCTTACCTGAAATGCGAATTTCAGCCAATTTCGCGTTCGCACACGTGCTCACAAAAACTTACCTAAATAGCCCGCGATCTCCGTTGCTTACAATCTTATGCTGTTGCTGGAGGCAAAGCATTCCTTTGAAGCGGTCAGGGTGATAGCCAGATATTGCCTCGGAGCTTCGGCGCTCGATCTCCACCGCGTTGCCCAATTTCGGTAAGACTTCGCTGAGTGCACCGGTCGACGTTATAATGTATTTCACCATAAGCTCGTCACCGAGACAAGTCGTATTTTCTAAAGAAGTCCTCGAATCAAAGTCAAAATCTACGAATCCCACGCAACCATTGCTCGAGCATCACCAGGCTAAACAGAAGTTTGTGGTTGTCCTGGCGGCCGGACTGGTGACCTTCGAGTAGTCTTCGCACTGGTTTAGGGTTAAGTAAACCAAACATAAGAGAGCTTTCATCCAGGAGCACTTCCTGAAGCTGACCGTTAAGCGATGAGTGAAACCACTCGTCAACCACGTTTACGGCGAAACCGCGTTTCTTTCGCTTAAGAATTCGTGGCGATAGGTAGCTCTGGCAAACCTGTCGATGCAGCCACTTCCGAGTTCCGTTGCGGACTTTAAGATTCGCGCCGAGCCGTTGGACGTACTCGACTACCGTGCGATCGAGGTATGGCACGCGCACTTCGAGACTGTGTGCCATGGAGAGCTTGTCGGCATACATGAGCAGCTCATCCGGAAGTGAGGACCGGATTTCGAGCAGCTGAAATCCACCCAGTTCGTCGGTCTGCGCCATTTGCGGCAATAGTACTCTCCAATACTCGACCAGTTCATGGGCCGGTTTCGCGGGAAGAACGTCGTCCCGAAAAAGTCCGTCGATGGTTTCCGCGGGCGCCAGAGAAAAAACATCCTGATACCGCTTCAGCCGATCTTCGTTCCCCAGCGAACGAACGCCGCGCTTTAACATTTCATTGCGTGGCAATCGATTGACGGCGAAGCCCGCTATCGATCGGAGACCTGTTGGCAGGCCGCGCCACCAGTTTCCGTAGTGAACGCCGAGGTGCCGGTTGTAGCCACCGAACAGTTCATCTGGTCCCTGGCCAATCAAGGCTACTTTGACGTCTTGCCGCGCGCGCTGAGAGACGAAGTACATCGGAACAATCGACGATGCCGCGATAGGTTCCTCCAAACATTCCACGATTTTCGCTAGAGAGCCTTCAAACTCAGTCCGGTCGAGCTTTACCGTTATATGCTGCGCGCGTAGAAGAGCGGCCGTGTCCGCAGCGTCCGCTAGCTCGTCGTCTTCGAAGCTCTCGCCATAGCCTATCGTGTATGCTGGCCATGGCCCGCCTTGTTCGTTCATTAATGCCAGGAGCAAGCCCGAGTCGAGGCCGCCGCTAAGGAGTATTCCCACGGGAACATCGCTAAGCAGATGTCGTCGAACCGCCGCCCGATACAATTCCAGAAGTTCACGTGTGGCCTCTTTATCTTCCTTCGGACTGGAAAAAGGAACTGGCGTGTAGTTGTACCAGCGTTCTTCGTGGCATCCTTCTCGCTCAAAAACCAGCATCGTCCCCGGCGCAAGTTTTCGGATACCATCAAAAATAGTTAAAGGAGAGGACGTATAGCGAAAGCGCAGAAACAAATTAAGCGCCACAGGATCCACTTCCGATTGAGAATTTTTCGCCGCAAGTATCGGCCGGATTTCCGACCCAAAGGTCAGCTCGCCATTGGCGATCCGGTAATAAATTAGCTTGATTCCCATGGCATCGCGCGCCACCACAAGCCGCTTTTTCGTCACATCCCAGATGGCCAGACCAAACATGCCATTGAGATGATTGAAAACTTCCGTGCCCCACTCTTTATAGCCGCAAACAATCACCTCCGTGTCAGAGTTTGTGCGAAAACGATGACCCTGTTTTTCGAGTTCGGCGCGCAGCTCTTTAAAATTATAGATCTCGCCGTTGAAAATCACCCAGACTGTTTCCTCGGCATCAGACATCGGCTGATGACCTCCGGCCAAATCAATGATGGAAAGGCGCCGAAAGCCGAGTCCAACTGGGCCGGAGATGAAGTAACCCTCATCATCGGGGCCGCGATGGACGATCGTTCCGGTCATTCGCCGGATCGTTGCCGGTTCCACCGGCTCGTTCCGGGCAAAGTTAAACTGGCCGCAAATGCCGCACATTCTGTTAAAGAGGTTGAGAGTTGAGAGTTGAGAGTTGATGGACCGGCGCAATCGTCACTCGACTCTCGTCACTCGACGCTTCACGCGTTTCACGCAAGTAGAATGCGAGAGCGCGAAACATCTGCGACTGCCCCCAGCGGTGCATCGGCACGTTATCCCAGCCCAAATGCAATCGCCGCGACCGAAAGGAGCCGTCTCGCTTGACCCAATTGTCCAGAATTTCTCGAACGACTGTCTCCAGAGATGCCTGTAGCCGAGGGAAACGATCGCGCAGAAGCAAGCAAAGATTGATACACTCTGCACAGTCATAAAGCTCACGCTTATAAACGGTCAGGCGCGGCGCTTTGGAGAAAGGCTTCGGAAGGCCGTCCTCATCGAAGAGACTGTTCAAGTAGTAGCTCACACCTTTTGAGAGCGCTTTCAGACAACCCTCGTGTCCGGTGAGAGCGTGGATCTTGGCCAATGCCTTCATGACGAAACAGGTATGAAAATGATCAACAAAATCGCGCACTCCATCCACCGCATAATACCATGAACCGTCTTGATTCTGCGTTTCTAAAACGAAATTCAAATTTCGCTCGGCAATCTTCCAGTAGTCGTCATTGCAGAAAACGCGGGAAGCACTGGTTAGGAGAAAGGCACGGTAAGCGGCGGCGTTGATGACTCCGCCCTCACCGAAAGGAGTGTAGGAACAACTGCTGGCAGCTTCCGATGTCCGGAAAGCCTTGATATCGGTCGTGGCGTGGAGCGCAATTGATTCGAGGATCAGTTTCCACTCGTCTCGTGGGTGCAGTTCGCAAACCTGAAGGAACGCTTCGTACACGTAAGGCGTGGTGGTGATCAGCGGCGTCTGTTCTTTGATTACGCCCCCACGCCAAACCCAATTAAAAGGATAGCCCCAGCAGTACTCCTTGAATTGGCCGCAGCGCGATTTTTTGAGCTCGGTTAGAAAATGGATCGCGTTTTCCAGGTGCGAGAAATCTCCGGTCGCCTCGTATAGGAAAGCAAAGCCCATCGCGTAATGGGCGTCCGCAATCGGGAATCGAACGGGACGATGAAATAATCGTCGCGCGGATGGCAGGAACGCTTCACAAAAAATCATCGGCGCAACGGCCGCAGTTCCAATAAGGCGGCTTCGGTAATAGAGTGACTTGGCATACCCGCCGATTGGACCCGCAAAAAAGCCTTGCTGATCCCTGGAGGTTTCACCGTAGGCATCCAGCCACTCGGCGAAACTGATCAGGACGCGAGATACCTCGTCCGCCAATGGGTTAGGTGTCCTCGTTACTTGCATCTATATCTCTACTATCTGCGCACTAATCGGACTTACCGATTCAACGGCTTAACGATGTAACGGAACACTCTTCTGCCTCCCGTCCTCTGCACGCGTTTTCATTCAACGTTGAATGTTGGACGTTGAGCGTTGGGCGTTTTCTGCGCCTCTTCCAATCTTCTACCCTCCGACCTTCCACTCTCCAACCTTTTAACCCCTTTACGTTCTAACGCTTTGACGAGTTAACGGGACACGAAGTCCGCGAGTCGCGTCTTCGTCGTCATAATATAATTATCACGCACCTCGCAAAGGTAACGCCTCAGCATCGTCTTAAACCTATAAGGTAGATTATCTCCGTTACGCCCGTTCCCAGCGAGCTCATGAAATGTTATGTGAATCATTCTGTTTTCGCCGGCATTAAGTTCAATTTCAAAATCGATGCAACCCTCCACGGAATTCCAGGCTATCCGACCCGATCCGTCGCGGACTTCTCGGACAGCTGAGGGCTTACACTCGCGCCTTCTAACCAAGAAACGCTTTGCCTGCGCAAAACGATTCCTAACTCGTAACTCCCTTCCGTACATTTCAACTTCCACTACGTCCGGTGAAATCTCTCTCTGCCGATAGCTCCGCCTCACGACCTCGGTCAGGCTGCGCCATTCTAGGCGATATTTCAGAGCATTCAGGCGCTCGATAAAGCTAACCAGGCGCGCGCAATGGTCACTACAATAATCGTGATGGATCAATATTAGCACGGGTTTACCCAACAGAGCATCGAAGGCAAAATTTTCGATCCCCTCCGACGGATACCTCCGGGTAAAAATCGGAAAGTTGCTGTAGCGCATGACGGCGATGTCCCACACATCCGAAATAGTGATCTGTTTTAGCGCACTCATGGCAGCTTCCGAAAATACCCCCTGCGGAAACACCATGACCCGATCATGACGGATTCCGGTAATAGATTCATGACGATTCATCCGCTCGAGCGCTTGTTGGGCCTTCCAGTAAAGGCGCTGCCAGTCAAGGCCACCGAACTCTGCCCGGGTATGGTCACATCCATGAACTGAAACTGAGTAATTTTCGGGATTTTCTTTGAACAGCTGAATAACTTCTGGAGCGCTTCTTCGCCAGTTCCACGGGATGAATGCGATGTTGGTACTAAACTTGTGCCGCTTCATGAGGGACAGAAGTTCCTGAAAGTTCACAAAGCCGTGGGTGGACTTCAACACAGGATCATCGATCATCAAACAGGCGTTCGTTTCCGGAGCACTCCAGCAGGTCTCGGCGAAGGCCCATTTAACATAAAGAACAAGAGGCACAGCACTGAGGAAGTGGTCCCGCACATCAAAATTTTGCGACGTTAGTTCCGCGTCGATATCGATGATCTTCCTGAAGGTTGAAAGAAAGACAGCCACCCCTTTGTATTCAAGCTTCAAGAAAGTCGCGCCATACCCGAGCGAAATGATGTTGATCGTATTCCCTTTGGGTGTGTTCAAAATGAGACTGGCGTCAAGATCAGCCTTGGAAGCGGCAACTCGTAGGCCCGCCATCCCCCCACAAAAGTCGTCCAGCTCACCCGACACAACGAACTCTCCGGCGCAACCATTTATCTCGTTAAGGACGGCTCCCTCATCCCCAGTAAGCCTCCGTATCAGCTTCTGCAGAGCAGCAGAATCATCTCCACCATAGACGAAGGTCGAAAGAACATGCTCTCGCCAAAAACGGCCACCATCCGACCTGTGCTCCAAGTCCTCGATCAATCGCAAGAAAATCTCTGAGGAGCAGAAAAGTCTATACGTCGAGCGACCTTCACCGTCTGAGTTATTGTAACTCAGAAACTCCGCTACGGTTACAGCACGCCAGTGGACGCCAAAGAAACGAAGCACCTTGGCAAGATTCGCGTTTTCCGGCGACAGGCCGCGGTCGATCAATAGTACCGCTTCTTCCCTCATCAAGAAATTTTCTTTACTCGGAGTAGCCCTGAGGAACCCGAGTGTTTACAATTGGCCGGTTTTCTCGATACAACCAGAGACCGCATGGCACGGGATTTCGCCACCGTGTTTAAAACCGGCGACAAGCACTGGAGAAGCCCACTTATAAGTCGGCCCGCCGAATGCGGAATCCAGCAGAAGTGATCTCTTCGAATTACTTCGAAACCGGTTTTGGCGAACGGGTCGGTGTATTCCTCCAAAGTAGGAAGATGACACTCCGCTTCTTTTTTCTTCCGTCCGCGCAAGCGGTTCTTCAAGGCGCTGCGGAACGCAGGAAAACGGTTGTTCATGTCGATCACAATGCATATGCCTCCGGGCACGAGCAGATCGAAGATGTCCTGAACACAATCCACTTGCTTCCCGGTGCGGTGACAGTATCGAATGGTATTGACGCCGAGCATCAGGTGAAACGAGCTTTCTAATTCAGCCCTGTCTTTGCCAAGCGCCGACGACAGGGTGTCGATGAGAGTCTCGTTCCTGGCAACACAGAACTGCACTTTGCGCCGATCTTCCGCCCCCAAGTAATTCTTTGCTTCCTGCACGGCCGCTTCGATGAGAACCGGGGAAAAGTCGGTGCCTATAGCGCTGGCAACGTTAATCTCTTCCCGGCTCAACACAGAAACCAGGTGCAGAAGATTCATCCCTGCCCCGCAACCGAACTCAAGGATACGAATTCCTTTTTGCCGCACAGCCGCCGGCAACGACTGAAGAGCTTCCAGATAAAGCGACTTGTAATCGTGATCGAGGAGGTAATTGATGCCATAACCGGCTGTCGCCCGGCTGTATTTCACAATCGTATCTTGCGACGTGTATTGCTGGAAAAACGTGTCAGTCTCGATAAATGAGTTCGCTTCCACGGTTCCTCTGACCTCTGCCTTGCCAGGCCTTAGCTTTGGCCTAGGCGGATCCTCCGCCTTTTAACGCGCTTGCTGCTGGTCATTTGCCAGGCAAAAACTGTCTACCTTCTTGAATGTTAGAAGAGTGCGAAAAATGGCTCTCAGTTTTTTCAGCTGTTCCCGGCGGTGAAAGCGCATCAATTCTAAGGTTATGGGTCGTTTGGTGCGCCGTATGGCTGCCCAGCAGTAACCCGACAGCAAGGCCAAGCCGTCAATCGGTTGCTTTGTGGCCCGATACACCACGCGAAATAGCTGCCAGATAAGAGAACCACCTAAATAGTAATCCTTTTCCCCATACGAAAAGCTTGCTGCCACCCCACTTTTCCCCGCCGTGCCAAGGGTTCGATAATGATGAAACCGTTTCTGAGGAAAAGACCTTGTCCGCCAACCCTTCATCCGTGCTGTCGTCACCGCGATCCAGTCAATCCCTCCCGCCGGATTGGGTATATAACCGCCAACATCTGCGAAGCATTGCCGCCGGAAAAGCTGGCATCCGCCAGCTACATGGCTCTCACCCTCGAAACTGTCCCGGGCAGTGTCGTAACCACCATCCTCGGTGAACGGCGTTCCGGCGACGCCTAGCCGTGGATCTTCGGCAAACTTTCCAATCAAAAACTCCAAGTATTCCGGATCGAATGAAAGGTCCGCGTCCAAGTTCCCAATCACTTCGAATTGAAGCGACCACACGTGGTCCAATCCGGCATTAAACGCATGCACCTTACCAGCAAAACTTCGGCCCAAGCGCTGCGGACGCTGGAGTAGTTGGATCCACGAAAACCGCTTAGCGTAACCGTGGACGATTTCTGCCGTACGATCCGTTGAACCATCGTCCACAATTACCCACCGTTCAGGCAACATCGTCTGCGCTGCCATGGAGGCAAGGGTCTTTTCGATGAAAGCTTCTTCATTGTGTGCGGGGGTGATGAGAACGTATTTCATGGCGTAGCCGGGAGCGTAAATCGTTACACCGTTACAACGGTGAAGAGCAGTAGATAGAAGTCCGAAATCAGACAAGTGGCGAAAGTGATGAGTGATCGGTGATCCGCCTTCGCAAAGCTACGGCACGACAGGTGATTGAACAGCGGCCTTCCTCGATCTGTCCTCTGTTCTCCGTCCTCCGTCCTCTGTCTGCAATCCTCTGCTGGGATAAACCTGGGCGAAAATTTCGTCCATGATTCGAGCGGTTAAAATGATCCCCGACAAAGAATGCTCTCTTTTCTTGCCTAATCCGAGGCAGGAGAGTGTATCCCGCGCCGGAGCCGACGGGAGGATTTGAACACTCCATCTGCTGATTACAGATCAGCCGCTCTGCTATTGAGCTACATCGGCTTAACCAAAAACACGCAAAACTAGGGCTACTTCCCAACATCATCCGGCGTGGTATTGGTTGGCAGGGGCGACGGACTATCGGGGTGATCTTCTGCGATGTCGGTTTTGTTTTCGCTGACGATTCGAACTATGCGCAGTTGCCACACCAGGTCGGCACTCGCGGCGTCCCTTGACGCTGGCTCTGAACCGTTCCCCGACAGAGATGAGCAACCTCAAGGCAGCGTTCGGGTAAGCATCAAATGGTCCCAAAAAGTAAACATCGCGTCCATTTTCACCGGCCAGTTGTGACTTGAATTGGTAGCCTCCTGGGTTCCCAGCAGGATTGATACCGCTTAAGTTATACCAGTGACAACCACACTGTTTAATGTGTTCCAGTACCCTCCACTGGACGAGGTATGAGCCGTAGGTCTTGATGCCGCGATTGCTGGTGGCTCGAAACAAATCCACCGCCATCTCACCAAGCGTGGAAAAGAGCGCACCTGCGATAACTTCACCGTTTGCCCTGCAGAGAATAATCTTCAATTTCTCGGCCGGCGCCAAATCTCGTTGCGTTCTTCTGTAAGGAGTAATGTCGGCATCGCTCCGAAATTGTTTTCGCTGCACCATTTCTTTGTAGATGGCTCCGAGCGCCTCAAACAAGCCGTCTTCTTCACCTTCAACGATCTCCAGATTATTCTTGCGTGCCCGGTTCAGGTGCTTTCGCCATTTCCGATGAAATTCGCGCTCCAGATCCTCCAGAGCTGGACGGACATCCATCAAGATGGTTCGGTCTTGGTGGCCGCTGCGGTTCAGCTCATAGCCCTCCTCTTCAAGCATTTTGCCATACTGCTCATTCCCCTCAACGCACAGCGCCGGGAGCAGCCGAACTACCAGACTTCTGCGCACCGCGTACTCATTCCGGACGGCCCGAACAATCTGTCGAAAAACCTCATCATCCCTTTCGCCGGTTTGCAGCTTCCACAATGGTCCCCATCGGATGTACGCCATCCCAAACCTCAGATAAGGGAGTCCTGCGAGGCGGGCCTGCACGGCCCCCACGACGCGGACGCCCTCCTTGAGAACGAGGTGGCTGACATTGTCCCGGCCACTTCGCACAATCGCGTATGGCCATGTCTGATAGATGTTAGCATCAAGAAAATCGCGACAAATTTCTTCCCACCGCGTCTTGTCAACCGTATCAACCTCTGCCGAAAAACCATCAGCCAGAGGCGTTGCGGGGTGACGCTTAGACGATCGGCACCGAAACGGTTGCATTACACCCGAATCCACTTGCAGTTGAATGCTTTTCTCCACAAACCAACCATCCAGTCAATTTGACAGCATGCTTCCAGCTTCGTAGATCGCAAACCTATGCGAATGCCTGAACTGAAAGTCGCGCTGGTGTACAAAGCCCGCCGAGACAACAGCCTTGTGACAAGTGGGGTAGTAGTAAATGATCACCAAAGGGCGGGGAGCGCGACTAAGCGACCGCCTCAGATTTCCCAGCACTACGTTCATCACGGCTTTGGGAAACGGATTGAACATATACACATGCGTCACGCGATCCAAGCCGTCGTTGAAAGCGCGAGCGTCTGCGCAATGTAGCTCAATGTTGCCAACCCCCATCCTTGCAACATTACGCTTCGCCGCGGCAATCAATTCCGGAGAAAGATCGACCCCGATTACTAAGTCAAAATAACGACTGAGAGTCAGGGCACTCATCCCCGTGCCAACGCCAAGATCAAGCACAACGCTGCCTTCCGGTATCGCTAACGAACGTATCACTTTCGCGAGCACCGGACCGCCCGAATGCTGATGGCTGAAGCCGTTTTCTGGTGAGACATAATTGGCGCCCGAGAATTCAAGACGACGGTACCGGACCCACACGGCGTACACCAGCGGCAAGAAGTCACACGTCATGACCATTCTTGCGATTCTGATTAGGCGGCGTCGCCGACTCTTCATAGACATAGAATAGTCCTTTGAACCGTGTCGCAAAAGGTAAAGCTGAGCCACAGTCGCGGAAAACCCCTTGCTGCGCCTGGGCAAGTAAGCCTCTCATCCAAAATTCAAAATGGAAGCCGATATCCAGGTTGGTCCCTTCGCTAATTCTCCCGCTCCTTCCGAGTCTTGGATGAAGATCAACGCACTCGCCGACGTCATCCGGCTGATTGCCTAGCACGCCAAGGCTGCGCCTGTTTCCGCGCGCAAACGGCCCCATTTATCAGATTAACAATGATCATCTATGCTTCGCTAGTGCGAGAGAACCGGATAACAGTGAATTCCGAGCCGCGGGTTCAACGGTAAGTTGCTCGAAGATCTTATCCATAATCCGTGAGGTCAACAAAATCTCGTTATATGGTATGGGGACGGGAGTGCCATCGATGATTGAACGGTAGAAGGATTCTATTAGGTGCTCCATGCCCGACTCCATGTGAAAATCTCTTGCCAGAAATAATCTCACATTCTTGGCACAATTGTGTATGTATTGCTTCGCAAATACCAAAGGCCCGACGAACGTCTCAAGGTAACTTTTATATTTTTCCCCTCGTAGCTTTATGAGTGTCTGCTGATCGTCATTGAGAAGCAGACCACCGGTCGGTCCGTAGATACAGAACTGGTGGAGTGCAGGCCGCATCTGCGAGGAAAACGTGAAATACGCAGTCGTGCCTTCTTTCTCAGTAATTATCACTCTGAGCTCGTCAACCAGGTCCTCGTTCTCAAAACGCGTGAGGAAGCTACTGGCAAAAGCAACCGCAATGACCTCAGGTATATCAGTTGCTAAAAACTCGGCTATTTTCGCAAGGCCATGGCTGATCAAGTTCTGCAACAGGCCACCGGGAAGCCCGCGCACCCAGTGTGCTTTGTTTGCGAGTAAAGCCCTCGCATAACTGGAATCCCCGAGTTCGTAGCACCATGTGCTTTCGATATGGACAGGTCGGCCACCGAGATAGCCGCTCCGAATTAAGCCGCGCATTCGCCGTGCTGCGTGGCTAAATTGGCCGTCGTGACCTACTGTTAGCTTGAGACCTCGTCGCTCGGCCAGAGCGATGAGTTGCTCCGCCTCACTAGTGTAAAGCGTAAAAGGCTTCTCGACGTAAACGTGGCACCCGGATTCGAGACACTGTTTGGCGAGCAAGTAATGGCTCTGTGGCGGCGTTGTGATGTGGACGATATCAGGCTGGTTCGCCTGTAGCATTTCCTGCAAATCGGAAAAGCATTTGGAAATGCCAAACCGCTCTCCCAATTGTTTGGCCATCAGTAGTTCCCGATCGCAAAGAGCGACAATTTCGCAGTCAGGAATGCGATGGATCGCGTACATGTGCTGATCGGCAACCTTTCCGCAACCGACTATGGCGATTTTTAACATCGTGAATTCTGATCAGTTATAAGTGATCAGTGATCCGCTTCAACGCTTCAACGCTTCAACGCTTCAACCGATCATCGTTTCCATTGGATTCAAACTGGCCCAGAAATGCTTTCATCGCCTGCTTCATCGGCACCCTTGGTTTCCAGCCCAGCTGTTCCCGAAGCTTCCGATTTGAGTAGCGGTTTACCTTCCACTCCGCAGCACAGCGGCGGCGGTTGAACGCCGGGGGAAGCTGGTTCTTGGACCATTTGGCATATTTCTCCCAAAGAGAACAGAGGCCGTACGCAGCAAAGTAAGGAATCCTGATTGATCGGAAGGATTTTACTTTTCTCTTGTAGGCTTTTAGGAATTGGCGGCCAGTCAGTAATCCATCGTCCACAACGTTGAAACTCTCGCCATCAACATTGGCCTTGAGACCAGCTAGAACGATAGCTTCGGCACAGTTATCAACAAAGGTCAGTGGCAAGCAATTCGAGCCGTTTACCTGGATAAAGAACCCAAACGCGCCAGTGCCAACGCGACCGCTCAACTCTTGCTTGCCGGGTCCGAACACGTACCCAGGGCGGACGATGACATAGGGGAGCTCATATTTCCTGCCGTACTCTTTGACCAGTTCCTCCTGTTTGAGCTTGCCAAAACCATACGCGTCAAACCTTTCCTGCGGCGCATCTTCCAGCGGGCACGTCTCATCGAGCAGGTCGCCGCGTTTCAAACTTAAGGTCGAATAAACGGCAAAGGAGCTGACATTCACAAAGCGCTTGGGCTGGCCATACCGTAGAAATGCGTCTATCAAGTTGCGACTGGTCAGCGCCGAATTCATAAACGCGCCTGCGAATGACTTTTCGACGCCGGCCGCGAGATGGTAGATGATCGAAACCCCTTCAGCGGCTTTTCTACAGTCATCGCGCGAGAGAAGATCACCTGTAACAAATTTAACTCTTCCGGCCTCGAACTTATCAAGCACGTTCTGGAGACGAGCAAGATGACTGGAGGGCCGAATAAAGCAGCGGAGATTGGTAAAGCCGTATTCGAGGAGCTTCTCGACCACTTTTGAGCCGATAAAACCGTTGGATCCTGTGACCAGGATGCGATCACCAGCCAAGGCGATATATTCAGAACTCATCCCTTTAGCCGACTTCAGCCTTTAGGTTCTGGCGGATGCTCCTGCAACCGCGGCGACCTTGAATCCTTCGTCGGTGGATATTGGTCGCCTGCTTTCCAAATGGCTCCGCCTCCTGAATCCTTGTAACAGATTACTGTAAGGGCAAGATATCCCATGTGCTCGATATTTTTAGCGCAATATCCGTGCCAAAGACGACGTCCGCGTTAGGGTTTTCCTGTCACATGCGCCAATTCCCTGCTCACTTCTGATCTCGCAGCCCCGACAGATGGTTGCGCAGTCGTGAGGTGAGTTTGTGGATAGTCCAGAGCAATGATATAGAAAACAAACCAGAGAGGACTAGTCGTTGCGAAGGTTCCTTCCGTCCAGGCGCGCAGTACTACTGCCGCGAAGAGGCTCAATCGATATCGCCCTTCTTCAAAATTTCGAAAAAGATCAAGGCGTATTTTCCAGAATGTCGCAATAAGCAGTCCAATTAGAATGAATAGCCCAATTAACCCCAAGTTTAAATAGGTTTCCAAATAGCCATTATGGGCCCCATTGGGGTGCCACTTGAAAATCTCTGCCATCCGCTGTCCCCTCTCTCCCAACCAGAAGCTTTCAAATCCTGCCCCAAGAATCGGATTGGGCTGAAGTTTTAGGACCTGTGCCCACAGAACTTTTCTGCCCGTCAGATCCGAGCCCCTACCCAGACTCTCGGACAAACTCCCGGAAATCCCAAATGCCAGTTCCGCTGCGGCAAGGAGAACTAGTGCTGCCAACATGTACGTTCCAATAAAATTTCTTATAGAATGGATGCCGACAAACACGACTATCAGTATCGCTACAAATAAAGATATGGTAGATGTGGCACTGTGTGCCAACCGAAGAAGCCAAGAAATCATAAGCAGAAAGCCCACGATTAAGAGAAGCTCGTTTCGCCTTTTTCTACTCCGCTCGGTTTGCCAGGTTTGCAGCAAATGCCAAAAGAAAAAGGAACCCAAGATCAGACAATCTGCACCCAACATGTTTTTGCCAATGGCGATGCCCCTGTTCGATGTCCCGCCCCACTCGTCGAAAACGCGTCCCAATTGAGGATAGTATTTGATCCAGAGAATGGAAACCGGGACGACCACATAGGCGCATCGCTTCATCAACCGTATCAGCGCTTCTTCGGGATCCGGTTCCGTAAGGACGATCAGCGCCATGATCGGATGACCAAGAACTTTGGTCGACCGCTTGAAAGCTATGAAGGGAAAATCAGACCAGGCGATGGAAATGAAACAGTAGAGAAAAAAAGCGATGAGCCAACCGTTGTTCCGAACAATTTCTGAAAGATGGACTTGCCTCTTACAGAGGATACAAAAGCCCGCTGTAGCCAGTACGAGGTAAAAACATGCATCGAGCGGACTTCCCTCTTCCACTGAAGCACCGCCGCTCACGGGCAAGCCGAAGATGTTGAGCCATGCGGAAGTGGATCTTGAGCAATTGAGCACCAGCCAAAGAAGTGGAAGCCAAAGCGCGCCGCTGACATCGGGCTTTTCCCGAATGTCTCGCCGGAAAAGGAAGACAATGAAGGCAACTGTAAGAAAAAGGGCTAGAGGTGGCGGCAGATGAAGGCCGGCCAAGCTGGCAATGTGGGGTTCGACTAGATTCACGGATTACGAATTCTTGAATTACCTCAGGACTATCATTCGTTGAAGCCCAGCAATAAAGCGAAGAGCGACATCAAACCAGCGCATAACCGCCAATCTCGAGGCGTTGTAATATTACCTGGAATTGATCGCTCATAAGATATTCCTCTTCCCCGTTAACGATCGGGTGTGTCATCAGTTCCACATTGCTTGACTTCGCCAAGGCCGCGACTCGATCCAGTTTTTTTCCCTCAATGCACTGGGTCAGGTCGAAAAAATAATCCGGGAGCCGATGTCTGCGGGACAGCCAGCGATCGACGAATCCGCGATAGGCCCTGTTTAAAAAGTTTTTTTCACCCGGCCAAAAAGAGAAGTTGCGGCGCAGCTTCGTACCGGCTGGAATCATGTTGCTGAGAAGAAGGTTAGCACAAAGATGCATGTGATGATGTCCGTCGATGTGCGACGGCGATTTCTCAAATAACCGTACGAACTCCTCAACCTGTGCGTGGTAACAATAGGCGAAAGCTTTTCGAAGAAACGGGTTATATAAAAGCTGGGCATATTTCCCGCGCTTCAAGAATTTGATTATCCGCCCATGGTGCTCCTTAAGTGTTTCCGAACAGCTCTTGTCCGTGAATTCTTCAGAAAAATTAAGATGCAGCCCCACATCATCTAACTCGTAGTCTTTTGCCAGTTTCGCTGCGCGCCCGGAATCCTGCATAAGAACCATGGCACTGACAGACGTGATCCTCCTCTCTCTATAGCACTTCAAGGCGGCATCGGTCTCCGCCACAGAACGGCCCCAATCGTCCGCATTGATAATCAGCATTTGAGGGAGAAGTCAGATATCAGATGACGGAGGACAACCGCGGGTTGGTAGCCGTTGAATCGCTAATCGGCTAAAGTCGCCGAAGCAGCCGCGCGGGGTTACCTACGTAGAAGCCGGCTTCAGTGATGTCCTTGGTCACGACCGCGCCAGCCCCGACCACAACATGATCACAAATGGCAACCGGGAGTACAGTAGCATTCGTCCCGATACTTACACGATTGCCAAGCTTGGTTTGGCGCCAGAGGCTCCGTTTCTTCGCCGGGCCGCCGGCAACAAAGGAATCATTAATAAACATCGCCCCGTGAGAAATGAAGCAATCGTTCCCGATCGTCACCAGCTCACAGATGAATGAGTGTGACTGAACCCGGCAGCGCTTACCTATCTTCGCTCCTTTCTGTATCTCCACAAATGGCCCGACGAAGCTGCCATCTCCAATCGTACAACCATAGAGATTGACCGGCTGCACGACGGTGACGTTTTTACCAAACTCAACATGGCCAATTCCAGCATGCCAGATCTCGGCCCCCGCCAGGCAGGGCTTCCTCAATGACCGGAGCTGGCGAGCGTGCTCGCTCAAAGATGAACCCTAAGCTTGTCGAGCGAGAGCAAAGCGCTGACGCGATCCAAGAACTGCACTCGATGCACCTCCCAGCGATCTGCTTCGCAGAAGTCGTTCATTTCTCGGCCAGAAGTGTCTCATATGCGGCCAGAAGATTTTTGCCTACCGTGTTCCACTGCAGCTCGTGCTCAACCCGACGACGACCAAAAGTCCCCATCTTTTTCCGAAGCTCCGGTTGCGCCATGAGTTGGGTAATGGCTTCCGCAAACTCGGCTTCTTTGTTTGGTCGGACATAAACGGCAGCATCTCCCGCAGAAAAGCGTGTTTCTTTCAGATCGAAAGCGACGATCGGCTTTGCATAGGCCATGTATTCCATGACCTTGATCCAAGTAGAAACATCGTTCAAGGGGCTGGAAGGATCAGGGTCAACGCAAATATCTGCAGCCGCAAGGTTGGCCTGCAAATCTTCGTCAGAGACGAAGCCGAGCAGTTCAACGGAACCGTTAAGTTGCAGGTTTCCAGCCAGATCACGTAGATCTTGCAATGAGTCTCCGTTGCCCATGATGACGCAATGGAAGTCCGAGCACTTCAAATCATACAACAGGTGTCGCAATGAACGCAGCAAGTAATCAACGCCATCCTGGGGATTTAAGCTACCAATATAGCACAGAATGAATTTGTTCATTCTTTTCAAACGAGTGTTGGGCGCAACCGGTGTCATTCGCATCTGGTTCGGCCCATTTCTTACAACGAAGACATCGTGGGGATTCTTATTCGCCCGGCTGATTTGTATCTGCTTATACGATTCGTTGGTAGCGATCGTGATATCAGCAAGTTTCAAGCTGCACCACTCAAGTATTCTCAGGAGTCGAGTGGCAAAACCTTCCGCAGCTCCATAACGAGATCGGTAAAGTTCCGGAGAGAGGTCATGCTGGTCGAACACAAATTTCTTTCCGAATAGTTTGAAAGGCAGAGCCACTAAAAAGAGAGTATCGGGAGGATTGTGGGCGTGCATTACGTCGAAGCCCCGCCGTACAAAAATGTAAGTGCTAACAATAAGACACGCTATTGTGAAGTAGCAATATTCCACAACATAGCCAAGAAAAGATTTCAGCTTAACCAAAAGCAGATTCATTCGATTAACATTTACAGACGGAGTTTTCTTAAAGACCTCCAATGTCGGCAGACGGTAAACTTCAACACTGTTCCGGGTCTCGCGTCCTGTCTGGCCCTGTCTCCGAAGCGCGATCACGGTGACCTGGTAACCTGCGTCAGTGAGTAAACCTGCCTCGTTCGTGACGCGAGTGTCCTGCGGAAAATAGTTCTCAACAAGCATCAGGATTTTGCGGGCAGATGGGGTCATGATCGGACTTTGCGTTATAACCGTGCTACCAGCAGATACCTTGGTAATTCGGAGAAGCCTTCACAGCTTCGAGGGGTAACCGGATTAGATCAATAATCAACTTTGAATCGCTATAATTGGCAACGGCTTCCTGAATTTGGAGATTATTTTTGCTGACTACGACTACGTCACTGGCTTCGATGACCTCTTTTGGAGAAGGAACCATCAAAGATGAGATGTGAGGTATTGCTTGTTCGATATAGTACTTGTTCGCGCCCACGAGTCTCGCCAAAGCAACTTCTTCGTCGTAGATGGCCAATTTATGTCCTTTGCCGATCAAGGTTTCAATCAATACCACGATGGGACTTTCACGAAGATCGTCGGATCCCCCTTTGAAACTGAGCCCCAAGACGCCGACGCGACTCTTTCCTGTTTGGCGGATTAGATTGAAGG
>WNFX01002576.1_pt1 | contig 18328 bp, 13 predicted proteins | sample 5400111 | NCBI WGS metagenome assembly WNFX01 (sample SAMN13153363, study PRJNA577476) | soil metagenome | isolation source: 40 cm soil or saprolite under grassland replicate 1 | place: USA:California | collected 2016-06-15 | reverse complement strand
AAAGTTGCGCGGCGCTGGTGGCGGCGCAGCCGGAACGGCGCGAGCCACAGCAGCGCTCGCTCGCCGCCGGACGCTCCCTTGCGAATCGGCTTCGGGTTCGACATCAGGCGAGGCATCTGAACTTGCCATCTGCGCGGTGGCGCCTTGTCCGTTATCGGCACCTTCCTCATCCTCACTTCCGAGATTTCCTCCGGCGTCGTGATAAGCCACTGATTTGATCAATTGGAGCGGATTGGCGTGATGTGCGGGTGCGAGCCAGGCGACCTGCATATTGAACTTTCCTTGATCCTGGCCGAGCGCGCGTTCGAGGATGCGCGTAGCGATCGGGCCCGCGACCTCGCCGCCGTGCCCGGAGGCGCCCTGCACCATCACTGCGACGACATACTTCGGATGATCAAATGGCGCGAAACACGTAAACCACGCCACGTTCTCCTCGTGGCCACGGTCGGTGGCCTGAGCAGTGCCGGTTTTTCCAGCCACCACAACGTCTTTCAAACGCGCTCTGCCACCGGTTCCTCCATCTTCGTTAACAACTTTCCAAAGGCCCTTGCGCACAAGGTCAATTTTATCAGGTGAGATTTCCTGACGTAAGTCCGATCGCACTCGTGGCGTCTGAGGCACTGCGACGTTGCCATGCTCGTCCAACACAGGAGAGCCGTCCTGCTTCAGGACTCTATCAACGAGCCGGGGGTAATAGCACACGCCGCCGTTTGCGATCGTCGCATAGGCCATTGCCAATTGCAGAGGCGAAACAAGCGTGTAGCCCTGGCCGATTGAAACATTGGCCGTTTGCGCCTGCGACCACCTCTCCTGCGGATGGTGAATTTGCATCCACTCAGGCCCCGGCATATTTCCGGTTTGCTCCCCTGACAGTTGCAGGCCCGATTCTTGGCCGATTCCCACCATCTTGCCAACAGTGTCAATCGACTGGATACCGGCGGCGTTTCCATACTGGTAAAAAAAGGAGTCACACGACACCTTGAGGGCATCCGCCAAGCCGATCGTCCCATGCGTGTAATGTTTTTCGGCTACCCAGCATCGGAAAAAGTGATCGCCGTAACTCACACCGCCACCGCAACTGTATTTGGCGCCTGCGAGATTTTTGGTGCCGCGCAGACCGGCGAGCGACGTGATGAGCTTGAATGTTGACCCGGGTGGCAAGCAGCTAATCGCACGATTGACCAACGGATCGCCCTCGTCTTTCTGCAGCGCTTTCCAATCCTTGGCTTTTATGCTCGGGATGAAAGTATTTGGATCGAACGAAGGCACAGAAGCCATCGCCAGGACGTTGCCATTGTTCGGATCGACAACTACCGCTCCTGCCCGGCTCACTGCACGCAGCGCTTCTTCGGCGATCGCTTGAATCCTCGCGTCGATCGTCAGGAAAACATTAGCGCCCTGTTGTGGGGGATCTTCGCGTAACACACCTTCGATTGTTCCCTTCGCACTCTTGCGCAAATAACGCACGCCCGGTTTTCCGCGCAGATATTCGTCCATCGTCTTTTCGATATTCGACTTTCCTTCCACATCCTGCTGATAGAAGGTGAACCTGCTTGCTTCCTCCTTATCGATGTCGTTCGGCATGCCGACATAACCGAGAATATGGGTGGCCAGCGCGCCATAGACATAAGAGCGCACCGGTTTGATTGCGATATCCACTCCCGGTAATCCGACGTCGTGCTCCGAAAATTTTGCCATCGTTGGAAAGTCGATGTCCTTGATGTAGGAGAACGGGACTTCGGTGTCGTTGCGAAAGTGCCGCTGCAGCGTGGCTGCATTGTAGTCGCGCGCTAGATCCAAGTCGTTGAGACGCGGGATGATGCCGTCATTTACAATCCTAATGATGTCGGGCTCCTTCTGATCTTTCGGCATGCCGCTGATGATTGCTCGATATTCAGTCAAGGGTGGCGAGCCAAAACGTTCGCGATACCCTTTAACCATCTCCGGCAAATAGAAATCGACCTCGTAGCTGGCGCGGTTTTGGACAAGAGTCAGGCCGTTGCGGTCCTTTATCTCACCGCGCACGGATGGGATACGCACCGTCGCTTGAGAACTGCCACGAAGCTGTGCGGTCCACTCCGCGCCGTGGGCTACTTGTATCCACCAGAGCCTGAGCCCGAGCGCGCCGATACCCAACAGCATGAGTAGAGCCAGAAACTGAATGCGGAGACGCGAAGTCATTTTGCCTTTGTTCATTCGAGCCGCCCCCTTTCGGGACTATAGGGATACGCCGTCATGCGTCCGATCCATTCCAGAAGCCAGAACACGATCGGCGCGATGAGCATTGCAATGATGCCGGGCCCACCGATTTGCCACCATATTTCACGGGTAAAAACAAGCGAGCCACGGCGAAATGTGATCATCAGGTATTGCGCCAAAACTATCAATGAGGTGAAAACGCCGCTCAGGATGGAATGCACTTCCCAGTGGCCACGGGCAAAGAGCGGTCTGAGCCCATGCATTATTCCTGCCAGCACACCGTAAAGCAGTATCGACGATCCGGCTGAGATTTCAACCTTCCCACCGATTACCTGTACCGTCAGTGCGTCCAGCAAAGCCCCCGCGAACAAGGCGAGCCCCAGCATGAGAGGAAACGGCAGGGCCATTGCCCCGTAGAAGACAATTACGGGCACAATGTAGATATGTGCATTATAGAGCCACGGCAGTGCGGGGATAAAAAGCTCCGCAATCTGCGCCAGCAGCACCAGGAACAGCAGAAGAAAAAAGAATATCATCTTCGGCCTGTGACTACGAACACATCCTCCAGATGCGACAGGTCGACCGCTGGCGTCAGCTGCGCTTGTCCGTCCAATTCTCGAACGCGAAAACTTTTCACCGCGCCGATGAGCAAGCCCGACGGGAAAACGCCGCCTACTCCGGAAGTATAAACTTTCTGTCCAGGCTTTAGGTCAGCCTGCTTCGATAAGAAATTTAGATCCAACAGTGGAGTGAGTCCTGTCGTTAATCGCTCGCCAGAGACGATCCCCTGCTCGCGGCTTCCTTCGACCGATGCCGCGACCCGGCAGTTTTCATCCGAAACCAACAAAACAACCGAGATGGTATCGCTTAGAGTGGTTATTTTTCCAACCAAACCTTCGGCCGTTACCACAGGCATGTCGATTTCGATGCCATCTCGCTTGCCGCGATTGATGGTGACCGTTCGCCACCAGGTGGAAGAATCGCGCGCGACAATTTCCGCCGCGATCAACTTGAAGACCGAGCGCTCTCGATAATTCAGCGCATGACGCAGACGATTCACCTCATGCTCCACATCGCGCAGGCCTTGGTTGGTCGCGCGCAGTTCTCGGCTTTCGACCTGAAGCGCAGCATTCTCGTGCTCCAATTGTTCGAGGGACTTCAATCCGGTGCGCACGGATGTGATCTGTTTTTTCAGGCCTGAACCGCTGGTCAAAAAGGGAGCAAGCAACTGATACACGCCAGACTTAAACTTCTGCGTAGTGCTCGGACCGAAGCTGAGAAAATATCCCAGAATAGCCCCAAAGATGAGCAGCGCGATGATGTTTGTACGGCTCATCGCGATTGCGGACTGGCGATTGCGGATAGCGGATAGAACGGGATCGACATCAGCGGCAGATCAGAAATCTTTCCGCAATCCGATGTCCGAAATTCGCAATCTTTCTCATCGCCACTGGCGATCCGCTGAGGCGACCTGACGCAAAAACTTAAGTTCATTAAGGCATTTGCCGGTCCCTTCCGCGACTGCACTGAGTGGATCTTCAGCTACGTGGACAGGCAAACCTGTTTCTTCACTCAAAAGTTTGTCAAAACCCCGCAGCAATGCACCTCCTCCTGCGAGTACCAATCCCCGATCGACAAGGTCCGCCGAAAGCTCGGGCGGACAGCGCTCCAGAGTAATGCGCACAGAATCGACAATCGTCGAGATCGGTTCAAGCAACGCTTCGCGCACTTCCTGAGAAGTAATCATGAGGGTTTTAGGCAAACCAGCGACCAGATCGCGCCCCTTTACTTCTACGCTCGTTTCCTTTTCACTTGGATACGCCGAGCCGATCTTGATTTTGATTTCCTCGGCGGTGCGTTCGCCAACCATTAAATTGTAAGCGCGTTTCATATACTGCACGATCGCCTCGTCCAACTCATCGCCAGCGACGCGCACGCTTCGGCTAAATACAATCCCGGAGAGCGAAATAAGAGCGACCTCCGTCGTGCCGCCGCCGATATCGATGATCATATTGCCGGCGGGATCTTGCACGGGTAGCCCCACACCGATTGCCGCTGCCATTGGTTCTTCGATCAAATAAACTTCCCGCGCCCCGGCGTGAGTCGCCGATTCACGCACCGCTCGCTTTTCTACTTCGGTGATTCCGGAAGGGACCGCGATAACCACGCGTGGTCTCGCGCGCACCTTACGATTGTGCACTTTGCTGATGAAATGCCGCAACATCGCCTCGGTAACTTCGAAGTCGGCGATGACACCGTCCTTGAGCGGACGCACCGCGACAATGTTCGCCGGCGTGCGGCCGAGCATGCGCTTGGCTTCGTCACCTACTGCCAGGACTCTGTTGGTGCCGGCTTGCACGGCCACCACAGACGGTTCACGCAGAACGATCCCCTGATCTTTTACGTAAACAAGAGTGTTCGCCGTGCCGAGATCGATTCCGATGTCGCTGGATAACCAGCCGAAGAGTCCGTTGAACATGAATTATTTATTAGCAGCACTTTCCAGTCCGAAGGGAGCGCGTTCACACGCCTGAGCGGATCCTCTTCGCAGGACCCTTCCCGCGGCGCGATTCGGCCAGGCTGAAACGCGGTAACATGAAACAGTGCGGAGCGCCGTCAAGCGTATATTATGGAAGCAATGGAGTGCTGAACTAACAGAGTGTTGGATTTTGGTGGTTAGTCCATTACTCCTTTATTCCATTACTCCAATGCAAAGAATCATTGTCGCCCCGTCCATTCTTGCCGGCGATTTCTCGCGACTCGGTGACGAAATTCATCGCGTCGAAGCCGCAGGCGCAGATTGGATTCACTGCGACATCATGGACGGACATTTCGTCGATAACATTTCATTCGGGCCGGAAATTGTCGGGATTGTACGCGGCCTAACGAGTCTTCCACTCGATGTCCATCTGATGATTGAGAATGCGGATCATTACGTGCCGAGGTTTGCGAAAGCTGGCGCAAACTCAATCACTGTTCATGTAGAGCCGGATGCGAAACACAATGTCGCGAAAACGTTGCAGCAGATTCGAGATAGTGGTTGCCGCGCCGGCCTCACTTTGAATCCCGAAACTCCATTCGATTTAATCGAACCATTTCTCCACAAAATCGACATATTGCTGATCATGACAGTGCATCCCGGGTTCGGCGGCCAACCATTTCGAACTGATCAAATGCCAAAAGTTAGACGCGCCAGATCGCTGAACGGTAATATCGACATCGAAGTCGACGGCGGCATCAACGCGAAGACTGCGCGCGTATCGATCAAAAATGGCGCGAACGTCCTCGTCGCTGGGACGTCAATTTTTCGCACGAAGGATTACGCGAAAGCGATTCGTGAATTGCGTGGCGAATAAGAGAAACCCGATTAGCAAACGCTAGCACACTCAGGCCGCTTCTCCGGCCACCACAGGCTCGGCTTCTTCGGTCGTTTCAGCCATTACTTCGTCAGTTTGCGTGACGCGCACAACTTCTTCGATGGTTGTTTTGCCTTGGGCGACGCGTCGCCAGCCATCCTGCCGCAAAGTCTCCATACCTTCTGCGATGGCGCATTGCTTAAGTTCGCCCCCATCGCGTTTTCGCATGATCAGCTTTCTGAGCGGCTCGGTAATGAGGCAAATCTCATAAATCGCGGCGCGACCCTGATAGCCCGTCTGACGGCATTGATCACAACCGGCGCCACGCTGGAAGCGTGTGCCGAGTTCTTTCACCGGAACACCAATCTCGGCGAGATAGTCGCGCGGATAATCAACCATTTGGATACAATCGGGACAAATCGTGCGCACGAGCCGTTGGGCGATGAACGCCTTCACTACCGATGATAGCAGGAACGGCTCCACGTCCATGTCGAGCAAACGCGTGATGCCACCTACGGCGTCATTCGTGTGAAGCGTGCTGAAAACAAGGTGGCCAGTCATGGCCGCGCGAATCGCGATGTCCGCAGTTTCAATGTCGCGGATCTCGCCGACCATCACCACATTGGGGTCCTGTCGCAAAATGTGGCGAAGACCTTTGGCGAAAGTCAGATCAATCTCTGGTTTCACATCGATTTGAGATACGCCGGGAATTCGATATTCGACCGGTTCTTCGATAGTGATGATGCGGCGTTGCACTGAATTGATGCTGCTCAAGAAGCAATAAAGCGAAGTCGATTTTCCGCAGCCGGTGGGTCCCGTGAGAAGGATAATCCCGTTGGGCAGCGCCAACAGGTGACGGATGATCTTCTCCTGCCTTTCGCTGAGATCGAGTCGATCAAACCCAAATTGCTGCTCGCTTCGGCTGAGCAATCGCAGACTGATTGATTCGCCGTTAACAGTGGGAATGGTCGAAACGCGCACATCGATGTTTTGATTACTCGCCTGCAAATTCATGCGCCCATCCTGAGGCAGCCGGCGTTCGGCGATGTCCATGTGCGACATTACTTTCAGGCGCGAGATAATGGCCGATTGCAAAACGCGCAGTTGCGGCGGCACAGCGACCTCGTGCAAGATTCCATCGATTCGATACCGAATCCGCAGATCGTTTTCGAGCGGCTCAACGTGAATATCGGTCGCGCGCTCCAAAATCGCCTCACGAATGATCTGGTTGACGAATTTCACCACGGACGCCTCGGGATCGTCGGCGTTGAGCTCGATGGCGGTTTCCGTGTCCTGAAAAACCTCGAAGGCGCGGTTCGTCTTTAGAATTTCATCGAAAGTCTCCGCGCCAACGCCGTAGAGCGTTTTCATCGCGCGCAAAAGCTGCGCGCGCGGCACCAGCACCCACTCGGCCGGCTGTTTCAAAAGCTGCGCCGCGAGCTGGCGGCCGATGGAATTGAAAAGATCGTATGTCGCGAGCACGACCGAATTTTCCTTCACCTCGATCGGCAGAATGTGATGTTGAAAGACAAAGCGACTCGGTAAGATCGATAAGGTAGCGCGATCTATCTTTTTTGCGTCGATTGAAACAACCGGCACTCGAAAGAAGTTTCCGATTGCGCCGAGGAAGCGCTGCTCGTCCACTTTGCCGGAATCGAGCACTTGGCCCACCCACGAACCGCCGTTCAGGTTGATCGCCAGTTGCGCGGCTTCTTCGTTCGACGGCACGCCGCTTTCCAGCAGCAAGTTGATCAACGATCGGCTGGGAGTTAAGCTCATTCAGGGAAACTCACGGCATGTGTAATGCGCGCCGCACGGGATCCGTAAGGGTGCCGGTGACGCGCATCGAATAATTCTTTTGCAGCCGCGCGATTGCATCGGCTACGTCTGGGGTAAACACCCCGTCAACCGGACCGCAATAATAGCCCAGCCGGCGCAACGCCGTTTGCAGCGAGCCTACATAAGCCGGTTGCAGAATTAATTGTTCGGGCGCCTTAAAGTAGTAACACCACCGCCAATGATATCTGGCCGCGAAGTCGGTGGCGTTCACACGGGGCCCTTGATGGACCAATCCCCATTCGCTTCTCTGTGCCAAAGGATCGGTCGGACGAAAAATATCGTGAGACAAAACGTCGAACTCATCCGCGTGGGCAATGGTCGCACCAAGTCCGAGAACCAAAGCGAGTGTTATTCGTTTCATAAAGCGCAGAAGAGGTTACTACATATCTTTCGCCGCCGGAATATCAGGCGGCGGTAATGCTAACTGTTTGCCACCTTCCACTTTGGGGCAATCCGGACACTCGTTCTGATCGAGTTCCGGCCCAAAATGCGTCGTATCCTCCCATTTTTGGCGCAACCGATAAGCGTCCAACTTGGTCAGTGTGACCTGCGGACACATGAGAATAATCAGCTCACTGCGCCCCTTACTGCTTGAGGTGGCACGGAAAAGCGGGCCGACAAGCGGAAGACGCGAGAGGTAGGGAATGCCCTGATAATTTTTTTGCTTAGTATCTTCAACCAGCCCGCCCAGAATGATGGTCGATCCGTTCGCCGCGGAAACATTCGTGCGGATATAACGCGTTGAGATTGTCGGGACCAAATTGCCACTGATGACCTTGTCGCCGCCCTGCACGATGTTGTCGATCTTCTGCAAAATATCGAGCGACACTTCCTTCTCTGAATTAATGAGGGGTACGACCTCGAGCTGAAGCACGACCTTCTTGTACTCGATGCTCGCCTGCACAGCAGCCGTTCCGTTCACCCCGAGAGTTCCAACATTACTGAGAGTGTTGACTGGAACCGGCACCTCCTTCCCTGATGCGATGATCGCCTTCTTGTTGTTGCTCGTAAACACGGTCGGCCGCGACATAACTCTGAACCGACCGGTGGACTCAAGCAGATGCACGATGGCTGCCAGATAGTTGCCAGCAGCGACATACACATTGGTGCCACTGGCTACGTTCTGAATAATCTGACTGAAATTGATCAGGTTCGAAGGGTCTATGATGCTTCCCGCTCCGGTGTTTCCACCGACGATTCCAGGTGAAATGGAAGGAGCGACACTGGGAATCGGAATTGCCGGGGGGTTACTAAAAATGCTGTTGTTGCGCGAGATTCCCACGACTTTGTTTTGGTACTTGGCGAACCAATCAACACCGAATTCTTCGTTGTTGTTGAGCTCCAACTGGCCAATGACCGTGCTCAGCGCCACTTGCGGCGCCTTCACGTCCATCTCGTCCAAAATCTTTTCTACCTTCACGACGACTTCACGATTGCCGAGAACGATGATCGTGTTCGCGCGCTGGTCGGCGATGAGCTTGGAGTTCCCGACCGTGACCGCTTGGGGGGTAGTGTCCACAGGCTGCGTGGAGAGTTCTTCAGAAATATTCAGCGTGCTGCCGCCGGCCGTCCCGGATGTGCCGGTCTGGCCCCCCGTGAGCCCACCGTATGAACTTGTCCCCGTAGTACCCGCTCGGCGCTGTTGTGATTGTCCTTGCTGCTGTGGGCTTGCACCGCCCGGAAGAGCGCCTCCGGCGCCACCGGCACCGCCTTCTGTCCCCGGCTCAGTCAAAGCTTGCACAAGCACGGGCAGCACGTCGCCAGCGGAAACATATCGCAACGGCCTGGTGACCGGTTGTCCAAACTCGACGTTGGCATCAAATTCATGGATGAGTTGCCGGATGAAAGGCATGTTGATCGGGCGCGTCACGATATGAATTCGGTTGGTGCGCACGTCGGGAGTAAGTTTGATCTTACCGACGATTACTGCTTCTTCGGACAGCACACCGGCACCGCCGGCTTCAATCGGCATCGGCTGTGGCATTGCTCCGGGCACTTTGACCGACCGAACACCTGGCTGGCCCGTCTCAGTGCCCTTTTCGAAAATTTCCTTTAGCATATCGACTACTTTGCTCGCATCGGCGCGCTCGAGCTTGATAAACTCGCTCACTACTTCCGCCGGGGCGACGTCCACTTGTTCAATCACACCGGCAAGCTGTCGAATGATGTCGGCGTTCTGCGTCACCAGAAGACTGGATGACTTCGGCAGGGCCAGAATATTAATTGTTCCTGAGCTCCCCTGAAAATACGCCATCAACACTTGCTGAAGTTCCTGCGGATCGGCGTACTGCAACTTGAATAAGAAGCTCACGACGGGGTTGCCAGGCGGAATGTCTACCAAGTCAGAAATAATCGGCACCGGTGCCTTGCGGGGATTCTGCCCGGCCCCAACGATGTCGACTATATCGCGAGCAGCTGGAACGAGGGAAATCCCATTGAGAGCCATGCTCATCTCGATGATCTTGATTGCCTCATCGCGCGATACATCTTTGGCGATAAAAATGTTCACCTTGCCCTGCACAAAATTATCCATCACCAGTTTCTTACCGGTGAGCTGCTCGTACAGATGCAAAACATCGACAACATCGCTGTTTGGAAACTGGAGCCGAACTGTTGCTGGCGCGCCTGGCGGAGCAGGTGCATCCGCCGCTGGCGCATTCGCTACCTTAGGAACAGTCGGATCCGTAGCTGGCGGGTTGGGTACCTTGACAGGTGGCGGCTGGGGACGCTGCGGTGCCGCCTGAGCCAAAGCTGTTGTCGCGCTGGCAAGCACGAGCATTGCGATGCAGAAAAGCCGGTGCACAGTCCTATCTGGGTGGATGGGCGACGCTAGTGGATTTATGATACCCGTCAATGTATTTCCCTCGGTTGAAACGATCCTTCACTGCTCGGGCTGGATGTGGCAAAGCCTCGTAGTTTACTGCCAATTCCTGATGCTGCAAGTGATTCGCCTTTCAAATCCGGGGATGCTTCGCGCCGCGGCGATTACTTCTTGGATTTTGATGGCGATAAGCGTTTCCGCTGTTCCGACGAACACAGTAAATCCAGTTGCTCAAATCCAGTCCGTACTTCGCGCTCAACAGGAGGCTTGGAACCACGGCGACATTGACGGATTCATGAATGGTTACGCGCGCTCACCATCAACTATTTTTGTATCCGAGGACACAATTAGACGCGGCTGGGAAACAGTGAGGGATCGCTACCGGCAAAAATATTCTGATCGCGGGAAGATGGGCACGCTTACCTTTGCCGAGATCGAAATCACACTGCTATCACCTGATTCAGCTGTAGTGCTCGGCCGCTGGAGCTTGGAGCGCGCGAAGGATCGCCCGCACGGGCGCTTCACATTAATCTTCAAACGCCTGTCCGAAGGCTGGCGAATCGTCCACGATCATACATCGGCGGCGCAGTAACTGTAGCTGCGGTCTGCGACTGCCGACTTTTACCTCTCGGACCGATACTCCAACGCGAAAATTTCGCCGTGAAATGGCCAATCTTCCCATCGTTCGACCAAGCCTGCACGGACTGGATTCTCGCGCACGTAATGCCATTTCTCCGTGTAGGACTCGGCGCTCCGCAGCACGTGATCGAAAAACGTTTTCTGCCAATGTGGCGCTGGAATCTCCTTGGACCGCATTGTCTTCGATAACGCATTCTTTAATGATTTCATCCACTGCGACAGCGAAAGCTTTTCGTCATCTATCGCGGCGAATACGTGCAGATGATCTGGCATCAACACATATGCTCCGATCCATGCACCATGCTCTGGGCCTTCTTTGGCACAGCGAATAAAACTTTCCTGGATCGCATCGACAGCAAGAATATGGCGCCGGTTAGCTGTGCAGGTCGTGACAAAATAGATAGGCGATCGTACGTAAATCAGTTCAAGCCGATGAAGCCGCTGCTTTCGATCTTCGGCGGTCATAGACCGCCGCTACAGCTTTTCGCGCAACCTCACGAGAAGCTTCTCATGAATGTTATCGAACCCGCCGTTACTGAAAACCACCACCACGTCTTTTGACCGCAGCATCGGAATGATCCGGTCCACAATGGTATCGGCGTTCTGTTCGTAAAATGCAGGCAGGCCAGCCTTGGCAATTGCAGCCACAACTTTTTCCGGTTTTAATCGCTCATCTTCGGGGATCTGTTCCAGCCGGGCTACCTGAGAGATGAAAACTCCATCGGCCAATTTTAGCGCCTCAGGAAGTTGCTGTTGAAACACGGCGCGCCGGGTGGTATTTGAGCGCGGTTCAAAGACAGCCCAGAGCCGGTGCCCCCGATAGCGATGACGAAGCGCCTGCAATGTCTGCGCGACTGCTGTCGGGTGGTGGCCGAAATCGTCAATCACCTTCACTCCCTGCTCTTCACCACGAAGCTCTAGCCGCCGCGCGATACCGGCAAAACTTTTGAATGCGCTGTCGATTTTCTTCTTCGGAACCTCATAAAATCGGGACGCCATCGCAGCCATCGCGGCATTGCGGACATTGAATTCGCCAGCGAGCGGAATTTCGAAACTTTCTTCCCCGAGCTTGAAGCGAGAACTCTCGCCTGAGTAAGCGACCTCCCGGATCCGTTGCGCGCAATTTTTGGAGAAGCCGACCTCAATCATCTGCGCCAGGCAATCTTTGGCGACTTCTACGCAATTCGGATCATCGCCGTTTAACACCACCATTCCATTCTGAGGAACGATATTGAGTAAACGCCGGAAGCTCAGCTTGATCTCGTCGACATTCTTGAAGATGTCCGCGTGATCGAATTCGATGTTGTTTACGATCAGCAATTCCGGCAGGTAATGAATGAATTTCGAGCGCTTGTCGAAAAACGCAGTGTCGTACTCGTCGCCTTCGATCACGAAATATTTTGAGTCGTTCAGGCGCGCCCCTTCACCAAAGTTTTTTGGGATGCCACCGATGACATAACCGGGCCTCCGCCCGGCTTTCTCCATGATCCAGGCAAGCAACGCGGTAGTGGTTGTCTTACCGTGAGTGCCGGTAACGACGAGATTATGACGGCCGCGCAAGAAATAACTTTTCAGCACCTCCGGCAACGAGAGGTAAAACAGCTTTCTGTTCAGGATAGCTTCGACTTCCGGATTGCCGCGCTTCATGGCGTTCCCGATCACCACCACGTCCGCGTCGGCCGGAATGTTTTCTGCGCGATAGCCTTCCTTCAGCGCAATGCCCTTCTCCTCGAGAAATTTTGACATTGGCGGATACACATTTTCATCCGAGCCGGTGACCTTAAAGCCGCGCTCTTGCAGCGCGGCCGCGACCGATCCCATCGCAGTCCCGCAAATTCCGAGGAAATGAAATTTCTTCGGCGCTTCCTTCACGCGGATTCTTTTACGCCGCGTCAGCCACTTTGGCTAACTGAAAGCAAATTACATCAGCCGCGAATCACGCGAATCACGACAATCAGAATTTTGGATGTTCCGGTTTCGTCGTAACATTCGCGTCTATTGGCGTGATTTGCGGGCAATTTCATTTCTTCGTGAACACCTCCACTGCATCCCACGCTTCGTCGGGCGGCTGGTTCTCGTATTCGAGGGCGCGATCCAGATACATCTTGGCTAGTAGATCGTCCGGATAAAATTCCAGGAATCGTGAAAACAAGATCTTCGCGTCAGTAAAATCGCGGATACGAAATTTCTCCAGTCCCTCTTCGTAAGTCTCCAGCCATTTTAGCAATTCCGGATCGACATTTTCGTCTCGTGCACCGACGAAAGTAAAAACGTCCGCGGGTTTGGATTTGCCTTTCACCTGGACACGGGCCACCGAGCGAAGATGAACTTCCTCTCTCAACAGCTCGGCTGCTGAAGGGCCGACGAGAATATCGACGCCATAAATTCGGGTAAGCCCTTCCAGTCGCGACGCCACGTTGACCGAGTCGCCAATTACAGTCGGATCCATTCGCTCATGCGAACCGATGTTGCCAACGATCACTTCGCCTTGATTGATGCCGATGCCCATGCCCAAGCCCATACGGCCTTCGCCGCGCCATTTTTCATTGAGCTGTTGCAGTTCTCTGCGCATTCCCAGCGCCGCGCGCGCGCAATTTTTCGCGTCCTGCGCCACACCAAAACTGCGCACGTTCCCCCAGACGGCCATGATCGCGTCCCCAATGAATTTATCGAGTGTGCCGCCGTTGTTGAACACGACCGAAGTCATCCGGCTGAGATATTCATTAAGGTGGGCTACCAATGCTTCGGGATCGGCTTTTTCGGACAGCGTGGTGAAACCAACCAGGTCTGAGAACAGGATCGTCACGGGCACACGCGCGCCACGGAGTGTACTGTAGTAGCTGTCCGGATTTTCGAGAACCTCCTTGACCAGATTCTTCGAGACGTAGCGTTCGAGCGTGCGCCGGGTCCGCAATTTCTCCAGCCGTTCCAAAGCGTATTCGAAGCCGAGCGAAAATAATCCGCTTAGTAATAGAGCAGAGAGAACCGGAACCGTGAGCAGCAGCAGTCCGGTCTTGTCATAAAACAATCGCGCCGTTCCGAGATATGTGGCCGTAATTACAATAAGGGCCCCAACGCAAAGCAACGGCCTGCGCAACAGGGCGGCGAGCAACCACGCAATAAGTCCTGCTGCGCCCACGAGCGTCAGGCCAACTTTCGGCGGTGTGGACTGCAAAAACTCGTGCCCAAGCGCCGCGGCCATCGCCTCTAAATGAAGGGCTGGCCCCGATGTCAGTGGGCTCAGTGGCGTATCGACAAAGTCATGTAGAATCTGCGCAGAGGGTCCCACCATTACGAGCTTATCCTTAAAAAACGCGCCATCGGCGTAATTGGCATGCCAGAGTTTCGGATCGAAAACTTCGTAGAGCGGGCGCGGCTCGAATGCGTCGAGTGCCGCGAAGCGAATCTTATGGCTGCGAAAATCGCGCGGCACGTCATTTCCGTGGCCGAATTTGGTCAGAGCGCGGGCAGAAAGAGATTCATAAGCTTCTTCGCTCGGATGCGGCGGCAGGCCGGCGAGTTGGCGATTTGTCACGCGATAATTTGCAAGGCGGGCTTTTCCGTCGATGGGATCCCCCCAGAAATTCACGAACCCGACGCGATCGTCCAGCAGTTGCGGGGGCGGAATCAGCGCATCGTTTGGCGTAACGATCTGCACACCATTTTGGATGTCGATATTAGCGCCGAGCACTACTTTGTCGCGATAACGATCTAGCGCGGCCTGAAATGCCGGATTGCCATCGTCCGGGGGGCTCAAAATCAAGTCGAACACGACGACGCGCGCGCCCGCCGCGAACAATCGGTCCAGCAAAAGAGCCCAGACTTCATGTGACCACGGGAAAGGCCGCGCGGTCATCAGTTGAAACGCGCGGTTGTTCGCGATTTCTTCCGGCGTCAGCGGCGGCAATTCTAATGTGCTTTGATCGATCCCGAGAAAAACGAAGTCTTTGGGTGGTGCAGTTTTTCGGCCCTCACGCCGGAGCAAATCCTCGAAGCTCTCTTGGCCGCGCCACGGAATCGAGAGAAACGGTGTTGATGGGAAAAAATAGCCGAGGAAAATCAGGCCCGTCGAAAAAACGCAAATTGACGCCAGGATCAACAGGCGATAACGACCAAGCCAATGCACGTGCGCATTATACCAGCACTGCGCGATTTTTAAATGCCATTTAGCAGCATGATACCGCTGTTAGATCGTAAGACGTTGAAACGTTAAAACGATTTATCGGCAGATTGTATTGCGATCCTAACAATTCTGCCAACGAGTGACTTCGGGGTTATTGCACTGTCACGTCAATTTTTCGTCGTGTCTGTCGCGGACGCGATCTCCGCAGCCCTGATGTAAAAAAAATTATTCTGCTTGACCCGGAAATTGCAAAGCCTCAGAAAAGCCTCAACCTTGACGAATTTGCGGTATTTTACGAAATTTCTTCCGGGATGGCCCGCTCTCATATGCGCGGCGCTGATTCTCGTAAGTCAACCAACGCAAGCCCAGGCACCACCCGGCTCGGCGCAGGAGCGCGCGCGCTTGCTGGGCCAGGGCCCTTTACCGGGGCCAACGGCTACGCCCGGCGCCGAAGCTCAAGGTTATGCCGTCGCGAGTCCAAATGAGAAGGACATCGGCGAGCAGCAGATCTTGAAACGCGCGGCGGAATATAAGCCGTTCACAATTTCTGTTTACTCTCCGTTTTACTGGACCTCGAACGCTGCGCTCGTCAGCAGTGGCGAACGGGATGATGTCCTTGTCGCACCCGGGGTCACTTTTACGTACCGGCCGCGCATTACGAATAACTTCTACCTGGAACTCGGGGTCGTGCAGCAATTCTTCTTCTACGACCAACTGACGGAACTTAATTTTGCCAGTCTCGATGTCATTGCCGGGGCAACCTATTACGTGCCAGCGTTTCACAATCTGAGCCTCCGCGCGGTTTATGACTACAATCGGCTCACCGATACCGACAATTTCGATGAGTTGTTCGTCAATCATTCCATCATTTTAACGGCGGAATTGCCGTTTCGAATCGCCCGTGCGCAACAGGTCGTCCTCGGCACGGCTTTGAATCTCAGTTTTGCCGGCAATCCCGAATCGCCGCGGCGAAACAGCTACTCGTTCTACAGCTACTACGATCTCGCTCTGAGTCGCTCCTTTTCTCTCGATGCCGCATTTCAGCTGGCCGTGCGCGATTATTATTCCGGCGATCGAACCGATGTTAACGAAACACTCGCCCTAAGCGCAAACTATCGGGTTCGCGACTGGCTTACACTGAGCGCTCTCAGTTCGTTCTCCTGGAATCAGTCCAATCACAGCGTCTTCGATTACAGCGTGGCCAACATTGGCGGCGGAATAGCGCTGACACTGAAATTCTAAGGCCATGACCGATCGCCCGCCTTCTCCAGTGGTCCAAGCGGATAACTGGGGCCGCGGTTTGCTCATTTGTCTGATCGCGACCGCCAACTGTCTAAGTGCCGCGCAATTGCTCCAAACGCGCGTCACCCAAGTGGCGAAAGACGTGAAGCTTGGTCCGCCGCAAGCTGCGCCACGCCTCGCCGCGGTCGGCGAAAGCATTCGCGACGGCGATGTTATCAGCACCGGCGCGACCGGACGCAGCGAGTTGATTTTCGCGGACCAAACAATCGCGCGTCTCGGCGCGAAAACGACTGTCAGTTTCAGCGACGGAACGCGCACCATGAATCTTGCGGAAGGCGCAGTGCTTTTCCAGATACCGAAAAGCGCCAGAGAAGCCAGGATCAAGACTGGTGCGATCGCCGCCTCGAGCACAGGCGCGACTGGCATAATCGAGCGTCATGCCAACTTCTACATCAAGTGCCTTGTCTTGGAAGGGACAGTCCGTTGTTATTTGACGAATCGTGTCGGCGAATCGCTGTTGGTGCAGCCTGGTCAAATTCTCATTACCAAGCCGGACGTAACCGCACTCCCGGAACCGGCGCACTTTGACATCGCACGAGTCATGAAGACGTGCCTGCTGATCCGCGATTTTCCACCTCTTCTCAGTCAACGCTTGATCGAGTCCGAAGAACAGAAGCAAGTAAAGCTCATGGCTAAGGGCACGTATATCCCCTCGAACCTCGTCATCTTCGGGCGCGGCACGCTAGTCAGTGTTGTTAATTCCACACCGACGCCCCACACAAGGCCACAAACCAATACCGGCGACTAGTCCCACACATCCTAATTTTTAACTGATGCAACCTGACAATTAACCAGCCGACCCCGGCGCCATTCCTTATGACTAAAATTCTGACAACCGTGAAAAAATTATTTGCATGGGCCGTGAGGACACGATTCATCGCGGTCGCGTCAGCTTTTACTTGTCTCATCGCTGTCGCCACTTCGGTCAACGCGATACAATTCAAGGAAGCGCGCGTCACGCAGATAGTGAATGACGTTAAACTGCTGTTACAACAAGCGGCACCGCGCCCGGCTACGGTCAGCGAGGTTGTCCGCACTGGCTCCGCTGTGCGGACCGGCACCCAGTCGCGCAGCGAATTGACGTTCCCCGATCTAACCATCACCCGCCTCGGCGCGAACACGATCTTCAGTTTCAACGAAGGCACGCGGGAGATGAATTTGGCCGATGGCGCGATTCTTTTTCACGTCCCGAAAGGCCAGGGCGGCGCGACAATCAAAACTGTCGGGATCACCGTCGCAATCACGGGTACGACTGGCATCGGCGAATATCATCCTGCCACCGCCAGGAACCCGCACCTCTTCAGCAAGTGGCTATGTCTGGAAGGCACGTTCCGGGTCATTTTGGCCAACGGGCAATCCGTGGAACTGGGTCCAGGGAAAATGGTCACCACCGACGGCACGAGCTTCTCGAAAGTGTCGACTTTTGACATTGCGAAATTAGTAAAGACCTCGCTCTTTTTCGTCGGTTTCGATACACCGCTCCCCCGCGACGTTCTGGATTTGATCGCGTTGGAAGAACAGAAGCAGGCAGAGTTACTACTCGCCAGCCAGTTCATTAATATGACGCAGAATCCCCTCAACCCGTTGACGACCGCCAACGTGATCGATCAGGCTATCGTCGCTCAACAGGCGCAGACGTCGCCAACACCGAGTAAATTCGGGACGCCACCAGTGATTACTTCGCCAGTTCCTTATGTCATCACCAGCGGCACTGTCATTACAACCGATCCCTCAATCACCACGAATGGTGTGACCGATTTCGGCAAAATTTATCGTGGCTCGGCTGATGACGGCGCTTTCACACTGTGGGCTTTCGGTTCGACCTCAGCTTTCGATACGGCGTTGGGCATTGATGATAATTTCTTTGCCGACCCGAATCATCTGCCAATCGCCGCCTTTAAGTTCCAGAGCCTATCGCTCACCGGCAATCCGACCATCGACACGAGCAACGGCGGCGTGACGCACCTTGCTTTAATTGGTGTAGATGGAATCACCTCCGGCCCACCGGGCGGCATATTGACGTTCACTGGGCTTGACCTGCTGGTGCTG
>WNFX01003441.1_pt1 | contig 18330 bp, 17 predicted proteins | sample 5400111 | NCBI WGS metagenome assembly WNFX01 (sample SAMN13153363, study PRJNA577476) | soil metagenome | isolation source: 40 cm soil or saprolite under grassland replicate 1 | place: USA:California | collected 2016-06-15 | reverse complement strand
AGGAGTATCAGCCGCTGAACAACTCAGTGCGCACTCGAAGCGGATACGTTCCCAAATCCTAACCCACCGCCGAAACCACACGTATGTAATCTCACCTGCTACTCAAACTCACTCCTTGACACCATTCATAGGAGTTAGGCGACGTTCGTTTCAGATTCATCGGCTAGGTTCCATTGCTGTTTCCACCCTTGGAAATCGAACGCATCAAGGGTGAGCGACAATGATGACACTAAAGTGACGATCATCTCTTCGAGATCGTCCATAACCAGAGCAGCGGCCTGTGGTCCGACACTCGTGCCCCCGGTTCCGGTGCCGTTCGGTTCGAGGTGTGCATAATGCCAATTGAATCGGGACGCTTTCATCGCGTTCATGTAATCTCGCGGTGCGCGGCCATCAAAATGGTCAGGTGGATACCATGAGGCGAGAGTAATAAGGATTTGTTCCATTACGTCGCTGACGTCGTAAATGCCTTGCTTCAAGTTCTGCCGACCGCCTCTGTCCCAGAGTTGTCTCGCGCGTTTGTAAGCGTCACGGCGGATTGCTGGTAGAGTTAGGATGTAATTGGCAAGCGGTCTCAAATCTTGCGGTTCCGTTGGCCGTCCAGGGCGACGAGTAGCGATCTGTGGTTTGGCAGCTTGGTGTCGCGCTGCGATGCCATCTGCGGTATCGCGACGTTTCTGCACCCGCGCATACCAATCGTCGCGATACTGAATGACCTGATGCGCGTCGAGCTTTCGTCCAAAACCCCCTCGAATCTGAGTATCCTCATGGCAGTGGAGACACAACACGCGAGATTGGCCGGGTCGTTGTTCGCCGGATCCTCGTCGATATGATGGATTTGATTCGGTTTTCCGCGCTCGCGGCAAATGCAGCATGTTCGGTCTGATCGGAACAGGACGGAAGCAGCAGTCTCACTCGGTATCGGTATGCGCGCTTTGGCCATTCGTGTGCTAATCGCCTAACTAGAATTAGACTGCAACGTGCAATCTATTTCTGCCCCGATCGAGGGAGTTTGACGTAAAACACTGCGGGATGGCAACGCCATTTCGGGGCAAGAATCATGCCCGACAAGATCTCAGACCGCGATGCTCGTGAAAATCACGAGCGTATTTAAATCATGTGTTTCCCTCGCCTGACCGTGAAGATATCATAAGAATCATCTGCTCCGGTTTCCATCACGAGAGCATTCACAACCACAAAAAATTCCTCTGCAACGGAATAAATTCGTCCAAGTTTGTCGCGCAACACCTTGCGATTACGGCGGTGCGTGAACAGGTAGCATTGATGTAATTAGGACGTGACGAGAACCGTCTCCGCATCGCAAATCCAGCAAAACCCGTGCCCCATAAAATCTCACTTGCTATATGTCAGACAAAGTCGACAGCCCTCTGTTTGGCAAAATCAGACAGCGCTTCTTGGCGCTCTACCATAACTCACTCCAGCCTGATGTTAGGCCACTTTGTCTAGCCCCGTGTGGAATTTGAATTCCGTCTTCAGCGCAAATTCTGGCCACCTCAAGTCGACGGGAAGCCAATCGCGCAACATCGCGATGATTTCGTTCGCACGGACGATAAAATTTAGCGCATCCTGTTCACACACTGACTTGCCACCGATTTTCGCCATTCCCTCATGCACAAACGAGTTGCGCGCCGTCTTCAAGTTCTTAAATGCTTCCCAGAGCTTCGGGTTCTCTTTAAGCGAATGCCCAGCAAGAAACTTGAGCAAGCTGTCGAACTGCTCCTCTGTCGACGGTTCGCGCAACCAATCGCCACGGCGGTTGATCCATTCCCAAAGTGGCTTCGGCACCGCGCCTTTGAGGGCGATCGAATCAAGTATATGCGTGATAAAGACTTCAAGGCACGTGGCTGCCAGAACCACCGCAGTCCCTACGTGTCCGATCGCGTTATTGGCATCCAGGCGCAACACGTCCCATGCCGGCGGCTCGAATCTGGGCGGCAACGAGTGCACATAATCCCAAACCTCGGTGCTCACTACCGCGAATGAAACACTGAAACCAGCGGTGCCGTGCCCGCGTGCGACTCCCTCTTGTTCCGGCAATTCCGATTCGTCGTCATTCAGGTAGCGCAGTCTCCACGACACCTTTGGCCAAGGAAGAGCCTGCAAATGCGCTCCCCTCGTAACGTATCGAAGTCGCGTTAAGAAGGAGTCGGTGGCGCGCTGAATAATTGCGATCGGCGGATCAACGCCTTTGCCGACCGTCCGGTCGAAACTACTTTTGTGGAAATCGATGCGAAGTCCATTCGCAACGAAGGCGGGAGCGTTGTTGATCTCCACTGCATCGGGAACGGTACCTGGCGCTGGCCTATCCGTCTTCACTGGCGGGTAGACGATCACTCGGTACCCTTCGTCGTCATATGGATGCAGCTTGAACTCCCGACCCTCTGGGACAAACAACTGGAACGGGAGAATAATGTGAACACGAGCAATCATGTTTCTGCGGTCCGCTTGCTGTACTTTATAGGGCATCCGCCGTGTCGGCTCAAGAACGCCAGCAAAACCCGCGTCTCTACGTTTTTTCTGATTAGGTACCAAACCGTTATCGCGAGTAGTAGAGAGACCAACTTCGCGCGCCAGTTTTCCAGTGTCAGTCTGGTCCACAGGATGGAAACCAATATCGAGCGCCAATTCTTCGAAGTCTGTCCCTTCATATTTGCTGTGCAGCATATGTCGTATAATTCGCAAACGTGCTCTTTAGAGTCCACCACGCGACACCGGCAGTAACCAAGATTCCGACGACCTGAATAACAGTGTTCGCGTCCACGGAAATACCAAGGTTCACAAAACAGGAATACTTAGGAGTCCCACGGAAAAACAAAGCAAAATCCGCGCCGCGAAAAAGAACGTTTGCTATATGTCATATGAAATCACATGGGGTTAGCGTCTACCTTCTGTGGCGTATCCCGCTTTTACAGATTGCTCCCGCTCCACTTCAATTTCTGCCTCACCACGCTGAAAAACGAGGCATCAGGCAGCGACGCCAGCGGCAGTGTCTTCTTCGCCTTGCGGATGGTGACTACCGATCCACGCTCGACATGTATCGGCTTGCGGCCATCCAACGTTAGGAACACTGGATAGTCGGGATCGCTCGCTTCGATCTCAATCGTCGATCCCTCGGCGACAATGATCGATCGATTCGTGAGAACATGCGGGCAAATCGGCGTGATCACGAAAACACCCGACTCCGGATCGAGGATCGGTCCGCCAGCAGACAGCGAGTACGCTGTCGAACCTGTCGGCGTTGCAACAATCAGGCCGTCGGCGTTGAACTCAGTGAGCGGTTCACCGTTGACCCGCGTGCACAACAGAACCAAGCGCGAAAGTTCGCCGCGGCTCAATACGGCGTCGTTTAGCGCGAGCATTTTAGCGGTTTGTTTCTCGCCGAGTCTTACCCGAGCTTCGAGCAGCGCTCGCCGGCTAAAATTGATCCGATCTTTCGCCATGCATTCTACCGCCTCGTGATAGGTCGCAGAACTCGCGCAGGTAAGGAAACCGAGGGAGCCCACGTTAATGCCGAAAATCGGCTTTATGGCATCGCCGAGCTGCCCAACTACGCGCAGAATCGTTCCGTCACCCCCGGCGACAACCAGAAGATCCGTCGCGGCACCGAGTTCTACGATGGAATACTCGGATTTCTTTCCAGCAATGCGCGCTGTTTCTTTTTCCAGCAAAGCTGTGATCGAAAAACGACTGAACTCCTGGGCGATTGCGTTGACCAAGTCACCGACACCCGGTTTCCCTGTGTGCGCGATTATGCCGATCGTTTTCGGATGCATGCAAAAAATTCCTGATTGCCGTCCGCGCCTTTGATCACAGATGGAACAATTCCGGTCACCAGATGGCCTGAATGCGTAACGAACGCGACTATCTTGTCCTGGGCCTTTCGGTGCAGCTGCTGGTCGCCAACGATTCCGCCCCTGCCTACGTCCGCGCGTTGCAGCTCGAACTGTGGTTTGATCAATGCAAGAATCACGCCGGTTGGAGTTATCAAGTCGAATGCGTTTGGCAAGACTAAGGTCAGCGAGATAAAGGAAACATCAATCACGCAAAGCTCGACGAGTTCCGGAACGTGTTTGCGAGACAGCGCGCGCGCATTGACTTTTTCCAGAACATTCACGCGAGAATCGTTGCGCAGTTTCCAATTCAATTGGCCATGGCCAACATCAACCGCATAAACTTTCTCGGCGCCGCGTTGTAACATGCAATCAGTGAAACCGCCGGTGGACGCACCGATATCCAGCGCCGTTTTTCCGTGCACGTCGATTTTGAAATAGTCGAGAGCGCTTTCCAGCTTTAGCGCACCCCGTCCGACGTATTTGCGCGTCGGTTTTATTGAGATCGGCGCTTCTTCTTCGAGGAGCTCAGATGGCTTTACTGCAATTCGGGTGCCGACTTTTACGTCGCCAGCCATTACCGCGCGGCGCGCCTGTTCGCGGCTTGGAAATAACCCCTTGCCGACCAGAAGCTGATCAAGCCGGAACTTCTTCGGCATTCTTTCTTGGGGCAATAACGGATCGATGCCACACATCGGCGATTGACACACGAAGAGCTTCCACGGCTTTAGTTAACTGATCTTTCGTGATGCACAGTGGCGGCATCAGAACAATGACATTCCCCAGGGACCTGGTCAGCAGGCCGTGGTGACGCGCTTCAACACAAGCAGCCGCGGCCAAGTTGGGCCGTGAGCCGTTCGGCGATTCCTCAATCTCGATTCCGGCAATAAAACCACACTGCCGCACTTCTTTTACACCTGTGAGTTTCTCCAGATCAGCGAGGGCCGAGCTTAGGTGCCGGATTTTCGGCTGCAAAGTTTCCAGGACGCGTTCGTTCTCGAAAATCTCGAGGCTTGCCTTGGCCGCCGCGCAAGCAAGCGCATTTCCCGTATAGCTATGCCCGTAAGCAAGGACTTTGCCCTCCGCTACTGATCCATCAAAGGCCGAAAATAGCTTTTCAGCTATCAAAGTAATAGCTAGCGGAAGATAACCTCCACTCAATCCTTTAGCCATTACCATCATATCTGGAATCACCGCCTCGTGTTCGGACGCAAACATCCGACCAGTTCTGCCAAATCCCGTCATGACTTCGTCAACAATCAATAGGGTATCGGTCCGATTGCACCATTCGCGAACAGCTCTCAGTGTGCCAGGGGGCCACAGTCGCATCCCCGCGGCTCCCTGGATAAGCGGCTCAATCACAACGGCAGCAATCTTCGCTATTTCGGCCGGCGCAAAGGCTTCCAGTGCTCTGATATTTGGAACCTGCATGGCCGGAAAGTTCCAGCGGGTCGACCCGATCTGAAACATTGTCGATGCCCCTAAGCTCGCTGCTCCGGCTGTGTCGCCGTGATAGCTGTTCTGAAAGGCAATAAACTGGTGCCTTCTCGAATGCCGGAGCCGCCAATACTGATCGGCAATTCTCAAAGCGACCTCGATTCCCGTCGAGCCGTCGTCAGAGAAAAAAACCCTGCTCAAGGAGTTATCTGGAAAAAGTTCAACGATCGCTTGTGCGAGTTCGATGGCGGCCGGATTCGTGAAGCCGAGGAACGAAGTGTGCGCAACCCGATCAAGCTGACGACAGATGGCCGCATTGATGTGTGGGTGATTGTGCCCATGAATGTTCGTCCAGATGGATGAATTTCCATCGATGTATTCGCGACCTATGCTGTCACGCAGCACTGCCCCCTGCCCTTCGACCAAAATCAAAGGCTCATGCTCCGCGGCGCACCATTCACGCATGTTAGTAAAGGGGTGCCAGACGAATCGCTTGTCGGCTTCGATCAGAGCTTTTGTATTCCATTCAGTCATGAGGCTCTTGTTGGGTTAACTTTTTTAGCGAGTAAAACTGCGCCGTAGCCTTAGCGAAGGAGGGGTCTCTAGCAACTAGTTGATCCGTATTCCAATCACTCATGTGTCACTCATAGCCGCGCTGTTCCTGGATGAGCGTCTCGATTGAGGCAACGTCCTCTACTGAAGCACGTCGCCGTTGATATTTTCGCACAAGGATTTCTTTCAATGTTAACAAGTCCTCCAGCAACGGACGATCGTAGTAGGTCCAGTCAAGATCGTCGGCATCCTTTGCCTGAAACCGCCAAGCACCGCCGAACTTCGTCGCGCGCACTTCGCGCTTTCTGCCATCTTGATTTCTGTCCGTCCATATGTGTTGACTCGGCATCGCAGTGAAACCTTACATTAGCGGCCTTGAAAGACGTAATTAAATTGGCGGCATATTTTATTGCGACGGTTGTCATCGGAGCGATCCTTGCGCCAATTCTCTTTTGGTCTGCTCAGTCGCTTGCAGCGCACGGCGTATTTTCTTTTCTGGCAAAGTACGATTTCGAAACATTCTTTCATCGCGCCCTTTTGGTTGCCGCCGTACTTTTGCTCTGGCCGTTACTACGAGTAAGCCACGTGCGATGCCTGGCTGATTTGGGTCTTGCATCTAATTCGCGGTGGGGCCGCGATTTGTGCGCGGGCATTGTTGTCTCGGTAGTTCCCCTGCTCTTGTGCGGGCTTGTACTCATCGCATTTCACGTTTATGCGTTGCGCCACAGCTTTGCCTGGCCTCGCTTTGGCAAGATGCTTATGGCATCAATCACGGTTCCGTTCATTGAAGAGGCTTTTTTTCGCGGGATCGTTTTAGGCCTCTTACTCAGAACCGGCCGGAAGTACATAGCGATCTTTACCGTTTCACTGATTTTTGCAGCAGTGCATTTTCTAAAGGCTCCGGATCGGACATCGGAGATAGTAACATGGACGTCCGGCTTCAGTTCGATTGCCCACGCGTTTGACGGAATTATGGATCCCATGATGCTGGCCCCAGCGCTGGCGACATTATTCTTCATCGGCTGGATTCTCGCTGACGCGCGCGTGCTTGCCCATTCGTTATGGTTGTCAATTGGACTGCATGCCGGATGGATATTTGCTAGTGGCACTTTTAGCTTACTAGCTCGTCAGCGAATACCTGCGCTTCCCTGGGTGGGAAAGAATCTGTTGGTAGGAATTATCCCGCTTTGTGTAGCTGCCCTCAGTTGGGTAATAATGCGCATCTGGGTGAAATATGATCGCGCTTCGCAAGTTTGAATTGTTCGAAGCCGCTGCGTCGCTTCTCTACCCGCCGGTATGCACGCTCTGCGGCGGCAACACTCGAGCTGGCGAACATCTCTGCGAGCAATGCGAAGCAAAGGCCACGCGTATCGTTGCGCCGTTTTGTCAGCAATGCTCCGAGCCTTTCGAAGGCGGTATTGCGACCGCGTTCACATGCGCCAACTGCGCCCATCGTACAATCTACTTTGATGCAGCAGTGGCCGCGTACCGTGGCCGCGGTATCGTCCGACAGATCATTCATGATTTTAAGTACGGGCGTCAGGTTCACCTGCGACACCTCGTGGCGCGTTGGCTGTGCGCAGCGCTTGACGATGAGCGTCTTCGCGGACGCGAATTTGACATCATCGTGCCTGTGCCATTGCATCCAGCTCGCCAGCGGGAACGCGGATTCAATCAAGCGAGCCTGCTCGCTGAATTGCTAAGCGCGCGGATATCGATTCCATGCAAGCTCCTGCTAAAGCGCGTTCGATACACAACTACACAAACCGCGCTCGATCGCGCCGAGCGAATGGAAAATTTGCATAACGCGTTTCGTTTACGAAAGAATGCGGACGTGCGAGGCTTACACGTGCTGTTAATCGATGATGTTCTTACAACCGGTTCTACCCTCAGTGAGTGCGCGCGTATCTTGAAACGCTCGGGCGCAATCTCTGTTTACGTGGCAACTGCGGCGCGTGCATAAATTGCAATGGCCATCTTCAAAAAACCGGCAATTAAGGCAGAAGGCGGGAAGAAGAAGGAGATTCCGCGCGGTCTTTTTCAAAAATGTCCCGGCTGTTCGGAGGTCGTGCCGGAAATCGAGCTCGCGCAGAACCAACGGGTCTGTCCACGCTGTGATTATCATTTTGCGCAACCGGCCAAGGAGCGAATTCAGAGTCTCCTCGACCCGGAGTCTTTTGTGGAAATGGACGCCGGCTTGAAATCAGTGGACATCTTGCGTTTCCAGGGAATGGTCAGCTACAAAGACCGGCTCAAGAAGTATCAGGAAACCACAGGCCTTCTTGATGCTGTAATCAGCGGACACGGAGTTCTTGACGGCTACAAGGTTGCAATCGCGGTGATGGATTTCGGCTTTCTCGCGGCGACCATGGGTTCGGTCGTTGGCGAAAGGATCACCCGCACAATTGAATATGGAACTGCCGAGCGCTGCGCAGTGATCATCGTTGCCGCTTCCGGCGGAGCTCGCATGTACGAAGGAATGTTGAGCTTGATGCAAATGGCCAAAACAAGCGGCGCACTCGCTCGCCATGCAGAAGCCAGGCTTCCTTACATCTCGGTCCTGACGAATCCAACTACAGCCGGCGTCATGGCCAGCTTCGCGTCACTGGGCGATGTCATTATAGCCGAACCCAGAAGCATGATCGGCTTCGCCGGTCCGCGCGTCATCAGGGAAACCACGCACCAGGACTTGCCGGAGAGATTTCAGACTGCCGAGTTTCTCGACGAGCACGGTTTGATCGACATAATTGTGCACCGCAAGAAAATGCGCGAGCAGATCAGCCGATTGCTCGGTTATTTTTCCGTCGCCCCGTAAACGCAGGCCCTCAGTGCGGCGACCTCCTTTGACATACAAAAACGCGCTCGCCTGGCTCTATGGCCTCCAGCGCTTCGGGATCAAGCTCGGGCTGGAAAATATCCAGCGGCTCATCGCCGAGTTATCAAGGAAGGGCGATCTCCAGATCGCCTACGGCTTGGAAGCTGCCGCTCCTTGGAAAGTCATCCACGTCGCCGGGACGAATGGCAAAGGATCCGTTTGCGCCATGATCGATTCGATCCTGCGCGCACAAGGATATCGCACCGGTCTGTTCACATCCCCTCATCTCGTCACGTTTAGGGAGCGCATTTGCGTGAACGGCGAAATGATCTCCGAGGACGCCGTTGCCAAAGGCCTGACGGCAATTCGCGATCTGGTCGCCGATTGGAACCCGCATCCAACTTTTTTTGAAGTCACCACCGCGTTAGCCCTTAAACACTTTTCGGACGCCCGGATCGACATCGCTATTTTGGAAACCGGTCTCGGCGGGCGCTTCGATGCAACGAACACCATCCAGTCAAACGTCTCGGTCATTACGCCGATTGATTTCGACCACGAAAAATGGCTGGGCCGGTCGCTTCGAGAAATCGCGGGTGAAAAGGCCGGTATCATTAAACTCAGAACGCCGGTTGTTTCCGCTGCGCAGCGCAACGAAGCCGAAAAGGTAATTCGCGCGCGTGCGGCCGAGTGCGAAGCATCACTGGAATTCGTGACTGAACCTTACGACGAGACGCCGATTTCTCTTCTGGGGTCTTATCAAAAGCAAAATGCCGCTCTCACGATTGCCGCGCTGCGTGCGGCGAAGATCGATATCGAGGACTCGCCGATTGCACAGGGACTGGCCTGTATCGAATGGCCTGCGCGCTTTCAGAGGTGGGACGAGCGCACGGTCATCGATGGCGCACATAATCCCGCCGCTGCGGGCGCGCTCGCCGAAACATGGCGTGAAAATTTCGGCGGCCAGCGCGCCACGCTGATTCTTGCAATCCTTTCCGATAAAAATCTACGCGGAATCTGCGAAGCGCTCGCGCCCATCGCCGATTCGGTTTTGCTGCCAAAAATTCGTAGCGAACGCGCGGCTACCCCAGAAGAGTTAGCAAAAGTCTTATCCGACATTACTCCACCGCTCTCCTACTCCATTACTCAATCCGTTGATGAGGCGCTAGCGCTCGGACGCGCGAAACCAAATCCAATTCTAATTACTGGCTCACTTCATTTCGCCGGCGAAGTCCTCGCGCATCTGCACGGTGAGCCCGCTGCTTTTGAAGAATGCGCGCAGTGATTCACGCGACGCTAACGCGAACCTTCGGGGGGAGCGCAGGCTGCCAGCCTGCAGTTGCCGGCAGCCCTGCCGGCAACCTCTTTGCACACGTAACTCGGAGTGAACGCCTGAAAGGCCCGGTCTCGGCAAGCTGCCGAGACCAACAGGCCAGCGGCCTGTGCTCCCCGGAAATCAGGATTCAATCTGCGAGAACAATGACACTTTGGGAGTTTCTGGGAACTTCACCCTCGAGTTTCCGTAGAAAAGTCGTGAACGGCGGGGCCGCCGTTTGTTATGATTCGGCTGTGAGAGCAACTTCTGGCACGCTGCAAGAAGGCGGCGCGAGTTTTGCCACCACGCATTGGAGCGTCGTGGCGCAGTCCGCTCTCACAAACGTACCCGAGGCGGCAGACGCTCTTGCAAGACTATGCGAGATGTATTGGGCGCCAATCTACAGCTTTATCCGCCGGCGTGGTTATCCTCCTCCCCATGCACAGGACCTGACGCGATCATTTTTCGCGTTCTTCTTGCTAACTAAAGCCTACGCGCGCACAGATCGACTCCATGGCAAATTCCGGTCCTTCCTGCTCGCGTCGGTGAAACATTTTCTTGCAGATAATTGGGACCGTGATCAAGCCGTGAATCTACGGTGGTCAATGGCTGGTTCGTCGGCCATTACAATTGATGCTAACGGCTAGCGGTACCACCGGACAGATCGACGAGTCCGTTTACACCGGCTCCGCCGACACGGGCTCGAATTTTAGAATTTCTAATTGCCATCTACAATCTGAGCGCGAGTGCACTCGGCGTCGGCACCTATACCATGGACATCATGATCAACGGTCAAGTTGTAGGCAGCGCCACCTTCGCGTTGAGATAAGCCTTTTGCTGTTATCCCCGGGCAGTAGCAACTTGCAATGAGCCGTCACCCTTTAAAAGCGTGGCGGCTCTTTGTTGTAACCCGGCGCAAAGTCGACATGCTCTGCGTCGGTCAAGCGTCAATCTCGTGCGGTTGAAACTGAATCCGAATTTGAACAGATCAGCGTCTCACAGAATGGAGCCGAGGGCGCCGAGCGACATGGACAGGAAGGCCGGACGGCCGAGGCAGCGGGAGCGACCGAGTCAGACGCCCTACAAAATCTGGGTCAAATTGTAGGGGGTTTGTATCAAACGCCTTTGTCGGTCTCGATTCGCGGAAACAGCGGGGTCGGTTTGCCGAGATGATGCTTGTCGGCCAATCTCCCCCACTCCGCGTCTCAAGTGAAAACGTGCCTCATCTAACGGCTATTCCTCCATCTCGGTTAGCAAACGCAACTGGCGAAAGGCTTCATAAACTACATCGCGTGTATCAGCGTATTCCAGTCGAACCAGCGATCTGCTAATCATGCGACACACGATGCGATAACCACCGACACGCAACCGATAGACACCTTCCAGCTCACCCCGAAGCGGTTTCATGTCTCCCTGCCAGCGCTCCAACCCTTTAAGCGCGGCGCGCACTCGCCGCTTCGGTTCAGGTGGCAAACTGCGTAACCATCCGGCCACCTGATCAGAGGCCAAAATTCTCATCGTCCAAATTCAGGCGGCGATATCTGAGTTTGCCCGCTTTTGCGGCTCGGAGCGTTCGCATCGCTGTTGGATTGGCCAATAAATCCATTGTTTCAATCAGAGCCTCATAGTCCTCGATCGGCAGCAGGACGCTGACAGGTTTTTCGTGGGTGGTAATCAAGATCGCCTTCTTGTCTCGGCACAACTTTGGCAACCCGCTTTGCGCTTTGCTGATCGACAGTGTGGGATACGTAGTCTTCGCCATAATTCTATGTAAACTGCTCCACTATTCTCGGATTGGCAACTTCCGAATGCAATGCACGATGGTCGGCGGATGCGCGCGCAATAGTTCGGCGTCTCAGAGACGCCCTGCAAGATCCGGGTCAAATTGTAGGGCGTTTGTATCAAACGCCTTCATCGACGTCGATTCGCGGGAACAACGGCACCGGCTTGCCGACAACGTGTCCGTCCGGCAAGCCGCCCCACTTCGCGTCTTCAAGCGAAAACCGTTCTTTCTTTCCGCTCAACTCCATCTTCCAATTCAGTTGATCGAAAATTCCATGCGCCGCTTTTGGCAACACCGGCGAAATCAAAATCGCGATGATGCGTAGCGTTTCCGTAAGTGCATATAGGACGGAGTTAAGCTTTAGCTTTGAAACCTTCTCCAAACGCTTGGCGAGCTTCCAAGGCGCTGCATTCTCGACCAGAGTATTTCCTTGATCTGCAATCTCCAAGATATTTCCGATCGCAGCGTTAGCGACAAAGGGACCGAATGTGACTGGTAACGTAATCGGAAGCACTCGTTCGGCGCTCATGTGTGATTTGTAGGCTCCGATCTGCTTAACAATGTGCTCCGCATAGGATTCCGTCGAACGCTCATCTGGATTTTGCAACCACTCGCCTTCTGGAAACGCAATGCGATTATCTTGATACTTCGCGACCATGGTTAACGTGCGATTGAGCAGATTGCCTAACGAGTTGGCCAGATCGGCATTGTAACGTTCCACGAGACGTTCTTCAGAGAAATCGGCATCCTGACCTGTGGCAATGTCACTCATCAAATAATACCGGAGCGCTTCGGCTCCGTATTTATCGGCGAGCACGAACGGATCGATAATGTTCCCCGTGCTTTTGCTCATCTTTGCGCCGCCGAGGTTCCACCAACCGTGAACGAGCAGCTGCGGCATTTGATCGTCTGGAAATCCAATCGCGTGCAGCATGATCAGCCAGTAAATGCCGTGCGCCGGAACAAGAATGTCTTTACCGATGATTTGCAGCGCCGGCCATTTGTCCCGGAAAGTTGAGGGTTGAGAGTTGAGAGTTGAGAGACTTGGATCGTAGCCGGCGAAGCTAATGTAGTTCGTTAGGGCATCGAACCAGACGTAATTCACGAAATCTTTGTCGAACGGCAACTCGATTCCCCAATCGAGCCGCGATTTCGGACGCGAAATGCAGAGATCGCCGCTGAGTTTTTCCACGGCATTGCGCAATTCGGTCTGCCGAAAATCGGGAATGACTGCAACCTTGCGATCTTCGATGTACCGAAGCAGCCACTCTTTGTGCTGGCCGAGCTTAAAGTAGTAATTTTCCTCTTCGCGAAACTCGATCTCCCCCCACTCCGGACCGAATTCGCCGTCGGGACCACGTTCTTTGTCAGTAAGAAATTGTTCCTGGCGAACCGAATAATACCCGGCTTGTTTGTCCTTATAGATTTCACCTTCTTCGAATAAACGCTGCAAAATTCCTTGGACCACTTTCTTGTGCCGATCGCTGGTCGTCTCCGCCCAGTCGTCGTATCGCACTTCGAGCTTTCTCCCGAGATCGAGAAACTTCTGTGAAATTCCTTTGACGAATTCAGCCGGAGGAACACCTGCTTTCGCCGCGGACTGTTGAACTTTCTGTCCGTGTTGATCGACGCCGGTCAGAAAAAAGACTTTTTCACCTTTGAGCCGGTGATAGCGGGCAATCACATCGGCCAGAACCATCTCATACGCGTGCCCGACGTGCGGTGACGAGTTCGTGTAATAGATGGCGGTGGTGATGAAAAATATCTTCGGCACTTCTGCGACAAACTGCTGGACGAATCGTTGTAGGGCAAGCGCCTCGCTTGCCGCGTCACTCGCGCATTCTGATGTTTTCCACTGGCGTTCGCAATGCTCGCGAGCGACGGTTGAGTATGAAAAATTATCTCAAAGTCCTGTTTTCGATCCTGGCAGCTGCGATTTGCACGGTGGGTTTCGCGGCGGACAAGCCGAGTTGTCAGAAGACCGGCAAGAATTGTCCGATGAACGACAACAAGGCATGCAACTGTGGAAAGAGTTGCGATTGCGGTTAGTTAGTCTGGCAACTCTCTCCTGACGTCGCAGGGCGAATGATTCTTCGAATTGCCGGTCGTTTACAATTTGATCGATCGCAAACGAAGCGCATTTACGATAACAGAAACCGAGCTGAAGCTCATGGCAGCGCCGGCGATCATCGGACTCAGAAGCAGCCCAAAGAATGGGTAAAGTAATCCAGCCGCGATCGGCACGCCGAGCGCGTTGTAGATAAACGCGAAAAATAAATTTTGCCGGATATTTCGCATTACGGCGCGGCTAAGGTGGATCGCTTTGACGATTCCCATCAGATCGCCTTTCACCAGCGTAATGCTAGCGCTTTCGATCGCGACATCGGTCCCCGTTCCCATAGCAATTCCCACATCGGCGGCGGCGAGCGCGGGCGCGTCGTTAATTCCGTCGCCCGCCATTGCAACGATTGCGCCGCTGGTTTTCAATCTTTTGACGATCTCGATTTTTTCATCGGGCATTACTTCCGCACGGAACTGATCAATCCCCAATTCGCGGGCAACCGATTCCGCCGTGCGCCGATTGTCGCCAGTGCACATGATGATTTTCAGGCCCATGTCGTGAAGTTCGCGAATCGCCGTTCGGGTCGTCGGCTTGATGGGATCAGCGATGCCGAGGACTCCGAGTGCGTGTCCATCTAGTGCGATCCAGACGGTTGTTTGCGCTTGTTCCTGTAAATCACGGGCTTCTTTGGTCAGCTCCTCAGGCAATCTGATATTCGAATCGGCAAGAAATTTTTCTTTTCCGATGAGGATTCTTTTGCCGTCAAGATTACCGGAGACTCCGCCGCCGGTGGTGGACTGAAAATCGATTACGCTACGCAGCTCGATTTTTTCTGTCTTCGCGCTTTCTACAATTGCCCGCGCGAGCGGGTGCTCGCTCTGGGATTCCACAGATGCTGCAATCTGCAAAAGATCTCGTTCACTTATGCTCTTCGCCACACGGCTGACCACTTGTGGCTTACCGGCTGTCAGAGTGCCCGTTTTGTCTGTAACCAGGTGCGTAACTTTTTCGGTAACCTCGATTGCTTGCGCGTTTTTTACGAGAATTCCAACTTGCGCAGCACGTCCGACGCCAACCATGATCGACATTGGCGTTGCCAGCCCGAGTGCACACGGACAGGCAATGATCAGGACTGAAACCGCATTCACCAGCGCATAAGCCATCGCCGGCACAGGGCCAACGATCGACCAAACAACGAAAGTGATTATCGCAACGCCGATCACTGCCGGCACAAAATAACCAGAGACTGTGTCGGCAAGTTTCTGAATAGGGGCGCGGCTGCGTTGTGCGTCGGCCACCATCTGCACGATCTGCGCGAGAACCGTCTCCGACCCGATTCGCTCGGCGCGCATCAAAAACGAGCCGGTCTGATTCACTGTTGCTCCAATCACTTTTTCGCCTGCCCGTTTGCTTACCGGGATTGGTTCGCCAGTGATCATTGATTCGTCGATGTTGCTCTTACCATCGATGATCACACCATCGATTGGTATCTTCTCGCCCGGCCGCACGCGGAGCACGTCGCCTTTCTGAATTTCTTCCACCGCGATTTCCTGCTCCTGGCCATCGTGAATTCGGTGCGCAGTTTTCGCTGCAAGACCCAGCAGCGCTTTGATCGCATGTCCGGTTCGGCTCCTGGCCTTCGCCTCGATCAATTGTCCCAGCAGGATCAAAGTTGTAATTACCGCGGCTGCTTCAAAGTAAAGATCGACTTCTCCGTGACGTCGGAAAGAAGAGGGAAAAATTCCAGGCGCGATGACTGCAATAACGCTGTAAAAATATGCCGCGCCCACGCCGACAGCGATGAGCGTGAACATGTTGAGGCTGCGATTAACAATCGACTGCCACGCGCGCGTGAAGAAAAAGCCCCCCGCCCAAAGAACCACAGGCGTTGTTAGCGCAAACTCAATCCATTTTCCGATTCGCTTTGGGACAATTGAATCGATTTGCAAGCCAGGAATGGCATGACCCATTGCCAGGAACAGCACCGGGATCGTAAGAACCAGCGCGATCCAAAATTTTCGCGATAGCGATCGCGTCTCTCTTTGTTCCTCTTCCTCGGCTCCGATAGATTTCGGCTCCAGAGTCATCCCGCACTTTGGGCACGCGCCCGGGCGATCCTGCTCGATCTCCGGATGCATTGGGCAAGTGTAGATCATGGAAACGCCAGTCAGTGTTCGTTAGGATCGCGTTGTAACGGCACTCTTTGGAGCATCACACTGCGATGTCGCTAAATGACGAAGCCCGAATGTCGAATGACGAAAGAGCGAAAACGTAATTGCGTGGCAGGTTTGTACCTCGCCTCCTGCTCCTACGCAGTATGCCACGCGTCACGCCGCCTTGGCGGTTTCCATGTCTTCGGTGTACTTACCGAAGCGCGCTTTGCTATTGCACCAGGCGCGGTGGTAGAACGCCTGCTGTGCCTTGGCCACATTCGCCTGTTCGCCTTTCCAGGCTTTCAGGACCGGGGCTTGTAGCGCGCGTCCGTAGGAAAAGCTTAATTGCCAAGGCAAGTCACCGAACTGATTCATCGCGTTGAGATGCTCGGTGGCTTGCTGATCAGTCTGCCCGCCTGAGAGAAAGACAAGCCCAGGAACAGCAGCTAGCACCACGCGTTTCATGCAGCGCACAGTAGCTTCCGCCACTTCCTGCACCGACGCTTGCTGTGGACAATCTTTTCCTGAAAGAACCATGTTGGGTTTCAGCAGCATTCCTTCGAGTACAACCCGGTGCTCGTAGAGAGCGTGAAAGACGCTTTCCAGTGTTTGCCAGGTGACTTCGAAATAACGCTCAATCGTGTGCGTGCCATCCATGAGCACCTCCGGTTCTACGATAGGCACCAAATCCCCTTCCTGACAAAGCGCCGCATAGCGCGCTAAGGCTTCCGCGTTTGCGGCGATGCATGTGCCCGTGGGAATGTTCTCCCCAATCGCGATCACCGCGCGCCATTTGGCAAATCGCGCTCCCAACTGTCGATATTCCGCCAGCCGCTCGCACAATCCGTCGAGACCTTCAGTGATCTTTTCGCCAGGAAAATTCGCCATCGTCTTGGCGCCCTTGTCCACTTTGATCCCAGGGATGATTCCCTGCTCTTCCAGCGCTTTTACGAAAGTGCGTCCGTCGCGAGTCTTCTGCCGAATCGTCTCGTCGAAAAGAATTACACCGCTAATAAATTCGCCGGCGTCCTTTGTTGTAAATAGGACCTCACGATATGCCCGCCGATTTTCTTCCGTTGAAGGAACATTGATGCTCTTCAATCGTTTTTCGATTGTCCCCGAGCTTTCATCCGCTGCCAGGATCCCCTTGCCGGGGGCGACCAGCTTTCTTGCTATAGACTCTAAGTTTTCAATTTTCATAATTCTCTCCAAGTAACAAAATCATGATCTTCTTCCTCGCAAAATGCTTCGAGAAAAGCAAACGAAAAAGCCCGCGTGACTGTGAATCAGTTAGCGATGAATGCGTCCCTCGACGCCGGGTCCGAGTTGTGCTATGAGGTAAGCGTAGTGCTGAGGAGAATTGCAATATCACTCGTGGTTGCGATGACGTTACTCGTCGCAGCCATGCCGCTTTCGGCGCGGTCATGCATTCTTTCGAATGTGGCGAATGAGAAAGCCTGCCAGCCAGGCTGCTGCGCAAACAAGAAATGTTGCGAGACATCTGAGAAAAATCGCGCAATCCCATCTCAACCGTTGGCTAAGTCTGGCGCCGATCAGCAAAGTATTGTCGCCTCGCCCTCGGCCACCGCCATCGTGGGTGTGGACCAAGATACCACACCAAAGTCGGTTCTTCGTTTAGGCGCGACTGGCTCGTCGCATCCTCCTCCGACGCTCGCGCTCATCTGTATTCGTCTCATCTGATCCAGGGACGCTGACGCTCGGGGTGTGCCCATTTGCGGGCATGCCTTGTCTTCAACCGCAGTCCTGGATCAATGAAAACGACAACTTTCTCTCTACTATTTAATTTACTTTTAGCTTTAACTTTTCGGCCTGCGCAGGCCGGAAATAATGACGGTGCAGTTCGAGACGGCAGCCTTTCGCTCGATGACGTGAGGAACGTCGTCCTCGAAAATAATCCGGCAATCAAAGCGGCGCAGGAGAAATGGCGGGCAATGAAGGCGCGCGTGCCGCAAGCCGCCGCGTGGGAGGATTTGAGAGCGCAGGCGAGGTCGCGCGTCGCGCGCTACGTCTCGATCCCGCCGAATGCGTTCACGGATCAAAGCTTCATGCTCCAGCAGGAAGTTCCGATTTCAGGAAAAAATCTAAGTCGAGCACGAGCCGCGACGGCCGAAGCCGGCGCGGCCTTCGAGGATTTTCGGCGGACCGAGCTCGATGTGCTCTCTCGCGCCCGCGCGGCGTTTCATCGGCTGGCGAACGAATATTCGCAGCTCGAAGTAAACCAACGCAACGTCGACCTGCTCAATCAATTCGCCGAAGTAAACCGCCAGCGCTACGAAGTTGGCAATGCTAGCCAGGCCGATGTGCTCACTGCGCAAACCGACGCTGCCAAGCTGCTCGAAGCGCA